>Ga0209581_1004613_pt1 | contig 11003 bp, 10 predicted proteins | sample Coa_R2_FD_187160 | JGI IMG/M metagenome (GOLD analysis project Ga0209581, IMG submission 187160) | Surface soil microbial communities from Centralia Pennsylvania, which are recovering from an underground coalmine fire - Coalmine... | ecosystem: Environmental > Terrestrial > Soil > Unclassified ...
CAAACACCAGATTGCGCCAGACCGCAACGCGCGCCTGCGGCAGGCGGATCGAAGCGACATCGAAACCTTCCGCCGTCTGCATTTCCGGTGCGCTCAGCAGTTGCCCGTCGAGCGCATAAGTCCAGCCGTGATAGTGACAACGTAAGCGTTTGGCACCGCGCCCGTTGCACAAGGCCAAAGGCCCTGCGCGATGGCGGCAGACGTTGTGCAATGCGCGCAGTTGGCCATCCGCGCCACGCACCAGCAGCAGCGGCACGCCCGCGATCTCGCCGACGACGTGATCGCCCGGCTGTTCGAGTTGCGACGTATGCGCAAGCAACTGCCAACTACGCGCAAACACTGCCCTGCGATCGAGCGCCGCGCTTTCCGGACCGGTGTAGTAGCGCGCGGGCAGGGCGTACGCGTGAGAGAGCGGCTGCGGGTCCAGTGCGGAATCAGTGGCGGTTGAGTCCATCGCGCGTTCCGGAATCGATGCGGACGCAGTATGGTGCGCCATTCGTCGCAAGGGAATCGCTCGACGCGGGCCATCACATCCGCTGAACAAGCGGGTTGTTCCAATCAGCCCCCGCGCTCGGGCGCGCAGCAGACGCAAGGATGGCAACTGGACGCATGGCCGCGTCCCGCAGATCGGAGCGAAAGATGATCGCATTGCCCTCGGAAGCTGCCGCGCAACCCCATCGCGATTCCTCGCACGCGCAGCGGTATCAGCGCGTGCGCGACGCCACGTTGCGATGGTGTGCAGATTTGCAGCCGGAAGACACCGTGGTGCAGTCGATGTCCGACGCCAGCCCGGCCAAGTGGCACCTGGCGCACACCACCTGGTTCTTCGAGCAGTTCCTGCTCGGCCGGCAGGGCGGGTACGAGCCGCTGCAGCCGCAGTGGAATTACCTGTTCAATTCCTACTACCAGTCGGTCGGTCCGATGCACGCGCGGCCGCGACGCGGTCTGCTGTCGCGGCCGGCGCTGGACGAGATCGTCGATTACCGGCATCGCGTGGATGAGCGCATGCGCGACCTGCTGGAACGCAATACCGAAGATCGCGACCTCGATTCATTGCTTGAGCTTGGGCTCAACCACGAACAGCAGCACCAGGAATTGCTTTTGACCGACATCAAGCACCTTTTCTGGATGAATCCGCTGAAGCCGGTATTCCGCGAAGGCACGCGAACCGCTGCTCCGGTTGAACCCGTGCCGCTGCGCTTTCTGCGCGGCCGCGAAGGCATCGCGCAGATCGGTCACGACGGCGAAGGCTTTGCCTTCGACAACGAAACCCCGCGCCACCGCGTGCTGCTGCACGCGCACCGGATCGCCAACCGCTGCGTCACTAATGCCGAATACCGCGAATTCATCGAGGACGGTGGCTATCGCACGCCCACGCTGTGGCTTTCGGAAGGCTGGGACATCGTGCAGCGCGAACTCTGGTCGCGACCGTTGTACTGGAGCGAAGACCTGCAAAGCGAATTTACGCTGGCGGGCGAACAGCCGATCGATCCCCATGTGCCGCTGTGCCACGTCAGTTTCTTCGAGGCCGATGCCTTTGCGCGCTGGGCCGGTGCGCGTCTGCCGCTGGAAAGCGAATGGGAAGCGCTGGCGCAGAAACAAGCCGTCGCCGGCAACTTCGCCGAAGACGGCGCGTTGCATCCCTTGCCGGCGCAAGGCGACGATGGAATGACGCTGCAACTGTTCGGCGATGTTTGGGAATGGACATCCAGTCCTTACGTCGGCTATCCGGGCTACAAACCGGCCGCGGGTGCATTGGGCGAATACAACGGCAAGTTCATGTGCGGGCAATGGGTGTTGCGCGGCGGTTCCTGCGCCACACCGGCCGGACACGTGCGCGCCAGCTATCGCAACTTCTTCCCTCCGCACGCGCGCTGGCAATTCAGCGGCATCCGCCTGGGACGCGACGAATGAGTGCCATCGTCCCCTTGCGCGCGCTGCAACTGCCACAGCCGGCCCTCGCGGAAATGCGGGCCGACGTGCTGCGCGGCCTGGCGCAAAAACCGAAGCGATTGCCGAGCAAGTACTTCTACGACGCGCGCGGTTCGGAGTTGTTCGAATCGATCTGTGAACAGCCCGAATACACCTTGACGCGCGACGAGCTGGCGATCATGCGCGCACGCGCGCAGGAAATTGCGGTCGCACTGGGGCCGCAGGTGTTGTTGGTGGAATACGGCAGTGGTTCGGGTTTGAAGACGCGGTTGCTGCTGAAACATCTGCAGGAGCCCGTGGCTTACGTGCCGGTGGAAATCGCGCGCGAAGCGCTGCTCTCCAGCGTCGCCGAGCTGGCAATGGAATTTCCACGGATCGAAATTCTGCCGGTCTGTGAGGATTTCACCCGGACGATCGTGCTGCCGCGGCCGCGCCGCTCGCCGCGCCGCACGGTCGTCTATTTCCCCGGTTCCACGCTCGGCAATCTGGAAACGCCCGAGGCAGTACGGCTGTTGCGGAAGATGCGCGGGGAACTCGGGAGCGACGGAGCGGCGCTGATCGGGATCGATCTGAAGAAGGATCGCGCCGTGCTGGAAGCGGCCTACAACGATGCTGCGGGCGTAACCGCCGAATTCACGCTCAACATGCTGGCGCGTTTCAACCGCGAATTGGATACGGATTTCGACTTGTCAGCGTTTCGCCATCGCGCGCGCTGGAATGCGCTGGCCGGCCGGATCGAAACGCATCTGGTCAGTACGCGCGCACAGACCGTGCGCGTGGCCGGGCATGCTTTCGGTTTCAAGACCGGCGAAGCGATGCTGGTCGAATACAGTTGCAAGTACACGCCGCAAGAATTCGCAGCGCTTGCGGTTCGCGCGGGTCTGCGGGTGACGTGCACGTGGGAAGACGCGCAAAGCCGTTTCAGCGTGCAGTTGCTCGAGCCGGCGAAGACCTGATCGGCATTGTTGGCCGATGCAAAACATCGTCACCGCGTGCGCCACGCACGAACCTGCGACGGGTGATGTGACGTGTTCCGCTGGGCAAGCGCGTGTCCTTGCGTACAATGCGCGACCCCATGCCACCACGAGCCGCCGAATGTCCGCAGCCGGATACGAACTGAAATTCCAGGACCACGGCGACTACCTGCGCGTGGTGATCGACGGCGTGAAAGATTCACTGGAGATGAGCCTCGCGTACTGGAACGAGATCGCGGTCGAATGCGAGCGGCGGGGCACGCGCGCATTGCTGGTGCTGGATCAATTGCCGGGAGAACCGATTCCGCCGCAGGATCAGGATCGGGTCATCCAGGCGTTGCGAGAGAGCTACATGCGGCAGGTGCGCGTGGCGTATTGCGAAGCCGATTCGGTCTATTTGCCGCAGGCCGAATACGGCGAGTTGATAGCGCGCGAAGCCGGCTACACCGTGCGCGTGTTCGCCAGCGAACGCGAAGCGGAGTTGTGGTTGCGCTACGGGGTGAGCTGACACCGCTCTGTGTATTTCGGCACGCCCGCAGGGTTCGGGTTTTCGGCTACCCTCGCGCGACAAATTGCTGGGGTAGCAGCATGCGCAGGCAACTAATCGGATTCATGACGGCGCTGACCGTGTGGGGCGTCGCATCCGCGCAGGTGGACAACACGTATGCGCGTAACCCGCAGCAACCGATCGATCAGGCCTACACGGCCAGGATCGCGCAGTACACCACGCTGCCGGAATTCAATTCTCCGCTGACGAATTACCTGCCGGCGTCGAACAATGTTCCGACACCGCAGAAGGTGCTGGGCGACGTCGCCGGCGCGCCCAACATGCTGCCCTATGCGGAAGACGTGTATCGCTATTTCCGGATGCTCGCGGCTGCATCGCCGCGCGTGAAGGTGTTTTCGATCGGCAAGACCGAGGAAGGCCGCGAGATGATCGCGGTGGCGATCGCCGACGAATCGCTGATGAAGGATCTGGACGCCAACAAGGCGCGCCTGGCGCAGCTCGCCGATCCGCGCACGCTAGACATGGATGATGCGAAAGCGGCAGCGATCATCAAGCAGACCACGCCGGTCTACTACATCACCGGCACCATCCATTCCACCGAAACCGGCGCGCCGACCGCGTTGATGGAACTGGGCTACCGGCTCGCCGTCGACGATTCGCCGTACATCAAATTCATCCGCAGTCACGTGATCACACTGATCACGCCGGTGGTGGAAGTGGACGGGCGCGACCGCATGGTGGATCTCTACAAGTGGCACCGCGCCCATCCGGACGAACAGTATCCGCATCTTGTCTACTGGGGCCACTACGTCGCGCACGACAACAATCGGGACGCGATGGGCGTGACGCTCGACCTCACCAGGAACGTGCTCGACACCTACGTCGGTTGGCACGCGCAGGTGCTGCACGACCTGCACGAATCGGTGCCGTTCCTCTACGACAACACCGTGGGCGACGGCCCCTACAACGCCTGGATCGATCCGATCCTGACCGGTGAGTGGCAGCAGATCGGCTGGAACAACGTCGAGCAGATGACCAAGTTCGGCATGCCCGGCGTGTTCACGCACGGAGACTTCGACACCTGGAGTCCGGGCTATCTGATGTTCATCGCGGCGACGCACAACGGCATCAGCCGCCTGTACGAAACCTTCGGCAACGGCGGCGCCGATACGCAGGAGCGCATCCTCGATCCGGACGACTACGCGCGCACCTGGTACAAGCCCAATCCGCCACTGCCGAAGGTGCTGTGGTCGCAGCGCGACAACAACAACTACGAACAAACGGGGTTGCTGACGGCGTTGTACTACTTCGCACAGAACGGGCAGCAGTTCCTCGACAATTTCTGGCTGAAATCCAAGCGCTCGATCGAAAAACCGCAATTGGCGGGCCCCGCAGCGTATGTCCTGCCCGCCGACGAGAAGCACAAAGGCGCGCAGGCACAACTGCTGCGCGTGTTGATGAAACAGCATGTCGAGATCAGCAGGGCAACGGCGCCATTCACCGTGCAGGTGCCGCAGCGCAATGCAGGTTCCAAATCCCCTTCGTCGAAAAAGCACGATGACGTGACACCGCCGCGCGAGGAAACGGTGGCGCGTACGTATCCTGCCGGAAGCTGGATCGTGCGCATGGACCAGCCGTACTCGCGCATCGCCGATACCTTGCTGGATCGCCAGTACTGGGCGCCGGACGATCCGCAGAAGCATCCCTATGACGACACCGGTTGGTCGTTCGGCGATCTGTTCGACGTGGATGTCGCGCGCGTCACCGACAAATCCGTATTGAAAGTGCCGGTGCAGCGCGCGGACGATTTGTCATCGCCGGCGTTCGATCTCGCTTCGCTCGGTGTGCGCGGCAAGCTGCCGCGCATCGCGCTGATGCACACCTGGCTTTCGACGCAGACGGAAGGCTGGTGGCGGATGGCGCTGGACAAGCTGCATGTGCCTTACAAATACATCAGCACGCAGGATGCCGCGCGCGATCCGGATCTCCGCGGCAAGTACGACGTGATCCTGTTCGGGCCGGTCGGTTACGCCGGTACGCAACTGATCGTCGACGGCTTGCCGATGTACGGCAATCCGCTGCCGTGGAAGAAGACCGCGCTGACGCCGAATCTGGGCGTGATCGACTCCACCGGCGACGTGCGCCCCGGCCTTGGCGAAAGCGGCGTGGCCAATCTGAAGCGTTTCGTCTCCCAGGGCGGATTACTGGTGACGTCGGAAGACACGGCGCAGTTCGCGATCGATGAGGGATTGGCGCCCGGCGTATCGGCGGTGCGGGGCAACGCGCGCGTGGTCGGCAGCGTGTTGCGCGCGGAACTCGTCAACAACGATTCACCCGTCGCATCCGGTTACGGCGACAGCTTCGCGCTGTACAGCTCGAGCGGCATGGCATTCGACGTGAGCGATCAGACCGTCGAAGATCGCGGACTCACCAGTGCGAAGGACTACAAGCGGCCTACCGGACGCGGCGGACCGGATGAAACCGATGTACCGGAGGGCCGTCCGTTTGCCGTCCCGCCGGAATTGCCGGATGCGAAGCCATGGCAGGCATTGCCCTTGAATGCCGAGCAGAAACGCAACAACGTGTTTCTGATTCCGCAGGCGCAACGTCCGGATGTGATCGCGCGCTGGGCCGATTCGGACAAGTTGCTGATCTCGGGACTGCTCGACAACGGCGGCTCGATCGCGCAGCACGCGGCGGTAGTGGATGCACACTACGGCAAGGGCAACGTGCTGCTGTTCGCCAACAATCCGGTGTGGCGGGGCGAAACGATCGGCAGTTACGCGATGCTGTTCAATGCGATCGTGAACTACGACGGCCTGCACTGAGCGCGGATGCAAAGGAAAGAGGCGACGTCGCAAGGTCGATCAGTCCCCAGCCGGTGATGCGATGCCCGGCATCGCATCACCGGCCGAGCCTCCTCGGTCAAGCGGAAGCCGTCCCTGGCTTGCGGCCCTCCCTGGCCGCGCTTGCATCAATGCCAGGCTTCGTACTGCGATTTGGAAATGCAGCTGCCGTGTCCGGCGGCGTGCAGCCAATCGTTGTATAGCGGCAGATAGGCTTTGGCCGCCTCGTGGCTGATGCACTTCTTGCCATTGGCGAGCTGCGCGAAAGGCGGCTTGGGACCGTAGTCCTCGGCGGGCGGCATGCCGGAATTGACGGTAATGGACGGTCCGATCTGCGCCGTGTGCACGTCGGTAAGCGATCCGCCCGAGGCCGGCATCGATCCCTGCTGTGCCATCGGCTGGGCCTGCTCGGCCGGAGCCATGGGCGCGGCCGGTGGCGCAGGCGGAACCGGTTGCGCGGGTTGGGCCGGCGGCGGAGGGGCAGGCGGGGGCGGCGGGGCTTCTTGGGCCAAGGCGGTCGCCCCCAACAGCGATGCCATGGTGAACGCGAGCACACGTGAACGGGCTTTCATTGAGGCTCTCCTTATCATCCGGATGGGAGAAATGGCGGACGGGCCGAGCCGCGCGGCGGCGCGATCATCCAGCCCGTTCAACTTACGCAGCAGCCGATTAATCCCAGCGGAATGGGGCCGGCGATCCGGGTGCACTGGCGCGGCTGAATACCTTGCAGTACGATCCGCGCGCTGAGTTAGCCGGGCTGCGGGGGATTGCGGCCCGATGGGGCTGGTTGCTGACCGTTGCAACGATCGCATCGCTGTCTTCACGCGCTAGTCAGTGCAACACAGCGCATCCGCGAGGATGCGGTTTCATCCATCATCGAGTCGCAAGGAGTCAGTTATGTCGGATCGTCAGACCGGCACGGTCAAATGGTTCAACGATGCCAAGGGTTTCGGCTTCATCAGCCGCGAAAACGGCGAGGACGTGTTCGTGCACTTCCGTGCCATCCAGGGCACCGGCTTCAAGTCGCTGCAGGAAGGCCAGAAGGTCACCTTCACCGTGGTGAAGGGCCCAAAAGGTCTCCAAGCCGACCAGGTGCAGCCCGCTTAAATCATCGTTGACGAAAAAGTTCCGGCCCCGGCCTCGCGCCGGGGCTTTTTTATGGATTTGCGATTGTCCTTATCGCGATAATCAAAAGCGGCCATCCATGGCCCCACTTTTCAACAACATCCGGCTTCAACCTGGCGCGAATTCCAGCGCCAGACCGTTGATGCAGTAGCGCAGCCCGGTCGGCGGCGGACCGTCGTCGAACACATGACCCAGGTGCGAAGCACAGCGCCGGCAGCGCACCTCGGTGCGCACCATCATCAGGCTGGTATCGGTATTGGTGGTGATCGCGCCGGCGGTCAACGGGCGCCAGAAACTCGGCCAGCCGGTGCCGGAGTCGAATTTGTTCTTCGACGAGAACAGCGGCAACGCGCAACCCGCGCAGCGATAGATGCCGGTACGGTGCTCGTGATCCAGCGGACTACTGAAGGGCGGTTCGGTCGCCGCCTGCCGGAGCACGGCATAACGTTGCTGCCCCAACTTCTGTCGCCACTGCGCGTCGCTCAGTTTGAACGTAGGCGAGGCCGGTTGCAGCGTCACTCCGACCACGTCTTGCTGCGCGTGCGCGAGCAACGCCAATGTGCCGGCGGCGAAGCTGCCTGCGCCGAGGAGCAGAAAACGGCGGCGGTCCATGGTGTGCTCCGCTTGTCGCGATCGTTGTCAGACAGACCGCCGCCGCAGGGTCCGGCTTACATCAACTGCCGGTCGACGAGGCGACCGGCGCCGCGTTGCAGCTCTTGCCGTGCAACGCATCGGTCAGCAGTTTGCTCAATGCGCGGCAGCGCTTGTCCAGAGTCGCGCGCTTGGCCGGATCGCGCGCGTCGCGTAGCAGACTGTCGCGCATCGCCTCGTAACGCGCATCGATCTGATCAGGCGGATAGATGCCGGCGGCGCGATGGCAGGCCTTGTAAGTGGAGAGATACTGGTCGCAGGAGGCCACGCCGACCATTTCGCCCGGTGGCGCCGGTGGGGTTTCGGACGAGGCCCCCGGCTTGGCGGCGTGGCGCGGGATGACCGGCGCCGGTCTGTGCTGTTCCGATGCGGTTGGCGTAGAAGGCGACGGCGGTGCCGTTTCGTGTTGCGGTTGACTGGCGCAGGCGCCCAGCAGCAGCGCACCGGCGATCGACAGGCTCAAGATGGATCGCGTCTTGATGGACATCGTGGGTTCCCTCTCGCGATGGCGTGGCGATTGAACGCGCGTTTGCGCTCGGCAAACACGCAAACGCTCGCACGTGCCGGCGCAACGCGTGATGAACAGCGAGGGAAACTCCGGATCAGCGCGCGGCGCTGCGGTTCAATTCGCGCACGTTGGAGGCCGTGTTTCCTTCGGATGGAGCGTGTGCGGCGCCCTGCAACTGCCGCACGCGCCGGCCACGGGTCAGTACGGCCTTGATCAGGTGGCGCGGCAGGATCGGCTTGGTGAGGAAATCGTCGCCACCCGCCGCCAACGCCTCGAAACGCGTCTCCGAATCCTGATCACCCGACAGGAACACGATCGCCGCGCCCGCTGCTTCGGGCTGTGCGCGTAGCGCCGAGACAAGACTCATGCCGTCCATGTCCGGCATGTACAGATCCACCAGCACCACTTCCGGCCGGAATCCGGAGAACTCCGTCAGCGCCTGCCGCGCATCGGTGTGCAGGCGTGTCTCCACTCCGGCGTGGCGCAGCACGCTTTCGCAGAACATCGCCTGGCTGCGGTCGTCGTCTATGATCATTGCCCGCAACGGCGCGCTGTCGCGTTCGCGCAGCAACCGCGCCGCGCGTTCGGCCAGCCGCGCGGGTTCGCCTTCGAATTCGATCACCGCGTCCGCGCCGCCTCGCAGTGCGCGCATGCGCTGTTCCAGCGAGTTGTCGCGCAGAAGGGCTGCGAACAGCGGGCGGCCTGCGCTGCTTCCGAGGTTCAGCGCGGCGCGCTCCAGCCTTTGCAGCCCGTCCAGTTGCGCCTGATCCACCAGCACCACATGCATCGCGTGTTCGGGCGGGCGGCAAAGCGCGTCGTCCACATTCGAGCGCGCGGTCATGGCTACCTGCCTCTCGGCGAGGCGCAGCGACAACTCCGCGACCAGGGCGGCATCTTCGCTGACGTACAGGAGGTGCGAGAGTCGAGAAGGTTTGCTTATGACAGCCGGCGACGTTGTCATCGCCGCCGCCGCGTCTCCGGCCAGTGCGCCGCTCAGCCGCAGCAGCTTTTCACGCTGGCTTGCATCCGGATTGCGGCCGTCCTCCACGAACGAGCACAGGTACACCGAGAGTTCGACCGCTGCGCCCGCCAGCTCCGAGTCGTGCAGGCCATCGGCGGCCGAGGCGATGCGGTCGAGATCGTCGTGCAGCGCGGCCACTTCGGCCAACGGCCAGCCGCGTTCCAGCATCGCGCGGAATTTCTGGTTCCATTCCGCGCCCCAAATGCGGATCGCATCGGCCGAGCCGGAGGCCGTGCGCGAATTGTTGTCATTGCTCATTCGGCGCTCCCCTGATCGCCTTGTAATCACACCGCGGCGCTTTTTCGCCACGCGGTGAGTGATGCAAGTGTCGGGCACACCGGGAACCCCGGAATGCCGCCTGCGTCACGAGTTTGCGTTTGGCCACAAAACACGCGGCTTGCGTATGGAACGCGATCGCGCGATGGTGCGTCCGAAAGGAGCGACGATGGACGACATTCTTCTCCTGCGCGGACGCGAACACGACCTGGGCGGCTTTCACGTGCGACGCCTGTTGCCGCAGTTGCAGCGCCGCAGCATCGGTCCGTTCGTGTTCTTCGACCACATGGGTCCCGCGCGTTTTCCGGCCGGCATGGGTGTCGACGTGCGGCCGCATCCGCACATCGGTTTGGCGACGGTGACCTGGTTGTTCGAAGGCGTGATGCGCCACCGCGACACGCTAGGGAGCGTGCAGGATATCGAGCCGGGCGCGGTCAACTGGATGACGGCCGGCCGCGGCATCGCGCATTCGGAGCGTACTCCGGCCGAGGCGCGCGTCGAGGGCGCTCCGCTGCACGGCATCCAGACGTGGGTGGCGTTGCCGCTGGCAGACGAGGAAGCCGAGCCGGCGTTCCACCATTTCGGTCCGGAGACATTGCCGCGCATCGCTCGCGCCGGCGTGCAACTCACCGTCGTGGCGGGCAATGCGCACGGGTTGCGCGCGCCGGTGCTGGTGTTTTCGCCGACGCTTTATCTGGCGGGTGATTTGCGGGAAAACGCGAGTTTTGAATTGGACGACGAACACGAAGAGCGCGCACTATACGTCGTCGATGGCACGGTCGAAATCGATGGCACGCGGATCGATGCCCATACGCTTGCGATGCTTCCGTCCAGTGGTTCGGTATCCATGGTCGCGCTCGCCGACGCCCGCATCGTGATCCTCGGCGGCGCCGCGCTCGACGCGCCGCGGCATCTGTGGTGGAACTTCGTCTCGTCCTCGCGCGAGCGCATCGAACAGGCCAAACGCGATTGGGCCGATGGGAAGTTCGGCCTGATTCCGGGCGACGACAAGGAATTCATTCCGCTGCCGGAGCGCTGATGGATGAGCGGCCCTTTCGCCAGCTTCCGCGAGTTCTATCCCTTTTATCTGGGAGAGCACAGAGACTCCCGCTGCCGGCGCCTGCATTTCGTCGGCTCGTGGCTCGTGCTCGCATCGATTGTC
>Ga0209581_1004615_pt1 | contig 11002 bp, 17 predicted proteins | sample Coa_R2_FD_187160 | JGI IMG/M metagenome (GOLD analysis project Ga0209581, IMG submission 187160) | Surface soil microbial communities from Centralia Pennsylvania, which are recovering from an underground coalmine fire - Coalmine... | ecosystem: Environmental > Terrestrial > Soil > Unclassified ...
ATCCAGATAAGCGAACGCGATACGAGCAAGACGTGCAGCGGTTGTGGGCACACGCAAGACATGCCGCTCTATAAGCGCACGTATCGCTGCGGGAACTGTGGGCTGGTGATGGACCGTGATGAGAACAGCGCGGTCAACATCCGAGAGCGGTTCCTTGCCCGGCTAGGGCCACACACGGGTGAACCCGTGCGGTGTGCGGACGTTTTCACCGCAATCAACACGTTTAAACACGTTTAGAAAGGCAGTTGCACTCACACCATGTGAGTAGTGATGCTAACAGGACGTTAGTAGAGGGAAAGAGCTTGCTTGATCGCCAGACCAGGAATGAAGAGGCGCGACAGAAAGCCAAGCGACGGGCTAAAGAAACGTTCCTAAAGAAGAAGGATAAAGATACTGTGAAAGACACTATTGCGCCTTCCGCTTCGCTTCAGGCGCCTGCATCCTTCAATGAAGGCATGAAAAGCCTCTACCTTCAGGAGATAGAGCGCTTGAAGCAGATAGGCATCAACGATCCTGGTTGGGGAGATGCACAGCGAGAGTTGCGGCGCCTCAAAAGAAAACTAGGCGAGTTGTAGGGAAGCAGCGCCAGCCGGAGCCAGCGCTGCAAGGGAGCGGCAAGCGGTTAGGGCAGGGTAATATCCCAGGTGGTTGCGCCTGTTGAGGTAATATCTGCCTGAAAGCTGAACGTAAACACTTTCTGGCTTTTTGGCACTTCATAGACAAACTTGCCGCGTAACGGCGCACCTGCGGCAACGGTGCCATCGGGCGGATTGCCTAAATCCGTCAGCGCTTCGGTGTAGCTCTGGCCGGTGGAATCTCTGAGTGTGAATTGTGCCAGGCTGGATACGTCTTGCGCCTGATGAGAGACGTTTTTAAGCGAGACATCCAAGAGGAGATAGGTATTGCCAGCGCCTGGCTGAAACACGCTATCTCCGGCGCTGGTGGTCGCACTGTTAACGGTCACAATCCAGGTATCGCCGACCTTGACCTGATCTCCCACTTTGAAGTTGGCTTGCTGTGTTGGGCCAGTCACGGTGCCAGTGACAGCAGCGCCGGTATTGTTGCCAGTGTCGCCACAGGCCAGAATCAAGGCAGCGGTGGCAAGCAGGATGCCAAGAGTCACGAGCAGGCGAGTGCGGGTAATCTGCTGAGTCATCACGCGGTACTCCTTGCGCTATACAAGATGCGAGCGTTGCTCGCTCAGACACAGCATAGCATACAAGCGCAAGAGAACAAGCGTTCTATGCGAGCAGGCAAGTGAGCAAGGCGGCTTGCTTTTCGTGCCAATGCTGGCTATACTCTTTGGAAGGAACAAAGGCGCGGCGGGCAGTTGTAAGAACAACGCCTGCCGCTAGCATCTGCCCCGACTAAGTCGGGGCAAAGCCAGGCGCATTGTGCATTACCGGCTTTGCCCCGCACACCAGGGGCAAGGCCATTTTTTATGACCGGAAAGGGACTATGCGCAGACAGCAGGGCCTCGTACCGTACCACTCGTCTAGTTTGCCGCCGCAAGAATACGTGGATGCTGAACCTGAGACGGCCAGCATGCGGCGCCAGGTCAAGCGACAATCCTTGCTCCCTGGCTTGCACGCGGCAAGCTGGACGGGCATGCTGGTAGTCAGCTTTGTATTGATCTTTGTATTGATCGTGCTGGGTCTGGTGATTCATCGCTTTTGGGATGCTACGAGCTGGGGCGTTCTCTTCCTGATCCTGTGCAGTATCGGCTTTGCGATCCTGTTCATGGTCCGCAAGGGCGCGCTCTGGATGGCCGAGATACGCCATGCCTGGAAACGAGCGGATGTCTTGCCAGTCCATAATACCGACAGCAAGACCGTTGCCGCGATTGTACAGGATGGCCGAGTGGAATGGTCGCCACAACCGCTCTGGCCGAACCTGCAAACCATTTCATTCTCGCGCTCAGAGGCACAACGCCCGGCGTTGGCAACGTCAGACTTGCCAGAACTGCCACCCTTGCCGATGAAAGCAGATACGCTCCCTCGCGCGCAACCCTGGGAAGCGATTGAGCCAGAGATCGGCCCCAACCGCTTCTACCTGGGAGAGACCGCCCAGGGGGCGCTCTTTGTGCCGCTGGATGGGGTGATTACGCTGGTGAATATCGGGCCGCAGGGCCTGGGCAAGACGACGTTGACGCGCTCGTTGGCATTGCAAATGGTCATGACTGGCGGCGATCTGGCGATTTGCGACTGGTATAGCGATGTCGCGGCTGAAATGGGCGCCTTCTTCCCGCAGTGCTATAGCGAGCCGGAAGACTGCGAAGCCTTTGCGGGCGATCTGCTCATTCCTGAGATGACCAGACGCCACGCGGCGTATAAGCAGGGGGAACGCACCTTCACGCCGATCTTGTGGCTGATTGATGAGTGGGGCATGCTCAAAAAGGATTGCCCAACGATGGCTGAGGCGTTGGCGAACGCGCTCACCGTCTGGCGCAAGTTGAACCTACGCACTGTGATTTCCAGCGTGCAGATTGACGCTCGTGATCTGGGCGTGAGTAAGAGCGCGGTATCTACCGTCGCGTTGTTCTCGGCCAACGAGAACCTGGCGAAAACATGGGGGCTGTCCGGTATCAAGCCGGAACTTGACAGGCTGTTTATGGCCGGGCGTGGCTATTGCCTGATTAGCAGCCAGACGTTGCAGCGTCAAGCCGAACTCATCGCCTTGCCCGATGTCTCGCCTGCGTGTTTTAGCGAGACCATCAGCCGACGGCGGCCAGAATTGATGCAGGCGCGTAATTCTCCGACTGGAGAATCTGGAGAATCGCCCACGCCAGTCACTATCCGGCCTTCTCCAAATTCTCCATCTCCACGCGGCGCAAAAATGACGCTTATGAAGTGGGAACGGGATTTTATCGCACTGCGCTATCGTAAAGGTGCCCAGCGGACAGAAATTCGAGATGAGTTACGTGAGATGCGATCAGATGGATTTGATAATCGGCTCTGGCCGGAACTGAAAAATATCTGCGATCAGATTGACCAGGAAGCGAGGTCAAACGCATGACCTTCTGCATATTTTGCGGCTCACCCCTGTCCACCTCATTGTCCTGTCCGATGTGCGGAAAATCGCATGAGCGCAGACAGGGAGCGGTGGACTGGACAATAAGCAAGCGGCATCATCGCGCATCGGCTCACGTCGCTGAAAACGGGTCTGCTGTCCGGTCAGCAAGCGTAATGCGCGCGCTCCTGGGGCCGTTGACCGGACAGGGGTGGACAGTTGACTTAGGCGGGAGTGCGTTGTCCACCTGGGAAGTGTCCAGTCTGATGCTCGCGCATTTCTCCCTGCTGCTGGCTCTCGGAGATGGGTTACTTGCGCTGTATCGCGTCATGACGTTACCAGCCAGTTGGCTTATCTGGACAGCATTAACGCCGTTCTTTCTCATTTGGGCCATCAGGAGCTTTTGCCATCTGACGGTAGGCGCCTGGCGCGCGAGTGACGCTCCGGCGCGCTTTCACTGGATTGGCGCCTCTGGCACGCTGGCGGGATTGATGGTCGCGCTAGGCAACGTGCCCACGCCGCCGTCATGGGTTGCGCTGGGTAGCTGTATCGCGTGGGGCTGGTGCGCTGCGGAGTGGATGCGCAGTCTCTTGGCGTGACAGCTACGCATCCCTTGGTAGTTGCATCGCTGGCAGCAACGTAATATCATGCTGACAACGAAGCGAAAGGAGGCAAAACCGTGATTGCGATCCGCTGGCTCTATGAGCAAGCCATCGTAGACCAGTCCGACGCCTGGCGCGCTGGGGGAGAGGCCATCTGCTGGCTGTGTGGTACATCGTGCCCAGCAGGAGCGCCCTCGCAGCCCGTCAAAACGGCAGTAGCGGATACCTTCAACGATCACGCCCTGGCGCGGTACCCATCCTCTGATTGGCTCTGCCCGGCCTGTAGCTGGTATCTCTCGCACACCAGGCGCTACATGCCCGGCAAGGGCAGGCCGCCGGTAGATTGTCTCTGCTCTATCTGTGAGGGCCAACGCGCAGCGGGGCATGTAGCAATCCATGACCTCTTTACCTCTTCCTGGATTGTAACGCCAACCACGCTCACTCCTTGGAATCGTGAGACCATGCGCCGCGATTTAGACGATTGGTTTGGTCATCATGTCACCTGGAAAGAGCCGCGTGTGTTGAGCCTGGCCCTCAGCTATAAGAAGCATATCCTGCCACGAGCGCAGCCTTGTTATGGCGTCAACACGCTCGCGCTCCAATTTGAGCAGCAAACCATCCATCTTACCCCTGCAGAATGGTTTGCACTGACAGAACCGTTCGATGCCCTGCGGCGCTTAGGCCACTATAAAGCGGAGATTGTGAGCGGCCAGTTGCACCCGGCGGCTCTGATACGTCATCAGCAACTTGATCTCGCCATGAATCTCTGCCATCAATTAGACCGCTGGCGCGGCAGTCAAGCCTTAGAACTTGTAGCGCATGTCTCCCCTGGCGGGGATATGACCAGCACAGCACAGGAGGGAAAACCGCATGCCCCCATCCCAACAGGAAGCCCGGCAGGCGCGTCGGATGGAAGCGACCCTGATTCTCCGGGCGATTTACAAAGGCATCCCGAACTCGTACCTCTCAAAATACCGGCGGGAGCAGTGGCGCCAACTTCAGGCGGCCACACGCGGCCTCGCTCTGCACAACGCCGACCTGGCGAGGTTTATCAACCAGGCTTGTGGGAAGTTTGAAGGCGCCGTGCTGGCGCCTTACGAGCGAGAAGCACGCCAATACCTGGACATGGTGCTGGAATGGCCGGAAGCGCACCAGCAAGCGATTCTATGGTCACTCCGAGAGGAAACGGCGCTCTGCATTATGAAGTTGCACAACCTCTTGGATGAAGAATTTGAACAACGCCGGGGCATGGCAGGATTCACGACAGCAGCACAGGAGGAAGAAAGCGATGATTTCAGCGATAGGGGAGATTGAAGACTATACGTTTGAAGGTACGATGGTGGCTCTTTCAAGTGTTACCCAGTGGGGTGATAGCGTCGGCGGAACAGAGCAGTTCCTGCGACGCGAAAAAGTGGTGCGACCCGTTGGAGATAAGGTGGAAATCATTGAAGTGCCAATCATCAGCGGCAATAGCTGGCGCGGCCAACTCCGGCGCGCTGGCATGAAAGCCATGCTTCAGGTTCTCCAACAGCAATTAGGTCGTCCTATCATCTTACCCGCGCCAGCCTACTTTCTGGCCTTCTCCGGCGGCTCACTTACCAAGGAGGCCGGGCGCGGCATTGATATGGGCTATGAGCGCTATCTACGCTCCCTTTTGCCGCTACTGGGCGTCTTTGGCGGAGCAGTTGGGCGCCATATCATCGAAGGCAAATTGGCGATCCATAAAATTGTGCCGGTTTGTGCGGAAGTGGCCCATCTGTTGCCTGTTTTCCTCACAGGAGACTCGACTGCCGATCCGCCCATAGACCCGCACCCGCAACTCAAAATGTCGCACTATGATTTGATTCAGATGGAGCCATATACCCGCAGTGACCCGGCCAAACAGACCCCACTCGCAGAGTTATTCCTCGCACCGCCAGAGCGGCAACTGTTGGAGCAGCCAAAAGTCCGCATGGTCAAGAACGCCAAAGGGGAAGAGGAAGAGATTGCTGAGAAGCCAGGCACCGCGCAGCAGATGCGGTATGGCTTTGAAACGATAGCAATGGGGACCACCTTCTCGTGTGGAATGCGTCTGCGCAGCGTGACCGCCCTTGAATTTGAATCCTTCCTGTTCGCCTTACGGGAATGGAGCAAAGAGCCGATTATCGGCGGCCAATCAGGCAAAGGACATGCGCGGGTCAAGCTCGATTTGCGTTGGATGAAGGCGGACCCGCTCTTGCAGCGCGTGGATGAACCGCTGGATGTGGGCCAACCCTTTGGCGCGCTCTATACGGAGCATCTGCGCACGCATGGCGATGAAATCTTGCAAACGCTGGGAGATTTGGCATGATCGCAACGCGCCCAACGCTGCCCGCCTTACTTGCCTATCAACCGATGTATCATATGCAACCACTGACCGTTACGGCTGAACTGGCAACAGGCATTAGCCTGGCACGGTTGGCGGATATTGCCCTAGATGGCATTCTGGCACGGACACTACTGGAGGCCATCCTGGGAGCAGAGTATTATCTCTTGCCTGATGCCAAAACCGATCCGATCTTTGTGTCCTTGCCGCTGGCGCTTCAGGGGCCAGAAGCGAGCAAGATGGCGGCGGTGCCATCCGGCACCTGGCTGGATATTCAGGCTGATTTGCAGGATCACTGGTGGTGGTATGCCTGCTCTGCGACACGGGGAGAGGTACTGGCAGCCGAGACTGGCTATTGGAATAAACGCTTTGATTTCTCGCCAGGTGACGCCATATATCTGGGACTGTCTGGAAGAAATCAAACGATGGTGATTGAGAAGGGACGCTACAAGAACGCGCATCAGGCCATGTCTATATTCCATTGCCAGCGGCTCTCCTGGTCAGTCATGGGGGATGGTGAACAAATCGAGATGCTGCTGTCATTGGTAGATGTCCTGGCGCATAAACGGAATTACGGCTATGGTCGCGTGCAACGTTGGCGCGTCGAGGCAGCCACACAGGATGAAAGCCTGTGGTCAGCCGATGGCCGTCTCATGCGTCCTGTTCCCAGCACGCTTCTTGGAGAGATTGCCCCGACGTTGCCAGCCGACGCGCCGATCTCCCTTGCCTGGCGCGCCTATCGCGCCCCGCAGTGGGCCGTCTACAATCAAACGGTCTGCGCCATATGGAACTAATCTATCCTGACTGGCCGGGGATACATCCGGCGCTGCCAGACCCACGGCCTACGCTCCTTGTCCCCTTTGGCCGTGAACTTCCTATCCTGGCGCCAGAGCAGCAACTTGTGCTGGACTCTGGCGCCTTTGCGCGCTCGTTCCAAAAGCCAGCAGACCGCGCGCCAGTACAGGAGTGGATGCGTGATCTTGCCGCGTGGTATCGGGAAGCCAGAGCGATCTATGGCGAGCGACTGCGCTGGTGTGTCGCGCCGGATGTCTTTGGCGATCCGCGTGCCACCTGGCAGCAGTGGTGTATGTGGCAGGAAGCCTCTCCTGATGTGCCGGTAGCGCCAGTTATCCAACTCTGGCCTGGCAAGCCACTAGACCTGTATACCATCCAGCAGGAAGCAAAGCGTTACGGCGTCCAGCCCGTTGTCTGTCTCTCTAATCCGGCAAAAATCACAGCGGCCCGATGGGGCAGCGCGCTAGAAGCAGCCTGTAGCCTTATCAGGGATGCCTGCGGGCAGGAGTGTTGGATACACCTCTTAGGCGCTGGCTGGTCACAAGAGGATGTCATTGGCTATGCCCGCGTGCCAGGACTCGATAGCATTGATAGCATCACCTACTATCTGGCAGCAGAGCGTGGCGAGCGCTGGTGTCGCTGCTCCGATTGTACCCTGGTTTCCCCCTGGCAACAGGCCGCGCTGCATCACGCGCAAGTATTGGAGCGGTTGCGCACGCGCCTCTAGTTGACACTCCCCCAGCGGCCAGTTCTGCTGGCCGTGCGTGATGCTGTGTTCATTTGTCCACAAAAAGACTGACCAAAAAACAGCAACGAGTTTTTGTGCAATATCCAAAACTCGTGGAAAAAGTCTTGATAAATGTATCATTATGGACTATACTAAGTACATGAATGATACATGTTGCGCTTCAAGAGCAGAAAGGAGAAAAAAGATGAAAAAAGAGTATCCAGTTGGAGTGGCCCAGGCTAAGGTGCTGAAGGCCCTTGGTCTCCAGGCCGCAGGGTTCGAGAGCGCGAAAGCGCTGTTCGCAGAAATCGGCATTGCAGTGAGCAGCAAGCGCGGCGAGCCAGAAATCTACATTTTGGATGACTGCATCAGCAGCGTCACCGAGTACGGCGAGGGCGAGGGCGATGAAGTTCGCATGGCATTCAAGAGTGTAGATTTTTCACCGGTTATGCAGTGGATTGTCAATCCAGAGCGCCTGGCGGCGCGGCGCCTGGCAGGAGAGAAGTAATGCCAGCCCAGAAGCGGTTCACCAGACCGCACCGACTCTTGTTGGATGAGTCGCTGCACCAGGCGATCATCTCAATTGCCCGCCAGCAGAACATTGACTTCTCGGAGGCAGAACGGATGCTGCTCCGGGAGGCCCTGGACGCCCGCAAAGCCCGCGAGAGCAAAGAAACGCTCGTTCCAGCCGTGTACCAATTTGATGCTTGCCGCGTCTGCGGCAAGCCCGTAGCGGGGGGGACTATCCACCAGGAGTGTCTGGCAGCAGAGTTGAAGCTGCCAGAGTGGACCAAAGCCTATCCGGCAGTCATCGCGTATGCCGCCACCAACCTGCCGTTTCGCGCTGAGGTTTGCGCTGCGCAAACGGCAGATGAGCAGAATTTTTTAGTGCGTTTTGCGGAGTCGTTGATGTGAGTGAGACCCTGGACGGACCCAGGGCAGGTCGGAATGGCGTCCCGACCCAGCGCGGCACGGATGGTTGCCCGCCTGATCTTGCGCCAGCAGTCGCCCCCGACGGGGGCAGAAAGGAACGACAATGAAAAGGACGAGGCGTTTCAAGCTGTGTGAGGGGTGTGGGTATCCCATGCCGCTCGATGAGCCTGGTCTTTGTGATCCTTGCCGGGACCGGGTGCGGGAAGAGAACAGGGTGTTACTGGATACATCTTCAGGTCCTATACCAGCGCCCGTGTGGGCGGACGTAGTGCGGGCAATCGGCAAGCCAGTGCGCCGCAAGTAGCCGAAACGCCAGCACGGACGCTGGCGTCGCGGGAGGGTTGGCCGCCTCCCGCCTGATGTGGCAGGCCAACGGTCCCCCCCAGGGGCAGAAAGGAACGAACAATGACAGAGGAGCAAAATCTTTTTAGCTGCATTGAGAACATTTACGATGCGGCGCTGGCGGTTGAAAAAGCTCAAGAGCTTGCCGAGCTTGAGAATTGTGAATATGAAGTGCATGTTGCCGCATGCAAGGCTTATGAGGCGGCAAAAGAGGATTATCAATCAGCATGGTCCGTTGCTCAGCGTTTTGCTGAGCAACACGGGCTTGGCGAACAGCAGTTCTGGGTGTGTTATGAAATCATCATGAGCGCACTCATGCTGCGTAGACTTGAACCCGAGGAAACGGGCATGGCAGCAGAGTGGGTTGAGGAGTGGGTTGAACGGTTTGTAAAGATTGCCAGACCATAAGCCGAAACGCCAGCACGGACGCTGGCGTCACGGGAACGTTGGCCGGTTCTCGTCTGACGTGGCAGGCCAGGCAGGCCCCAACCAGGGGCAGAAAGGAAAACAACTATGAGGTACCACCGTCTGATCCGTCAGCGCATCCGTTTTGAGCGTGAGCTATTCGCGCTTCACCTGGAGGCGTCTGTAGTCTCTGAGAAAGAGGCGCTCGCCGCTTTGAGGGAGGCGAATGAGACCTCCTTCATCCGGGAGGGCAGCCACGATGCGAGCTGTTGCATCGTGAGCGTCAACGGCCAGACATTGCCAGTTGTGGGCTATGCCTGGCGGTGGGCTAGCGTCCAAAACGGTCTCGAAGGGCGCGACAGGGAATACGATGTTCCGGTGCTTCCTTCGCCAGAGGCGATTGAATGCTTTTCCATCTTGCAGCAATCGTATCACTTTGGCTCATCGTACCCTTGTGAGGCGACGCTGGCGGTGTATGAGCGTCGCCCCGACGGCACATTCGAGTGCCGCCGGTATGACAACAACAGCCACGCGATTTACTGCGCGTGGCAAGATGGACGGATCAAGGGCTTCCAGCCACCAGCAGCACAGCATTTTGAAACTGCATCTGGTTCCTGGATTCTTGACGAACAAACACTCGTCAAGGAGTGCGGCGAGCCAGTGCGCCGCAAGTTCCGCAAGTAGCTCTAGCCGCGGAGGCCCCTGGGCGCTCGCCCAGGGGCCTCCCTGTTCGTGGCGCTGCGCATTCCGCTATCGCGCTTCGCGTTTCATCGCCTCCCGTCTGGCGCGCATGACCCGCATTTTGACCGCTTCAATCCCCTCCTCGTTTGTATTCGCAATCTCCTGGTAGGTGAAGCCGCTGGCGAGTGCCAGGACCGCTACCCGTTGTCGCTGCTTCATCTCTGCCAGCGCCGTTTCAGCCCGCAGGCGTGTTTCTACCAGCCATTCTACGTCCTTGTCCGCTGGGCGTTCAAAGATGGCCTCCAAAGGCACAAAATGAACAAGCAACGCCCGACGGCCACTATCTATCGCGCTGCGCTTGACGATTTGCCAGAGCCAGACGCGCGCCGCGCCTACCCGAATCTGGTTTCCCTGCTGAATCGCGCGAATCGCTTTGACGTAGCCATCCTGGCAGATGTCCTCTGCCTTTTCGTGCGAGCAGCCGTATTTGTGGCCGAGGTAAGCCCGGAGCGCGTCTTGCTGCTCCAAGTACAGCTTCGTCAAGCCGTCCGGGGTGAGATAGGCGGCTTCTATTTCTGCCGTCATGACGCCAACTCCTGCATGAAATCAGGCAGCGCCTTCGCATAATGCGCGGCAGGTGCCCGCATACGTCGGATATAATCCCAGGTCGCTGCTAACTCATCCTGAATGGCATCAAAGCGTGCTTTCTCGCGTCCTGAGAGCGTCTGGAACCCGTTATCCGCATTGCCCCACAGGAGCGCCATTTCCTCGGCTACCAGCGCGCTCACACGCGCTAAGAGCGTATCTTCTGGAATCGGTTCAACTTTCTGCGGGGCGGGAATATTGACGGTTAAGGTGTTGCGCATGGTGTGGGTCCTCCTTGTCTAATAGTCATCATCATACAAGCTGTCGTCTTCTTCCCCTTCCAGTTCCGCCCTGTATTGTTCTTCGCATTCATCACAGAGATGGTGAGGATTGAACTCAAATTCTTCTTCACCCGCGTGGCAAAGGCCGCATGCTTCGCAGTAGCCATGCTGATAGTTCCAAACCAATAGATAACTATTGATTGGTTGGTACGGTTCACGCTGCCGCCAGCGCCCTGGGCTGGACTGACCAGGCAAACGTCAACCATACGGGGCGAACTACAACGCCCTCTATCCCGTT
>Ga0209581_1004624_pt1 | contig 10989 bp, 9 predicted proteins | sample Coa_R2_FD_187160 | JGI IMG/M metagenome (GOLD analysis project Ga0209581, IMG submission 187160) | Surface soil microbial communities from Centralia Pennsylvania, which are recovering from an underground coalmine fire - Coalmine... | ecosystem: Environmental > Terrestrial > Soil > Unclassified ...
ACTTCTACAACCTGCCCTTGCAGCCCTAAGCGCACGCGCCCGCCAGCCGCCTGCTCAGCGAGCGGTTGCCGCGCGCCGCCTCAGCGGTAGTGGCGCATCAGGCCGACTACCACGCCGCGCACCTGCAGCTCCTCCTCCGACGCATAGATGGGCTGCATGGTAACATTGGCCGGCTCCAGACGGATGCGGCCGTTATGTTCGCGATAGAACTTCTTGACCGTGGCTTCGCCGTTGACCAGCGCCACCACCGTCTCGCCGTCGTTGGCGACCTCCCGGCCCTCGACGATGATGTAGTCGCCGTCCCGGATGCCCTCGTCGATCATCGACTCGCCGCGCACGCGCAGGCAGAAGGTGTTCTGGCGGCGGATGAACTCGTCGGGTACGGTGATCGAATCGTTGCCCTCCACCGATTCAATCGGGGTGCCGGCGGCGACAAACCCCAGCATCGGCAGCGCCCGCGCGGCGCCGCGCACCGTGTTGTCGACCATCTCCAGCGCCCGGCTGTGGTTCCACTTGCGCTTGATGAAACCCTTGGCCTCGAGATTCTTCAGATGTTTGTGGATAGTAGCCAGTGAGGACAGGCCGAAATACGAGCCGATTTCCTGCAGCGTGGGCGCGTAACCAAACTGACCGATATAGCTGTTGAGGTAATCCAGAAGCTGCTTTTGCCGTTTCGTCAGCGTCGCCATCGTTCCCCCATTCCTTTTTCCTTGCCGCCCGGCGCCGTTGTAACATGGCCCCGGCAAGCGGCTACCGCCTGGTCGAACTCAGACTCGAATTGTGGCGAAAATTCGGCGAATCGTCAAGTGTAGCAGGGCATTCTTTGCAGCCAAAGCCGGCTCTCGCGCGCATCGTTGCGGGAAAGTTTCATGGAATTTCAGCAGCGAAAAACGCCGGCTGCCAACCGAGGCTCTCGTTTCTTTTCCTGCTTTCCTCAACCTGGTCCTCCCCCGCCGTCTGCCACTGCCCCGCCCCTGTGAACCATCCTTCCAGATCATCCGGCTAGCTGTCATGGATATGTTCCTCGGTCAGGACGTGGCAGCCGCGGGGCCAGCCCGAATCGGACGGACAGGGCGCTACGATTCCCTCCCGGACCAGACGGGCGATCGCGTGCGCGGCCAGCTTGGGCTCGATGCCCAAGGTGCGCGCGATCGCGCGCCCGGCGCCGTATCCTGCCGTCAAAAAGTAGCATTTTATTATCCGATAGGCGGCATCGGTATGCAACAAGGCTCGCGCCTGCTCCATCGCCTCGCCCCATCGATGCTCCATCGTGCTCCACACATAGGTAAACGGCTCGTAGCGCTCCTCGACCTTGAGCACCATGAAGCGCTCCTGCAACTCCCTCATCGCGCGGTCGAACTCCGCACGCCGTGCCGGACGCGAATAGCCGGTGGCCACCTTGAGCTCCCAGGTTGCGGCGACCGGGCGGCGGCGCAGCGCGTCCATCACCAGCTTGCCGCACAGGCTGAGTTGACCGCGCCGGAATGCCGTCTGGTAGGAGATGCGTTGGGCGCGCAGTCGTAAAAACGCAGGCAGCATCTGCGGTGCGATGAACGCCGGACGTCCGGCGATCGCCCTGCCGTAATACACGGCCCGTTTCGCGGTCAGGACGTCCTTGAGCCGCCACGTCATCCCGATCGCGTAGTCGTGCTGGATATGATGGGGCAGCGGGGGCTCGCGCTCGCCCACGATCGCCTCGCGCAGGCAGGGCAGGTGAAGCCCGGCGGTAAACGCCGTACAAAAACCGACCTCGCTGATGAAGTTAAGCGCCTGCTCCTCGGATGTGACGCGGCGTGCCGGCAGACGGCGGAAATGGAAGTCGCGATGGCGTTCCAGACGCTGGCGCAAGTCGGACTGCGATGGCGGCGCCCAACGCATAGCGGCGGCGCTTTCAGTCTTTGACCCGCTCGACGCACTCGCGGAACATCGCATGGTAATTGGCGGCCACGCCCAGTTGACGCACGATGCCCTCGGCGCCGATCAGGGTGCGAATCAGAAACACGCTGTGGGCGGGCGATTTGTACAGCCGATGCTGCAGCGCGATTTCACCCACTGCCGTGGCCTTGGCCACCGACTCGTACTTCTTGGGGTCGAAGCGGCGATTGACCAGCACCGGCTCGAACAGGATGCGCAGGATGCCGATCATCGGCGCGGCCGGCTGGGTGCGATCCAGATAACCTAGCGCCACCAGCGCCTGCCCCATCGCGCGGTCGTCGCCGGCCAGCAGCGCGCGTGCGAGCTTGAGGTTGGCCTTGCGAATCGGCTCGGGGAAACGGCGGATCGAGCCGAAGTCCAGGATACCCAGGCGCGGATGGTAGGTGACGAGGTAATTGCCCGGATGAGGATCGGTGTGCAGGACGCCGAACTCCAGAATCTGGCGCCAGATCAGGGTGAAGTACTTGCGCACCACCCAGCTTTTGAGCCCGGGATCGACCACCGGTGCAAACACGTCGGTCAGCGGATAGCCGTCAAGGTAGGTCATCGTCAGCACGCGGCGCGAACTTAGTTCGGGAAACACGCGCGGAATCATCACCTCGGGGTCGTCGGACAACAGGCGCGCGAACAACTCGGTGTTGGCGGCTTCGCGCTCGTAGTCCAGCTCCTCCATCAGCCGCGCCTCCAGTTCGGCATAAAGCGTGCGCACGTCAATCTTCTGGCGCATCAGGTCGTGCGCGATGGCCTTGAGCGTGGTGAGCAGCAGCTTGAGATTCTTCAGATCCTGACCGACCGTCTGCTCCACGCCCGGATACTGGATTTTGACCGCGACCTGCTCGCCGCTTCTCAGCGTGGCGCGATGGACCTGGCCCAGGGAGGCGGCGGCGAACGCGACGCGATCGAAGCTGGCGAAGAGCTGCTCGGGCCGCTTGCCCAACTCGCGCCGGATCTGCTCGGAGATGGTCGCGTAGTCCATCGGCGGCACGCCGGCCTGCGTCACGCTGAGCACCTCCAACGCTTCGGCGGGCAGGATATCCTCGCGCGTGGAGAGCATCTGGATCAGTTTGAGGAAGGCGCCGCGCAGCTCCTTGGAGCTTTCCACGATCAGACGGGCGTTTTTGATGTGTGTGTCGAGCAGCGCCTTGGTGTGTGCGTCGGCACTCATGAAGGGCTTGCGCAGCGAGGTCCACAGGTAGCTTGACCCCACCTGCGAGGCGAGCCCGCCCATTTTGATCGCGCGCCGCGCGCGGCCGCTGGTCAGCTGTTTTTCAGCCGCCATCGGCTGCGCTCCGATCAAGGCCGACGCGGTTGATCAGCGTCGCCGCCATCGCGGCGCCAAACCCGTTGTCGATGTTGACCACCACCACGCCGCCCGAACAGGCGTTGAGCATCCCCAGCAGCGGGGCGATCCCGCCCATCGCCACGCCGTAGCCGATACTGGTCGGCACGGCGATGACGGGTTTATCGATCAACCCGGCGACCACCGAGGGCAACGCCCCTTCCATCCCGGCCACCACGATCAGCACGCTGGCAGCGGCCAGTTGTTCGAGGCTGTCGGTAAGGCGATGCAATCCGGCCACCCCTACATCGTACAACCGCGACACGCGGTTACCGAACATCTCGGCGCAGATCGCGGCTTCTTCGGCAACCGGAATATCGGAGGTGCCGGCGCTGAGCACCATCACCGTGCCGTGTCCGCTGGGCGTTTGCGGATGCGTCTGGATCAACCCGACCCGGGCTTCAGCGCAGTATTGGAAGGACTTCAGCTTGCGTGCCAGCGTGCGCGCCTTGGGCGCGTCGAGGCGGGTCACAATCAGGTTCTGGCCGGCCTTGATGACGCGCCGGCCGATGGCCGCGATCTGATCGGCGCTCTTGCGTTCGCCGAACACCACTTCGGGGATGCCGCGGCGCAGCTTGCGATGGAGATCGACCTTGGCAAAGCCGAGATCGGCAAAGGGCAGATGGCGCAGGCGGGTCAGGCCCTGTGCGACGCTGAGGCGGCCCTGGGCCACCTGGCTTAGAATTTCGCGGATGTTGGCTTCGGTCATGGACGGCGCAACTGCTCGGGGCGCAGCGGATGTTCCAAAATCAGCAACACGTCGCGCACCGCTCGTGCGTCGGCGCGCGTTACCTTGATCGTGACGTCGCCAACGGAAAGCTGTTCGCCGGGTTTGGGAATATGGCCCAAGCGCTCCACCACCAGGCCGCCGATGGTAGCATATTCCTCGCCCTCGGGCAGACGCAGGCCGAAACGCTCGTTGAGATCGGACAGAGCGGCGCGCGCCGACACCGCCAGAGTGCGGGCGTCGATGATGCGCGCCATCTCCTCGCGCACGTCGTATTCATCCTCGATCTCGCCCACCACTTCCTCCAGCAAGTCCTCTACCGTAATGATTCCCGCAGCGGCGCCGTATTCGTCCACGATCACCGCCATGTTCTCGCCGGTGCGCTGCAGGGCGAGCAGGATTTCATCCAGCGGCGTGGATTCCGCAAAGTAGCTGACCGGGCGCATGATTTCACTGACCGGACGGCTTAAGTCGGGTGACTCCAGCAGGTCGAAGACATGCACTACGCCCACGATGTTGAGGATTTTGCCGTCGTAAACCGGCAGCCGGCTGAAGCCCTCGCGGCGCACCACCTCGATCGCCTCGCTTTGGGGAAGCGTGGTTGGAACCGCTTCGACGCGCACCAGCGGCACCATCGCCTTGCGCGCTTCGGAGCGGGTGAAGCGGAAGATGCGGCTGATCATGATGCGCTCGGCGGGCAGGATGGCGTCGGCCAGCGGCGCCGTCTCGCGCCCATGGCGGCGCATCAGCAATGCCAGGTCCTCGCGCGACACGAACGCTTGCTCGCTGTCGGTGGGCAGCCCGAACAGCCGGCGCATCGAGCGGCTGAGCAGCGTTTCGGCGCCCAACAGCGGCGCCAGCACGAAGGTCAGCACCCGCAGCGGGTAAACGGCGAAGATCGCGAACGCCAGGGGACGCTTGAGCGTCAGCAGTTTGGGCAGCGATTCGCCGACCAGCAGGCTTAAAGGCGAGAGTATGAAGGGCGCGATAAATTCGTGCCTGGGCTGGTTGGTGTGCAGAAAACTGGTCAGCACCGCGGCGGCGCTGACGGTGGCCAGACTGGTTCCGGTAAGAATTGCGGCCAGCAGCCGGTCGCGCCGGGTCAGCAGCCAGTTGAGCATCGTGGCCGATTTTTCTCCCAATTGGGCGCCAGCCTTGATCTTGAGTTCGTCGGCCGAGACGACCGCGATTTCACTGGCCGAAAAGAACATCTGCGCGGCCACGCATACCGCCAGCGCGATGATCAGAACCCCAAGCGTCATGCCGCCCTCCTGAACGTCATCAGCTCCACGCTGGCGCCGCGCACCTTTTCCACCGTCACCTCGAAGTTGCCCAGTTCAAAGCGTTCGCCGGCGCGCGGCACACGGCCCAGCTTGCGCAAAACCAGGCGGTTGAGCGTGGGTTCCGCGGCGCCGCCCAGCGGCAGGTTGTGCGGGCCCAGCACCTCGGCCAGCTTGCGCAGCTCAATGGAGCCCGACACGCTCCAGCCCCCGCCGGGCAGCGGTGTCATCTCCGGAACCTCGACGTCGAACTCATCCTTGAGTTCGCCGAACAGTTCTTCGAGCAGGTCCTCCAGGGTCACCAGTCCCAGCAACTGGCCGTACTCGTTGACCACCATCGCCATCGCCTGACGGTTGTGGCGCATCTCGTCGAGCAGGTCGCCCAGCGGCTTGCTGGGCGGCACGAAATACGGCGGGCGCATCAGCCGCTCGATGCGGGTGGGCATCCGATCCAGACGCCGCGCCGCGACGTCCTTGGCATGGAGAATCCCCACGATATGGTCGGGATCGCCCCGATAGATCGGCACCCGCGAGAAATGGCCGCGCGCCACTTCGGTGGCCACCATCTCGGGCGGGGTGTCGATCGGCAGCGAGAAGATCATATCGCGCGGGGTCATGACTTCGGCCACGCGCCGTCCGCCCAGATCGAACACCTTGTGAATCAATTCGCGCTCGGCCGCCTCGACTTCGCCGTGGCTTTCGCCGGCGTGCAGCAGGGCTTTGAACTCGGTTTCAGACACCGGTTCGGGCAACGGCGCCTCCTTAAACGGAGTGAAGTATCCTGCTACTGGATGGAGGATTTGGCTGAGGGCCGCCAGCGGACGCGCGGTCAGCCGGACGATCACCAGCGGATGAGCCAGGGCGAAGGTCTTGGGCGTGATGTCGGCGATCAGCAGGATCAGCAAAAAGTTGATCGGCACCGCGGCCCATCCGCCCCACCGCCCCAGCGTGAAGAGCAGAAACGACGTGGCCAGGCATTCGGCGAACACGTTGCAGATTTCGTTGAGCCCAATGATGATGACCAGCGACTCCAGCGGGCGCAGCAGCAGGCGGTCGACGGCGCCGCGCAGCCGGCCCGACAGCGCCTCGCGCGTGCGCTCCATCCTGACCAGCGAGAACAGCGCGGTTTCCGACGCCGCCAGCAGGCCGCCCATCAGCAGCAGGATGCCGACCAAAACCGGCAGGCTCCACATGCGCGCGCCGGTCATCAGGGATCGACTCCCAACTGGTCCCATCCGAGCATCCCGGATGCGGGAACCAGGCGCCCGTCGCCGCGCCGAAGTCGCAACCCATGACGGCGCTCCACGATGCGGCCCACGCGATGAACTGCGACACCTAGCCGGCGGCTGAGCACCGGTGCTGAATGGCCCGGGCGCAGGCAGAACAGCAGTTCGTAGTCCTCGCCGCCGCTCAGCGCGAGGTCGGCGCGATCGCCCGCCACGGCAAGATAGTGACGCGAGTACGGAATCGCCGCCAGGTCGACCTCAGCGCCCACCCGGCTGCGTTCCATGATATGACCCAGGTCGGCGAGCAGGCCGTCGCTGATGTCGATCGCGGCGGGTGCCGGGCGCATCCGCGCCAGCTTGCGCCCCGCGCCAAGCCGCGCCTGCGGCGCCACGAAGCGATCCACCAGGTATTTGCGCGCCGCGCCCCTGGCCTCAATCTCGCCCGCCATAATGCGCCATCCCAAGGCCGAATCGCCCAGCGTGCCGGTGACGAAGATCTCATCACCGCTTCGCGCAGTGTCGCGCCGCAGGACCTGGCCGGCAACCTCACCCAGCAAGGCGACGGTCAGCGTCAACTGGGCCGAGCGCGTGATGTTGCCGCCCACTACGTCTACTCCCGCGGCGCGCGCCGCGCGCCCCAGGCCGCGGTAAAGGCGGTCGAAAAATGCCGCACCCAGGCCTTTACGGATGCCCAGGTTGACCACGCAACTGCGCGGACTGCCGCCCATCGCCGCGATATCGCTCAGATTGACCGCCAGCGCCCGCTCTCCCAACTGCTCGGGGCTGAGCCAGGCAAGCTCGAAGTGCACGCCCTCGACCATCGAGTCGATGGTGAAGAGCTGCGGCCGGCGGGTGGGCGCCAGCACCGCACAATCGTCGCCGGGGCCGAGCAGGGTGCGGCGGCCATAAGGCAGATCGCGGCATAGGCGTTCGATCAGCTCGAATTCGCCGGGCTGTTTCATCGCCGTCGCGCGGACCGGCGTTGGGCGCACGACGGAGCCGATTGGGTCAGGACCACAAGGCCGGGAGTGGATGGGGGGTCGATGAGCAATAAGCGCTTCCGTAGCCAGCTATGATGATCAAGCTAAACGATCGAGGCCCGCTGGGCAATAGCGAACCGCCGCAGGGACTGAGACAGTGCGTCCCTGCGACGCAATCCGCGCCGTCACTGCGGCCAGGGGATCTTTGCCGCGGGGGTCTGGGCGAGTTTTTCCAGGTCGAAGTTCATCATCGCGGCCGCGTTCAGTCCCACGATTGCCTCGACTTCCTCCCTGGGGACCGCGGCGAACAGTCCGGCCAGGTGCTGGCGGCTGCGCGGATAACTGCCCTCGATGTGCGGAAAATCCGAACCCCACATCATGTTGCGTACACCCAGCGTGTGGCGCAGCTCGACCTCGTCTTCGGCGAAAAAGCTGGTGACGAAACATTGCCGATGCCACTGCTCGATTGGCGACAGCTCGCCCCGATACGATTTGAGCGAACCCGCCTTGCGCTGCGCGCGCCACCACATGTCGATTTCCCTGAGCACCGGCGCAATCCACTGCGTTCCGCTTTCGAGGATGCCGATGCGCAAATCCGGGAACCGCTCGAGCACCGCGCCCGCCAGCAGATGAAACAGGTATTCGTGCTCGCCGACCAGGATTTCGTGCTGCACCAACAGCTCCCACCCTGGCTCCAATTGGCCGGTGGCCGACCACGGCCAAATGGTGCCATCCCATCGCAGCAGCGGCTTTTCGCGTCCGAAGCCTTGATGGAATATCGCCGCCATTTTCCGCTCCGCCAGCGCCGCCCACATCGGGTCGTAAAACCGCGAGTTGTAAGTGGGCAGGTCGCGCGACACGAAGGACACCTTGCCGGGCAGGGAAATCGCGCGCAGCCCGTGCCGATAGGCGTCATCGATCTCACGCAGCACTGTCTCCATTCCGCAGATCAGATTGGCGACGCTGGAACCGGTGAAGCGAAATGGTGCCGGCGAGACGTAATCTTCGAAATAGCGATGGTAGGCCATGGTGCACTGGTGCAGAAATTCAGCGTTGTCGCTGAACGCGCCGATAAAGGGGGTGATGAATTCGGCCGCCACGCCGTCGGCGTCGACCATCGCCAACCGCTCCTTCATCGGGAGCGGACGCGTGAACTCTTCCAGACCGCCGCGCCGCCCGCTGTCGGGCACCTTGGTGAAGCCCACTTCCTGCAGGTTGTTGCGGTCATAAGTCAGGGCGCTGAAGGCGTCGATAATCCTGGCAAAATAGCGCTCCGCCAGGACCTCCCCGGCGTCGAACTCGGCGTGCCATTTGGCGGGCAGAAAGGGTTTGAGTTTGGCAACCAACTCGGTGTGACTGTCCATCGAAATGACGATCATCTGCATCACCTCCGAAAGACTTGAAAACCCGCGCCTTCCGCCTGCCCCGGACATTGGTTTATCAAAGCCGTGCAGCGTCCGGCCAGCCGCCGGCGCAGGTCGTCGAGCACCTCGCCGGGAATCGAGATCGTGTATTGGCGAACTTCACCGTGCGCCACGGGATTTCGTTCCTACACGCGGATACAAATCTTGCCGAAATGGCGGCCGCTTTCCAAAAAGGCCAGCGCCGCTGCCGCTTCCTCGAACTGGTAGGTGCGATCGACCACCGGACGCATCGCGCTGAGCGCAATCGCCCGGTTCATGTCCTCGAACATCTCCCGCGAGCCGACGAAAATTCCCTGCAGCCGCACGCCTTTGAGAATGATGCTGCCCGGGCTGAACTTTTCACCCGCCCCGCCCAGCACTCCGATCAGGCTGACGAAGCCGCCGTGACGCACCGCGCGCAGCGAGCGCGGCAGAGTGCCGGCGCCGCCGACTTCCACGATGTGGTCGGCGCCGACGCCGCCGGTCAGCTCCAGCACCGTCTTGTCCCACTCCGGCGTGGTCTTGTAATTGATCACGGCGGCGGCGCCCAACGCCCGCAGCCGTTCAAGCTTCGAGTCGGTCCCGGTGGTCGCGATTACTCGGGCGCCGCACATCAGCGCGAATTGCAGGGCGAAGATCGAAACGCCGCCGGTGCCCATCACCACCACCGTATCGCCCGCCTTGATGCGCCCCTCGGTGACCAGCGCCTGCCACGCGGTCAGTGCGGCGCACGGCAGCGTGGCCGCTTCCTCGAACGACAGATGCGCCGGGACGCGCACCACGCCGTGCTCCTTGAGCGCGACATACTCGGCCAGCACGCCGTCGATGTTCTGACCCAGCACGGTGCGCAAGACGCCCGGGTTGAGCGGTCCCGACACCCAGTCCTGGAAGTAGGTGCCCGCGACGCGATCGCCCGCCTTGATATCGCTCACCCCCGGCCCGGCTTCGACCACCTCGCCCGCGCCGTCGCACAGCGGGATCAGCGGCGCGCTGCGCGGCGCCTTGCTGATGATCAGGTCGCGGTAATTGAGCGACGCCGCGCGCATCCGCACCACCACCTCGCCGCGCCCGGCCACGGGCTGCGCCCGCTCGACCATCGAAAGCGTCGTAACGCCGGACTCGGTGCGCAATTCGTATGCCTTCATCCGTCCCATGCTCCGTCGAAAATAGTTGGGCAGGCGCCCGGTCTTCGGCGCGCGAGGCTTGCGGCCCGCGCCGCCTGCTAATCACCGACCCAGGCGCCGAGTGTAATCGAAGCGATCAAAAAGCTATAGAGAGAACTGATGGCTGACGGACCGAAACCGCCGTTTACCGATCACCGGGTCCTCGATCTCAGCGACCAGCGCGGCCTGCTGTGCGGTCAATTGCTCGCCGACTTGGGCGCCGACGTAGTCGTCGTCGAGCCTCCGGGCGGCTCGCCGGTACGGCGCCTTGCGCCGTTTCACCAGGATCGCCCCGATCCCAACCGGTCGTTGTACTGGTGGGCGCTTAATCGTAACAAGCGGTCCATCACGCTCGACGTTGCCGCCGCCGATGGCAAAGCACTGCTGCTCGAGCTGATTGCTCGTGCCGATTTTCTAATCGAATCGGCGGCGCCCGGACATATGGATAGCCTGGGGCTTGGCTATGATGAATTGGCGACGGCCAATCCCGCACTGATCTACGTGTCGATATCACCCTTCGGCCAGACCGGCCCCAAAGCGCAGTGGGCGTCGAGCGATCTTGTGGTGCTGGCCGCCGGCGGACCGCTGGCGCTGACCGGCGACGACGACCGGCCGCCGCTGCGCGTCGCGGTGCCGCAAGCGTATCTGCACGCGGCGGCTGACGGCGCGTTGGGCGCGATGGTGGCGCATTTCCATCGCGTGCGCAGCGGACGCGGTCAGCACGTCGACGTATCGGCGCAGGAGTCGGTGACGATTGCAACGCAATCGGGCGCGCTCGCGGCGCTGTTCAACGCCGCCCCGTTCCGGCGCCATCGCGGCGGCCTGCGTCTGGGCATCCTCGAAAACCAGATCATCTGGCCGGCCAGGGACGGCCACGTCACGCTGGCGGTCGCGTTCGGCGCTAACGCCGGGCCCTTCATGGTCAAGGTGCGGCAA
>Ga0209581_1004633_pt1 | contig 10981 bp, 9 predicted proteins | sample Coa_R2_FD_187160 | JGI IMG/M metagenome (GOLD analysis project Ga0209581, IMG submission 187160) | Surface soil microbial communities from Centralia Pennsylvania, which are recovering from an underground coalmine fire - Coalmine... | ecosystem: Environmental > Terrestrial > Soil > Unclassified ...
TGCGAATCTGGAGAGAGGCTCTCGCTTGAGCTGGCCGCGCCCGCGGGTGGTTCGCCCAATCGTTCCGCAATTATCGACGGCGAGGTACTGGTTTCAGCTCTTGCTCTGAGCGCACCGATTCTCTGGACTTTGTTTGCCTCGCTTCGCTTTTGAATCATCCATCCCATTGCAACCGCCATGATCAGAGCGGCACAAACTCCCGCGGCGATGCGCATCCATTTACGTTCGTTTCCATGCGCGTCTTCTTCGTCCGCCAATTCTCCAGCACGAAAGCGTTGCTGGGGCCATGCCCCGTAAATCGAATTGAGCGCTTCCCGGAGCGCTCGAACTTCCGGCTCTCCCTCATCCGCGCCTGAAAGTTCCTGTAGGCGCTGAATAATTATTTTTTGAGCCGCGGCCAGCCGCTCCGGCCTTTTGTCGGGGTCTTTTTCCAGAATCGCGGCGCCGCACATCGCTTGCCAGCTGAAATTCATCCGGTCATTTCCTCGGTGCCGGGATTTGCCTCATCGCTCAGGGCGCAGTTTGAAATGATGCGCATTGCAAGCGCGTCTTCGGCGAATCACACCAGGGCTCGCCTATTTGATTCACCAAAAGCGCGATCTGATAGGGCGAAATGCGCATCGAATGGGCAAAGGATGCATAAGGAATTCACGCTGGATGTAAAGGCATCCCTCCCGGTCCTACTTCAGCATTTTGGTTGAGCTTTTTCCATCGGAGATCGCTATGCGTGTAAACGTGCTGAAATCACGGGGAATGAGCTGCCCATGCAGATTTGCGTCGCTGCGGCTTTTTGCGCTGCTCTCCATTATCTTCGGTTTGAGCTGCGGCACAGCTGTCGCGCGGGACGAAGCACGCCAGCGGCTTGGATCTCTCTTCACGAGTGGCGAAGTTTACGTCAACGACGTCGCCCCGCCGCATGAATCGATGGTGTTCGTCGGGGATATGCTTCGCACGGGCGGAACGGGAGCCGCAACGTTGGTCCTCGACGGCAAAGGCTCCTTCCGAATCTCTCCCCATAGCGAATTGATTTTCACAGGCGAACCTCAATACCTCGCGGAACTGAAATCAGGCAAGGTGGTGATGAACGCGCAAGGTGCGACTGGCATTAGCCTTCGGACGGGCAACTTCGTCGTCGCGCCACTCGCGGAAGGCGAGCCGTCCACTTCAACCGTGGAGGCGCCGTCGGATGGATCATTCCTGGTAACGTGTGAAACCGGCAGCATCAGCATCCTCCCGTTGCAAGGCGGTAAAGGCGTTTTTATCGAGGCGGGTCATTCCGCAAGCATTTCCGCGCAAGGCGAACTTGCAGTAATAAGTGCAGCTACGCCGCCGTCCACAACGGCTTCCATACAGTCTGCCGGAAGAGCCGAGCCCGCCGCGCGGCAGCGACACGGGATTCGTCGCTGGATTTTCATCGGTGCGGCAGCAGCGGGCGCAGGAGTGGCAGCGGCCATTCTGACGGCGAATGGCTCATCTTCCACGGCGACCGCCATATCGCCAGTAAACCCCCCATCTTCCCCCGCATCTGGCTCGCCGCCAGACCCTGCACCGCCATCCCCGCCGAGTCCGCCTTCCAATCCATCGCCACAGCCACCGGCGGGAAATCCGGCGCCACCCCCGGCTAACCCAGCTCCGCCTTCCCCTCAGCCGGCTCCGCCTGGCCATACCTGCGGCCCTCATAAGAAAAACTGCACGCCGCATGTGGTGATCGGCTTCGCGTTTCATTTCTAGCGGGATCGGCGCTGTACGCCGAAGCCGCGCCACGTAAACTGGTTCCCGATATATCGTTCGACTCAGCGGACAAGTGTCGCAATCGCAAGCAAATCGTGTAAATTCGCCGTCGAGCGGCGAATCACTCGTTCTGACTGGAGATGCTCATGCATTCCTCACCGTCTTTCGAACCAGCGGGCTCTAGAGTCGCCTTGGTTACCGGAGCAGGCAGCGGAATCGGAAAGGCCGCCGCGATTGCTCTGGTTCAGAACGGCTATTCGGTAGTGCTGACCGGGCGGCACCGAGACACGCTCGAAAAGACCGCGCTCCAAGCAAAAGAGGTGAATCCAGGCAAATTTGAGTCGCGTACCCTCGTTGTGCCGGCGGATATACGCGACCCCGCCTCGGTACGCGAGCTTTTCGCGAAGTCCGTTGACCTCTTTCGCCGCCTCGACCTGCTTTTTAACAATGCGGGCATTACAGGCCCGGGGGTCCCGCTCGAAGATTTGAGCTACGACGACTGGAAAGCGGTCGTGGATACGAATCTCACGGGCGCTTTGTTATGTACGCAAGAGGCGTTCAAAATCATGAAAACCCAGAATCCCCGCGGCGGGCGCATCATCAACAACGGTTCGATTTCCGCCCACGCGCCGCGCCCCGATTCGGTGGCTTATACGGCTACCAAGCACGCCATCACCGGACTCACGAAATCAACTTCGCTCGACGGGCGAAAATATGACATTGCCTGCGGGCAGATTGACATCGGCAATGCCGCGACGGAAATGGCAGCACGAATGAAAAAGGGAGTTTTGCAGCCCAATGGCTCCATCGCCGTCGAGCCGACCATGGACCCGGCCGACGTCGCGCGCGCCGTTGTGTACATGGCATCGCTGCCTCTCGAATCGAACGTGCAGTTCATGACGGTGATGGCCACAAAGATGCCGTTCATCGGCCGAGGTTAGTTTCCGCAATTCGGCCCTCGTGCACCAGACAAACGCGTTTGACCCTGACCGTGCGCTGCACTACTATCGCCGTCAATAAGGAGACCTCACATGAAATCCGCTGATCGTTCGTGCCGCTTTGTATTTTCAGGCGCGCTTTTGTTCCTCAGTTTTTGCATGAGCGGCAATTTTGCGCGCGCTCAAGCGCCCGCCACGAGCAGCGCCGCGAATAAGCCGGTAGTGCTCAAAGGGGCGCTCCTGATCGATGGAACCGGCCGTCCGGCGATTGAAAATTCCATCCTCGTCATTCGCGGCAAGCAAATCGCTGCGATCGGGAAGGCCGGTTCGGTTGGCATTCCCAAGAATGCTGACGTGCAGGACCTCACGGGCAAGACGATCATGCCGGCCCTCATCAATCTGCACGGCCATCTCGGATTGACAAACAACGGCGCCGACTCCGCCGCCGGGCATTACACCGAAGAGAACGTCGCCAGGCAGCTCCACAAATATCTTTCGTACGGCGTGGCGACGGTGGCCTCGTTTGGCCAGGACGAAGACTTGATCTTCGCCATTCGCGACGACCAGCATGCTGGCAAAATTGGCGGAGCGCGCTTATTCACCGCCGGCCGTGGTTTCCTCGAACCCGGCAAAGCCGCTCCTTCCGACCACCGTTACCGCCCGCAAACTACAGACGAGGCTCGCTCCGACGTTCGTGAACTCGCCATGCACCATCCCGACTACATAAAGATGTGGGTGGATGACGGCCTCGGCCACGGCACGAAAATGAAGCCGGAAATTTATCGCGCCATCATCGACGAGGCGCACAAAAACCACATCCGCGTATTTGCGCATGAATACTACCTGGCGGACGCGAAGTCTTTGCTCGCCGCCGGCATCGATGGCTTCGCACACAGCATTCGCGATCAGCCTGTCGATAATGAACTGATTTCCGCGATGAAAGCGCGCGGCGTCTTCCTGATTCCCACGCTCGTGCGCGATGAAGTGCTCTTCGCCTATGCCGACCATTTGAAGTGGGTGGATGATCCTTTCTTCCAGGCAGGACTCGATCCCGGCGCGCTGGCCTTCATTCGGAACCCGCAATTTGTGGAGAAGATTCGGCAAGACCCGGACATCGCCAAATACCGCGCCGGCCTGGAAATGGCCAAGAAAAATCTGAAGACCCTGCACGACGCGGGCGTAAAGATCGCCTTCGGTACCGACTCCGGAATTCCGACTCGCTTCCCCGGCTACAACGAGCATCGCGAACTGCAACTCATGGTTGAGTCCGGCCTCACGCCTATGCAGGCCATCACCGCGGCGACCGCCACGAATGCCGAGATTCTTCGCGGGGAGAAGGAGTTCGGTACTTTGCAACCGGGCCGCGCAGCCGAATTTATGGTCTTGGACGCAAACCCGCTCGACGATATCCACAACACCGAAAAATTATCCGCCGTGTGGCAGACCGGCAAACCCGTGCCCTCGGTCTCGGCGAACTCGACCTCGACCCGCGCCAGCCGCTAACAGCAAAGGCATTCCGGATCGAGACGCACCGAGCAATCCGAAAGGTGGGTAATATGGGCAGAAGACCTACTACTCCAGCGCCACCTTCAAATGAAATCAGGTTTCGGAACTATTATCGATGCCCCTATGACGGTGCGTCGTGGATCGCCGAATGGAGTTGTCAGTGCGATGATAGGTGCCCGATCTGCGACGCCGAAATTGAACGACACGATAGCGAGGATATTGAGAGCTAAAGCCAACTCCTAATTTTTTTAAGAATGGACCTCCGGTGCAGCGCTGAATTAGCCTCAGCCTACAAGTCTGGCTCTCAAATCGCCCGCGTGCTCACTGAAGCGTGGTGCGTTCGCGAACTATATTGTCCCGCCTGTACTTCGGATCGTCTGTCCGCATCGAAGGTCAATACCCCAGCCATCGACTTTGTTTGCCCGGAATGCGAGCAGCTTTTCCAACTCAAAAGCCTAAGGAATTGGAATCCGCGGAAAATTGTCGATGCGGGCTATGAATCAATGCTACGGTCAATTCGGGCCGACAAGGTTCCAAATCTTCTCATTTTGCAATACACGCCAGACTGGTCTGTAAGAAATCTGCTTCTAGTGCCCAAGTTCTTCTTTTCGGAGAGTGCGATCGAAAAACGCAGGCCTCTCAGAGCAGATGCTCGCCGCGCAGGGTGGGTGGGATGCAATATCCTGCTTCGCCAAATACCTATCGACGGAAAGATTCCTATGGTCTCGGCTGGGCTGCCCGTGCCGAAGTCCCACGTCCGGGAGATTTGTACGCGCACGCGCACTCTTACCAAAGTTTCACCCACAGTAAGGGGCTGGGCTCTGGACGTCCTTAAAATAATTCGTCGTTTGGGCAAACGGCGATTTGCACTCAAGGATGTTTACGAATTCGAGAATGAACTACAGGCAAATCATCCTGGAAATCGCAATGTGCGCGCCAAAATCCGTCAACAACTTCAGGTACTCCGAGACCTAGGTCTCGCGGAGTTCGTCGGTCGTGGGGAATACTCGCTCTCGGACTAAATTCCACAGTCGTACATTAACGCCTGCGGCTACTTTGCCAGCGGATTTGGCCGCAGTTGGAAATGCGCCGCAAGCGGCTTTGATCCTTTGCCGCCCTCGATCAGCCACGGAACCCGGTCGCCGTTCGCGGCCCACAATCCGCGTCCTTTCCAGCCGCCCTTTGGATCGTCGATGCGCCCATCGAATCCTTTCGCATAAAAGCCCAGCGGATACGGCACGCGCAACACGATCATGCGCCCGTTGGCGTAAGCAATCAGGCCGTCGTTGAGGTTGCCGGTGGACATCGGCACATCTTTGCCCAGGCCGAAGATGTCGTGTTGGTCGACCCACGTGTAGTAACTCGATTCCGCGCTGTTGTCCCCCAGGCCTTCGAAGCCCGGTCCCGGATACTTGTAGAAGGACCATCCTTCGGGGCAGTGATCGCCGGTGGCTTTGGGCCCGTTCAGCGGACCCCTGCACTTGCGTCGGTCGAAACTGCCGAGATGTCCGCTGGCAAGCGAAACCCACACCACGCCCTGGCTGTCAATGTCGCCGCCGCGCACGCCAAATCCTGGCAGCGGCACGTTATAAACTTCGGCCAGCGTGGTTTCCGGCGGATGCGGACCCGGCATTACCCTCACCACTGCTCCGGGGTTTCCGCGGCTGGCGCCCCACACGGAACCGTCCACAGGACTGGGCATTACCGCGTAAAAAGGCGCCACGACGCGCTTGTCTTTCGTGGGATCAACTGGCTGATTCGGCTCGACGTAGTCGTCGCGCTTGCCGTTTCCATTCGTGTCGAGAACGAGCGCCGTCCAGCCCTGAGACTTGGCCGCATCGTGCGTCGCGTCCCACATTTTCGTATTCAGCCACCCCACGACGGGACCGCCGCCGCTCGTCCATAGCGTGTCGTTGGCGTCAAAGCCAAACTGCAGATGGTGCGTGCCGAAGCACGTGTCGATGAACTGATAATCTTTCGTCTTCGGATTGAAAACAGCGATTTCGCGAAGATTTTTGTCGAGCGGGAAAAGCTTTGCCGACGGAAGGTCCGACCCCGCCTTGCAGAAATCAGGATTGCTCGGCCCGCGCACGGCCGCTGCCAGCCAAAGCCGGCCGTCCCGGCCAATCATCGAGTTGTGATTGTTGATTCTTTGCTGCCATATGGCCTCATCGCCCCAATAAGCCGAAGGCATCAACGGCTTGAGCGTCGCAACATGGCCGGGTCCCAGGCTGAGCGGCATGTCTGGGTCCCGTACGGGCGCGTGAAACGAAGTTGCGATGTTTTTGACAGGATCGAGAATCGGGATGTCGTCTGAACTGTATTCCGGCGATCCAAAAAGCGGCCCGTACGCATTGACAGTGGGATAGCGCTTGTCGCTGGCAATCAGATCGTGCAGGTAGTGCTGGTCGTCCATCCAGTCTCGCAGCGTTACGACAATATTGCGCTCGACTCCCTCAGGACGCTCCGGTTTGGCGTGCGGCAATTCGCCTTTCGCGACGCGGTCAGTCCAATCCGCCAGGTTTTTGATGGCAAGCGTCCCCATTTGCGTCAGTTGGCCAATCATGAATTGGCCGGCCTGTCCGGATTGCACTCGGCGGGCCCAGGCCTGTTCGGAATTAGCGAAATGTCCCAGTTCCGACTCGATGGTCCGCGTGGAACGCTGCCCAAGCTGGTGGCAGCCGACGCAGCCATTGTTTTTCATCTCGTTGAGCCACTCGGTTTGCGTCATCTTGGCAGAGATGCCTGGATTCTTTCCGAATTCATCGGCAGCCGGAATCTTGAGCATGGAATACCAGTAGATCGCCGGATAATATTGCGCGGCGGCGGCTTCGTCGGGGGCAACCGTTGCGGTGAGATTCAATTCGCTGCCCGGTTCGGCCGACACTTTTGGACTATCTACCAGCCCGTAGCCGCGCACCCAGACGTTGTAGGTCGCTTTGGGTAATTCGGGAATCAGGTAACGCCCGCGGTCATCGGTGACAACGATTTTTATGAATCGCACAGGAAGCTCGTGCGTCTCGGCGATGACCCATACACCTGCTTCCGGGCCGTTGGCGCTCGTGACTACGCCTCCGATATCGTCGCTATCGAGTTTCACGCCGAGCGCGTTGCCGGAGTCGCCGGGAGGAGATTGATCCGCGCGCTGTGCTTTCGCGACGGTTCGAGTAAACAGCAAGCCCGAAAACAAGGCCAGCGTGATCCCCAGGATTCGCAGGTTAGAACTGCGCAATGGACCGCAAGGCGTCATATGTGCCTCCGTCAACCGATGAGCTATTTGTTTGTACCGTCTGCAGGTGCGGGTGCGACAGGTTTGCCGATCAGCCGGTTATATTCCGCCGTTTCCGTCGCTGAGCAGATGAATTCGCTAATATCGAAATCCTCCGGCAGGCGGTGCAGGACGAACTTATCCATCGCCTTCCAGGGGTGGGTATAAAACTTCGGGTCATCGATCGTTACAGACAGCTCCAGCGCATCGGCATTCATACGGTGCCATGTCTCTTCGACCTTCAGCGCTTCACTATGCGGACGGCCGACATTATCGAGCCACGTTCTCGGGTCCATTCCTACGTAGTCGGCGACAAACGTGTAATCGTCAACCCACTTTCCGACGGCATAGCCGTTCCATCTGGGTGCCGCGTCCTTCGGCAGTTCACGCCCATCGGTCCAGATAATCCGCCACGTGTCGTTGTGTTCGTTCAGGATCACCAGTTGATTCGACTTCTGCAGGATTTCGATTACCCGGAGCTCGAAAAGATCATTCCGTGGCATCCCCGCCGGGTCGCAATAATCGACAGGGTCGTTAACCTCGGCGACAGGGAACTGTTCTTTCCCCGTTCCCGGCTTATTTCTAGCACGCGCTTCTTTCCCCAAAGCCGTGTAAGGTACGTCAGGACCCTTGTACGCTGGATCGTCGGGATATTCGTAGGCGCCATTTGGTTGGACCCCTTCCCGGACGCCTCCTGCATCCCAGATCCCCGAAATGTCACGCTTGGGAGCCGGACCTGATTTTAATTTCTCCCAATAAGAAGCGGGCGGCGAAGGCGTGCTCCATTTTTGATCCTTCCAGCCCTCGTCATTCGAATTCGCGGCGCCCGCCGTGGCGGCCGTTTGGGAGCTGGATTGAGCAGCGGCAGCCGTTTGCGGGTTTCTGAGACCTGCGGCTGCGAGCAGCCCCGCCAGCGCCGCAATCGCAATGAGCACGAATTGCTTTGCCATCTTCGAATCCTTCATCTGGCGTGATGTGCCTTATCGAGGCGCATCCGACTTTGAATCGGCTGCCTGCCTCGGTGACAGTGGCACATCGTTCAACGTGGAAGGCAGGTGAGCATCGAGCAGCACGGTTCCGTCAGCGGCCAGGATTCGCCGAATGCGGCCGACGGGCGCGCCATTCTTCGCAGGCATCAATTCGACCGTGACCATGTCCCCGGGTTTGAGGTCCGTCTTGTGCCAGCCGGCGGTGTTGGTCGAGGCCGCATTCCCCTCGATGACCCACGGTTGCACGGTGCCTTTGTCGTCCTTAACGTCGATCTTCATGATGCTGTGTGGATTGGCAAAGATCCACGCCGTGACGGTGCCCTTTATCGTGACCGTCTTCTCATAATCGTAAGACGCATTGCCGTGATGTGCCGATAGGGGAAGCGCCGCCGCGCAGAGAAAGGTAATTAAAACCAGAGCCCTGGCATTCATCGTCTGCCTCCACTTTCGCCTGAATTCCTTGGGGATGATCGAGCCACTTTTGTGGCAAGCGCAACTGTCGCCGATTATACGCCCGAGCGCGCTCCACCCGCGAGCGATTCCGCGATTCGTGATTACCTCTCTACGCCCATCAGTTCCCAGTAGTACAGCGGCAAAGTCGTTTTCAGCCGCTCGGGATGCGTGTAATTTGCAAATTCCGCGGGCACTTTGAATTCGTTGATGATCTGATCGAGCGTTTTCCCTTGCGCCATCATTGTGGCGACAGCATCCCGCATGGCGATGAAATAGCGCTGGTCCTCCTCGAGATCCTTCACGCCTCGCCCGATGTGCACAGGCCCATGCCCGGGAACGTACGTATCCACCGGCAAGCGTCGGTCCATGATATTTTGCAGCACCTTGATCCACATGTCCGGGTCGGAACCGTCTCCGGGCACCAGCGAACCGCCGCCGGCATGCATTTCGCTATTGAGCAGATCGCCCATCAGAAAGACGCGTTTCTGCGGAATATAAAGCGTGACGTCGCCCGTGCTGTGTGCCGCTCCTTCAAGGTTCGCTTCGAAAGTGATGCCGCCTACGCGTAGCGTGATGCTTTTTTCGAAAACCAGATCGGGAAGAATCAGGTCCTTGCCCTTGTAGACGGCATTGCGGGGATCGTTCGATTGCTGAAGTTCCTTGTAGATCCGCCCCCGTTCGCCGAGCATGTCTCGCAATTGATTCTTGCTGGCGATGTATACCGGATGATCTTCGCGGAACCACCACGCCCCGGTCGAGTGATCAGCCGCGGGATGAGAGGAGAATAGATACCGCACCTTCTTGTCGGTGAGCTTGCGGATAGCAGCCAGCGTCTGATCGGATTCGGTGACGTAATGATCGAACACCACAACGCCATCGGACGTAATGATGAAGGTCGAATTGCTGTTTCCGCCCGCTTCGACCATGGTGTAGACGTCGTCGGCGATCTTCACCATGTTCATTTTGGGTTGCTGGGCAAAAAGCGCCGCCGGAAAAAGACTAAGGAATATAAGCAAAGCCGCCGTCGCGGTTACTGCTCGATTCACTCTGATTTTCATACCTGGCCTCCCGATCGCGTCCGCCGCCATGCAGCCCAGCGACGGTAGCGGGCCGAACCGTACCACTGCCGGCACGCTGCTTCAACAGCATTATGATTTCGCCGGCAGCCAGCGCAAATGCCTGTTCGGCCTCGGGGTATCCGGCGCTCTTTACTAGCGCGGTAAAATGGTTATGCTGCTCGCGGAAGCCGTTGAACGCACCGTCTCGCCGGAAACGAAACCCATTTCGCGGCGAGCCCGATCAGGAAAATATTGTTCGAACGAAAGGACGACGCCATTGCAGGTGTGCGTGGTGTTCTCTGTGTCCTCTGCGCCTCTGTGCACTCCGTGTTGAATTTCTGTTGCCGTCCAGGAACCGCGGCGCACACCTTTGCGCCTGCAAGTCTTGCAGACGCAACCCCCTTGGAATCATATCGTTTGCATACTCTCGCGGCGTAACCCTCATCGATTCACATCCTTATGAAAAAACACCGGGGTAAGGCAGGCGTGGCGCATCCCACGGACCAGTTTTTTTTATTTTGCGTCGCGATGTCGCATTGGTTTCCAGGCCGACATCGGTTTAATCGGAGAAGTTGAGCAGAATGTGCACTTGCAAAAAAACAGGGAGGGGGGTACCCGCTCTTTTTGGGCCGCTCGGTTGACTCCACGGACGGGCGTGTGACACGCTGCGGCGCGACCATGGATAAGACTGAACCAGCGGAATCTCCACTGCGCGACGTCACGGTCCTCGACCTGACGGTTGCCCTCTCGGGACCAATAACGACACTTCTTCTCGCGGGACTCGGCGCCCGTGTAATTAAGATTGAGAATCCTGCCACGGGTGGTGATACCTCGCGGGAAAACGCGCCCTACTTCGGTCTGGGTGGGGTCAAGCTCGTGCGCGAACGCCCCGACGACATCTCAGTCACCGCCTACAATCGGCTTCGCAATAAGCTCGGTATCACGCTCAATCTGAAGCACCCGCGAGCCCGGGAAGTCTTTGGCGATCTGGCGCGCAAGGCCGATCTGGTGGTCGAGAACTTCACCCCCGGAACTCTG
>Ga0209581_1004638_pt1 | contig 10975 bp, 10 predicted proteins | sample Coa_R2_FD_187160 | JGI IMG/M metagenome (GOLD analysis project Ga0209581, IMG submission 187160) | Surface soil microbial communities from Centralia Pennsylvania, which are recovering from an underground coalmine fire - Coalmine... | ecosystem: Environmental > Terrestrial > Soil > Unclassified ...
AAACCTCAGAGCCTCGGGGAAGAGCAACGGGAAGAGGACCGGAAGGCGACGTTACGTGCGTTTCAGCAGGGCTGACGGGAGGTCAGGACGTCGTATGATCGCGTGCGCAGAGCGCGGGGGCATCTCAGCGGCTCAAGGCATCATAGCTGAACCCGAAACTGCCCGTCGTGAAGGCTGAGGGCGGCGTGAGCGTCGACAGCCGGTTCAGCGTGTCGTAGGCATAGGTGGTCGAGCCGCCTTCGGGATCCGTGAATCCCGTGCGATTCGACGCTTTGTCATACGTGTAGCTCGTTGTGAACGTCTTGCTCGGCAGTAAAGTGTAATTCGTCGAGGTGCTGATGAGCCGTCCCATGTTGTCGAACGTGAACGAGTACGTCCCGGTTGGGTCCGTCACCTGGGTTAACCGGCTGGCTTTGTCGTAGGTGTAGGCGACCGAAGTGGAATCGGGATAGGTTTTGGCCGTCAACCGATTTGCAAGATCATAGGTATACGTGATGGTCTGATTCTTGCGGTCTGTTTTCGTGATTAGGTTGTTGTTGGCGTCGTAGGAGTACGTTTCGATGTTCCCGGATGGGAAGGTCGTTTTCGTGACACGCCCGAAGGCGTCGTATTCGAACGTGGTCACGTTGTTGTTGGCATCCGTGATGCTCGTCAGATTGCTCATGGTCCCGTCGCTACCGGTAAACACGGACTCCTCAAAATTGGATCGCCAGTGCGGGCCGAAGAGTCCTACCTGATTCGCGAGTTGCGTCGAGGGCCAGATGCTGTTCCACGTTCGGACGAGTCTCAGTCCGCCGCCGAGGCCGGGAAGTGAAACATCTCTTTGTTCAATGGTCGTGTTGCCGGTCGCCAGCGAGATTGGGCTTGTTGCAGTATGGACATTTGCTGCGCGTTTCTTCGGCTGCCGCTCCCGAAGCACAATTAGCCGTATAGGAAGCGATGACCACCGTGAATGTCCCAGGATACAGCGCGTAAAAGGACCACCCTGTGGGATAGGCCCCCTCAGCGAGGGGTGCCCATGTCATATAGCCGAGGCAGGAATTGGGGTTTTGGGCAGCTGCCCTGGTGCCAGAAACGCTCTGAGAGAGCGCAACCGCGAAGACCACCAAAATCATTCTCTTAACCATTTTGACTCCATATCGCGAACGAAATTCGCTCGGCTGGCCAGCAAAGAGAGGCCGAGAAATGATCTAAAAGCAAACAACGGCCAACATCCTACAGGTCTCTGCGAGGCCAGGTCCCAAAACACACACTCCCGAGCCGCACGTTTAACCCCAACATCTGGAACGTGAAGAACGAAAACTTGCCGAGCCTTTTATACGACGATGGTCGCCTTGTCAATTAGGCTGTTGGTTACAATCCCAAGCAAGACGTGCTTTTTCCAGAATTTTTCCACAAAGAATCAGCGCTTTTGACAAATTATTTTCGCCTAGACCGGTTGCAACGCTGGGCACAAACCATAGTGTTGCTGTAGTCCGCGAGGTACTGGAAGGCATTCTGTGGAATCTGCGTGCATCGGGGGATGCCCTGGAGACGAATCGCGAGGAACAAGGCATCCTGGCTAACAGGAATTCGCCCCCGGCCTAAATTGACGTGCCTCAACGTTACGTACGTTACATTACGTGCGTTGAGGCCAGCCGAGTCACGACAAGCTGCCGCTTCTGAGGCCGTAGAGCGAAGGAGGGATTTGTGCTCCGCACTTGCGACAAGCGTTGTCGCGTGCGGGACCTTTGTAGCCGCACGTGCACTCGATATAAAACTCATTGCGAAGAATGCGGTGCTGCGATTTCCGCCGCTCACGAGCACGCTCTTTTTCACAAATATCCCGAGAAGTGCGAAGGCTCAGGCTTGGCCGTCCCCCCAGGGAGTCAGCCAGGAACTTGATTTGCGCCTCAGTACGCTTCGGGAATTTCGGATCGCGAAGCAGCGCCAGTATGTCTGCTGCCTGTTCGGGCACGAAGTCCCTGGCGCAGGAAGGAAAGTGATTCTCAAACGCTGCTGTTACGTCATCGACAGTTTGCGCTGATAAGAGCGACGCTTCGAGTCTTGTCCAACCCTGCTGGAGTTGAAGCCGGTAGTTGTATGCCCGTCCCGTCACCCAGTTCAGAGGAATCTTTCGAGGCCGCCCTCTGGCTCTTTTCGGAGAACGCAAATCACGTTCAGAGATGATTGATTCGTCCTGCCATGGTTTCCGGCTCTTAGCCGACCTTTTGGCAGAAACCCTGTCAAGCGTTTTTCGTTGCTTCTTTGCGTTTTTCTTGCCTTTTGGCATTTTTGCGGACGGTTCCCGACAACCAGCTCTGAATTTTACGGGAAGTTCCCGACAAACCGCCCTGATTTTTGCGGGAAACACGCTTCCGTCGGTGAACACCTTAGCTTGGCAAGACCGGAGCGTCTCAAAATCCGGCTCTATCCTGTGAACGCCTGCGCAGCGATTTTGCGGTGCAGAGAGCAGCTACGGGGGAGGCCAAGAATGCCAAGGGTCACTAGCGATAAGTTTCCCTGCCCGGTTTGCGCGCATCTGCTTCAGGTCAGGGTGACGAAGAAAGAAAAACCGTACGTTACGTGTGACCCATGCGGCGTTCAGCTCTTCATTCGAGGGCCTGTGGGAATCGAGGAATTCAAACGGCTAATTGAGCAAGCCAACCGCGACGGACTGCTCGATCGGCTCGCTGAAATGCACAGACGCTACCGGCTGACCTGTCTCGAATGCAGATGCAGTTTCTGGATCGAGCCAAGGCTGATTAAGACCAGTGCGTTTGACGGCAGCCTGAAAGGGTTCCGTTGCCCCAAGTGCGGAGAACTCGTGCCATGGAAGCAGGAACAATGAGGGTCACGGTCATCGGAGCTATTGCCATCCTTGCTGTAGCCATCGCTGCTGCCCTGCTGATTCGCCATGTGAACGTTAGGAACAGCCGGGGACCGCAACAGAACCTTTCCTAAAGGCAATGGTCAGAGCACCAGAACTCCCTGTTACACGGACCGAGCGCAAGCGGATCACACAGCCGCTTGCGTCGTTGCATTCGTCTCTGGGCGCTCGTACACTCCCACCGTGCACAGGGGACGCCAATTCGACGGCAACACGGAGAAAATCCATGTCGCGTCGAATCATCGTCTCAGCAGGAAACACGGAGCCGGAAGTCCGGCAACGTGGGTGTGTGTATCAGAAAGGCCGGAAGAAATCGGACCCCTGGCTTCCAAAGCAGCGGGCATACGGCTTTTTCCGGGTGGATGTGCCCGGTCAGACCAAGCAATCGGAGGTTCGCGTTCCGCTTGGTTTCTGCCGGGACAGAATAAGTGCCATGCTTAAACTCCACGAGGCCATGCAAGAAGCAGGCGCGCTAGATGTTACGAAGGTTCGCGAGCGCATTACGCCCCTCACGACCTTTGAGACACAGGCCGCTTGGTGGCTTGGGGAGATCAAAGCAGGGCGCATGGTCAATTCGAAGACACGGAAGCCTATACGCGCCAACACGATTGATGCTTACTCTAACGCGGTTGCATACCTCAACGGGGTCGTCGGAGACAAGCCTCTCGCTTCGCTCGATAATCCAGAAGCCCGTGCACTGGTATCGAGGATGAAAACGGAGAGCGGCAAAGCCGGGCGGCGCTTCGAGGACAAGACCATTGTCGAGTTTTTCAGGGTCTTTCGGAGAATCATCGCGTCCGCAAAGGACGAACGGCTTCGCGAGGTCTACCCGTGCGCCAAATTCTCATCGACTTCTGGATGGGCCACGAAAACAGCGATATGTCATCGCGGTACGGGAAACAGTTGACGGAAGACACGGAGTTCCGACAACTGTGGGCGGCCAAAGTTGGACTCGGCTTCGAGTTTCCGAAGTCCTCCAAAACAGAGTCCAACGCTAATTGCGCTACGTGCGCTACAAATCCGGCAGAGCACGTTTGCAATGTAGCAGCGTAAATCCTTTGGTGAGAGGGTTTTAATTGGTCGGGGCGAGTGGATTTGAACCACCGACCTCCTGGTCCCGAAGATTGGTCGCACGAAAAGACAACAACTTACAGCAACCTCGATGAATGTCGATGAAACGCGGTAAGCCTCGATCCAACAATCACTTCGATGTAAATGAATCGCGATTGGTCGAGAGTCGTCGAGTTTGGTGGTGGGCACAAAATTGGGCACAGTCTTCGGGTCTGGATGGTCGTTCAGTCCCGCATACTCGAATCGCTCGATAAAGGCCCGAATTCGTGGATTTGAACAATTTGCCGCGTCAGAGTACACGTATTCGCCTGTTAGCCAATCAACGATGTCCTCAGTGACCACTGGCTGTGCTTCGCGGTTCTCGGGCTCGTCACAGCTCCAATCGATGCCAGCTTCAGTCTGTAACCACATCGCTTCCCGCTCATACTTTGGCAGCGTGCCTCCCTCAAAATAATTCTTGCGGCCTGATCATTTGCAACCTATGGGCGCCGGCTCCGAGTGGGTTTACAGGGTGAGTACTCAAATATCCTATTGGGGGAGGTAGTTTGGTTGGTATACCAAACAATATCATTTTTCTCTTGCATTTAATGTCCGAGGTAGGTATATAGCGGCGCAACACACTTGGGAGGTTGCCCATCGCCATGGTTCACCGTCTATGCCCTAGGCGCTTACGACCCGCCGAGGACTTTGAAGTAGTTCTTCTGCCATCATACTTGACTGGTATGTTGCGCAGCCTTTTCTTTACCTTTCTCGTACTCACACTCTGGTATGCGCCACTCACAACCGCTCAGGTACCCGACCCCGCTTCTGCCGCCCAAGCTCCACAGCCAGGTTCTGGTCACCACTACATTGGCCTTGGAACAGAGAGCGTAAATCCAGCGAGCGGCCTACTGACATTTGACCTTCCCGTCCAAACGCCGCCGGGTCGACAATTGTCATTCCCTTTTGCCTTTACCTATCGAAGTGAGGAGAGGGTGTATCCAAGCTTGAGCTACTACACGGGTGGCAGCATTGGTTGGCTAGTACGCACTTCCAGTCCTTGGGAGGTGGGTGGCTGGGGCTACCAACTTCCGGTTTACACTGTGACTGCAAGGGTGTTGGCATGGTGGCCAACATTCAGCGGCCCCCCTCCTCAAGGAGAAGTCGATCACCAATGTGACGCAAGTATCGGACAGACTTTCCGGGGTCTCAATGGAAAACAATATACACTTCAGATTGGCCAAGCATGGGTCGATCCGAATTATTCGACGAATACAAACTGCAATTATCCTTTCTACAACACAAGCAATCTCCATGGGATCTACGCGACTGCTTCCTCCTCACCCCCTTCCCAGCTCACCGTGGTGGATGAATCGGGCACTCAGTACATCTTCGGCTTCAGTATCGCCGGAACGTCGGTTGGAGGCATGCAACCTCCCGTGTACTCATCCTTAGCTACCGTAATCACAAACCGAAATGGTAATCAAATAACACGCAACGGAAATAGCTACAGGGACACCGCCGGGCGAAACGTCATATCTTGGACCGGGATTGGCAATAATGGCGACCAAGTCACAGTTTCTGGTCTAAATCCCATCACCCTTCACTGGTCTACCGTGAGTGCGAATTACGCGGTCAACGCAACCTGGGTCGGAGGGTCAGGATCCTGCACGATGAGCTCTGTTTCGGTCAGCTCTGCTGAAGTGACGGAAATCGACCTGCCAAATGGAGAGAAATATGTTTTTGCTTACGATCCAACTTTCGGACGAGTTTCGAGGATCACTTTTCCAACGGGAGGATACGTTCGATATGTCTGGGGACTGAACGCATCCTCTACAGAGTCGCACTTTACTTATGCTGTCGGTAGCAATTCCTATGACTGCTATATGCGTTACGGCATGCCCGCCGTCACGGATCGCTACGTTAGCTTCAATGGGATCACTGAGGTACTTCACCAGCATTTTACCTACTCTACCACCTGGGGAAGCGATCCAGGTGGTTGGACCAGCAAACAGACGACCGTCACCACAGCAGATTTGGTGACAAATCAGCAGACCGTGACGAGCTATAACTATACGGGGATGACTCCGGACGGGAGTCCCTACGATATCGTCATACCAAACACGATCCCAGCAGAAACCTCCGTAGTCTACCAGGACGGTAGCGGCCACATAATCGAGACGGTAAACAAAATCTGGAAGAATTCTTATGCCCTCGCAGGGGAGCAAACCATTCTTGATAACGGCCAAGGAACTACAAAGCTCTATTGCTACGATTCAAATGAGCAGATCACGGACGTTTATGAATACGGCTTCCAAAGCGACGGCGTCAAACCTGCAGATCCCTCTTGCGTCTCCAGCAGTGGATTGAATACGTCTGCCATCGGTCCCCTCCTGCGCCACACCACCACTGCATACCACAATTTCCTGGGCGGCACTCCCTCGACTCACATCGTTAACGAGCCCGACAGCATCACCAGCTACGACGGCTCCGGCAATCAAGTCAGGCAAACCGCATTCGCCTATACGGAGTCGGTCATTCCTTCGGGCGTGGAGACGGGGCATGTGAGCCCTCCCGGCTTGCGCGGTAACGTTTCGACAATCACACGCTGGCTCAATACGGGAGGGGCCTCTCCGGTGACGAGTTATGCGTACTACGATACAGGCCAAATAGCGTCCATGACCGACCCCTGCGGTAATACCGCTTGTGCGGACATGGTAGGCACAAATCACACGACCTCTTACTCCTACACGGACAATTTTGATTCACCCCCCGCCTCCAATACCGATGCCTACCTCACGCAGGTCACGGATGCACTCGGCCATGTCCAAAGGTTCAAATATGCCTACTCGGATGGCCAACTCATCCAATCTCAAGACCAAAACGACATCAATGCAGGTCGAGCAGGCACAACTTACTCCTACAATGATCCTTTGCGCCGCCTTACGGAAACAGATTATCCGGATGGCGGCCGGACCACCTTTTCCTATAACGACGTGCCTCCGTCACCTACAATCACCACATCACGCCTGCAAAACACCAATGGCCAGTGGATCACAAATGTCAGTGTTTTGGACGGAATGGGCCATGCGACACAATCGCAACTCGCTTCCGATCCGCAGGGCAACGATTTTACGGATACTACGTACGACGGTCTTGGCCGCACGTCCACTAAAACCAATCCACACCGTTCCACCTCACTTTCGACCGATGGAACTACAACCTTTCTCTACGATGCATTGGGACGAACACTTTCGGTAACGGAACAAGACGGCTCGATTTCTAGCACGAGCTACGCGGGAAATTGCGCCACGGTCACTGATGAAGCTGGCAAATCCCGCAAGTCTTGCTCCGATGCTCTGGGTCGCCTGACGCAGGTCTTTGAGGACCCCGCAGGCTTGAACTACGAAACCGATTACACTTACGACGCATTAGACAACCTCACGAGGGTTGTCCAAGCCGGTTCACGCCAGCGCACGTTCGTTTACGACTCTCTCTCTCGTCTCATCAGCGCAACCAACCCCGAGTCCGGGACAATTTCCTACTCTTACGATGTCAACGGCAATCTTGCCTCAAAAACCGCTCCTGCCCCCAACCAAACAGGCTCCGCTACCGTAACCACAACGTATACCTACGACCCCCTGAACCGCGTAACGCAGAAGACGTATTCGGATGGCACCCCCACAGCCACCCTTTCGTATGACGAATATACCCACGGCGTGTGGTCTATGACCAACCCCGTCGGCCGGCTCACGGTGGCTTTTGCTCCTTCCTATGCCAATCATGTCGACGCTTCCGAAGTCTTTAGTTACGATCCTATGGGTCGCGTGATCCTGCACGCGCAGGCCGGCGCCCTAGCTTGGGGCTACAACACCACCGCTGCCGCGTACAACGTCAACTTCACCTACGACCTGGCAGGCGACCTTACTTCCGTCAATCACATCAGTCAATTCATGCCGAGCAGTGGCGTGCAATACGCCTATTCTTACGATGCCGCCTCAAGGCCCATTTCTCTCACCAGCAACTTCGTGGATTCTCAGCATCCCGCCACGCTCGCCACAGTTGATGCGAGCATGGGGTACTATCCCAGCGGAGGGCTTCGCAAAATGACTTTTGGCAATGCGCTTACGCAAACCTCCGCCTACAACAATCGCCTGCAGCCCTGCCGCATCAACGTGAACGCAAGCTCAACCGTGTTAGGCGCATGCTCGGACCCCGTTCCTTCGGGGAATATGCAGGACTTCAATTACAGTTTCAATCTGGGTTTATCCGACAACGGGAACATGACTAACATGAACGCCACCGGCGTTCAGAACTTCAGCCGCGCCTACGGCTACGACTCCCTAAATCGCTTGACAACTCTTTCGTCCCCGTCTGATCCTTCCGGTTGCACCGGCCTATCGTGGGGCTACGATGCATGGGGCAACCGGACAGACCAAAGTGTGACCGGCGGGACATGCAACACGTTCCACGCCTCGATCACCGCAACAAACCAGCTCTATGATCCAGTCAACAACAAGTATCAGTACGACGCCGCCGGAAACATGACCTACGACGGCAGCCACACTTATTTTTACGACGCCGAAAACCGCCTCATTCAGGTGGACGGCACCTTTGGGCAGTGCTCTACAGCCACCGCTTGCTATATCTACGGCGTGGACGGCCGCCGCGTCACCAAATTGACCGGCGGTATTCCCCGTGACTATGTTTACGACCTTGCGGACAACACCATCGCTGAACTCACCCCCTCCGGCTGGCAGGTCGGCTACGCATACCTGGGCAGCAGTTTGATCGCGCAATATTCCAACAACACTACCTACTTCGTCCATGTCGACCATCTTGGCTCCACACGGCTGCTCACTGCGGCAGGAACGTCAACTCGCATTCAGAGTTCTGGCGGCACCCATCCTTGGAAGTATTACTATACTGGGGTATGTCCCAGCGTCAGCGGCACGACCTACACCGTGAGCGTCTGGATCAAGAATCAGGGCACAACCTCCGTGAAGGTCAGCGGCAACATCGTCGAAGGCCCGGTAATTCCACCCGGCGCCACGCAGCAGGTCAGCATCAGCGAAGTCGGCGACGGCACTTCCTGCGTGCAGCTCGGTCTTGAAACCGTGAACACGAGCGATTCCTTCGATCTCCTCGCTTTCGCGCCCGCCATCATGGCCTCCGGCACGAACCTGATCCCTCCTGCGAATCAGGACTTTTCCGGCTGGAACACCTACCAGGGCTCCTCCGTGACGCTTACTCAGGGAGAGCCCGCGCTCATCGTCGATTCGATGGATTACCTCCCCTTCGGCGAGCAAATCGCCGGCTCCTCCGCCTCCTCCCACAAATTCACCGGCAAAGAACGGGATAGTGAGTCAGCCCTTGATAATTTTGGGGCTAGGTACTTCAGCAGTGCGATGGGTAGGTTCACATCGCCTGACCCGGATAATGCCGGGGCCATCAACGAAGACCCACAGAGCTGGAACGCCTACGCCTACGCGCGCAACAATCCTCTGCGCTACACGGACCCGGATGGCTTGGACTACAAGGTTTGCGTTGACAACGGCAACGGCGGACAGAACTGCACTACCTACGCAAACTTCGATGCCTTCCAAAAGGCGGCTAAGGACTCGGGCGCGACCGTAACCGGCGACGATAAGAGCGGTCAAATTTCAGTCAACGGCCAAAATATCGGCAGTTACCAATTCTTCGTTGGCCCTGGCGTTGAAGGCCCCGGCGTACCTGAGGACAACATCCTCGCGCCTATCTTATTCGGTGGAATTTTTGGCGGACTCAAGGCCGGAGTCCGGGGCATTGCTGAGGGTCTCTTCGGTGGCGGAGCGAAAGCAGCAGCCGAGACGACCGTAGGAACTGCTGCGGAACAAGTCATTGCGTCGGGCACGAAAAGCGCCGTCAAACAAGCCCTTGAGGACGCAGCTATAAGTGACGGGCAAAAAGCAGCCGTGAAGAGTGCTTTAGACAGGGCCGCGAGCACTGCAAAAGTAAAACTGGAACAACTTGCCGATGGCTCACTCCGAATCACGACGGAGCGCGCCGGTCGGAACGGTTTCCAGGCAATCGAAAAAGTAGTCGATGCCAGCGGCACGACGAAGAGCGTAGTTCAGAAGGCATTCGATTCCGCTGGCAATCTTGTTCACGTCGATCCGAAGTTCCCATGAGTCAACTAAGCAGGAAGCACCGAAAGGCATTAGAAAACTTCCTGGCGTTGAAGACATCGCTGGAGCAACTGAGGGAGTCCATGCGTGGTGTTTTGGAGTTCGACTTCCAAGACAAAGAGCGGAAACTCACGAGCCACTACGGTACTCCCGACCCAGGGGTGCGAGTAGAGTTGAACCACATCCACGATGCCATGAAAAGGCACGCGAGTGGGGAGCTATCCACCGAGCAGCTTGCTGACTGGGCGACCATGCTGCTACTGAATGATGCCTACCGATGGGATGGCAATGACGAGGACGAGATCGCCGAGTTGCTCCATGAGGTTAGCTCCCTCACTTTGAAACCGACGAAGCTAGGGGCCGATCAAGGCGAGTCCTGACCGCTTTTGCGCGGGTGGGGGCCGGTTAACGTCGAGCGCTGCGAAGAGCGGCGTCTTCGACCTCGCCCGCACCTTTCGCCTCCCATCGCGAACTGCCATATACCTCCCCAAAAAACGCTCCGCAATGATTGATCAAGCCCCCTCCCCCGGGTGCCCGAGGATAGGCCGGGGGTAGCTGTGATTCTAGTGGTCGTGATAACGAAAGTGCACAAGTTGGTGTATGCTCCGGGCGTCTTCCAGGGCAAGGCCATGAGCACCGACTACCGCATCGAATCTGTTCACAACAAGTTCATCGTTATCGACCCTTGGGATGAACAAGTAGGCGTATATCCCAACGAAGAAGCAGCGCAGCAAGACATCGAACGTTGCAAGAGAGAGGACGTGCCAACAATCATGTAAAACTGACCCCTTAGCGATCATGAAGATTTGACCCCTCCAAGACGAGGGTGAGGACGGAACGGAGGCCCGAGCGGGAGCGAGGGCCGGAGTTTCGTCCTCACTGGAAAGCG
>Ga0209581_1004642_pt1 | contig 10969 bp, 10 predicted proteins | sample Coa_R2_FD_187160 | JGI IMG/M metagenome (GOLD analysis project Ga0209581, IMG submission 187160) | Surface soil microbial communities from Centralia Pennsylvania, which are recovering from an underground coalmine fire - Coalmine... | ecosystem: Environmental > Terrestrial > Soil > Unclassified ...
AGAAACGGAGAAACAGCAAGCACCAGGCCGGGCGTGAACGTTCGCACCCAGGAAAACGCGGCGAAGGAGTCGTTCTCCCGGTTCACGTCGCGCCGAAATTGGCCTTGCGTATTCAAATCGCGCGGGTCAAACGGCACCTGATAAAAATCCTGGCGCGCCTGCCCCACAAAGCGCAGTTGATCGCTGGAATCCAGGTTGTAGATCAAGGACGCAAAGCCGCCGAAGTTGCTGGAGGCATCGTGAACGACGGATGTCGTTGGCGTCTGCAGGCCGAGATTGGTGCGTCCTCCGGTCAGGCTCGCGTAGTACGCGAAGCGGTTCGTATGCCCTCCGAAATTCAGCTGATTGTCGGTGCTGTAAAAGTTCCCGGCGCTCAATGCCAGCTCGGCTTCGTTGTCGCGCTCGAAGCCCGTCCGGGGCGCAACGTCGAAAATTCCGTACGTCCGGTCGCCGTAGTCCGCCGAGTAGCTCCCGCGCTGCACCTCGATCGTATCAATATCCTTCGGATCGATTTGCGGTCCCAGATTGCTTGCAATATTCGTGTTGGGGATGGAGACGCCGTCGATAAGCCAGCTTACTTGATGCCCGCCGCGAATGTGCAGTTGATCGTGTGTAACGTAGGATCCGGGCACGAAATTCGTGATCATCGCCACGCTGTTCGCTAGCGTGGCGCCTGGCGTGTCCGCGATGTCCTGGCGGTTCACGAGCGTGGTCGGCGTTACGGACTCCGTCTGGCCGGCGGAAGCCTCGGCGGACACCAGCACGGTTTCGCTGCGCGAAGAAAGCGCCAACTCGAAGTGCAGGATCGGCGCCGTGCCAGAAAGGACTGTCACCGTCTGCTCTTGGCGCGTGAAGCCGGCGGCGGAAGCAATTACGGCGTATTCCCCGAGCGGCACCGCGTCAAAGTGAAATTCGCCGTTCGTGTCTGTTTGCGCAGTTTGCGAATAGGCGGACGACTTCGCTTTTAATACGACTTCTATTCCTGTCATGGGCCGGTGCTGCGGATCGTGTACAATGCCGCGCACCGTACCGAATACGGATGCCAGGCTGAGGGCCGCCAGCAGCAGCCCCGCACTCGCGGACAACCAAATCCTTTTCATGTTCTCCTCGTCATGGAAAATGGACTACGCCCTGCGCCGGAGGCAGCAGCGGTCTGTGAGTCAATTGGAGTTCAGGGGCGAGCGGCGCTTACATCGCGGCGAGGATACGGGGAGGGGGAGAGGCTGGTTGCCGGGAATTCCAGGGTTCAGGAGAGCGCAGCGGTGCCATGCTGCGAAGGGAAAACTCCGGTGCTCGCAGCGCCAAAGCAGGGCGGAGCACAAAATTCGCGGGCATCAGCATCTGGCTTTCGCTGGTTTGGCAGCAGGACATCGAGCACGCCTTCACTCCCGGCATTTGCATACCATGCTCGCAGTTCATGCCGTCCGGCTGTTGAGCCGGCGCCTTCCTGTGATGATGACCTGGGATCGCGCAGTGGCCAGAGTTGCAGCAGGAAGCGCTCGCACTCCATGCGGTTGCGACCAGCGGAGCATGCAGGAACAGGACTGCGAGCAGCGAAACACAGGCTTGGGTTCTGCGCCAGCGATCTTGCCCGAAGAAGTTCATCACCCCATCCGTAGTCCCAATATAGCTCAGTCTCCGCGAAGGAGCCATACAAAGCGGCTGAAAATCAAGACAACTAGCAGATGAAATAAGGCGCCCGGAGGATACGGACGCTAGCTCCGCCTCAGGGCGGAGGCTGCCGGGCGTTGCAAGCCTTTGCTTGACTTGTCCGCCCAGCTCCCCGCAGACTCTGCCTATGCACAACTCCTTTCTAGTCTTCGATTTTGGCGCCAGCGAAGACGCGGCGCAGCAGGCTCGTCATAAACTCGATGGCTGGAAGCAGGCCTTCCGGCTCGATAAGAAACTCCTCTATAAGTTCGACCGGCAGGAGCAGGCCGCTTCCGAAGCGGGAGACTCCCTTGCTACAAGCGAGGAACCCACTCCCGCGAAATCCGGCAAAGGCGCCAAGCCAAGGGCTGCCAAGCCTTCCGCGAAATCCGCGAAGTCATCCGCAAAGAAAAACGACGAGATGGAGACTCCCTCCGCCGCCAAACCCTCGAGCGAGATCAAGCTGCTTGTTCGCCTCTATTTTTCCGGACACGAAAGACTTTCGTATCAGCGCTGGGTAGACCGGATTCCTGCCGAGGAACCCTTTCGGGCCGTCCGCCATGAGGTTATCAGCGGCGCCGATTCTCGGTACGCCGAGTTGGCCCAGCGCTTCGAGGCACTGGACTAGCGTCCACGCTCCAGACGCGCAAAAGGCCATTTTGGCCTTCCTCTCTCATGCAGTCCTTTCGCGCCGAAACGCGCCTTTATTGCGGCTATCCGGTGTCTCTCCGTCATCCTCGCAGTGCTCTACCGGCCTGCTTCCTCCACCGATTGGCCTATAATTGGCTTTCGGCGGCAGTCCATCTCACTTCCCGCGAGGACGCTACGTATGGCCGTTCAGACGCGCGTCAAACCGCTCAAGCTGGATACCCAAAAGTTTCAGGGTCTCGACCGAGAAGCACTCATCCGCCTCTATCGAGCGATGTTCCTTTCGCGGCGGCTCGATGACCGCGAAATCCAGCTCAAGCGCCAGAACAAGATTTTCTTTCAGATTTCGAGCGCCGGGCACGAAGCCGTCACTTCCGCCGTCGCTCTGCTGCTTCGCCCCGGCGTGGATTGGCTCTACCCTTACTACCGCGACCGCGCGCTCTGCCTGCTTACGGGGGTTACGCCCCTCGAGATGCTGCTGCAAGCGGTTGGGGCCAAGGACGACCCCAGCTCAGGAGGCCGGCAAATGCCTTCTCACTGGGGCCACCCGGAATGGAATATTGTCAGCAAGTCCTCGTGTACTGGCACGCAATTCGTGCAGGCCGTGGGCGCCGCGGAGGCCACGCTCTACTATGAGAATCATCCGAAGGCGCTCGCGCAAGCCAAGAAGGCTCCGCTCGGCCAATACGTCAGGCACGAACACGGTGAGATTGTCTATGTTTCGGCAGGAGATGGAGCCACCAGTGAAGGTGAGTTCTGGGAATCGCTCAACGTCGCCTGCTCGAAGAAGCTGCCGATTTTCTATCTGGTTGAGGATAACGGCTACGCCATTTCGGTGCCCATCGAGGTACAAACTGCGGGGGGCAGCATTTCCAAGCTGACGCGCGGCTTCCCCGGCTTGCACGTTGCCGAATGTGATGGCACAGATCCGCTCGAAAGCTACGCCGTTTGCAAAGAGGCGGTGCGCTACGCGCGCGAACGGCGCGGTCCGGCGCTGGTTCACGCGCACGTTACCCGTCCTTATTCGCATTCGCTTTCGGACGACGAGAAACTCTATAAATCTCCCGAGGAGCGCGAAGAAGAGGCCCGCCGCGACCCCATTTCCAAATTCGCGCTGTTTCTTGTTCGCGAGGGCGTGCTCGACCAGAAGGAAATCGAGGCGCTCGAAGCCGACGTGGACCGCGAAATCCGCGAAGCCACGGACCAGGCTCTTGCCGCTGAAGCGCCTTCCATCGAGTCCATTCGCGTGAATGTTTATTCGCCCGACGTCGACCCTTCCTCATCCGCCTTTGAGGCGCAGCCGCAGTTTCACGGCGCGCAGAAGACCATGGTCGAGATGGTGGCGGCAACGCTCATGGATGAGATGGCCCGCGATGAGCGCATTCTCGCCTTCGGCGAGGATGTCGCTGACGCCAGCCGCGAGGAGAATCTCAAGCAGGTGAAAGGGAAGGGCGGCGTTTTCAAAGCCACTGCCGGACTCCAGCGCAAATATGGACCCGACCGCGTCTTCAATACTCCGCTTGCGGAGGCCAGCATCGTGGGCCGGGCCATCGGCATGGCCACTCGCGGACTCAAGCCCGTCGCTGAAATTCAGTTTTTCGATTACATCTGGCCGGCCATGATGCAGCTTCGCGATGAGCTGGCCGTCATGCGGTGGCGTTCGAACGGAGCATTCAAAGCGCCAGCCGTCATTCGTGTGGCCATCGGAGGCTATCTCACCGGCGGCGCGGTGTATCACAGCCAGAGCGGCGAATCCATTTTCACGCATTGCCCGGGCCTGCGGGTCGTCATGCCGTCCACGGCCCTCGATGTTGCCGGCCTGCTACGTACCGCCATTCGCGGCGACGATCCGGTGATGTTCCTCGAGCACAAGCATTTGTACCGGCAGCCTTACAATCGTTCCGAATATCCCGGACCCGATTTTACGATTCCTTTTGGCAAAGCCCGCGTCGTGAAGGAAGGCGCGGACGTCAGCATCATCACCTACGGCGCGGTCGTCCACCGCGCTGAAGTCGCCGCCGCGCAGCTCCAGCGCGACGGCCTCTCCCTTGAAATCATCGACTTGCGCTCGCTCTCTCCCTATGACTGGGAAGCCATCGCCGCCAGCGTCAGCAAGACCCACCGCGCCATCGTCGCGTACGAGGACATGCTCAGTTGGGGTTACGGAGCGGAAATCGCGGCGCGCATCGCGGACGAACTCTTCGACCAGCTTGATGCTCCGGTCAAACGCGTTGCCGCAATGGACACGTTCTGCGCCTACCAGCCTAAGCTCGAAGACGTGATACTCCCGCAAACCGAGCACATCATCGCCGCAGTGAAGCGAATCGTGGAATACTGAGCTGCCGGGCAGGGTGCCTCGCTCAATCTGGGGCCTAGATTTGATGGGCGGGGCGGCTCCTGGCCGGCGGGCGCTTGTGACTCACACATCAGCTCCATTTTTCGGCCATCAATCGCCTGCTGCTTGGCATCAGCTTTCGCGGAAACTTTATACGCTTTCCGTTCGTATGACAGATAACAGCGTTACACTAGGCCTGTGGGAGGGTAACGATGATTTGCCCCAATTGTAAGAAGGACATCGCTGCGGGATCGAACTTCTGCTGCGCGTGTGGCGCCAAACAGCCTCCGGAAACCGCCTCCGCTTCTTCCCGGGGACGCCTCGTGCGCTCCATCAACGACCGCAAAATCGCCGGCGTCTGTGCCGGCCTCGCCGATTACTTCGATCTCGACCCCACTATCGTCCGCGTGATCTGGGCGCTCGCCACGTTCATTCCGGGGCCCAATATCATCGCCTACGTTGTGCTCTGGATCGTTTTGCCGGAAGGCTTCACAGGAACGGCGGCGGTTCCGCCGCCTGCTCCGGCGCCCTCGGTTTCCTCGTCGCAGCCTACTTCTTGACCTTGGCGGGCCGCGGCCCGCGGCTCCCGCCTCCGCCGAGCAGTTGGTCCACGGAAATCGCGCCTGCTCCGGTGGTCGCTATCGCAAAGCATGCCGCCGCCAGCGCCAGCGGAAAGTCGTAATTGTTTACCGCCATGAGTCCAGCGCCGCTGTGTACCTTCCAAATAGCGACGGCCATTTCCATCGCCAGCAAAAGACCAACAACGCGCGTGAAAAGGCCCAGGATCAGCAGTCCGCCCCCAAACACTTCGAGAATTCCGGCCACGTACACAAAATATCCGGGCAGTCCGTGCTGCGAAAAAAAGCCTCGCATTCCCGCTCCGTGGATCAGCTTCGGATAGCCATGCGAAATGAAAATCACGCCCAGCACCACGCGCAGGGCCAGCAGCCCCAGCGGGCGCAGTGATTCCAGCACTCTCATCCTTTACCCCCGCGATTCACCGATCTATTTCCTTGAGACGCCGCATTCTAGCAGAAAGCCAGTTGCCGCCCCCGCCATTCGGGCCAGGCGTTCTTTCAGGTACAATTATGTTCGCTCTGTTCCTATGCGAATCGCTCAGCCGCCGTTCGATTTCCGTGCCTGGTTTCCCGCATGAAGCGGCGTCTTCTCGTCGCGGTGCCCCTTCTTTGCCTGGTTACGCTTGTGGCCTGGGCTTTGCGCCCGCGTCACATAAAGCTTGGCGAAGGGTTCGTGAGCGAGCGCAGCGTGACCATGTGGAGCGGCGTCGCCCAGGTTCGCCAGCCGCTTGGCACGCTGCACTATGGCGAGCGGGTAGACATCCTCGGGAAGCGCAACGACAACCTCAAGATTCGCACGGCTTCCGGTGCCATCGGATGGATCGATAACCGCTATCTCATGGAGCCGGCCCTCTGGCAACGCAGCGTCAAGCTCCTGGACAGCGTTCGCGACATGCCCGTGCAGGCGCGCGGCCGGACCAAAGTCGCCACCAACCTTCGTGTTGAGCCCGGCCGTACCGAGCCGCGCCTGTACCAATTCAGCCGGGGCGTTCCGCTCGAAATCGTCGGCCGGGCCGTTGCCGACTGGGTTCAGGTGACCGACGAGCGGGAATCCGCCGCTCAGCCCGAAGGAACCAAGAAGGAAGACTGGTTTCTTGTCCGCGGCCTTGCTACGCGCCCGCCCGCCGAGACGACGGCTCGCACGGTGGATACTTCCACGACCACGCAGCCCGGCGATCAGACCGTTCCCATCGCCGGCTGGGTTATTGCTCGCTTTGTCGAGCTTGACCTGCCCGACGCGGTTCGCGAAGGCGTCTCTTCCGCGAATATTCGCCCGCTTGCCTGGTTCGAACTCAACCGCGTTCCCGATCCGTCCGGTGACAAGCCGCAATATCTTGTCGCTGGAATCCGCGGAGCCGAAGGCCAGGCCTGCGATTTCACCGCCCTTCGCGTTTATACGTGGAACGCAAAACGATCGCGCTATGAAACCGCGTTCATCGAAAACGACCTCTGCGGCGCACTTCCGATCCGCGTCGGCCGCGGCCTCAAGGACGAGCCGGAATTTCACTTCCGCGAAATGGATGGCGAGAAAGCCGAGCGTACCTATCGTCTCATGCAGACGGTGGTGCGCCGCATTCGCGAACCCGGCGGACCCGGAAGGCCGGAGGGCAGGAAGCCCGGTACCAAGCCTGTTTCCGCCTCGCACAAGGCCAAATGACACATCCCGTTTCCATTTTTCGTGACTTCCGGTGCGAACGCCACAAGTCACGTGCTTTTCGCTTCGGCTCCGCAATCTGCTCATGGAGCTCCGCCGCATGACCCTGCACATCAGCGAACCCGAGGTTCGCGCTCTCTTGGATATGCCAGCCGCGCTTGCGGCGGTCGAGGAAATCTCCCGCAAGCAAGCCACCGGCGAAGTCGTCCTTCATCCTCGCCGCCGCTTCGAGCTTCCGGGCGGCGGCTTCTTCCACTACATGGCGGCAGCCGACTACTCCGCCGGCTTTGTGGCGATGAAGCAATACACGTACGTCCGCGGCGTTCTCCGCTTTCTTGTTCCTCTTTACGAGATGCGCTCAGGCGATCTGCTGGCGCTCATCGAAGCCGACTATATGGGCCAGCTTCGCACGGGAGCGGCTTCCGGGGTCGCCACGCATTTCCTAGCCCGCAAGGATGCCAAAATCGCCGGCATCATCGGCTCGGGCGGCCAGGCCAAAACGCAGCTCGAGGCCGTGGCCCATGTTCGCAAACTCGAAGCCGCGCGCGTCTTCAGCCGCAATGCCGCGCATCGCGAAGCCTTCGCGCGCGAAATGTCCCGGCGTATCGGTGTTCCGGTGGAAGCCGTTGCCTCCGCCTCTGAAGCGGTGCGCGATGCCGATATCGTCTGCACCGCCACCACGGCCAGCCATCCTGTTGTTCGCGGCGCCGACCTTGCCCGCGCCGTTCATATCAACGCCATCGGCGCCAATCACTCGAATAAGCGCGAGCTCGACGAAGAAGCTGTTGCCAGCGCCGACGTCATCGTTGTCGATTCCGTCGAGCAGTCCCGCCAGGAGGCCGGCGATCTCATCCTGGCTTTCCACGGCGACGAAATCTGCTGGACGGGCGTCAAGAAACTCTCCGAAGTTGTCGCCGGGAAAACCACCGGCCGCACGAGCGACGGCGAAGTCACGTTGTTCAAGTCCAACGGCATCGCTTCCTGGGATCTCGCCGTCGCGATGCGCGTTTATGCTGCCGCAAAGCAAAAAGGCCTCGGCCGCGAGCTTCCGCTCTGGTCCGAGGCTCCCGGTTCGCCCGAACATTGAAAACGTTGCCAGCCCGGGGCGGTCAAGCGTCCTTCCCGGTGTAATTCCTTCGCAGCGCCTGCCGCAGCCGGGCCTGGACGTCCCGCGGCAACGGTACCGGCTGCGAATCGCAGAAGATCTCCACCGTCATTCGCGTCTGATCCACCACCAACTGGCACTCGTGGCAATCCCGCAAGTGCTCCTCCAAGTCCCGCCGCGCCTCCGGCGAAAGTTCTCCATCCAGATATTCCGATAGCTCGCGTATCACGTCCTGGCAATTCACTGCTGCCCGCCTCGCCGGAAATACCGGTCCAGTTTTTCCCGCAGCTTCAATCGCGCACGCAGCAATCGCGATTTTACCGCCGGTATCGAAATCCCGAGGAGTTTTGCCGTTTCTTCGGTAGAGAGCTCCTCCATGTCGCGCAGCACGAAGACCGTTCGGAAGTCCGGCGGCAATTCTCCGATCAGCCGTTGCAGGATGTCTCCCATTTCCGTTTGCGCGTAACGCTGCTCCGGGCTCGGCCCCCAATCCTGCAGGTCCCGCGGCATCAAATCTTCTTCTCCCGCCACCGGTTCGTCCAGCGAAAATTGATTCGGCCTGCGCTTCCGCAGCCGCATCAGCGCCTCGTTCGCGGCAATCCGCACGAGCCACGTATAAAATCGCGACCCACCCTCAAAATCCTTCAGGTGGGAATACGCCTTCAGAAACGCGTCCTGCATCGCGTCTTCCGCATCCTCGTTGTTTCGCGTGATGTTCATCGTCAGCCGGAAAATTTTCGCTTCATACCGGCTCACGAGCTCTTCAAACGCCGCCTGATCCCCGCGCTTCGCCGCTGCGACGAGCACCGGCTCATCTTCCTTGGCGATTCTCGATGGCAGGCGATGTGTCTTCGGTGCGCTCACGATTCCGCGGAGCCTCACCGGCACCCGCGTTTTTCTCCCAATTCTTACAGTAGCACAGAGCAAAGGTTCTTCCCGCAGTGCCGCACAACGCAAATGTGAATCGCCGAAACCAAAATGACCCGCGTGGGAAAGATGAACAACTTCCATGGGAGTGACACCAACGCTTCGTTGTCTCGCCGCGCACTCGTCTCGGCTGCTCTTCGCCGCCCCGCGATTGCCGCTCTCCGATTGGATGACCCGCGCGAACCCGCGATTCAAGGTCCGGCGGCCCATTTCACCGTCAATAACCAGTCTCTCCGAAATCAGAACGTTCAGAAGTCACCCTCGCCTTCCACTTTTTCAGGAATCTCCCTGCAATGTGCTTTCCCCCTCCTGCCCAATACGTCACTTCCGCCAGCGCTTTTCTTGACGGTTTTCCGCTCCGCTTCTACAGTTCCTTTAGTACGGTTGCCAGCTCGCTGATCGTCCATGAAGACCCTTCCCGACCATCTCCGCAAAGGCATGAAGCTCGTTATTGTCGGCTGCAATCCTACCGAATCCGCCGTTCGCGCCGGCCATTACTATTCCGGCCGCGGCAACGAGTTTTGGCCTTTGCTCCACGAGAGCGCGGTCATCCCTGAGCCTTTCGACTATCACGATGATAAGCGGGTCATCGAGTTCGCCATTGGGCTGACCGACCTCGTCAAGCGCCCGACGAAAACTCCCGCCGAACTCTCTCGGGCGGATTTTGCCGAAGGGCGCATCGTGCTCTCGCAGAAGCTCGAGGAGTTTGCTCCGCATGTCGTCGCCTTCAATGGCAAGCACACCTACGAGCAATTCGCCCAGCGCAAATGCAAATTCGGCCTGCAGAAGGAATTGCTCTACGGCGCGCGCGTCTACGTCCTGCCGCTGACTGGCGGCCCCGTTTCCGCCGTTTCCTCCGCGGATCGCGCCGAAAAACTCCGCCATTTTCGCAGACTCGCCCAGCTTGTCGCCCGCACCGCACAGCAGCGTTCCTCTCACTCTTCTTTCCAGCCAACCTCGCCCCTCCCAGCGGCCTGACCTCACCCGGATCTTTGCTAAACTCGTGCCATGACTCCCTCTCCCGAAGCTTCTTCCGTCGTCCTCGAATCCGTCTGCGATGGCATCGCTCTTCTCGTCCTCAATCGCCCCGAAAAACTCAATGCCCTCAACAATGAGCTCGCCACCGAACTCAACTCCGCTCTCGAGCGCATCGCCGCCAACGATTCCGTCCGCGTCGTGATCCTCGCCGGGGCCGGGCGGGCGTTCTGTGCCGGAGGCGATCTCGCGGCGATCGGCAAAGGCCGTCAGGCCGGTGACGCGAAGCAACTTGAGCCGCTTCTCCGCTCCGGTATGGCCGCCGTCCTCAAGATGCGCACCATGCCGCAGCCGGTCATCGCCGCCATTAACGGAGCCGCGGCGGGCGCGGGCATGAATATCGCGCTTGCCGCCGATATTCGCATCGCTGCGGAAGAAGCGATGTTCGGTCAGAATTTCGCCAAGGCCGGCCTCTTTCCGGATTTCGGCGGCACCTTCTTCCTCCCGCAACTCGCCGGACCCTCCGTTGCCGCGGAAATGTTCTACACGGGAGAGATGATCAACGCGCAGACCGCTCTCCGCCTCGGCATCGTGAATCGGGTTGTTCCGGGCCCTCAGCTTGAAAACGAAGTCAGAGCTCTCGCCCAGAAAATCGCGCAGGGTCCGCCCCTTGCCATTCGCGCCGTGAAGAAAACGCTTTTCGCCGATCGCGGCGAAGCGCTCGCGGAGGCACTCGAAGCCGAAGTGCAGCACCAGCTCCGCTGCTACTCTTCCGAGGACTGTCTCGAAGGCATCCTGGCCTTCTTCGAAAAGCGCCCGCCCCGCTTCCACGGCCGATAGAAGCTCTTCGGCTCCTCGCTCTGTGCACCCTGCGTCCTAGCCTTAGCGAGCGTCTGCAACTTGGATCGGCGATTCCCGCTGCGTTCGTTGCGAGCCAAGAATTTGCTTGTCCCGCCGCCCGCAAACCGCAACGTCCGCAACCAGACCTGTCTCTTTTTCACTCTCCCTCTGGCATGGCTCACAGTAGCCAGCCGGTCTTGCTCGTGAAAACGTGTGTCGAACTCGCCAAGAGGAAGGAAATAAAAATGGCCAGGCCG
>Ga0209581_1004643_pt1 | contig 10969 bp, 13 predicted proteins | sample Coa_R2_FD_187160 | JGI IMG/M metagenome (GOLD analysis project Ga0209581, IMG submission 187160) | Surface soil microbial communities from Centralia Pennsylvania, which are recovering from an underground coalmine fire - Coalmine... | ecosystem: Environmental > Terrestrial > Soil > Unclassified ...
TGCTCAAGCGGTACGCCCACGCGCTCGCGCAGGAGTCGCCGCTCCGCGAGGAGGCGCCGCGGCGGCGACCGTCTCACCCTCCTCGTGCACCGTGAGCGTCCGGCGCGACCGCGGCGCCCACCGCCGGAGACAGAGGACAAACGATGCGGGGAGAGATCACGTCGAGCTCGCCGCCGCCGACGTCTCGCTGCACGCCGTCTTCTTCGGCGGCGCGGACTTCGCCGCCTCGCTGCCGCCCGACACGGCCGGCGGCGCTACGAGCCCGTTGGGGGCGAGGAGCGAGGTCGCCGGCGCCCGGTGGGCTCGCTCCAGCGGCTGATCTCGCCGTGCGGGAACGCGCCGAACCCCTTGCCCTCAGCCCCCGACTTGAGGCTCATGAGGTAGGCGGCCCAGTTCGTCGAGCAGCCGCTCACAAACTCGCTCTCGCGCTCCCAGCCTTCGTGGCGGAAGAGGAGCGTCGTGCCGCCCTCGTCGTGCGGCGTCAGTGCGAAGACGATGCGGGTGTCGATCCAGCCGGCCGGGCCTTGGACGGTCCGCCAGACGACGCGCCGAGGCGTTCGCTCGAGCACCTCGAACGACGCCGCCGGCGGCTCGGGATCGACGAAGTGCACGGCGATCCGCCCGCCGACGGAGTCGTCCCCTGCGACCGGCTTGCCCGTCCACCACTGCTCGATCCCTTCCCGGGTCGCGACGAGCTCGTGGACGCGCTCGAGCGGGGCGTCGATCGTGAGGCGGTGGAGGATGTTCGGCATGGTGTGTCTCCTTTCGGGTTCAGGCTGCGCTTGGAAGGTCCGCGGTCTCGGGCTGGCGCGAGGGCTCGCGGGGCGACCCGCCGATCGCGATCCCGCTCAGCGCGGCGAGGACGGCGAAGCCGACGCAGGCTGAGAGGGCGGGGCGGAACCCGGCGGTGACCGAGGCGGGGTTGCCGAGGTGCCCGCGGGCGGAGAAGGCGGCGGTCGCGATCGCGAGCGCGAAGACGGTGCCGAAGCGCTGCGCCATGTAGTTGATCCCGGAGGCCTTGCCGATCTCCTCCGGTGCGACCGCGCCGAGGACGAGCGCCGGGACGGTCGGCAGGGCCATCGAGATGCCGGCCCCGGCGACGAGCAGGGCGGCGTCGAGCTCGATCCAGCTCGTGCCGAGCGAGCCGCGGGCGGCGACCCAGAGGTAGCCGACCGCCTGGAGCGCGAGCCCAGCGAGCATGATCGGCCGCCGCCCGACCCGGTCGGAGAGGGCGCCGGCGACCGGCGCGACGACCATCGGCGTCGCGAAGAAGGGAAGGAGGCGAAGCCCGGCGCCGAGCGGGGAGTAGCCGCGCGCGAGCTGGAGCTCCTGCGTGACAAAGAAGGCGGCGGCGAAGGTGGCGCCGTGCAGGAAGGCGGTCGTGAGGTTGCCGAGCGCGAACGTGCGACTCGCGAACAGGCGCAGCGGTACCATCGGCGCGGGGGCGCGCCGCTCCCAGAAGAGGAAGGCGGCAAGCAGGAGCGATCCGGCGGACAGGCTCGCGACGGTCTCTGCGCTCGCCCAGCCGACGTCGTCGGCGCGGGTCAGCGCCGAGACGACCGCGACGACAGCGGCGGTGACGAGGAGGACGCCCGCCGGGTCGAGCCGGTCCGACGCCCCGCGGCTCTCCGGCAGCAGCCGGGCCGCGAGGCCGAGGGCGGCCAGCCCGATCGGGACGTTGACCCAGAAGATCCAGTGCCAGTCGAGCCCCTCGGTGATCGCGCCGCCGACGATCGGGCCGAGCGCGACCGCGAGTCCCGCCAGGCCGCCGTAGACGCCGACGATCAGCCCGCGCCTCTCGGGCGGTAAGGCGGTGGTGAGGATGGTGAGGCTGAGCGGAAGGACGACCGCGGCGCCGAGTCCCTGCACCGCGCGGACGGCGACCAGCTCGGCCACGCTCGGCGCGATGGCGCAGGCGCCAGAGGCGAGCGTGAACAGCGCGAGGCCGCCGCAGAAGACGAGGCGACGGCCGAAGCGGTCGCCGAGCGCGGCGGCGGTGACGATGCCGGCAGCGAACGCGATCCCGTAGGCGTTGACCGTCCACTGGAGCGACGACACGCCGACGCCCAGGTCGCGCTGCATGCGCGGCAACGCCGTGACGACGACGAGCGCGTCGAGCACGACCATGAAGTAGGCGGTCGAGGTCAGCCCGAGCACCCAGCCGAGCCGCGTCGTTCCCACCCCGTCCCTCATCTCTCCTCCTCCGTGATGCCGGCTCGGTGGCCGGTTCTGGCTCGTCGACGAACGAGACCCGGCGCGACGGACAGGTAGGGCGCAGGAGTGTCCGTCGGCGGTCGTGTTATTCGTCTACGGACAGAGACCCGTCTCGGAGGAAGGAGAGGCCGTGCGCTACGCGCTCTTGATCTACGACGACAGCGACGCGCTCGCGCGGCGATCGGACGAGGAAGCGCTTCGCGTCCGCGCCGCCGTCGCCGAGGTGCTCGAGCGGCCGAACGTGACCGGCTGGCTTCGGCTCCAGGGTCCCGGGTCGGCGACGACGCTCCGCCCCGAACGGGGCCGGACGCTGCTGACGGACGGGCCGTTTCTCGAGACCAAGGAGTACCTCGGCGGCTTCGTCGTCGTCGAGGCCGAGAACCTCGACGGCGCGCTCGAGCTCGCCGAGGAGCTGCAGCAGCTACGAGGCGCGGTCGCGCCGATCGAGGTGCGACCGGTCCTCGAGGAGCCGCTTGTCGGCGCTTGAGCAGGTCTTCCGCGACGACTGGGGACGCGTGGTCGCATCCCTCGTCGGCTACCTGCGCGACATCGAGCTCGCCGAGGAGGCCGCCCAGGAGGCCTTCGCGCTCGCCGCCGAGCGCTGGCCGCGTGACGGCACTCCCGAGAACCCGACCGCCTGGCTGATCACGGCCGCCCGCAATCGCGCGATCGACCGCATCCGCCGCGAGCGAAGACTGGCGGCGAAGACGGAGCTGCTGCAGCGGGAGCTGCGAGACCGATCGGAGGCGACGATGGACGAGAGGACGACGTTCCCCGACGAGCGGCTGGAGCTGATCTTCAGCTGCTGCCATCCCGCGCTTGCGCTCGAGGCCCAGGTGGGACTGACGCTGCGTACACTTGGCGGACTCTCCACCGAGGAGATCGCGCGCGCCTTCCTCGTCCCGTTCGAGACGATGAGCAAGCGCCTTACGCGGGCGAAGCGCAAGATCCGCGACGCCGGCATCCCGTTCGCCGTCCCGCCCGACCACCTGCTCCCCGCGCGGCTGGACGCCGTGCTCGCGGTGGTCTACCTGATCTTCAACGAAGGCTGGGGCAGTGGGCGGATCGACCTCGCCGCCGAGGCGATCCGTCTCGGCCGTTCCCTCGTCGAGCTCATGCCGGACGAGCCCGAGACGCACGCGCTCCTCGCGCTCATGCTGATCGGTCACGCTCGCAGCGCCGCCCGTTTCCGGGACGGCGAGCTGGTACTGCTGGACGACCAGGACCGCTCGCTCTGGGACGAGCGTCGAATCGGCGAAGGGCGCGCTCTGATCGACCGGGCGCTCGAGCTCCGTGGAAGCGGCCCGTACCTCATCCAGGCGGCGATCGCCGACCTCCATCTTCACGAGCCGCGTGACTGGGAGGAGATCGACCTCCTCTACCGGCGGCTCGAGCAGGTCACCGACTCGCCGGTCGTGACTCTGAACCGCGCGGTCGTGGTCGCCGAGCTCGAAGGGCCCGACGCGGCACTCGCCCTGCTCGACCGTCTCGAACTCGCCGGCTACCGCTACTACCACTCGACGCGCGCTGACCTGCTGCGACGCCTCGGCCGCGGCGAGGAAGCGCGTGCCGCGTACGCACGCGCGCTCGAGCTCACCCGGCCGGGGCCGGAGCAGCGCTTCCTCGAAGCCCGGCTCGCCGGCCTGCCCAGAGGCCCGGCTCGCCGCGCCGGCCCGTCCTGAGCGGCGGCGGGCGCGCGGGCGCCCGCCGGCGGCGATGCCGCTACCGCGCGCCGACGAACGCTCGCGCCTCGCCTGCGAGCGACGCCCAGTCGGACCGGTGGGCGCCGGAGACGGCGACCCACTCGCGCATGATCCGACCGGCGCCGGGCCCCCAGGGGCGGCCGGCGCCGGAGGCGACCAGCGCCTCGACCCGCTCGGCCGGCAGCTTGAAGATCAGCTCGTCGTCTCGCCGGATCGCGTAGATCTTCCCCCGGATCCGCAGGCCCTCGGAGCGGCCGAAGCCGGTGCCGCGACTCACGCCGTCGAGCTCGAGCTCGGCCTGCTCGAGCCGCTCCCACGTCGTCTGTGCGTCGTCCATCGCGTCCTCTCCTTCCCGGGCGTGGAGGTCCCTTCTCAGAGGGAGTCGGTGGCGATGTCGCTCGTCCAGATCGCGCCGAGCGGGCGCTTGAGGTGGCAGGAGGCGATGGTGCGGCCGCGCTCCTCGTTGTCGAGGTGGTAGCGGTTGTCGATCGTCGCGAGCCGCCGCCAGCTCGTGCAGAGCTTCCGCAACGTGCTCGGGTCGTAGCCGACGAAGAGCGCGAAGCGCTGCGGCAGCGAGCGGGGTCGCCAGTACTGCCAGCTCAGGTGGCCGCTCAGCGGCTCCGGCAGGCCGCGGGCGGGGCCGTAGTGCTCGAGCGCGGAGGCCTCGCCGTAGTTGCCGGCGACGATCGCGCCGTCGGCGCGCTGCGCGGGGGTGAGGTGTCGCCACGCTTTGGCCGTCTGGTCGGCGAGCTCGGGCCAGCCGATCTCGTCCTTGTAGAAGCTCTGCTTCCAGAAGCCGGAGGCGATCATCGACGAGGTGCTGAGCACGGGGAGGACGATCGGCGCGGCGAGCACGAGCGTCGCGCCGTGCAGGGCGGCGAGCGGTGCGAGCGCGAGCAGTCTGCGCCGGCTGCCGGCGTGGAGCCAGGCGGCGAGGCCGACGACGCCGGCGGCGACGGCGATCGCGTCGGCGGGGAGCGGGTAGTAGGCACGGCCGCGCTCGAGCAGGAAGAAGACGGTGACGAGCGGCGGCACGAGCGCGAGCGGCCGCAGCCGTTCCCGGCGCCAGAGGACGGCGACGCCGATCACCGCGAGCACGATCCCGGCGCCGAGGAAGAGCTGCTCGGCGAGGTAGGTGGCGGGCGGCGTGTCGGCGGCGGTCTTCGCGTTCTGGCTGGCGGCGAAGTGGACGCTCGGCCAGCCGTGCTCGGCCTGCCAGACGAGGTTCGGGGCGAAGAGCGCGACCGCGACGGCGAGGCCGAGCCACGGCCAGCGCGTCCCGAGCAGCCGTCGCTCCCGGGTGGCGAGGAGCGCGACGGGGAGCGCGACGAGCAGCATCGCGATCGTGTACTTGGCCTCGAGGCCGACACCGGCGACCGCGCCGGCGGCGAGCCAGAGCCGCGGTCGCTCGCGGTGGAGGGCGACGAGCAGCACGTGGAGGAGCGCGACCCAGCAGAGCGCGTCGAGCCAGGTGGGGTGGAAGAGGCTGCCGGCGCCGAGCCCATACGGGCTGAGCGCCCAGACGAGCGCCGCGGCTGCTTGCGCGCCCAGCCCCGCCCCCAGCTCGCGCGCGATCAGGGCGACGAGCACCGTCGCGACGAGCATCGCGGCGAGCGAGGTCAGCCGCAGCGCGACGAGCGAGTCGCCGGCGAGCGCGTGGACGAGCCAGCCGACCCAGGCGGTCAGGGGCGGGAAGTCGACGTAGCCCAAGCTCGGCCGCCGCGCCGCCGAGAGGAAGTAGAGCTCGTCGCGGTCCCAGCCGTAGCGGCCGAGAAACGGCAGCACGACGGCGGCCTGGACGGCGGCGGCGAGCGCCCCGCAGGCAAGCGTCGCCTCGACGGTGGTCGCCGCACGCGACCGCGCCGGAGGGGCGTCGGTCGTGACGGCGGCGCTACTCACTCGGCGAAGGGGCCGATCTCAGGGGGCGTAGCCTGCCAGGTGGGAGCGCCGTCGGCTGAAGTCCGAACGGCCGCCGGCGTCGGCTCGCAGGGGCCGAGCCGCTCAGCGCACCCCGTTGCGGCGGCGGCGGCGACTCGAGCAGCACCTCGTCGACGGTCGCAAGGAGATCCGCGAGCCCGGCGAACGAGAGCGCCACCTCTCTTCCCGTCGCCTCCGCGACGAGCACCCGCCACCCCTGCGAGCACACCCGCTCGACCCCGGTGCGCCAACCGTCGTCTTGCCGATGCCCGCGGGGCCGGTGATCGCCAGCGCGGTTACGCCCTCGCCGGGACCCGCGCCGACGTGCCCGATGGTCTCGAGCTCGGCCCCGGCGCAGCCGAGCGAAACGTCGCCCTTGCCGGCGCCGCCCAGTCCGACTCTCACAGGGGCTGGACCGACGAACGGGCCGGTCAACACCGTCGCGGGGGTCACGCGCTCGGCATCTCCCCGGGTCGAGGGCCGCAAACGCCACGTCCGCCCGGTGCTCCGGCAGGGCCGGGCACCCCCCGGCACATGAGCAAGTCCTTCCTGTCCATCGCCTCGCAGAATCGATCCTCTCAGTCGGCTCGGCGTGCTCGTTGTTCTCCGCCGGCTCGCTCGGCTCGATCATGTCGGCCGGCCGCCGCCGCTCGATTCTCAACCGCCACGTCCCGCAGTGGAAGATGGCGCCGCTCGCCGCCGCCCTCGTGGGCACGGCGCTCGGCCTCGTCTTCGCGCGCGGCTGAGGCGCCGGCCGCACGGCACATGCTCCCCGGGAGCGCGGCGGGCGGCGAGCCTGCGCGCCCGCTGCCTCCCGGGCGCAGGGGGCGCTGACCGGCCCCCGTTCGTCGGTCCAGCCGCTGTGAGAGTCGGACTGGTTGGTTCACGGGCTGCGCCACGAGGTTAGCGGCGTAGGCGGCCGGGGGTCGCCAGCCGAGGCTGCTGTGCGGCCGCTGGTGGTTGTAGATCTTTCTCCAATCTTCAATCACGGTCTTCGCCTCGAGCAGCGAGTCGAACACCTCGACGGCGAGCACTTCGTCGCGGACGCGTGAGCCGAACGACTCGACGAACGGGTTCTGCCATGGTGAGCCCGGCTCGATGAAGCTGCGGCCGGCACCGCCGAAACGGCACCAGTCACGGAGCGCGTTCGCGGTCATCTCGGGACCGTTGTCCATCCGCACGAGCTCCGGCGCGACGCCGCGCTCGCGCACGATCTCGTCGAGCACGTGCACGGTCTGGTCGGCGTCGATCGAGCGGGCGACGTGGATCGCCAGCGCCTCGCGGGTGTGCTCGTCGACGACGTGCAGCAGCTTCACGATCCGGCCGTCGCTGGTCGTGTCGAACTGGAAGTCGAGCGCCCAGACGTGGTTGGGGCGCTCGGCGCGCAGCCGCTTGCCGGGGACGGTCGACTCGCCGAGGCGGAGCCGCTTACGTTTGCGTTGCGGCACGCGCAGGCCCTCCTCGCGCCACAACCGCTGGATCTTCTTGCGATTCACAACCCAGCCTCGTTGCGGACGACGCCCCACGCCATCCGGTAACCCCACCGGGGATGCTCGAGCGACAGGCGCCGCAGCCGCTCCCGCAACGCGTCGTCGCGATCGGCGCCGCGGGACGGCCGATGGCGCTGGGTCGAGCGGTGTCGCCCCGTGATCTGGCACGCCCGCCGCTCAGACAGGCCCAGGCGCCCTTGCAGCATCTGCACCGCCTGGCGTCTGCGCGACGGGCTCACCAGTTTCCCCGCGCGATCTCCTTCAGCGCATCGATCTCGAGCAGCTGGTCAGCGACCATCCGTTTCAGCTTGCCGTTCTCGCGCTCCAGCTCCTTCAGCCGCTTCGCATCCTCAGCCTTCAGGCCGCCGTACTGGACACGCCAACGGTGCAGCGTCTGCTCCGACACCTCCAGCTGCTTGGCGACCGCGGCGACATCCTGCCCTTCGCCGAGCAGCCGGTCGGCCTCCCGCAACTTCCTGACCACCCGCTCCGGCGTATGCCGGCGCCTTCTGTGCGTCACCGCTCCGATTGCCCTCCTTGCCCATGACTGGGCGGTAAGACTCTCGAAGCGACCGGACCGACTTCAGGGGGTCACGCCAGTTCGCCGGTGCAGGCTTTCGGTCCGTATTTTTGGCGGCCGGTGCAGGCGTAGTAGTGGTAGCGGCCGCCGTTGCCGTTGGCGCTCACACCGATGTACGCCTTGCCGCACCTCCCGCAGCGCAGTAGCCCGGAGAGCAAGAAGTCGGAAGCGTTGCCGCGTCGCTTCGCGTGGTCGCCGCGCTCGGCGAGGATCGCCTGCGCCATCGCGAACGTGAACTCGTCCACCAAGGGCTCGTGGACGCCGTCGAAGACTTTGTCGCGCCAGCGGATCTTGCCGACATAGGTGGGGTTGTTGATGATCCAGTGCACCGCCGGGTGCCCCCAGCCGGCAGAGGGTGCTGGTGCTGCTTCGTCGCGGAGTTGCTGTGCAATCGTTCGTGTGCCGAATCGCTTGCGCGCGTACAGGTCGAAGACGCGCCGCACGACCGGCGCCTTGACCGGGTCGGGAACGAGCATGCGGTCTTCGCTTGAGAACTGGTAGCCGAACGGTGGGCGGCCGCCGAACCAGCGCCCCCCTTCGCGCGCCGCTCAATGCCTGCGCTGATGCGGTCGACGATCGTGGCGTGTTCGAACTCGGCGAACACGGCCAGCATCTGCAGCATCATCCGCCCCGCCGCCGAGCCGGTGTCAAAGGGCTCGGTCGCCGAGCGCAGCACGACGTTGAGCGTGTCGAGGTCCTCGGCGAGCTGGGCGAGCTGGCGCACCTTCCTGCTGAGTCGGTCGACGCGGTAGACGAGCAGCATGTCGACCTGGCCGGAGCGGGCGAGGTCGAGGGCTGCTTGCAGGCCGGGGCGGTCGAGCTTGGTGCCGGTCGCCTGGTCCTGCTTGTGGGCGACGATCCGCCAGCCCTCCTGCGCCATGCAGAACGCCTCGAGCCGTTCGTGCTGCGAGTGCAGCGAGGTCGGTTGGTTCTCTTCGTCGGTGGAGATGCGGGTGTAGATGCAGACCCTGGTTAGCGCCATGACCCCTCCTCGTCGGGCTCCGGGTCGTCCATGTAGCCATCGGTCCCGGACGGACGCAAGTCCGCCGCCGCGGGGGCGCGGCCGAGCGGGGAGAGCCGTTCCCAGAAGCCGGGGTGCTGGTGGCGCCAGCGGCGGCCGAGTGCGTTTGCCGGGTCGAGCGCGCCGGCGGCGAGGTTGCGGCGCGGTGGCAGCTCGGTCAGGGAGCAGGTGGCCTGATCGGCGTCGAGGCGCTGCCAGATCCGGGCGAGCGGACCCACCGCCTGCAGCTCGGCTGCTGTCGTCGCGAGGATCGGCCAGCTCCCGTCGCCGAGGTCGGTGCACAGCTCGCGCAGCTTGTTGCGGCGACGAGCGCCGGGGACGACGATGAGGATGCTGCGCGGACCGGGGTACTCGTAGAGCTTGCGCTCGGCCATCCGGTAGCGGCGCAGCTTCTCATCGAGCCGCTCGAGCGTCTCGGTGCCGCGGTCCCACTCCAGTAGCAGGTCGACGGGCCCGGTCGGCGCGAGCAGGATCAGCTCCGCGTCGGGACGGAGCGTGCCCCGCATCTTCTCGCCCATCCGCGCGGCGGCCTCGCGGGGTCCGAACCAGGCGCCGACGCCGAGCGCCTAGTCGGGCGGGGTCGCCGCGATCAGATCGGTGGCGAAGCGGTTCACCTCGAGTCGGTGCGCGAGTTGTGGATGCGAGCCCCAGTCCATCCGGCGCTGCCAGGCGAGCTGCTTGCGGCAGAGGTCGCGGCTGGCGGCGGCAAGGACGGCGCCTGCCTCGTCGAGCAGCCAGTGCGCCTGCGGCTTACCGGCACCGAACCGTGACACCGGATAGAAGCGATCGAGCACACGCTGCCGATAGAGAAACAGCAGCCGATCCTGAGCTCGACGCCTCGATGAGAAGAACAGCAGCGTCAACTGGTCGGTCGTCAGCACCTGCTGGTCGTAGAGGCAGAGTGCGACCGTACGGTCGCGCTCGGTCAGATGCCGCGCCAGCTCGAACACATGCTCGGCGCCCACGCGCCGAGCACGCGAGAGCGAAGGCAGCGAATCACGATCACGATTGACCCTTATTTGTCGGAGTTGATCTGCGCTGGATCACGCGGCCTCACGCCCTTCACGGCGCTTCGCCGGCGGCGAGGTCACGCCGGCGATAACGCCGTCGCAAGCGCCATCCGAAACGCCGCCGGAACGGATGGCCCGGCGCTTTGCTGCGACGTCGAGTAGCAGATCAGCCAGCAGCAATACCGCCTCGTCGTACTGCGCCACCGTCAGCGTCACCCGTTGGGGCAGCAGCGTGATCTCAACGGTCCGCGGTGGCCTCATCACAGCCCCTCCCAGCCGACTGAGCAGCGACCTCCAGCAGACGCGCGCCGACGACGTGAGGCGAGCCGTCGCAGCGCGTTCGCGGACAGCGCGGTCAGCAGCTCGAGCCGCGACGGCTCGAGCCTGATCTCACCATCATCGATTGTCGAGAAGCGCAGCGCCACCAGATCGGTGACGCGGTGCGGCGCATCGTGATCTCCCATCGTTGTCGACGCGCCGGCAGAGGAGCCAAAGATCAACGACGCTCGCGCCGGGACGGATACGTCTCGGCGGATAGCCGTGGAGGGACGAGTCCTCCACCAGAGAGAGGCGCTTTTCGAGGCCGATTTCTTACACGCCCGCGGCGAAGACTTACGAGACCCTTACAGACGAGGGTGCACAGGCGCGTTCGGTCAGTGCCGTGTCAGCAACGGGTAAGTCGTGGCACGACCTGTGCGGCGCGGCATCCCGCCGCACTGAACAGTTCATGAGTGCGGCGAAACCCGCGCGCGAACTACCGGCCGCAGACATTTCCCCAGTTCGGAATCCAAGGAGTGCCGTGCCGCCGGCAGGGCCGGACGATAGCGCCTGGACGTCCTTGGGGCCTGAGCGATCGTACGTCTCAGCGCTAACTATTGACACCGTCACGGCGCCGGAGTAGCGTAGGGCCATTCGGACGACGTCTCCAGTCATGACTGGTCGACATCGGTCACCGGTACGGCTAGCTCGGATCTCGTGGGTGACTGGGAGTTCGACAGCGGCGAGTTCCACAACGACCTCTATTGCGCCTGATG
>Ga0209581_1004646_pt1 | contig 10967 bp, 6 predicted proteins | sample Coa_R2_FD_187160 | JGI IMG/M metagenome (GOLD analysis project Ga0209581, IMG submission 187160) | Surface soil microbial communities from Centralia Pennsylvania, which are recovering from an underground coalmine fire - Coalmine... | ecosystem: Environmental > Terrestrial > Soil > Unclassified ...
AAATAAAAAGCGCCTGCTGGCCCTCAGGATGAAGTTCTGCCGCACAGATGCACCATCACTCCCATCTCATGGAACATCGCTGCCTTGACCGCAAGCGCTTTGTCTGCTGAAGCAGCATCCGGTGCATACGCGATACTCACATGATTCGCCCGGTGGCGGGCCATGAATGCATCCCGCGAAATGCCGTGGAACAAGGCGCTGACCAGCGGCCACTGGCCGGTTGTATTTTTCCAGCGGCGCGCTGTTTCTTCCGCAGGCAGCTCCACAACCGAGCCGCGCCCGATATCCACATGGAGAGCGCCGCCTTCGACAAAGACGCGACTCCATACGATTTCACCTGCCTTGCCAACGCCCTTCAACGTGCCTCCGCCGAGCGGAAAATACATCGGCGGCTGGCGTTCACTCGATGCTCCCTGATAGCCTCCAACGAAATGGCTGGCAGGAGCTGCGCCTGATATCTGAAGGACCCAGACAAAATCATCAATACCGTCGCCGGAGAAATGCTCGCCCCAGCGAACATCATGCAGCGTCGTTGCCGGATCGATCTTCAGCGCATTCCAGCAGCGGTTCGTCACCAGAGCATCCAGGCCCGCGCCTTCATCCACTTCGTTGAAGTGCGGCAGAGGCTGGCCGGCATACAGTTCTTTCCCAGACTGCTCCTCGTATACCGGAGGACGGTCTGCATTATTCAGCAGGCCTTCCACAAGGTCAGAAGCCGGAACCATATCTTTCAGCCCTTGCTGATATTGAATGCCGATGGCGTCGCAGCCGAATTCATGCGCGATGCGGACCGCGGCGATATACATCTTGCATTGCTCATGAATCTGCTTATCTGTCAGCTCTGTTGCTTCGTCCTTGCCGGTAACGAACTTCAGACCTCTCCCATCCAGCCATTTCCGGACGGCAGTTGCTTCTTCATCTTTGATGGTGCGCATGCGCGCCACCAGCGCCGACTGGCTCAGGCGCTCTTTGTAAACCCCCGCAGGGTTCAGCAACTCGTCATCGATGATGGCGTTGTACATGCCCATGCAGCCTTCATCGAAGACACCGAGAATTGCTTTGCGCTGTTTGAGTGAGGTCGCCAGAGCTTTTCCCAGGCTGGCGGCATCTGCCGGGAGCTTGCTGATGTCGAGATCACGCACGTGACTCGTATCGTGAACGATTTTCTTATCTTTGATCCAGGAGCGCAGCCCGTTTCGAAAGAAATCGTCCTCAAATTCCTTGCTCCACAAAGTGCTGAACTGTACCCCGGCTTTTACAAGCGAGCCGTTCAGGTTCAGCAATCCAACCAGTCCCGGCCATTGTCCTGACCAGTTCGCCACCGTAAGAATGGGCCCGCGATGTGTGCGCAATCCCGGCAGAACATGATGCGTGTATTGCCACGCTGCCGTCGCGAATACCAGGTTCGCTTCCGGATCAATGCCGGCAAAAATATCCATGCCCATGCGCTGGCTGGAGATGAAGCCATGCCCCTTCTGCGCATCCATAGGAAAGGCCCTTTTCAGAATCACGCCTTCCTGAGCAAAGCTCTCGCTCAGCTTGCGCTCCATCTCCTCCTGCGCAGCCCAGCAAACCACATTCGCAGACTGGCGCAGGTCTCCGCTGGTAATCAGCAGAGCCTCTTTCATCGGATTGTAGGTCGATGACATAAGAATGAGGCGCTCCTTTTATTAGCGCGGCGTCAGGCTTCCCGGCGAATACTCTCCTTTTGAATTTCCCGGCCCGCCGACAAACTCCAGGACCGGCACGCGATCATTTACATCCGGCAATGGAGGAAAGGGTTCGTGAGGCTCAGCCTGATACCAGTAGGCAACAGAGGAAAACGAATCAGAACGATGGTTCGCGTGGCCATGCTCGATGGTGGCCTTGAAATACTTCGTAAACGGTATCGGCGAGTCCAGATGAAAGCGGTACACGCTCCACCGCGCCCCCGCCAGCTCTTTGCCGACGAGAGGAGCGCCGTTCAATGGAAGGCTGTATCCAGCACCGCCAAAGTCCCATGCGCCCAGGAAGTAATCTTCTGACCCGGTGCCGATAAACGTGGGCTTAGATTCATCGTCGATGAAAAACATGTCATCGCCTTCACCCCACCATCCATCTTGGTTCTGCAGAATGGACATGGTTACGCCGACAAATTGTCCGTGCCCCTTCGCCTCCATCCAGACGTAGTTGTCCTTGCCGTCCAGGTTGCGGCGGTAGTTCACAATCGGATCGCCGTTTTCATACCACTGGCCCGTCCATCCGTGGTTTGGCTGCGCTTGTCTGTACTGCGCATGGAAGTAAAGCGTACCTTTGGGAATCGGCTGCGAATAAGTGCGGTAATCGATATTCCAGTAAAGACTTCCAAGTGCGTCCTTACCTTCGTTGGTGATGGTGATGCGCGCATGATGTGCATAAGGCATCGGGAAATAACTGTTCATGGCGCGGTCATGCGAGACTGTAAGAACCGCGGATTGCCACGGAACCACGTCCCCTGTTCCCAATCCGAAGAAATCCCCAATAGGCGTTTCTACGCTGGGCGTCTCTTCGCCATCCCAGTAAATACGCAATACGACGCGTTTCAGGAAAAACGGCTCCCGATCCGCCAGCGTAAACCAGATATGGGAGATCATGCCCGGGCCATCCACATCAAGAATCGTCAGTGTCTGCCCAGGTGTCACCGTGCGATAGTCGGCATTTGCGCCAGTTAATTCCTGGCTCGATGAGCGATGCAACGTATACGTCTGCTGTTGCGTGGGATCAGGCATCCAGCTCGGAATCTGGGCCTTCATGCATGCCGTTGAGCTGATGACAAGCAGAAAAAGAAGAACACGTCGCATTTCATTTCCTCGTATTGAGTAGATATCAGAAACAGCTCACTGCATTGCAGAACTTCCATCAATACCATCGACAGTGAGAGTTCAGATATGCACACTCGCGAACTATCGCGTCAACACCTTATATACGAATCGCAGCCCGTAAAACAATAGAAACGTTTCGATCAACAAATATACCGTATTTTCAGTGCTCAATTGTTGTTTGTCTTAACGATAAGAATGGGTGATGTTAATCAGGCGAGGCTGTTGAGTTTCTAACTCGCAGCTCCGTGGAAAGCCGGATATTTTTTACCGCCTGCTTATCGTCCGGCTGCCGGTTGATAATACGAATCAGCAGATCAAATGCCTGCTGGCCCATTTCATGGGTCGATTGGGCGACGGCCGTCAGGCTGGGGCTGAAATAGCGGTTCCAGATGTAATCATCAAAACCGATAACGCTCAGTTGCTCCGGCACGCGGATGTTTTTTTCGTCGAGCGCCTGAAGAATTCCCAGCATCAGCTTATTGTTGCTGACCATGAGTGCTGTCGGCGGAGTCGGCAGCGAAAGCAGGCGATGGCCCGCATCGACCCCGTTCTCAATCTGCACATCATCGCAGAGAAGATATTCGTCCAGAATCGGCAGATGGCTCTCCTGCATGGCCTTGCGAAATCCTTCCAGACGGTCGCGATGCGGAGAGAGTCCCAGGTGACCGGCCACCATAGCGATGCGCTTGTGTCCTAGACCAATGAGATGTTTGGCCGCCTGATAGCCTGCGCCGATATTGTCGCTGGACACAGTGCCTTCTGATGCCGCAGCCGGCAGGCGGTCCACAAACACCATGGGAAAGCGCCGCCGGATCATCGTGTCATAGGCAGTTGAGTTTGCGCAGCACGCCATCAGGACCCCTTCGACACGCCGGGAAAATAAAGCCGCCAAATGCTGGGCCTCAATTTGAGGGTCTTCATTGGAATCACACAGCAGCACAGAATAACCAGCGCGTTGCGCGGCAGCCTCAGCTCCGCGCACTACTTCCGGATAAAAAGCATTGGTAATATCGGGCACAACAATGCCAATAACGTTGGTTTTTCCGGTTTTAAGGCTCCGCGCAATGGCATCCGGATGGTAGTCCAGGGCTGCCATTGCCTCCATAACGCGTTTTTTGCGCCCCGGACTGACAGGAACAGTACCATTCAGGACGGCGGATACAGTAGACGTGGAGACACCGGCAAGTCGTGCCACATCTCGCATGGTGTATTTAGCATGTTCGGGCATCAGGATTCAGAATGTCTCATAGTACCTTGTAATGTCTTGTACCAGACGAACTCGGGCAAGGTAGTTATGCAGCGTCAGCTTACCAGCATTTCTCGATACTGCCATAGCCGCTACAATGATATTCACCCACGCAGTCCAGGCAGGAATCTCAGGTGCCGATCAACCCGACCTCTAATTTTTCCAGAACATCCAGCCGAAAACTTTCAGCCGGCCTTCTGCAGGTTCTTCTGGCCCTGCAAACATTGGCTCAGGCGCACAGCCCGGCATCTCCTCCGCCGGCGGGAGTCAAGTCTCGCGTCTGTAAAGACCGCCTCATCCCTCAGCTGGTCGACGTAACCCAGAAATCCGGTATCAGGTTCACGCACCTCTCTGCGCCTCAAAAGAAGTACATCGTCGAATCCATGAGCGGCGGCGTCCTCATCATCGATTACGACCGCGACGGCTGGCCCGACATCTACTTCACCAATGCGCCTACTGTCGATATGGCACTCAAAGGAGAAAAGGCCCGCGGCGCGCTCTACCACAACAATCACGACGGTACCTTCACCGACGTTACCGACAAGGCGGGGGTCGCCACTCCCTGCTTCGCCATGGGCGGAGCCGTCGGAGACTACAACAACGACGGCTGGCCCGACATGTACATTACCTGCCTCGGTGGCAACGTTCTGTATAAAAACAATGGCAACGGAACCTTCACCGACGTAACCAAACAGGCAGGCGTAGCCGATGGACGCTGGTCCACGGGAGCCGCTTTCGGCGACTATGACGGCGACGGGTTTGTCGATCTCATGGTCACAAACTACGTCGATTTCAAGCTCTCCGATCTGCCCGAATTCGGCAGCAAGCCCACCTGTAAGTACCGCGGCATCGACGTGCAGTGCGGCCCGCGCGGTCTCAAAGGAGCGGGCGACGCCCTTTACCACAACAACGGCGACGGCACATTCACAGATGTCTCGAAACAGGCTGGAGTCAGCGATCCCGACGGCTACTATGGCCTCGGCGTCGTCTGGTCAGACTTCAACAACACAGGACGCCCCGACATCTACGTCGCCAACGATTCAACGCCCAACTTCCTCTACAAAAATGATGGCAAGGGTAAGTTCACCGAGATCGGTCTCGAATCCGGCACGGCTGTCAGCAATGACGGCTCCGAGCAAGGCTCGATGGGTGTGGCCATCAGTGACTACAACCACTCTGGACGCTTCTCCATCTACGTGACCAACTTTGTCGATGAAAACAACGCCCTCTATCAGAACCAGGGCAACTACGATTTCCGCGAAGTCTCCTACGACGCCGGAGTCGGCTTGCCTACTTTGCCTTATGTGAAATGGGGCGACGCCTTCGTGGATCTCGACAATGATGGCTGGGAAGACCTCATCGCTGTCAATGGACAGGTTTATCCTCAGGTCGATACGCTGCCCTCAGGCGCGCGCTACCGTCAGCCCAAGAACCTCTTCATGAATGAGCGCAACGGCAACTTCTGTGATGCCAGCCAGCAGGCCGGCTCCGCGCTCATCGAGCCGCGAACCAGCCGCGGGCTTGCCGTAGCCGATCTCGACAATGACGGCAACGTCGATATCGTCGTTTCAGACATCGACGGATCACCCATGATCCTGCACAACAACGGCATACCCGGCACGCATTGGGTCAGCTTCGAACTGGCCGGGACCAAAAGCAACCGGCTCGCCCTCGGCGCTCGCGTCACCATCACTGCCGGAGGCATGACGCAAACAGACGAAGTCCGCAGCGGCGGCAGTTATCTCTCTCAAAATGACCTTCGCCTACACTTTGGTCTCGCCAATGCGTCAAAAATCGACTCCGTCGAGATTCGCTGGCCATCCGGCGCGGTAGAGAAACTAACGAATCTGGCTCTCGATCATTTTTATGCCATCCTCGAAGGCTCAGGAATCGTGCCTTCCGACAAGATCGGACCTTCTAGGTAAAATGTTTTACAAATGAAAAAAAAGATGCATAAATTGCGCTGAACCCGCGCAATTTATGATCCAGAACCAACTTACCTTTCTCAGCAAATCAGGTTATTTGCCCTATCAAAAACTAAAACAAAGAGCCCTGTACGCAAAATTGCGCCTAACGCGCCCGTCTGTTGTAACAAATATCTAAATTAAACGATTTATTTGAAATAAATCTCAGCGCAAGCAAGAGGTATTTTGGCGAAATAGATTTTGAATGTGGCCAATACGAATCAGAAACTAAAATCCTACGTTTTCTTCGTGAAATCAATGGTTTACATTGCTTTAGGCGCTAAAAAGCAGAGTAACCGCGGATATTTCACTGGGGCGAGCACTTGACAATCGAATTCTCTAACGCGCTTAATAGTCAGCGCAGGTTAATTTATGCATCTGCGCTGCAGTGCTTAAACCGTTTACTAAACGGGCTTTTCCGAGTTGTTCTAATTTTTCACAAATGATTTTTAATGGAAGAAAGGCGCCTCTAAGAGCGCTCCGGAACTGTCGAGAAGTATAGACATGTTAACAACTTAGCTTGTCCGCCGGCAACCCCCGGCAGACCTGTTTTTGACGTAAATCAGGGAGGCAATTTTCACATGAGACGATCCCGAGTTCTCCTCGTGCTCGTCGCCGTCGCCGCAGCTCTTCTGCTGTGGTCTCAGGCGTATGCGCAAAAGATCACCGGCGCAATCACCGGCACCGTCACTGACGTCAGTGGCGCAGCCGTGCCCGGCGCGACCGTAACCGTCACCAATACCGCAACCAATAAAACCTACGAAGTAACCACCGACTCGCAGGGCGGCTACACCGTCACGGAACTCCCCGAGTCCACCTATAAGGTAGAGGTCAAAGCCACCGGCTTTCAGAACTTCATCACTCAGGGCGCCGTGGTGCACGTCGCCACCACCACCAACGTCAACGCCCAGCTCAAGCTCGGCAGTGTCAGCGAATCCGTCACCGTCCAGGCCAACGCCATTCAGGTGCAGACCGACACCGCCGCTCTCGGCTCAGTCGTCGATGGCCGCCAGGTCAAGGAGCTTCCGCTCAATGGCCGCAACTTCGTCGAGCTCACACAGCTGCAGCCCGGCGTTTCCGCCGCCAACAACTTCGTTAATACCGGCAAGGGTCTCAACGGCGGCGTGGATATGTCGATCAACGGCAATCCCACCACCAACAATCTCTTCCTCGTTGACGGCGTCAATAACAACGACGTAGGCTCCAACCGCACCATTCTGATCTATCCCTCGAACGAAGCCATTGCCGAGTTCAAGATGCTGACCAACAGCTATGGTCCGGAATACGGCCAGGCCTCAGGCGGCATCATCAGCATCGTTACCCGCAGCGGCAGCAACGCCTTCCACGGCAGCGCCTTCTATAGCGGACGCAATGACGCGCTTGATTCCTATACTTTCTTCTCCGCTCCCAATGCCGGCAAGGGTCTTCCCCTCAATGGCAAAGACAAAGAGCGTCGCAACGACTGGGGCTACTCTATCGGCGGTCCCATTAAGCGCGACAAGCTCTTCGGCTTCTTCAGCGAGGAATGGAATCACGAAATCAAAGGCCGTCAGGTAAGCTCCTGCGTGCCTACGGCCGCCGAGCGCGCCGGCGATTTCTCCACCATTGGTTGCAATACAGCCTCGTTGCCCGACTTCAGCAAGGTGCCCGCCTCCATGCTGGCCGGCCCGCACACGCTCAATGCAGTCGACCCATCCACAGCCACTATGCTGCAGCTGCTTCCTCTGCCCACTACGCAGAATGGCGCTCTCAACTCCAATGGTCAAAACTGGTCTGAATCGCTGCCCACCGGTCTCTTCTGGCGGCAGGAAAACGTCCGTGGCGACTATGACCTGAACGCGAAAAACCACATCATGGGCCGTTATACCCAGGACACCTGGTCGAACCCGGCCTTCAACGCCGGCTACTGGGGTGACACCGTCTTCCCGGCTCTGAACAGCAACTGGGCGCAGCCCTCCAAGTCCATTACCGCGCACTGGACTTCGACTATCAGCAACTCGTTGATCAACGATGCGGCCTTCAACTACTCCAACAACCGCATCGTCATTACTCCGGGGGGAACGAATCCCGGCCTGCTCTCACAGGTCTCGGCAGCAATCCCAACGCTCTATCCTGAGTCCCTGAAGCATGCCTCAGCCGGCGTGCCCGCAGTCAACTTCGGGCCCTACGGAGGCAGCATGAGCCTGCAGGCGCCCTGGCAGAATCAGCTCGACATCTACACTTTCCGCGATGACGTTTCCTGGATCAAAGGTCAGCACAGCTTCAAGTTCGGCGCCTTCCTGGGCTTCAACGGCAAGGACGAAGACGTCAACAGCTCGACCGGCGAACGCCCAAGCATCGGTTCCGTTGCCACCAACGCAGGCGGCATCGAAACCAACGACGCTCTGGCCAATCTTGAGTTGACCGGTAACGTCTTCAACATCAACGAGACCTCAACCAATATCCGCGCGCAGCTGCGCTGGCGTGACTATGAGTTCTACGCCGGCGATACCTGGAAGACCTCGCCGCGCCTCACCCTGAGCTATGGCGTGCGTTATTCGCTGCTGCTCTCCCCCTATCAACCCAACGATCAGATCACCAGCTTCCAGCCGTTCCTCTATGACCCGAGCAAGCCTGCAAGCGATGCCTGCAACGGTCTTTGGGTCGCCCCCGGGAAGGACCCCTGCGGAGCTGCCAACAAGCAGTTCGGCACCAACTTTTCCAGCGGCACTCCGGGACCGAATCGCGCGCTTGTCAGGAATGGCTATCACAACTTTGCTCCGCGTCTGGGCGTCATATGGGACCCGACCGGCCAGGGCAAGACCGTCGTCCGCGCCGGCGTCGGCCAGTTCTACCAGCGTGAGCGCATATCGCGCTACACCCTGGTGGCCAACGCTCCGTTTGCACTCACTACCAATAACTACGCGCGCACTCTGGGCGGCGCCACTCCCTCCAGTCTCTCCGGAACAGCGTCTCCGGCGGGCGGTGAAGACCCGGCCTCGCTCATTCCCAACTCCTGGCAGTGGAACTTTGCTGTCGAACAGGCCATCGGCGGGAACACCACCTTCCAGGTCGGCTATGTCGGGAACCGCGGACTCCATCTGACCGATGTTTATGACGTGAACGGCATCGCACCGCAGAACTGGCTGGCAGCCACCTTTGCCAACAGCTCTGATGTAAACAGCTTCCGTCCCTATCCGGCTGGAGGCAACAACGGCACGCTGACCTACTGGGCGCACAATGGGGCCTCGAATTACCACGGCCTTCAGGTGCAGGTCCGCAGCCGCATTGGCGAAGCCCTGCAGTGGGGCGCAGCCTACACCTGGTCGCACGCTCTGGGTGACATTCAAACAGATGATTCCAGCGGCGGCATCGGAGCGCAGGCCCGCACCTACTATCCGAACTCCCGCCTTGACTACGGCACGTCTGACGTAAACCGTCCGAACATGTTCGTGGCCAACGCAACCTACTTCCTGCCCAAACTGCAAGGCGCCAATCTCATCGAGCGCGGCGTGCTCGGCGGATGGGAGCTGGCCGGCATCATCACCGCCCAGAACGGCAATAACTTCACCATCTTCCAGGGAGCGCACGAGGCCAACCTGGCCACCGATCCTTCAACCGGCAAGCCCTACGCAAGCCAGTTGAACCAGAGCGGCGCGCTCGTCCAGACAGGATTCACCAGCCCGCTGCGGCCTCTGCTCACAGGGCAAAGCTGCGTTACTGGCCGAAGCTCGAACCAGGTTGTCAATCCGGGAGCCTTTACTCTGATCGGCTACCAGCTTGGAACCATTGCTCCAAATATGGAGCCGCGCGGCTTCTGCGGCGGTCCTAACTTCAACAACACTGACTTCTCGGTCGACAAGAACTGGACGGTCCGCGAAAAGCTGACCATCAAGTTCAATCTCGACTTCTTCAACCTCTTCAACCATCCGAACTTTAGCCCGGCCACGCAGAACCCAATTGCAGCTGTCAATTGCGGCGCTCCGGTCGGGACCGACCCCAACAGCGGCCACTCACTCTATAACCCCTGCAGCGCGACGAATAACATTGTCTCCGCGCAGGATCTGACTTCTGGATTCGGCACCTCAACAAGCCTGCTGGGCACGCCTGCCCGCCAGATCCAGTACGGTCTCCACTTCAACTTCTAACCACTGTTCCTGAACACTGCGGCAGGTTCCTTTCGGAGCCTGCCTTTTTTGTTTATCTGAAGAATTACAATCGCGGACGGCCATCTGCCATACGGTCCATGCATCCTAGTTCGAGTACGACACATTTCTGCAACTCAGAGGGAATACCCATATGTCGGAAACGAAAAAATGCGCGCATCCATCCTGTAGCTGCATGACCACCGAAAAGTATTGCAGCACCTATTGCGAGAACAACAAAGACACCACACAGATCGCCTGCGAGTGTGGTCACCCCGGCTGCAAGGGAGAGATCAGCTGAGGAAAATTCGCTTGTCAAGCTTCCGCGCTCAAAATTCTTTGTAAATGGCTGAATTTAAAGAAACAAATTCAGCCATTTTCTGGCGTGTTTCCTGACAGGAATCGTTAGAATAGAAATAGGGCAGAAAAGCTCCCTTTTCCTGCTCAGAAAAGCTCGCTATCCAACAAATTATTGATTCCAGGTAATTTATTTATAAGAATTCTTAAATCAATAGTTTGCGACCGAGCGCAGATCGCTTGATGAATGTTTTCAGGACTTTAGCAGTTTTCGGGGGAGTGGGTCTGGCTCTCTCTCTCTCGCTGATCGGGCAAACAGCCGACACCGCGACCCAACAGCTGCAACAGCTCCTGAACAACCAGCAGACAGCCCGGCAATCCGGAGACACCGCCCAGGTCATCGCCAACTCGGAGAAGCTGACGGATCTGGCAGCTCGCCAGATGAAGGCCACTGCCGATGCACTGAAGCAGCCGAACCTTCCTCCCGAGGAAGTCC
>Ga0209581_1004651_pt1 | contig 10961 bp, 7 predicted proteins | sample Coa_R2_FD_187160 | JGI IMG/M metagenome (GOLD analysis project Ga0209581, IMG submission 187160) | Surface soil microbial communities from Centralia Pennsylvania, which are recovering from an underground coalmine fire - Coalmine... | ecosystem: Environmental > Terrestrial > Soil > Unclassified ...
TTTGCCGACGTGAAAGCCATCATGAGCGGCCAGGGCTATGCCGTGATGGGCACCGCCGTGGCGACGGGAGCCAATCGCGCCGTGGACGCCGCCAACCGGGCCATCGCCAGCCCTTTGCTTGAAGACAACTCCATCAACGGCGCGCAGGGCATCCTCATCAACATCTGCGGCAGCCCGAATCTCACGCTCCACGAAGTTCACGAGGCTTCGTCCATCATCCAAAAGGCCGCGCATGAGAACGCCAACATCATTTTCGGCGCGGTGCAGGATGAAGCGATGAAAGACGCTGTGAAGATCACCGTGATTGCCGCGGGCTTCAAGGAAGCCAACAAGAAAAACATCCATCAGAAGCCGCAGTTTCTACCCAAGACCTGGAAGGCGAGCAGGGAAGAGGCCGTTGCAGCCGCAGCGGGCGCTTCGCAGAGCGTCATGCAGCAAGTGCAACAGAACATCCGCGAAGTGGCCCCCGAGATTCGCACCGACGACCTTGACGTTCCCACGTTCCTGCGGCGGCAAGCGCAAAAGGCCTAAGTATCAAGCCGGTCTTGAAAAGAGCCAGGGGCGTGGAGTTGCTTCCACGCTCCCGGCTCTTTCGTTTTGGGGCCGATGAAATGCGCCGCGGCCCGGCGGTTATTTTGACTGAACGACGATGTAATGGGTCGTGCCGTCGCGATTGATCAGCAGCAGCACGGCTTGATCGCCTGCTGAGGCCAGCGCTTCGCGGAACTCCCTCATGTTGCGCACCGGCTTGCGGTTCACTTCCTGGATGACGTCTCCGCGCTCCAGATCCGCTGCCGCCGCCATGCTGGAAGGATCGACCGAAGTCACGACCACGCCTCGCGTGTTCGCCGGCAATCCAAGCTGCTGAGCATCATCGGGAGTGAGATTTTCCACTTGCACGCCGCTCAAGGCGGACTTTGCGCTCTCTCCCGTGGCTGCTTGCTCATCCTTTTCCGTCAGTTCGTTCAGCGTGACGGTGACATCCTTGGATTGTCCGGCGCGGAAAATCTTCAGATGCACCGGAGTCCCTGGCGCAGTCTCCGATATGCGTACGCTCAAGTCATCCGGGCCGCTCACGGCCTGGCCGTTCATTTCGAGGATAATGTCGCCGCGCAGGATGCCGGCTCTTGCCGCGGGGCTGGCGGGTGTTACGTCTCCTACGAGCGCGCCGCCACCCTGGCTCAAGCCGAACTGCTTGGCCAGATCGGGATCCACGGCCTGAATCATGACGCCCAGATGTCCGCGAATGACTTTGCCGTGATCCACAATTTGCTGCATCACGTTGCGAGCCATGTTCACCGGAATAGCGAAGCCGACGCCGTTGTTACCACCGCCCCCGGAGATAATTGCAGTGTTAATGCCGATCAGGTCACCATGGAGATCAATGAGCGCGCCTCCGGAATTTCCGGGATTGATTGCTGCATCGGTTTGAATAAAGTTTTCGTAGCGTTCGATTGAACCCCCAAGGCCACGGCCCGTGGCGCTGACAATTCCCATCGTTGCCGTCTCGCCCACACCAAAGGGATCGCCGATCGCGAATACGACATCACCGACCTTGATCCTTCTGGAATCGCCGAGCGTGAACGCGGGAAGGTCCGTGGCGTCAATTTTGAGCACGGCCACGTCCGTCCGGGGATCTCTGCCAATCAGCTTGGCCGTGTATTTCTTCTTGTCGCGCGTGAACACGCTGATGTCGGTTGCGCCGTCCACGACGTGGTTGTTTGTGAGGATGTAGCCGTTCGGATTGACAATCACACCCGAGCCAAGGCTGTATTCGCGCTGCGTTTGCGGCTGCATGTTGTCTTGCCCGAAGCCGTTGCCGAAAAACTGCCGAAAGAACGGATCGTCGAAGAAACCGGGGAAGTTGTTACGCTGCTTCACGACTTTCGACGAGGAGATATTCACAACAGCCGCAAGCGCGGGCTCCAGAATCGAGGAATATCCGTTCTTGAAATCACCCATGCTCACCGGAGCGGGATTGCTGTCGATTTTCAAAGGCACTTTGGCGGGTGCCGCGGGCGTTTCCTCGGCTATGCGGTGGGCGGCGTAGGCGCCTGCCACGCCCAATCCCGCCAAGACCACCAACAGGGCCCAGGTCAGCGCCCAGCGCTGAACCCCTCGACTTCTTTCTTGCATCTCAGGTTCTCCTTTTCGTTTCCATTTGCAATTCAACGGACGGACCTGTCGCCCGAATCAAATGTTTCGCTGCAAAGCTCGGCCACACACGATTTCGTGCTGCTTTCCTGGTTTCACAGTCTTGATAGACGATCGTTCTTTCGCTTCGTGAGTCTTGTGAATTGCCGGCGCTCGGCTGGAGCCACAGAGACAAGACGAACTCCGCAGGGCGCCGGGTGCTGTGTTCCCGTTCATTCCTTCCGTTAGATGGAAGTCCGCGCAGGATAGGTTGCCGAGGCGGTTCATTGTATCGCGGCACGATATAAGAGCCAGGAGGAAATGTTCCCAACGCCGGGTTCGTAAATACGAACCCTGAGACCCGGGTACCCGCTTTTTCACGACAGGGGTTTGCAAGTGCAGACCCCTGTACCCCCGGTGTTTTTCCGTAAGAGTGGCAATGGAATCTGTCTGAAATACCGGAGAACGGCGCATTCTGGCGGCATCTCCCCGTTGCTTGTGAGAAATGCGGGCTAAGCCTTACGCCTCACCGCGTTCCAATGCGCGCAGGATTTCCGCAAGCTTGCGCACTTCTCGCTCGAACTCTTTCTGGCTCGAGCGCTGGTACGGCAGCGAACTGCCGAGGCCGGAATGGAATTCCGTTGCTTGGGTCAGCCGCAGGACGGTTTCGAGATTGGACGGATTGACGCTGCCGCCGGGCAGGATTGTGATTCGATCTCCAGCCGCCTTTACGAGAGAAGCCAGGACTGCAGCGCCCTCGGCGGCGCTCGGCTTTCCGCCGGAGGTGAGGATCCGTGCCGCTCCCGTTCGGATCACGTCTTGGAGCGCCCTGCTCAAATCGGGCGTTTCGTCGAACGCGCGATGGAACGTGACGGGCAAAGGATGGGCACATTCGACGAGCGCTCGCGTTCGTTCGATGTCCACAGCGGAATCCGGACGTAGAATGCCCAGGACGACCCCGTCCATTCCGCATTCTTTCGCAATTTCGATCTGCCGCCGCATTGAAGCGAGTTCGGTTTGCGAGAAGGCGAAATCTCCGGCGCGAGGCCGGATCATGGCAAACACGGGAACAGACACCCGTTGGCGCGCGGCCTTCATCAATTCGGCGCCCGGCGTCACGCCGCCGGCGCGCAAGTTCGCGCACAATTCCAGGCGGTCCGCGCCGCCGCGCACCGCCGCAGCGGCCGCATTTGCAGACTCGACGCTGATTTCCAGGAGATATTTCCTTTTCATGCGGAAAAGATATCTTAGCTTTCCGTTGCCGTCGCCGCGCCGCCCACGGCCGCTTTGTCCGTTCCGGAGAGAGTTTCCCAACCTTGCCGGGAAAGATTCCAGAAGATCAGCCACCCTGCAATGCCGCTCAGAAGCAAGAGCAGGATTCCGCTGAGCCAGCGCTTGAATACGAGCATGCCGATGCCAAACATGGCCGCATAGACGAGGGCGCAGCCAGCCACCCAGTTCAGAAAATTCGTGCCAAAGTCCCGCACTTGCGCCAATTCCGGACAGTTCACGGCGATGGGCTTCCAGCCGTAGATGCTCGGATGCACGCGGCGGTAGAAGTCCACGAGGGTTTGCTGGGGTTCCGGCTTTGTTACGTAAGTTCCGATAATCCATGCGACCGTGGTGATTCCCGCCGTGAGAAGCGTGGTTTTTGCGACGACGACGGCGCCGTTGCCATCAAAGTGGATCTTGGTCAGGCCGAGCGTCAAAGCAGCGGCGACGACGGTGGCGACAATTTCGCTCCAGGCGCTAATACGCCACCAGTACCAGCGGAGGATCAGCACGGCCCCCGTGCCCGCGCCGATTCCCAGGACGATTTGCCAGCCTTCGGAAATCGAGGCAAGCCGGCTGGCCACGTAGCCGCCGGCCAGCACAAGGCCCACGGTAAAGAGTTTCCCCGCGTTCACGTAGTGGCGCTCATTCGCATGGCGCACTAGAAAGCGCCGGTAGAAGTCGTTCACCAGGTAGGAGGTGCCCCAGTTGAGTTGCGTGCCAATGGTGGACATGAACGCCGCAAGGAATGCAGCGACCATCAATCCGCGGAGGGCGGGCGGCAGGAGATCGCGAAGCACCATCACATAGCCTTGCTGGGGATTAGCGGCGAAATCCGCGCTGGGAGTCAGCCCGCCCTGCGGCGAGTACAGGGCCAGGGCCACGAGGCCCGTCACAATCCAAGGCCAGGGCCGCAGCGCATAGTTGGCGATGTTGAACCACAACGTTGCGCCGAGGGAGTTCTTTTCGTCTTTCGCGCTGAACATCCGCTGCGCGACGTAGCCTCCGCCGCCCGGCTCCGCGCCCGGATACCAGGAACTCCACCACTGCACTCCCAAGAACAAGATGAAGGAGAGCAGCGGAATGGTCCAAATCGCGCCCGTGGTCATCCCCAGATGAAAATCGGGGAAGAAGGCCAAGGGATTCGCCGTTTGCGCGCCGGTTTGCCGCACCGCATGGCCCACAACGCGGAGCCGCAGAGTAAGCGCCTCCATGCCGCCAATCTTGGTCACAGCGACCCAGGCAAGCACGGTTACCATGCCCATTTTCAGGATGAACTGAAAAAAATCCGTAACCAGCACGCCCCACAGCCCGCCAATGAAGGTGTAGATGCCGGTGAAGGGAATCAGAACGAAGATGCAGATAAGCAGTGCGGTGTGCCGCGGTTCGCCCAGCGTGTAATGAAAAAGTTCGTGATTTCCGATGGCGAGCTGGATGACCTTGCCCTGTGCGATCGCCGGCCCCAGAAGCACCGCGATGATGTCAATCATCGCGCGCGTCACCCACCCGAGAATGAAGCAGTTCATCAAGAGGCCGAGATAGATGGCTTTCAATCCGCGCAGGAACGCGGCGGGCTTCCCCGAGTAACGAAGTTCGGTGAGCTCGACGTCGGTCATAATTTCGGCGCGACGCCAGTACCGCGCGAAGAAGAAAACGGTGAGCATTCCCGTAAGGCACTGGTTCCACCACAGCCAGTTGCCGGCGATGCCCTGGGTTGCGACCAGACCGGAGACGAGGAGGGGCGTGTCGGCCGCGAACGTTGTCGCCACCATGGACGTGCCGGCCAGCCACCAGGAGACGTCGCGGCCGGAAATGAAGAACTCGGCGGTGTTTCCGCTTGCCCGCCTCCGGTAGTAGATGCCGATGAGGAGATTGATGAGCAGATATCCGACGATTACGGCCCAGTCCGTTCCGGTTAGCGGCATAGTCCTCTCGGGTTTGCGGATGATTCCGGGTGGCGGATGAGCCGGGCACACCCGAAGGCGCCGAGCATAGTGCTATAGAGCATCGAAAGCAAGCGAAACCGCAGGGCGACAAAACTGTAGGGCGATCAGTTGCCGGCGCGTTCGGCGCGGCCAGGGTGGGGGAAGCGAGGCCCCGCGTCCGGATTTCCGGCGGGCTTGTGAATGCGAGGTTTTACGCAAGAGGTGGCCCACCAGCGCGAGGCGTATTTGGGCAGTTGGCAGAGTTTGATGCAGTCTCCCATCTGCCTGCGCTTTGAACATCCGCAGTAGCACCCGCCAGCAGGGATCTTGCGAAGGGCGCCCGGCGCATCGCCGAGCGCAACCAAAGGCAGAAGAGCGAACAGTCCCGAGAGGAAAAGAGCGAGGCGAAAGTTCAGGCCACGAGGGGCGACAGGACGAGGCTTTTGGCCGCGAGCGGTCATGGGCCGAGTGTCCGGCGGAGGCAGAAAAAAACCGATGGTTCTGCACGACTGAAATTTTTGTTACCTGGGTTCTAGAACGGCGCTTTCCGTCTCTGAGCAAGCAGCAGTTGATTCCCGAATTCGACTTAAGAGAGTTCCAATGTGAATCCCGACGCCAAAATGGAGCAGATTAGAGAATCTTAGAATCAGCTAAGAAGTGTAGAGTCAATTAGATACGGAAATGATGAGATCGTTGCTGCTTGGCCAGGGTTTTGCATTGGACAGAGCGTGGGCGCGTTTCTCGAGACGGACTGTAAGGAAAGGCGAGCGAGGGGGAAGGGGCTTGCTCGCCAATTCTTGCGGCCCGTTCCCACCTGCCTCTGAGAGGGAAGCTAGGATGGATGACCCCACGCTCTGGTGTGAAAACGACACCGGAAACTGAAACGCGCCTTCCGAGGCCCCTGATCCCAAGCAGGGGCCTCATTACTATTAAGCGGCCCGCGGCGGCTGCCGATTCCAGAATGCCGTTGAGAGCTCTAAAATTCAGTTCACCTTGCGGGTGACAGGAATACTGGCCTGCCCGAGGACATGAGCGACCTGCGTTTCGCGCAGGCGCGAGGCGTCGTATTCAAACGAGAGGAGCTTCTTCGAGCCGTCAACACGGAAGCGGCGAAGGCCATAGGTGTTGGCAAATTCACCCAAGCGGCGTAGTTGGGGCTCCGTCAGCGGCGACTGCAGTTCGTAGGTGATCTCCACAAGTGTCATGGCAAAAGTATAGCAGGGCGTTCAAGAGGAGCGCCGGGAAGGGAACGGTCGTCGCTTGACACGGATAGGGGTAGGGGGTATAAACATACCCCATGAGGGTATCCATGGCTGCGATGAAAGAGGGGAAGGCAAAGGCGCAGACGGCGGCTTGCGCCTGCGAAACCGGGCCTGGACGCAAGGCCGTAGGGGTGGACCCGGCGCTGAAGGAGGCGAACCGCAAGCGATTGCGGCGGATCGAGGGACAGATTCGCGGGCTGCAGAAGATGGTGGAGGAAGACCGCTATTGCGCGGACATCATCACGCAGATTGCCTCGGTGCAAGAGGCGTTGCGCGGCGTGGCGCGGAACCTGATGAAGAATCATTTGCGCCATTGCGCCGCGAAGGCGCTCGTGAGCGGCAAGAGGGATGAGACGGAAGCGATGTACGACGAGTTGCTGGAACTGGTGTACAAGCATTTGAGATGAGAAGCGAACGGTGTAAACGAAGCAAAGAAAGCGCGAGGAACTGTGGAACGCGATCCAGTTTGCGGGATGAACGTGTTGCCGGAGAAGGCTGCGGCGAGGGCCGAGCACTCCGGAAAGACCTACTATTTTTGTTCAACGGGGTGCGCGCGGCGCTTTACGGCCGAACCTGAAAGGTTTCTGAACAAGAAGCCGGAAGCGGCTAATCCAGCGAGTCCTTCAAGCCACAAGGGAATGGCGACGCTGCCGGTGATTTTACCGGCAAAGGCGGCCGGGGCGAGCCTGCCAATTATGGGCAGCGCACCTCGGGTGAACGATCCCGTTTGCGGGATGATGGTCGATCCGCAAAAGGCAGCCGCGAAACGGGAGCACAAGGGCAAGACGTATTTCTTCTGCTCGGTTCGCTGCGGCGAGCGGTTTGAGCAAAATCCGGAAAAGTTTCTTGCAGTACCGGGCATGGCCGGCATGGAAGAGCATTCTTCAGCCCAGATTCTTCCAACGATTGTCACGACTTCGATGCCGGAGGATGCGGCGAGGGAAGCGAAGAAGCCGTCCGAGGCGGGACAAAGGATTCGCTACACGTGCCCCATGCATCCGGAGGTCGTGCAATGGGGACCCGGAAGTTGTCCGAAGTGCGGCATGGCGCTGGAGCCGATGGACGTGCTCGCCGTGGAAGAGGGGCCCGATCCGGAATATGTTTCGATGCGACTGCGTTTTTGGATAAGCGCGGCGCTTTCCTTTCCGGTGCTCGTTTTCGGAATGTCCGGCGAACATTTGGCTCACGGACTTTCCCTGAGTGCCTTGCATTGGATTCAACTTGCGCTCGCAACCCCGGTGGTGTTGTGGGGCGGATGGCCGTTCTTTGAGCGGCTATGGGCATCGCTTGTAAACCGCAGTCCGAACATGTTCACCCTCATCGGGCTAGGGACCGGCGCGGCCTACCTTGACAGCCTGGCGGCGACGATTTTTCCGCAATGGTTTCCAGAGTCGTTTCGCGAGGCGAACGGCGCAGTGCCGGTGTATTTCGAAGCGGCGGCGGTCATCACCACGCTGGTCTTGCTGGGGCAAGTGCTGGAGCTGCGCGCGCGGCAGAAGACCTCCGGTGCGATTCGCTCGTTGCTGAAGCTTGCCCCTCAGGTGGCGCATCGTCTCGACGAGAACAGGCTCGAGACGGATGTCCTTCTCGAGCAAGTAATGCCCGCGGACAGGCTGCGCGTTCGTCCCGGAGAGCGCGTGCCGGTGGATGGGGTTGTTCGCGAGGGAGCGAGTTTGGTGGATGAATCGATGATCACCGGCGAGCCGATGCCTGTGGAAAAGGGGCCCGGGGATCGGGTGACGGGCGGAACGCTCAATACGAGCGGCAGCTTCGTAATGCAAGCCGAGCGCGTGGGAAGCGAAACGCTGCTGGCGCATATTGTAAAGATGGTGAGCGAAGCGCAGCGCAGCCGCGCGCCGATGCAGAGGCTGGCGGATAAAGTGTCGGCAATTTTTGTCCCTGCCGTGGTGGCAGCGGCGGTGCTGGCGTTTGCGGGCTGGGCCATATGGGGACCTGAACCCCGGCTGGCTCATGCGCTGGTCAGCGCCGTTGCGGTGCTAATCATCGCGTGTCCGTGCGCGCTGGGGCTGGCGACGCCGATGTCCATCATGGTGGCGGTTGGGCGCGGAGCACATGCGGGAGTGCTCATTCGGAACGCAGAGGCTCTCGAGACGCTGGCGAAGGTGGACACACTTGTCGTGGACAAGACCGGGACGCTGACGGAGGGAAAGCCGCGTGTAGCTTCTTTAAGAGTAGCGCCGGGAGCGAACTTGAATGAGGCGGAATTGCTAAGGCTCGCGGCGAGCGTCGAGCAAGCAAGCGAGCATCCGCTGGCGCGAGCCATCGTGCAGGCGGCAAGAGAGCAAGGGCTTGCGCTGGAGAGCATCGCCGGTTTTCGAGCAACGCCCGGTGGCGGAACGGAAGCCACCGTACGCGGCAGGCGCGTCCTGGCGGGCTCTCAAAAGTTCTTGGCGGAGAATGGGGTCGCAGCGAATGTGGCGGCGAAACAGAATGGGAAGGATAGTCACCAACCCGTCAAACCGGAGCAGGCGTCGCGCACAACGGTGTATGTGGCGGAGAATAACACGCTTGTGGGGAGCCTGACCTTGTCCGACATGTTGAAACCAACCACTGCCGAGGCCGTACGCGCGTTACGCAAGGATGGACTGCGCATCGTAATGCTGACGGGAGACCGGCGCGAGTCCGCAGAAAGTATCGCGAGGCAGTTGGGGATCGAGGAAGTGGAGGCGGAAGTGCCGCCGGAACGAAAGAGCCAAGTGGTGCGGCGCCTGAAGAGCGAAGGAAGAATCGTGGCCATGGCCGGCGATGGAGTGAACGATGCACCGGCGCTGGCGGCGGCGGACGTGGGAATCGCGATGGGAACGGGCACGGACGTGGCGATGGAGAGCGCGGGCATCACATTGGTCAAAGGAGACCTGCGCGGAATCGTGCGGGCGAGGCGCCTGAGCCGGGCGACGATCCGGAACATCAAGCAAAACCTGGCGTTCGCGTTCCTGTACAATGCGCTTGGAATCCCAATCGCAGCGGGTGTGTTGTACCCGGTGTTGAATTTGCTGTTGAGCCCGATGATCGCCAGTGCGGCGATGAGTTTCAGTTCCGTATCTGTGATTGGAAATGCGCTGCGACTGCGGGGAGCGAAGCTTTGAGGGCAACGCGAGAAAGGGCATAACGCAGAGGTGCTGAGTGTGCAGAGTTGAGCAGAGAAACATCGAAATCGGAAAGGATTCCGTACAGAGAATCAAGGAGAGGCCATGAGCGAAATCGCCACGTTTGGTGCGGGATGTTTTTGGGGAGTCGAGGCAAAGTTCCGGATGATTCCTGGCGTGTTGGACGCCGTGGCAGGTTACAGCGGCGGGCACACGCCGAATCCGACGTACCGGGACGTCTGCACGGATGAAACAGGCCACGCAGAAGTCGTGCAAGTTACCTTTGATCCGGCCGTAGTGAGCTACGAGAAGCTGCTGGAGGGATTTTGGATGCTGCACGATCCGACGCAGATGAACCGGCAGGGCCCGGACGTCGGGACACAATATCGCTCCGTGATCTTTTTTCATACTCCGGAGCAGGAAGCGATTGCCCGGAAATCGAAGGCCGCTCTGGAAGCAAGCGGAAGATTTCGCATGCCCATTGCGACGGAAATTAGCCCGGCGGGACCGTTCTATCGCGCCGAGGAATATCACCAGCGCTATCTGGAAAAGCGCGGAGCAGCAAGCTGCCACTTTTGAGGAACGTTTTACAGTCTTGAGTCTTCAGTCTATAGCTTGAAGGGAATGATCAGGCTAGGATCGGCGTGCCTTAGCCGAGCGTGAGCCACCTTGCGAATAAAAACGGCGTGATGGCAAACGACACCTTCACTGCCACGACCACGGCAACTCCCAATACCGCTTCATCCGGGCGCGCTACATTTACTCCTGCCGGAGCCCTTATGCGCAAGCCGGTCCTTTACATGGTTTCTGCGAGCCAAGCCCGGGCCAATGAGCACGGAAGCAGAATCTTCCTGGGGTCTTTTGGGCGGTGAATTTCTTGCGCAGACATTGGTCACCTTTTCAGAGGCCTCCCTCGATGGTACCGCCGTCGGATATGGCGTCGGAAGCGATCATGCAGCAGTAGAACGCTCAGCAGGAACACGACAGCTTGGGCAGGTACGCTTTATTCTTGACCGGGTTATTTCGAAGCCGCAATTCGGATTCGAGCTTTACAAGCCGACCAGGAACGAGAGGGAAGCTCCAGCGCAGCTCAGATTTTCCGCGGCTCTTGGGCCAGTCATCGGCAAGAACACTTTGAGCGGTCGGACTCTTCCTTTACACAACGTTCCGGAGACATGGTTTACACCTGCGTGCTGGACTAGTCCAGCACGCAGGTGCCGATGCCATGGAAGGAGCGGTCTGTTGTGGAAGAACGCATGCGC
>Ga0209581_1004652_pt1 | contig 10957 bp, 8 predicted proteins | sample Coa_R2_FD_187160 | JGI IMG/M metagenome (GOLD analysis project Ga0209581, IMG submission 187160) | Surface soil microbial communities from Centralia Pennsylvania, which are recovering from an underground coalmine fire - Coalmine... | ecosystem: Environmental > Terrestrial > Soil > Unclassified ...
GCGCGCGCTCGACCAGCACCTGATCGCGCTCGACGGCACCGAAAACAAGTCGCGGCTCGGCGCCAATGCGATGCTCGGCGTGTCGCTCGCCGCCGCTTGTGCCGCTGCCGCGGCCGCCGGCGTGCCGCTCTATCGCTACCTGGGAGCCGACGCCGCCGTCATGCCGGTGCCGATGATGAACGTGCTCAACGGCGGCAAGCACGCCGATTCCAGCGTGGACATGCAGGAGTTCATGATCGTACCGCTGGGGGCGCCTTCGTTCGCCGAATCGATCCGGATGGGCGCCGAAGTCTTTCATGCGCTCGCCGCGGTGCTCAGGAAGCGCGGACAATCGACCAACGTCGGCGACGAGGGCGGCTTCGCGCCAAACCTGCGCAGCAACGAAGAGCCGATCGAAGTGATCCTCGAGGCGATCGCCAGGGCCGGCTACCGGCCGGGTCAGGACGTGGCGCTCGCGCTCGACCCCGCTTCCAGCGAGTTTTTCGAGGACGGCCGCTACGTATTCGCGCGTTCGGACAAAAAGGCGCGCGGCGCGGAGGAGATGGTGCGGCTGTGGAGCGACTGGATCGCCCGCTATCCAATCGTCTCGATCGAGGACGGGCTCGCCGAGGACGACTGGACCGGCTGGGAGCTGCTGACGCGCGAGCTGGGAGCGCGCGTGCAACTGGTCGGCGACGATCTCTTCGTCACCAATCCGCGACGGCTCGAGCGCGGCATTAAAGAGCGTGCCGGCAATTCGATCCTGATCAAGCTCAATCAGATCGGCACTCTGACCGAAACGCTGGCGACGATCGAGATGGCGCGCGCGGCCGATTTCACCTGCGTCGTGTCCCATCGCTCGGGAGAGACCGAGGACACCACTATCGCCGACCTCGCCGTAGCCACCGGCGCGGGCCAGATCAAAACCGGATCGATGAGCCGCGGCGAGCGCACGGCAAAATACAATCGCCTGCTGCGGATCGAAGAGGAGCTGGGCGCACGCGCCGTCTGGCCGGGCGCGAGCGTGTTTCGTCGCGCGGGGCGCGCGCGATGAGCGAGCGGTCGCGGCGGCCTACCGTAGCGGCGCTGGTAATCTTCGACGGATGGGGCCTGCGCCCGGATCGCACTGCCAATGCGATCGCGATGGCGCGCACGCCTACCATGGACCGCCTCTATCGCGTGTATCCGCATACCGCGCTCGAAGCTTCGGGCGAGGCGGTCGGGCTGGCCCCGGGTGTGATGGGCAATTCCGAAGTCGGCCATCTCACCATCGGCGCCGGCCGCGTCATCTACCAGGACGTGATGCGCATCACCAAGGCCATTGAAACCGGCGCCTTCGCCCGCAACCAGACGCTGCTCAACGCGATCCGGCAGGCGCGCGAAAATGCGCGCACGCTTCACATCTGGGGGCTGCTTTCCGACGCCAGCGTGCACAGCCATATAGATCATCTTTTCGCGCTGCTCGACCTTGCGACCGGCGAGGGCCTGCACGATATCGCCGTGCATGCGGTGTTGGACGGGCGCGACACCCCGCCCCGCTCGGCGCTGCCGTACGTCGATGCGCTGCTTGGCAAGCTGCGCGCGCTCGGCTGCGGCAGGGTGGCAACCGTCAGCGGCCGATACTTCGCGATGGACCGCGACAAGCGATGGGATCGCATTGAGCGCGCATGGCGCGCGATGGCTGCGGGCGACGGCATCGCCGAGCCGGATGCGCGCGCGGCGGTCGAGCACGCTTACGCCGCCGGCCAATCCGACGAATTCGTCGAGCCGCGCGTAATCGCCGGCGGCGCGCCGCTGCGCGACGGCGATCAGGCCGTGTGCTTCAACTTTCGCGCCGATCGCGCGCGCGAGCTGACCGCGGCGCTGGCGCTGGAAAATTTCGATGGCTTCGCGCGCCCGCGCCATCCGCGAATCGGCTACGTGTGCATGACCGAATACGACCGCAGTTATGGTCTGCCGCTCGCCTTCGCCCCGGAGGATGTGAAGAACTCGCTGGCCGAGATGCTCGCGCGCGCGGGCGTGCGCAATTTGCGCATTGCCGAAACCGAGAAATACGCTCACGTAACGTACTTCCTCAACGGCGGCGTGGAAAAGCCGTTCCCCTTCGAGGAACGCGTGCTGATTCCGTCCTCGAAGGTGGCAACCTACGATCTTGAACCCGCGATGCAGGCGCAGAGGATCGCCGAGCGCGCGGCGAAGGAAATCGGCGGCGGGCAGTTCGGCGTTATCGTGATGAACTTCGCCAATCCCGACATGGTCGGGCATACCGGCGTCCTCGAGGCCACCGTCAGAGCGATAGAAACCACCGATGCGGCGCTGGGCGCGGTGGTAGACGCGGTTGAGCGTGCGGACGGCGTCGCGCTCATCACGGCGGATCACGGCAACGCCGAATTCATGGCCGACCCGAAGACCGGGCAGGCGCATACCGCGCATACCACCTTTCCGGTGCCGCTGATCCTGCTTGACCCCTCTTTCCATGGCGCGCTGCGAAGCGGCGGGACGCTGGCCGATGTCGCGCCCACGCTGCTCGCCATGCTCGGTATCCGGCCGCCCGCGGAAATGACCGGACACGACTTGCGCATATCGGCGTAATGCGTCAGCGGCGCGGACCGCATTGCGTGCCCGGACTGTAACTTTTGATAACCCAATCGGTCACGGTCCTGATACGGCGGGCGTTGTAGATGTATTCGGCAAGGACGTCGCTGCGCACGTCGGGCTGCGCTTTGGTCAGCATCGGCAGCCGCTCATTGAGATAGTTGTCGGAAAAATCGCTGAGCGCGACCAGGCTCACCGGCCAGCCGTTCAACTGCTGAGCCCCTGTCAGCCCAAGTGTGAAGATCGAACGGTAATTCAACGCCTGCATCGTGGGACCCTGATTCATGCGCCCGATGAACACCCACTTCTGGCCAAGCGCCGGCACGAGGAACGGCGGATTGGCGCTGTGAAACATGCACTGCTCCTGCACGAGAGCCTTCTCCACGTCTCGGCTGCCGGCCAGTACCGCCGAGGGGCTCATGAATATGAACTTGGTCGATCGTCCGACAATGTTCGCCGGCGAAGGGCCAGGACCGCTCGCTGTCGCAAGGGACTCCGTCTGGCTGGTCGAATTCGTTCCCGAGCTGCCCAGCGAACCTAGCGCCGCGCAACCGGAAAATAATGCAGCCGCCACGATCAAACCCACAATGGATGTCTTGCGCATTTGGTAAACTCCCGAAGGGGGGCTCTTCTCGTACACGAGCAGAAGGCAACCTAATCCTGAAGCGCAAGATATGTACCCGCTAAAATGCGTGACGTTATCACGCGCAAAATGGAGAAGACGCATCGCCTGGAAAAATACGAGGCTGCGCATCATCCAAGAAGGGAAAGCAACCTGGAAAAAGGGAAGCGGGCTAAGCCTTCCGATTGATGCGACGAGAAGCCCGCGGCCTTGCTATGGCGTCTTAGGCGCGGCCGCCGGCCGACATTACCAGCGCACGACCTGCTCGTAGATCTTTGGCAGCACGCGCGGCAGCGAGGTGATGTCCTCGATCACCAGATAGCGCGACGGCGCGCACATCTGTCGCAGGTAGTCGTGCCCGGTGCGATCGACCGTGATGCAGAACGGCAGCACGCCGGCCATCTCAAGCTCCTTCAGCGCCACCATCGTGTCCTGGATGCCGTAGGCGTTGGAGCGGCGGTCGTGGCCGTAGTCGAAGTCCTGCGGGAAGCCGTCGCTCAGCAGGATGACATGCTTGGCGCGCGAGTTTACGTCCTTGAATTTCTCGCGCACGTGGCGAATGGCCGCGCCCATCCGCGTTGATCGCTTGGGCTCGACCGCGCCGACCCGCGCCTTGACCTCGTCGCTCAGCCCCTGGCCGAACTCCTTCATCACGTAGAACTCGACGTTGTCGCGGCCGTGCCCGGAGAAGCCCATGATCGCGTACGAATCGCCGATCTCCTCGAGCGCCTCGGCCATGATGACCAGAGCTTCCTTGTTGACATCGATGATGCGGCGCGGACGCTGGCTCTGCTGCGGCCGGCGCTGCCAGGCCTTCATCCAGTCGTCGCTGTGATCGTCGTCGTCAGCGGCGCCGGTCGTCTTGCGCACTTCGCGATGGATCGGCTCGTCGGTAGAGGCCGACATGTCGAGCAGGAAAAGCGTAGCGACGTCGCGCGATTCCTTTTTACGCGCGCTGTACACGCGGGGATCGGGACTCTCGCCCATCACGCGCGCGACGCGCGTCTCGACCAGGCGCTCGAGGTCGAGTTCCTCGCCGTCCTCCAGGCCGCGCACCATCCGGTAGGACGCGGGTCGAATGCGCTGGAAGTGGCGCCGCACCTGCGGCAGCATCTCCGCATAGCGTCCCAGCGTTTGCGCGAAGAAATCGTTGTCGTCGCCGCTCAGCGGGACCTCGCGCAGGCGGCACCAGCCGCGACGATAGTCGGCCAGCACATAATCCCATTCGTCGTACGAATAGTACGAATCCTGGTTCCGCCCGTGCATCAGCACGAGCCGCCCATGATTCGATGCGGGGCCGATCTCGCCGAGCTGCTCGCGCAGTTCCTCGAGGTCCTGAGCCTGTTTGCCGGTGAGCTGGGTCAGGTACATCCCCTCGCCCTCGGCGCCGCCCTGCCCTTCGGCTGGCTTGATCTGCGCGCCCTGCTCGAGCAGCTTGCGGATTTCCTCGGGGCTCAACGGGCGGCCGCCGCGTCCCTTTGACTGCTTGCCGGAGACCTCCATGCGCACGTTCTGATTGGTCTCGCCGTCGCTCTCGCCCTCCGTGCCCTCGAGACCGTCGTTCTCGCCGCCCTCGGCGGCATCGAGATTGCCAATCAGATCGTTGCGCAGCGAATTGCCCTCGTCGTCGAGGCCTTCGGCGGAGCCGGCACGGCGCGCGGCCGCCATCAGGTCCTGGAGCCACGCGTACATGACCGCGGTCTGCCGCGCGCTGGTCAGCACGTCCGCGCCTGGACGGCGCAGCGGCGCGAAAAATCCGGCGGCGCGGCCCGCAAAGGCCTGAGCCGCGGGATCGTCGATCCCATCCACCTCGAGCGCGCCGCGCACCAGCATCGTGCTGAGCGCGCGCGGATTGAGTCGTTCAACCAGCGCGCGATTGAGGCGCGCGATACGCGGAGCGAGTCCGCGATAGCGTCGCCCCATCTCGGCCTCGACGCGCGCGCTCTCACACAGACGCATTAAGGCGCCGCCCAGCATCGGGTCGTTGAACGAGGCGACAAAGCTTTCGATCGCCTCGACTCCGGTTTCGCCGCGCTCCTCGAATCCGGGCAGGTCGGCCAGGCACAACTTGAAGGTGCCGAACTCGTGACGTCCGGCGAGTTGCGCGGCGGTGACCAGATAATAGTCGTAGGCGAGCGCGCGCGACCCGAGCGTATCGATCAGCTCGGGCAGATGAATCATCTCACCCGGCAGCAGCGGATAGTGAAAGGCGAGCATCGGGGCGCAGTTAGCGATCGAGTCGAGACGAAATTCCTGCGGATACAGCATCCGCATGAACTTGGTGAGTACGCCCTTGATTTCGTGCAGCGCCTGCGGACGATCCTCGGTCTGAACCTGGGCCATCGCACCCATTCTGACAAAACCCGCGCGGGCTGCGCAATTTCATTTTTTTGATGCGATCGCCCGCCGCCCATCGCGCTCGGCGGCCCTGCGGAAACACAGTCACCGTGAACCGCTGCGCCGACGTGCCGCGTTGGCTGGCAAACCGCGCATGGCGGACCTTTCCGGTTCGTTCGCTTGACGGAGCGGCGAGCGCGGTCTTAATTGCTAAGGGTCATGTCGATTTCAAACCGTTATTCATCCTCTGCAGATCGCGGGTTTTGCAATCGGCCGCGCCGGCGCGCTTTGACGTGCGCGATCGCTTCGCTGCTGCTTCTTGGCGCTAGCCGCACCGCGCGCGCAGGCATCACCGACAAGGTCAAGACCGAGACCCTGCCCAACGGGCTCAAGGTCCTGGTGCTGGAAAATCATAAGGCGCCGGTCGCCACCTTCAACGTGTTCTGCGAGGTCGGATCGCGCAACGAGAGCTTCGGCAAGACCGGCATCTCTCATCTGGTCGAGCATCTGATGTTCCGCGGCACCAAAAAATACGGCCCCGAGGAGTTCTCCAACATCATCCAGGAGAACGGCGGGATGGATAACGCGTTCACCGGCGCCGACTTCACCGACTACTTCGAAGTGATCAATCGCGATCACCTCGATGTGCCGATCGGCCTCGAAGCTGATCGCATGGCCAATTTCGATCCCAAAGGGTTCGACTCCGAGCTGGCGGTGGTGGCCGAGGAGCGGCGCATGCGCACTGACGACAATCCCGAGGATGCGCTGGCCGAGGCGACCCAGGCCCAGGCCTTCGTCGAGCATCCGTATCACTGGCCGGTGATCGGCTGGATGCAGGACATCCAGCGCCTGACGCTGGCCGACGCGCTCAAGTATCACAGTGTCTACTACTCGCCGCAGAACGCGCTGGCGGTCGCGGTGGGCGACTTCAACGCCGATAAGGTGCTCAAGCAGATCGCCGAGTCGTTCCGGCCGATCAAAAACGGCCCCAAGCCGCCGCCGGTGCTCGAGGTCGAGCCGCAGCAGCGCGGCAAGCGCCAGGTCGTGCTGCGCCACGCGGCCAATCTCCCGGCCTTCGCCGAGGTTTACCACGTTCCCAACTATCGTACCGCGCGGCAGGACGCCTTCGCGCTCGAAATCGCTTCCGAGCTTCTGTCCGACGGCAAGAGTTCGCGCCTGTACCGTTCGATGGTGCTCGACAAGCGGATGGTGGTCGAGGTTTCGGCCAGCTACGACATGACCTCGTTCGATCCCGGCCTGTTCATGGTCTCTGCGCAGATGCGCCCGGGGGTAAAGACCGAAGATGCGGTGGCGGCGGCCAACGCCGCGATCGAGCAGCTCAAGGCTCAACCGATCCAGGCGGATGAACTGCAGAAGGCCAAGAACCTCGAACAGGCATCATTCGTGTTTCAGCAGGATTCGATCTTCGAAGAGGCGCTGCAACTCGGCGTGTGGGAGATGCTGGGCGATTACCACCTGATGGACCGCTATCTTGGCGCGATCGACAGGGTTACCGCCGCCGATGTCCAGCGCGTCGCGAAGAAGTACCTGGTCGAGGACAACTGCACGCTGGGCATCCTGGTGCCGACCGGCATCCTGAGGCACGAGGAGGGCGGCGGTGGAGTCGGCGGGATGGTCCATCATGCGCCGCCGCTCGTGGGCCCGGACCTGTCGCAGCATGCCCCGCCCCTGCTCATCACGCCCGCCACATCGCGAATCGACCAGGTGGCGCGATGATGCGGCGCAAGTATTCCCCGCTCCGCGTTGCCGCGCTGCGCGCAGCGTTGTGCGCTCTTACGCTCAGCTCGTTGATTGCGCCGCCCGCCGCGGCGCTCGAAATCACGCGATCGGTGCTTCCGGACGGCGCCGTGCTGCTGGTCTCCGAGCAGCATCAACTGCCGATGGTTACAATGACTATCGCTTTCGACGCCGGCGCGCGCCGCGACCCGGCGGGCAAGGCCGGACTCGCCGCGCTGACCGCAAGTTCGCTCACCCTCGGCACGAAGGAGATGAGCGCCGCTCAGTTCAACCAGAAGGTCGATTTCATGGGCAGCTCGGTCGCGGTCGGCGCGGGACCGGACTACGCCCAGGCGAGCTTCACCTCGCTTAAAAAGTACGAGGACGAAACGTTGCACCTGATGGCCGAGGCGCTGACGGAGCCCGCGCTCAGCGACGACGAGATCACGCGCAAGCGCGCCGAGCGCGTCGCCGATATCAAGGCCAACGAGGAACAGCCGGAATACGTCGCCGGCATCGCTTTTCACAAGGCGCTCTATGGCGATGCGCCATACGGGCATCCGACCGAGGGCACGGCAGAGTCGGTAGCGAAGCTAACGCCCCAGGACGTGCGCGATTTCTACCGCGCGCATTACCGGATGGGCAGTGCCGTAATCGCGGTCGTCGGCGACGTCAAGGCCGACGAAATCAAAGCCAAGATCGAGAAGGTTTTCGCCGCAATCAACGGAACGGTGCCCGCGCAAGCCGAGCCGCCGGCGCCCAACGTCCGCATGGGGATTCATCCGACTCTGGTCGATCGCAACGTCGTGCAGGCAACAATCATTCTCGGCTGCGGCGGGGTAGCCCGTTCCAATCCCGACTACTATCGCCTGCAGGTGATGAACTACATCCTGGGCGGCGGCGGCTTCGCCTCGCGCCTGATGAAAGTGGTGCGCAGCAGGCACGGCCTGGCGTATGGAATTTCGAGCGGCTTCGACGCCGGCAGGTTTCCGGGCTCGTTTGCGGTGAGCACGCAGACCAAAAACAAAAGCGCCAACGACGCGATCGAGCTCATCATCGAGCAACTCCGCGACATCCAGGCCCATCCGGTCACCGACGCCGAACTCGCGTCGGCCAAGAAATATCTGATCGGCAGCTTCCCGCTTAAGATCGATCGGCAGAGCTCCATCGCGAGTTTCATGCTGCAGATAGAGCTGTACGGCCTCGGCCTCGATTACGCCGATCGCTACCCCAAGCTCATCGGCGCGGTGACCAGGGACGACGTTCAGCGCGTGGCGAGGCAGTACCTGCATCCGGACGCCATGCTGCTGGTCGCGGTCGCCAACCAGTCGGAGGCCGCGCTGAACATGGCCCAGCTTAATCGAGTGGCCGAGGGCGCCACGGCTGCCCCGCCCGCGAGCGCGCCCGCGGCGGGCGCTCCGGGCGGCGCCTCACCGGGCAGGCATCCGGCGCATGGCGGCTGAGCATGGGGACGACGCCCACTCGCGCTCCCTGCTCGGATGCGCTTGGTGCTATATTCGGCTGGCCTCGTGAGACCTGGACCTGAAGCGGTTCAACCCGCGACGCCGCGCCGAGCGGCGCGCGCGTGCTGTAGAGCAAACGGAGCGGCGATCAAATGGCTAACGAAAGTTGGAAAATCGAAGGCGAGTATTTCGAGTCGTGCAACTGTGAGTTGCTCTGTCCATGTCTCTTCACCCAGGCCAGGGTCCGTCCGACCGAGGGCCACTGCGACGTGGTCCTCGCCTTTCACATCAAGCGCGGCAATTTCGGCAAAACCGATTTGTCCGGACTTAATGCCGCGCAGGCGCTGACTACGCCCGGCCCCATGGCGCAGGGCGGCGGCACCGGCGGCGTATACGTGGATGCGCGCGCCAATGCCGAGCAGCGGGCCGCGCTCGAGGCTATTTTCGGCGGGCAGGCCGGCGGCCCGCCGAGCCTGTTGGCGCCGATGATCGCGCATCGGCTTCCGACCAAGGCCGCGCAAATCGAGTTCAGCTCGTCGGGCGACACGCGCAAGCTCAACATTGCCGGAATTACCGAGGTCACCGTGCAGGGCGTTGCCGGACGCGACGGCTCGACCGTATGGCTCGACAACGTGACTCATCCATACTCCGGACGCCTCGCCGCCGCGCGCGGAACCACGAGCCATTACAAAGATCATTCGCTTAATTTCGAGAACAGCGGCCGCAATGCCCATTTCTCCGCGATCAACTGGTCGAACGCGTAGTTAGCGGCGATGGCATCGGCGATCCCCACATCGGAGGCCGCTCCGGTCGCGCGCACGCTCAGGCTGCCCGACCAGCTTGCCATCTGGGGCGGTCTCGGCGCGCTCTCCGCACTGTCATGGCTGTACCTCTGGCGGATGCCCGCCGGAGAAATGATGGACGGCATGGCGGGTATGGCGGGAATGGCCTCAATGCCGGGGATGTCGATGGCATCGCCGTGGTCGGCGACGCAGTTGTGGCTCACGTTCCTGATGTGGGCGGTGATGATGGTCGCGATGATGATGCCGAGCACGGCGCCGATGGTTGCGCTGTACGCGCGCGTTGTCGAAGGCCGCAATACCTCGCCCCGCCTCCGCGTGTGGCTCTTCGTCAGCGGTTACATCGCGGTGTGGACCGGATTCAGCGCGCTTGCCGCCGTGGCCCAGGCTGCGATGCAGGAGGCAGCGCTGCTGACCGGCGCGATGCGCGTGGCGCCGGTGATGGGCGGCGTGCTGCTGGCGCTCGCGGGCGCTTATCAGCTCTCGCCGCTCAAGCGCCGCTGCCTCAGGCATTGTCAGTCGCCGATGGGTTTCCTGATGACCAACTGGCGCGAGAGCGTCGCCGGCGCGTTCACGATGGGCGTGCGCCACGGCGCCTACTGCGTGGGATGCTGCTGGATGCTGATGGCGCTGCTGTTCGTGGTCGGCGTGATGAACCTGGCGTGGGTGGCCGCGCTGACCGCCTTCGTGCTGCTCGAGCGGGTGACGCGATGGGGCGGCGAGATCGCGACGATCTCAGGCTTCGCGCTGATCGCGACCGGCCTCGCGCTCGCTGCCCTGAGCTAACTCCACACATCAGATCGGAGCTCTCGGCTCCGCTTCGTATGTTCCTCGGTCTCACGAAGGAGCGCGGCGCGCTCGCCCGTGCGACCTAGCTGCGCCAGGGCTCGACCAGGATCTTCGCATGCCGCTCGGGCGAAGCCAGATCCTCAAACGCCTGGGCGACGCCCTCGACCCCCACTTTGCCCGTCACCAGCGGCTCGGCGTCGATCGCCCCTTCGGCGAGGTGGCGCAACGTGGCGCCGAACTCCTCGCCGGTGTAGCCCAGCACGAATTGCAGGTTGAGTTCCTTGTTGATGCCGAACATCGGCTCGATGTGATCGCGCTCCATGCATACGCCAACCACCACCACGCGGGCGTGCGCCGGCGCCGCCGCCATGATCGAGTCAATTACACCCGGCACGCCGACGCATTCGAAAATGACAGCCGGACGGCGCGGCGGCCCAGGCATCCATGGTGGCAACACGGGAGCACGCGCCGGGTCGGCGTAAACCGCGAGCTCGCTCCAGCTCGCATACGGCGATTTTTCCTTTGGATCGATCACGACGTCCGCACCCATCTTGAGCGCAAGTTCGCGCCGGCGCGGCGAAAAATCCGCCGCGACGATCGGATGCACGCGCTTGAATTTGAGCGACGCGATTACC
>Ga0209581_1004657_pt1 | contig 10944 bp, 14 predicted proteins | sample Coa_R2_FD_187160 | JGI IMG/M metagenome (GOLD analysis project Ga0209581, IMG submission 187160) | Surface soil microbial communities from Centralia Pennsylvania, which are recovering from an underground coalmine fire - Coalmine... | ecosystem: Environmental > Terrestrial > Soil > Unclassified ...
GATTGGTTGGCAGCCTGCGCCCCGTTGCTGATCCGGATCGATCGAGGTTTCGACATGAGACATCTCGCAGCGGGCGCAGTGGTCGCGGCGGCGCTGGCGCTGCCGGCAGCGGGCTGGGCGCAGACGCCGGCCGCCCCCGCCGCCCCTTCCGGCACGCCGCCGGCGGCTTCGACGGCCGCACCGCCGGCCCAGCCGCAAGCCAAGCCCAAGCCGCGGGTCGTGCACCGCGCCCCGCACTACGGCAGCTCGCCCAGCGACTGGGTGGCGGACAGCCTGAACAGCCAGGAGCTGGCCCAGCTTTCGCAGCCGCCGGTCTATCCGCCGCCTCCCGCCTATTACCCGCCGCCGGCGTGGTACCCGCCGCCGCCGCCGCCCTGGGCCTATCCTCCGCCGTGGCGGCCCTGGCCGTACTGAGCCGGGCCGGCGCATGTCGCTGCGGCGCGGCGTCGCCGGGCGCGCTATGATGGGCAAAACCCCAGGGAGCCGCCGATGCCGCAGAAATCGATCCGCCAGGCGCTGAACGAGGCGCTCGCCCAGGAGATGCGGCGCGACCCGCGCATCGTCGTCATCGGCGAGGACGTCTCGGGCGGCGCCGGAACCGAGGGCCAGCGCGACGCCTATGGCGGCGTGCTCGGCGTCACCAAGGGGCTGATCGGCGAATTCGGCGAGGCCCGCGTCATCGACACGCCGATCACCGAGTCGGCGATCATGGGCGCCGCCGCCGGCGCCGCGGTGACCGGGCTGCGGCCGGTCGCCGAGCTGATGTTCAGCGACTTCCTCGGCGTCTGTTTCGACCAGATCTTCAATCAGGCCGCCAAGTTCCGCTACATGTTCGGCGGCAAGGCGAAGACGCCGCTGGTCATCCGCACGATGATCGGCGCCGGGCGCAGCGCCGCGGCGCAGCATTCGCAGAGCCCCTATCACATCTTCACCTCGGTGCCGGGGCTGAAATGCGTCGTGCCGTCCAACGCCTACGACGCCAAGGGGCTGCTGATCCAGGCGATCCGCGACGACGACCCGGTCGTGTTCTGCGAGCACAAGCTGATGTACGACCTGCGCGCCGAGGTGCCGGACGAGCCCTACGCGATCCCGTTCGGCGAGGCCAACATCGTGCGCGACGGCGACGACGTGACCGTCGTGGCCCTCGCCCGCATGGTGCATTATGCCGGCGAGGCCGCCGAGGCGCTGGAGAAAGACGGGATCGAGATCGACCTGATCGACCCGCGCACCACCTCGCCGCTCGACGAGGACACGATCCTCGAATCGGTCGAGCGCACCGGCCGGCTGGTCATCGTCGACGAGGCGACGCCGCGCTGCTCGGTCGCCACCGACATCGCCGCGCTCGTCGCCGACAAGGCCTTCGCCGCCCTCAAGGCGCCGATCCGCCGGGTGACCGCGCCGCACACCCCGGTGCCGTTCGCGCCCGGGCTGGAAAAGCTCTACATTCCGAGCCCGGAAAAAATCGCCGCCGCGGTGCGCGAGGTGTACGGGTACGCGCGATGACCGGGATCGCCGCGATCACCATGCCGAAATGGGGCCTGACCATGACCGAGGGCAAGATCCTCGGCTGGCTCAAGGAGCCGGGCGCCGCGATCGGCCCCGGCGACGAGTTGCTGGAGATCGAGACCAGCAAGATCACCAACGTGATGGAGGCGGGCGAAAGCGGCGTGCTGCGCCGCATCGTGGCGGCGGAAGGCGCGACGCTGCCGGTCGGCGCGCTGATCGCGGTGGTCGCTCCCGCCGACGTGCCCGAATCCGAGATCGACGCCTTTGTCGCCGGGTTCGAGATCGCCGCTCCGGCCGAGGACGAGGCCGCCGCCGGCGCCGCGCCGGCGCCGCGCGAGATCCAGGCCGGCGGCCGGCGCCTGCGCGTCCTCGACCTCGGCGAGGGCGGCACCCCGGTGGTGCTGATCCACGGCTTCGGCGCCGACCTCAACACCTGGATGTTCACCCAGCCGGTCCTCGCCGAGCGCCGCCGCACGATCGCCTTCGACCTGCCCGGCCACGGCGGCTCGGACAAGGCGCTCGCCGGCGCCGATCCCGGCGCCTTTGCCGCCGTCGTCGGCGACCTCTTCGACGCGCTCGGCCTCGAGCGGGCCTGCCTCGTCGGCCATTCGCTGGGCGGCGCCGTCGCCCTCGCCTTCGCCCGCGCCCGGCCGCAGCGGGTCGCCGGGCTGGTGTTGATCGCCGCCGCCGGGCTCGGGCCGGAGATCGACGGCGGCTTCATCGACGGCTTCGTCGCGGCGCAGCGCCGGCGCGAGGCGCAGGAGGTGCTGCGCCGGCTCGTCCACGACCCGCAGCTCGTCAGCCGCGCGATGGTCGAGGACGTGCTGCGCTACAAGCGGCTCGACGGGGTCGGCCCGGCGCTGGAGGCGATCGCCGCCGCCTGGTTCCCCGGCGGCCGCCAGGCCGTGGCGCTCGATCCGGCGGGGCTGGCCATGCCGGTGCTGCTGATCTGGGGGCGCGAGGACCGCATCGTCCCGGCCGCCCATGCCGAGGCTCTGGCCGGGCGCCTGCCGGTAGCGATTCTCGACGGCGCCGGCCACCTACCCCATATGGAGAAGTCCGGCGAGGTGAACCGCCTGCTCGCCCGCTTTCTCGACGGCGCGCCGCCGCCATCGCAGTAGCCGCGCCCGGCCGATCTTGTTAAAAGACCGCCGCGGGACGCAGGAGGCGGCGGTGCGGGTCGCGACGGTCGAGCGCAACACCAGGGAGACGCGGATCAAGGGCCGGGTCGATCTCGACGGCACCGGAACGGCGAAGATCGCCACCGGCATCGGCTTTCTCGACCATATGCTCGACCAGCTCGCGCGCCACAGCCTGGTCGATATCGAACTGACGGCCAAGGGCGACCTGCATATCGACTTCCACCACACCACCGAGGACACCGGCTACGTCATCGGCGAGGCGGTATCGAAGGCGCTGGGCGACCGCGCCGGCATCCAGCGCTACGGCAGCGCGATGATCCCGATGGACGAGACCCTGACCCGGGTCGCGCTCGACGCCTCGAACCGGCCCTATCTGGTGTGGAAGGTCAATTTTTCGCGACCCAAGCTCGGCGAGATGGATACCGAGCTGTTCAAGGAGTGGTTCCAGGCTTTCGCTTTGTCGGCCGGGGTCACCCTGCATGTCGAGAACATTTACGGCGAGAACAATCACCACATCGTCGAATCCTGCTTCAAGGGCTTGGCACGCGCCTTGCGGCAGGCGGTCGAGATCGACCCGCGCCGCGGCGGCGCGGTGCCGTCGACGAAGGGGACGTTGAGCGGCAGCCTGTGATGACCACGGCGATCATCGATTACGGCTCGGGCAATCTGCGCTCCGCCGCCAAGGCGTTCGAGCGCGCCGCGGCGGAGGCCGGGAGGGCCGAGCGCATCCTCGTCACCGGCAAGCCTGAGGCGGTCGCCGCCGCCGACCGCGTCGTGCTGCCGGGCGTCGGCGCCTTTGCCGATTGCCGGCGCGGGCTCGCCACCGTCCCCGGGCTCGAAGCCGCCCTGGTCGAGGCGGTGATCGGCCGCGGCCGCCCGTTTCTCGGCATCTGCGTCGGCATGCAGTTGATGGCCGAGCGCGGCCGCGAGTTCGAGACCGTCGCCGGGCTCGGCTGGCTCCGGGGCGAGGTGGTGCCGCTCGAACCGGCCGACCCCTGCCTCAAAATTCCGCATATGGGGTGGAACGAGCTGCAGCCCTGCGGCGTCCATCCCGTCATGAAGGGGTTGTCGGGGGGCACCCACGTCTATTTCGTCCACGGTTTCGAGCTGCGCCTCGCCGATGACGGCGACCTTATCGCCGCGGCCGATTACGGCGGCCGGATCACCGCCGCGGTCGGCCGCGACAACCTCGTCGGCACGCAATTCCACCCCGAGAAGAGCCAGGCGGCGGGGTTGCGGCTGATCGCGAACTTTCTCGAATGGCGGCCATGAAGGAGGCCCCATGAACGAGCTGACGACGCTGGGCAAGGTCTGGGTCGAGCATCTGACGCAGTATTCGGGAACCGATCTCGACGATCTGTGCGAGGCGACGGAAAGCGCGATCGTCGAGGGCGGCGGGTTCGGCTGGCTGAAGCCGCCGCCGCGCCGCATCCTGGAGAATTACTGGCGCGGCGTGCTGCTGATCCCGGAGCGGCGCCTCGTCGTCGGCCGGCTCGACGGGGTGATCGCCGGCTCGGCGCAGCTCTCGCGCGCGCCGCGCAACAACGAGGCGCAGGCCTTTGCCGGCACCATCACCGCCGCCTTCGTCGCGCCCTGGGCGCGCGGCCACGGCCTCGGCCGCGGCATGATCGGCGAGATCGAGCGGCTCGCCCGCGAGATGGGCCTCGCCGTGCTCAATCTCGACCTGCGCGACACCCAGCGCGCGGCGATCGGGCTCTATGAAAGCATGGGGTACCGCCGCTGGGGTACCCATCCCGTCTACGCCCTGGTCGATGGGAAGGTCGTTCCCGGCCATTACTACTACAAGCGCCTCGACGAACCCTCGGCCTAGCGGTGCCGGCGTGATCCTCTACCCGGCGATCGACCTGAAGGGCGGCGCCTGCGTCCGGCTGCTGCGCGGCGAGATGGCGAGCGCCACCGTGTTCAACGACGACCCGGCGGCGCAGGCGCGCGCCTTTGCCGAGCTCGGCTTCGCCTGGCTCCATGTCGTCGATCTCGACGGCGCCTTTGCCGGCGCATCGGTCAACGGCGCGGCGGTGCGGGCGATCCGCCGCGCCGTCGGCGTCAAAATCCAGCTCGGCGGCGGCATCCGCGACGCCGCCGCGATCGCCGCCTGGCTCGATCTCGGCATCGACCGCGTCGTGCTCGGCACCGCGGCGCTGCGCCAGCCCGATCTGGTCCGGCGCGCCGCCGCCGCCCATCCCGGGCGGATCGTCGTCGGCATCGACGGTCGCGGCGGCAAGGTCGCGGTCGAGGGCTGGGCCGAGCAGAGCGAGATCGGCACGGTCGAGCTGGCGCATCGCTTTGCCGATGCCGGCGTCGCCGCGATCGTCTATACCGACATCGCGCGCGACGGCGCGCTCAGCGGTGTCGACGCCAAGGCGGTCGCCGCGTTCGCCCGCGACGCCGGGCTGCCGGTCATCGCCTCGGGCGGGGTGGCGGGGCTCGCCGACCTCGCCGCGCTCAAAACCGAGGCGGCGGCGGGCATCGCCGGGGTGATCTGCGGGCGCGCGCTGTATGACGGGCGCCTCGACCCGCGCGCGGCGCTGGCGCTCTTGAAGGAGCCGGGCGGATGTTGAAGATGCGGGTCATTCCCTGCCTCGACGTGCATGCCGGGCGCGTCGTCAAGGGGGTCAACTTCGTCGACCTGGTCGATGCCGGTGACCCGGTCGAGCAGGCGCGGCTCTACGACCGCGAGGGCGCCGACGAATTGTGCTTTCTCGACATCACCGCCAGCCACGAGGGCCGCGACACGCTTTACGACGTCGTCCGCCGCACCGCCGAGCAGTGCTTCATGCCGCTGACCGTCGGCGGCGGGGTGCGCAGCACCGACGACATCCGCACCCTGCTGCTCGCCGGCGCCGACAAGACCTCGATCAACACCGCCGCCGTCGCCCGCCCCGATTTCGTGCGCGAGGCGGCCGAGAAATTCGGCAGCCAGTGCATCGTCTGCGCGATCGACGCCAAGCGCACCGGCCCCGGCAAGTGGAGCGTCTTCACCCATGGCGGGCGGCGGCCGACCGGGCTCGACGCGGTCGAATGGGCCTGCCGCCTCGCCGATTACGGCGCCGGCGAGATTCTGCTGACCTCGATGGACCGCGACGGCACCAAGTCGGGTTTCGACATCGAACTGACCCGCGCGGTCGCCGATGCGGTGCGCATCCCGGTCATCGCCTCGGGCGGGGTCGGCACCCTCGACCATCTTGTCGAAGGCATCCGCGACGGGCACGCCACCGCGGTGCTCGCCGCCTCGATCTTCCATTTCGGCACCTTCCGCATCGCCGAGGCCAAGGCCCATCTCGCCGCCGCCGGCATCCCGGTGCGGCTGTGAACGCGCTCGGCGACAGGCTCGAGCGGCTGTGGCGGGTCATCGAGTCGCGGCGCGGCGCCGACCCCGCAACCTCCTACACGGCGAGGCTGCTCGCCCGCGGCCGCGCCAAGATCGCCCAGAAATTCGGCGAGGAGGCGGTCGAGGCGGTGATCGAGGCGGTCAGCGGCGACCGCGCCGCGCTGACCCGCGAAAGCGCCGATGTGCTCTACCACCTGCTCGTCGTCTGGGCCGAGGCGGGGCTGTCGCCCGACGACATCGCCGCCGAGCTCGCCCGCCGCGAAGGCACCTCCGGGATCGACGAGAAGAAGGCGCGGAAATAAGCAACTTGTAGTTGGATTGCGTCGCCGCGACAATTGCGCGATGGCGGACGTCACGCGCATCGATCTCTTCCGCAGCGGAAATGCAAGCTCGGCACAGTTATCGCGTCCCCGGGTTGACCTCCCGAACCCCGATCTGGAAATTTTCCTCGTTTCCTCGGTAGTCTGGGTCCGCGCCGGCACGGGCGGCGTATCGACTTGGGAACGCCCCAGCCCCGCTTGGCGCGGCCGGCCTTGGCGACTGCCGGCTGGGGTCCCGATTCCCGACGAGCTGGTCGTGACCAACGATATGCCCGGACACTGGCTCTGGGAGCCGTCACGGGATATGCCGTTGGCGCAATATGTGTCAGCATTGGAGTCGGTGAACGCCCACTTCATCAGGGTCTGAATGGACAAGGACCGAGGAATGGTAGCCTTTTCTCCCAAAGCGCTACGACTGCTCGATGCGGCCGTCGAGGCGCATGCGGCGAGATCGGAACGAGACCGCTGGCTGTCGTGGAAAGCCGCTCACCCGGGACATCGTCATCGCGCGGACGAACCGCGCCGTCTTGAAGAGCCCGCCGCCCTTCCGGGCGATGTCGTCGACATCGTTCTCGGCGCCCTTGAGGCGTGGGGCGGGGGATTGCGCGACGAGCTCGTGCGCTGCCGCGATTCCGATGAAGACAGGATCGCCGACCTGGACAACCAGCTCAGCTACCTCCAATCCGTTGCCGCGTTTATTGCAAACGCGCGGGAGAAGCCGCGGCGCGACCGCGGATTGAAGCGCGCCTGAGTCACGCCGCCGCCAGCGCGTAGCGCGCCAGCTTCTTCATCAGCGTCGAGAAGGCGTAGTCGCGAAACTCGCGCGGCCGCACCCACACCCCGTCCGGCGCCGCCTCGGTCCGCGCCGCCCACACCGCGAGTTCCAGGCGGAAATGAGTGAAGCCGTGCTCGACCGCGCCGGGAAGCCGGGTCCATGCCGCCTCGGGCAGGGGTGCGGCGGCGAGCGCCTCGGCGTCGGACCACGGCGCCTCGCGCCATTCGGTCGACGGCACCTCGTAGAGACCGCCGAGCAGGCCCTCGTCCGGCCGCCGCCGCAGCAGCACCGCGCCGTCGCCGCGCACCAGCCAGAATGCGGCGCCGTGGCGCAGCGGCCGCTCCGGCTTGGCCGCGCGCGCCGGCAGCGCCTCGGCGATCCCGCCGGCGGCGGCGGCGCAGGCGCCGCGCCACGGGCACAGCACGCAGCGCGGCCGCCGCGGCGTGCACAGCACGGCGCCGAGATCCATCATCGCCTGGGCGAAATCGCCGGCGCGGCGCGGCGGCACCAGCCCGGCGGCGAGGCGGCGCAGCCGCTGCTTCGCCGCCGGCAGCGGCTCGCCGACCGCGTACAGCCGGGCGACGACGCGCTCGACATTGCCGTCCACCGCCGCCTCGCGCCGGTCGAAGGCGATCGCCGCGATCGCCGCCGCGGTGTAGTCGCCGATTCCCGGCAGCCGGCGCAATTCCGCCGCGGTATCCGGAAACCGTCCGCCGTGCCGGGCGACGACGGCGCGGGCGCAGGCGTGCAGGTTGCGCGCCCGCGCGTAATAGCCCATGCCCTGCCACACATGCAGCACCTCGTCGAGCGAGGCCGCGGCGAGCGCGGAAACCTCGGGCCATCGCGCGACGAATCGGTCAAAATAGGACGCGACTGTCGCGACCGTGGTCTGCTGCAGCATGATCTCGCTGAGCCAGACCCGGTAGGGATCGGGGGTCCGGCCCGGCGGCGCACGCCACGGCAGGTCGCGGCGGTGCCGGTCGTACCAGGCGAGCAGCGCGGCCGGATCGGGAGGGGGCGAAGGGGTCATGGCAGGAGCGCGCAGGACATCGCCGCCGAGCCTAGCGCCGCGGCCGCGCGAGGGCGAGCGGCGTCCCGGCCTGCGCGCGCTCGGCGCCGCGGCCGCGCCGGTCGCCGCGCCGCTGCTCGCCCGCGGCGGCGGCATCCTCGCCCGGCTGAAGGCGCGGTGGAGCGAGATCGTCGGGCCGGAGCTCGCCGCCGCCACCTGGCCCGAATCGCTCGGCCGCGGCGGCGGCCTGCGCTTGCGCGTCGCGCCGGCGGCGGCGCTCGCCGTACAGCACCGGGCGCCGCTCGTCATCGAGCGCATCAACCTGTTTCTCGGCCGCGCCGCGGTATCGCGCATCGCCCTGGTCCAGGCGCCGCTGCCGCTGCCGCCGCCGCCCGCGCCGCCGCCGCTGCGCGCCGTTCCCGCAGCCGCCGCCGCCGGTCTCGACCGCAGCCTCGCCGGCATCGCCGACGACGGTCTGCGCGCCGCGCTCGGCCGCCTTGGCCGCGCCGTCATTGCCGCCGAGGATGGCTGACCGCCGGCAGGCGTTGCGCCGCCGGACCGAACCTTCTAACATCAACATCTGGTAGTGGGACGTTCCATATGCGGGAAATCTGGTCTTCGTTCGCCGTCATCCTGTTTCTCGTCGGGGCTGCCCCGGCGTCTGCCCAGACGCCCGCGGCGGCGGCCGCGCTGGCGCCCACTCCCGACGACCGCGTCCTCGGCAAGCCCGACGCGCCGGTCACGATTGTCGAGTACGCCTCGCTGACCTGCCCGCATTGCCGCCACTTCGCCACCGAGGTCTTGCCCAAGCTGAAGGCCAAGTGGATCGACACCGGCAAGGTGCGGCTGATCCTGCGCGACTTCCCGCTCGACGAGCCGGCGCTGCGCGCGGCGATGGTGGCGCGCTGCGCCCCGCCGGCGCGCTTCTATCCCTTCATCGACGCGCTGTTCGAGCAGCAGGAGGAATGGGCGGCGGCAAAGGACTACCGCGCCGCGCTCGAGCGCATCGCCCAGTTCGGCGGGATCAGCAAGAAGCAGGTCGAATCCTGCCTTGCCGACAAGAAGATCGAGGACGAGGTCCTGGCCAGCCGGCTGACCGCGACGCAGAAGCTCGGCGTCGACGCCACCCCGACCTTTTTCGTCAACGGCACCAGGTTCGACGGCGCGCCGACCTTCGAAGCGTTCGACGAGATGCTGAGCCGGATGGCGCCGAAGGCGTGACCGGCGGCCGATGCAGGTAGACCGCCTTCGCCTCGCCGGCTTCAAGTCCTTCGTCGACCCGACCGAGCTGACGATCGCGCCGGGCCTGACCGGCATCGTCGGCCCCAACGGCTGCGGCAAGTCGAACCTGGTCGACGCGCTGCGCTGGGTCATGGGCGAGGCCTCGGCGCGGCGGCTGCGCGGCGGCGAAATGGACGACGTGATCTTCGCCGGCTCGGCCTCCCGCCCGGCGCGCAACATCGCCGAAGTCACCCTGACCCTCGACAACAGCGCCCGCGACGCGCCGTTCGCGCTGAACGACCGCGACACGATCGAGGTGTGCCGCCGGCTCGAACGCGAGGCGGGCTCGTCCTACCGGATCAACGGCCGCGAGAGCCGCGCCCGCGATGTCCAGCTGCTGTTCGCCGACGCCGCGACCGGGCCGCATTCCGGCGCGCTGATCGGCCAGGGCCGCATCGGCGCCCTGATCGGGGCCAGGCCGGCGGAGCGCCGGCTGCTGCTCGACGAGGCCGCCGGCACCGCCGGACTCTACGCCCGCCGCCACGAAGCCGAGCTGAAATTGAAGGCGGCGGAAGACAACCTCGTCCGCCTCGACGACGTCGTCGCCACCCTGACAGCGCAACTCGACGGGCTCAGGAAGCAGGCGCGCACGGCGCAGCGCTATCGCCGCCTCGGCGAGCAGATTCGCCGCGCCGAGGCGCAGCTCTACGATGCCCGCTGGCACGGCGCCGAGGCCGAGGCCGCGGCGCTCGCCGGCGAATTGCGCGAGGCCGAGCGCGCCGTCGCCGCCGCGACCGAGGCGGCGCTTGCCGCCGAGCGCGGCCGCGCCGAGGCCGAGGCGGCGCTGCCGCCCCTGCGCCAGAAGGAGTCCGCCGCCGCCGCCGCGCTGCAGCGGCTCACCCTGGCGCGCGAGGCGCTCGACGGCGAGCTGGCGCGGGTGGTCGCGGCGCGCGGCGAGGCTGAGCGGCGCCGCGAGCAGCTTCTCGCCGACCTGGCGCGCGAGGACATGCTCCTCGCCGACGCCGACAGCGCGGCGGCGCGGCTCGCCGCGGAACGCCATGGCCTCGAGCGCGACGAGGCGCGCGAGGCCGCCGCCCGCAGGGAGGCTGCGTCGCACCGGGAGGCGGCGGCCGCCGACCTCGCCGCCGCCGAGACCGGGCTGCTGCAGATGACCGAGGCCTGCGCCAGCGGCGAGGCGCGGCGCGCGGCGCTCGACCGCCGGCTTCGCGAGCTTGCCGAGAGCCGGCGGCGGCTGCAGGCCCGGCTCGACGACGGCGAGCGCCAGGCCGCCGCGCTCGCCGGCGCGGCCGTCGCGCCTGCCGACACCGCCGCGGCCGGGGCGGCGATCGCCGCGGCGGAGGCCGAGATCGCGCGGCATCGCGATGCCGCGGCCGCCGCCGGCGAGGCGCTGGCCGAGGCGCAGGCGCGGGAGACTGCCGCGATCGCCGCGGCGCACGAGGCCGAACGCCGGCTCGGCCGGCTCAAATCGGAGGCCGAGGCCCTGGCCGGCCTGCTCGCCGCGCCGGCGGCGGAGCCGGCGGGCGGCCCGCCCCTGTTCTCGCTGCTCGCCGTGCCGGAAGGGTTCGAGGCGGCCGTCGCCGCGCTGTGCGACGGGGAGTTGG
>Ga0209581_1004658_pt1 | contig 10940 bp, 10 predicted proteins | sample Coa_R2_FD_187160 | JGI IMG/M metagenome (GOLD analysis project Ga0209581, IMG submission 187160) | Surface soil microbial communities from Centralia Pennsylvania, which are recovering from an underground coalmine fire - Coalmine... | ecosystem: Environmental > Terrestrial > Soil > Unclassified ...
AAATGTGCGGCCTCAACTTGGGCGCGAGTGGGAATTTTAGCGAGCGGAGTCATTAAGGTTCATGTTTACTGCTCATTTTGCGCCTTCGCCAATATTATGCACTTGCTCGTGCTCAATAGTGATAAGCGGTCAGATTTTTTCTCCCGATTGTTTTATAGTTTAGGGAGAATGGCCGTTACTCCGATAGTTAATGGAACTGGTCCGAGTTGCGGGCGTTTATGCAGCGAGGGATTTACCGATTCCTTACGGTAACGAAAAGGAGGAAGATTAAATTATGCGGCTACAAAGAATCGTCACCATGCTGGCATCTCTCACCTTGCTTGGTCTTCTGAATACGGTTGCTTCGTATAGTAGAGAACCAATTGCTAATGAACGGTCGATACTTTCGACTGACTTATTCACAGCTCAGGCGATGAATAAGAATAGCTTAAATGCAGGTTCTATGAATCTGACCGAATCGTCACAATCAACTTCGGGGGCGAGGCAGGTGACTGTCGGCGTATTCACGTTCAGGTATGAATCTTGTAAGGACGATGGTGGCGCTTTCCTATGCCACTTCCTTGTGACAAACAACGCTAGCGAAGATAGGGCCATAAACATATATAGCCCGCGCAGCACCTACGTCGTTGACTCACACGGGGACAGGTATTTTCCGAAAGAGGCTTTCTTTGGTAATAGTGAGGAGTCGGGAAAAAGGTCTTACAATCACGCCAACCTTCCCCCGCATACGTCAGTAAAGCTCACGCTCAAGTTCGACGACGCCCTTCCCGAGGACGAGAAGCTTGGACTTAGCATAGGATTCACAGTGCAAGGTGACGATGAGATGCACCGCGCTAACTTCATGGCAATATCAGTTGATGAATAATCCGGCCTCACGGCGTTTTACGTAATTGACTGACCGTACCTTGGTCTGGCTACACGATTAAGCAGTCAGAGCAGGCTCGGTCAGATTTAGTTTCCGCAGACCAGAAATTGTTCAACCCGTTGTTGGCTATGCGTATTCGCCTGTAACTCCCCTCACGGTCTTGCGACCGGCCTCGTCTCTGGCGAGCTTGGCGATAAAGCGAGCCGGGCTGAAGCCTATCGCCTCGGCCACTTTCAAGAACTCTACCACGTCCAGCCGCCGCTCCCCACGCTCACATTTCGACACGTAGGTCTGCGGCTTGCCGAGTCTGTCGGCCACCTCCTGCTGCGAAAGACCCGCCTTCCGCCGCTCCTCGACCAGCATCCGGCAGAACCTGCGGTAGTCCGACGCGGGCGCGGAGGCCGTCTTTCTTCGCCCCCGGCGCGCGCGAGAATGTGCTTCCCTTTTAACCGATTTTAGGCTAAGATTCTGCCGTTGCATTGACAGTACGTCGTCTCACGTAATGCACACAAGCCTTTTTCGTCGCAGGAGGTGCTGCCGGTGCCGACCAGAGTCTTCATGGATTTAGAGACCGTGCCGCCAGCCGAAGAGATGCGCGCCCGCCTGCGCCCCGGAGACATACTCCGCCTCCAGCGGCGCAAAGGCGAGAGCGCACACCAAGCCGCCGGTCATGAAGATCTCGGCCCCCATACCGGACTCACCGACGAGATGTTCCGCTCCCTCTCCCTCCACGCGGAGTACGGGCGCGTCCTCGCCGTCGGAGTTATCATCGAAGCGGACGACCGCCCCGAGAGGCGCGGGGTGCTTGGCCGCGGGCGGGGGTCGGAGACGTTCCACCTGGACGAGGGGCGCACCCTGCGCGCCTTCTGGCGGCTCCTCAAAGATTTCGACACGCGCCGCGACCTCGTCGTCGGCCACAACGTCATGGACTTCGACCTGCCGTTCGTCATCAAGCGTTCGCGCGTCCACCGCGTCCGCCCCTCCGTCTCCTTCAGCTTCGCCCGCTACCGCAGCGCACCCATCTACGACACCATGCGCGAGTGGGCGCACTGGAACCCGAACGTCGGCATTGCCAAGTCCGACGGGATGGACGGCTCGCGCGTCTATGACGAGTTCCTCGCGGGCAACCACGAACTCATCGCCCGCTACTGCCTGCAAGACGTGGAGGTCGTCCGGGCCGTCTATTATCGCATGGTCTTCGCCGAAGCGCCCGAATGTCGAAAGGAGTGCGCGCCGTGAACAAGAGAGCCGCCGACGGAGTGGCCGCCGATTACGAACACCTGGGCGACAGCGCCAGAGAGGCGCTCGCTCTCCCGGACGAGGAGCGCGTCCGGCGGATACGCTCTGCGCGGTGGATCGGCTACTCCCGCGCCAAGGAGATTCTCGACAAGCTCGAAGACCTCATCAACTACCCGAAGAAGCACCGGATGCCCAACCTGCTCGTCGGCGACACCAACAACGGCAAGACCATGATCGTCAACCGCTTCCACCAGCGCCACCCGGCTTACGACTCTCCCGACGGCGAGGGCGTCGTCCTGCCGGTGCTCTACGTGCAGGTGCCGCCGGTCCCCGACGAGACCCGTTTCTACGAGGCCATCCTCGATAAACTCTTCGCGCCTTACAGGGCCGGGGATCGAACCGGCAAGAAGCAGGCTCAAGCTATCCGCATCCTCACGCGCCTGCGGTGCGTATTTCGGTGAAGATGAACGGTGATTTCGCCGGATCGTGAACGCTCGCTTGCCGCGGCAGCGCTGACCTTGATTATTTACTCCTGGTGTTCACGATGGGTCAAGTTGTTCGTCTTCCTCCGCAGCGATTCACCCTTCAGTTCCAGCCGGTGCGCGTTGTTGAGCAACCGATCTAACAGGGCGTCGGCCACGGTCGGGTCGCCGACGTACTCGTGCCAGTGCTCGACCGGCAACTGGCTCGTCACTAACGTGGCCCGCGTGTTGTAGCGGTCCTCGATAATGTCGAGCAGGTCGAGCCGCTCCAACTGCCCCAGCGGCTTCAGCCCGAAGTCGTCAAGGATGAGCAGGTCCGTTTTCGCAAGGGCGGCGAGCTGCTTCTGGAGGCTGCCGTCGCCGCGCGCGACCCGCAACTCTTCGAGCAGGCGGGCCGCGCGCTCGTAGCGCACCGAGAGTCCTTGCCGGCAGGCCTGGTGGCCGAGCGCGCACGCCAGCCACGACTTGCCGCACCCCGTAGGCCCCGTGATGTGCAGTTGCTGATGCGCCCTGACCCAGTCGCAGGTCACCAGAGCGGCCATCCGGCTCCGGTCGAGTCCGCGCCGGTGCTTGTAGTCGATGTCCTCGACGCAGGCCGCCTGCTTGAGGCGCGCCATCTGTAAGAGGCGCGTTAGCCGCCGGCTGTCACGGTAGGTCGCCTCCCGGTCAACCAGCAGCGAGAACCGCTCGTCGAACGACAGGTCGTGCGTCGAGGGCTGTTCGAGTTGTTGCGTGAAGGCGTCGGCCATCCCGTAGAGCTTCAGGGCGCGCAGCGTCTGTAGGGTCTGTTGCGTAAGCATCGCTCCTCCTTTGTCGTCAGCGGTAGTAATCGGGGCCGCGCACGTTCTCATGCGCGCCGATGGTGATGGCGGGTTCGTCACCCGTCGCCGGCAGCCGGTCAAGCCCACGCCGGAGGATGGAGAGGACGCTGCGGCGCGCCGGCGCGTTCAGGGCGAGCGCGCGGGCACATGCCGCCTCGAGCCGTTCTTTGCCGTACTGCTTCTCTAACGAGAGCAGGCCGAGGCAACTGCGGTAGCCCATCTCCGGGTGTGGCCTGCGCTCGAGGAGGTGGCGCACGAGGTCGCGCGCCGAGGGGCCGACCTCCAGCGCCCACGTGAGGAAGCGACCGGGCGTCCACTCGAGGTGCGCGCGGTGCGCCTTGGGCATGTGGTCGGGCTGCGTGGAGTGGGCACCGCGGCGGGCGCTCCGGGCGTGAGAGGCGACCCTCCGCCCGTGGTGGAAGACCTCGACCGTCGAGGCCGTCAGTCGCGCCTCGACTTCACGGCGGACGAGCGCGTGCGGCACCGAGTAGTAATGGCCTTCGACTTCGACGTGGTAGTCGAGGCGGACCCTCGCCTTCTTCCACTCGGCGAACTCATAGGGTTGCACGGGCAGTGGCCGAAGCGCGGGCCGGTCCAGCGCCTCGAACTGTGAGCGGCGGCTGCCGGGCAGCCTTTGGAAGGGGCGCTCGTTGAGGGCACTCGTGAGCGCGCGGATCGCCAAGTTGAGGTCGAAGAGCGAGAAGAAGCTCTGATGTCGCAGGCGGGCGAGTATCCAGCGCTCGACGAGTTGGACGCCGGCCTCGGCCTTCGCCTTATCTTTCGGCTTATAAGGCCTGGCCGGGAGCGCCGCGGTCTGATAGTGGGCGAGCATCTCCGAGTAGGTCGTGTTGAGGAGCGGCTCGTAGCGGCAGGCGCGCGTCACCCCGCTCTTGAGGTTGTCGGGGATGACGAGTTGCGGGGTGCCGCCGAAGAAGGAGAAGGCGCGGGTGTGAGAAGAGATCCAGTCGGCGAGGCCCTGCGTCCAGGTGGCCTCGGCGTAGGTGTAGTTCGACGCGCCTAAGACGGCGACGAAGACCTGCGCCTCCCTGGCCTCGCCCGTGACGGCGTTGAGGACGGGCACGGTCTGGCCGGCGTAGTCGACGAAGAGCTTCTCGCCCGCCCGGTGCGTCTGGCGCATCGAGAGCTTGAGGCGCTTTTTCCATTCGCGGTAGAAGACGCAGAACTGCGTGTAGCCGTAGCCGTCCTCGGGGTGGGAGGCGCGGTACTCCTCCCAGAGGAGCTGGCGGGTGACGCCCTTACGCCTGAGCTGCTCGTGGACGTAAGAGAAGTCGGGCTGGGAGAAGCGGGGCTCGGGCGGCGAGCCTGGGGGCCAGAGGGCGCGTTCGAGTGCCGCGTCGTCCATCGCCTCGGGCAGCGGCCACGGGAGGCCGACTCGCTCTGCGGCGGCGAGGTACTTGGAGACGACGCCGAGACTGAGCTTGAGCGCGCGGGCGATCTGCCGGTGGCTCAAGGAGGCGGCGTGTTTTAGGCGTAAGACTTCTTTGATCTGGCGCATGGAGATCGGTGCGACCGGCATCCTTTTTGCTCCTCCGAAGATAAGAATGGAGGAGATGATCCGGTCAAAAGAGCCGCTACTCCAGCGCTGCCCGGCAGACCCCGCGGCGTGAATACTGTTTTCGCGAGGCGGCGAAAAGTGTTCACGATGAAATGAAACGGGTGTTCACGATAGCGCGAAACAGGTGTTCACGATGAGGCGAAATGGGTGTTCACGTTAGCCCGAAATATGCAATCCCCATATCCTTCGCTATTTCCCGCGCGACCTCGTACTCAATCAGCGGGAATTGCTCTCTAATGTCGGTGACTGAATCAGACCATTCGAGAAGGTAGAAGTAACGAACTTCGTGGTCTGACATGAAGTGCTGAACCCGCCCGGCCTTCCAATCGGGGGCGCGCGTGCTCCGTCCTTGTGAAGGGAAATCGTGAATGGTGAGCCACGGCTTGTACCCTTTACCGCGCCCTTGTCCGCGACCTTCCTTCAGGTAGCTGTTAAAAGTCTCTCGCGACCAAGAGCGCCTATATTTAGCCATAAAAATGCTCCACGAGCGGGATTAGCATTCGCGGAGCATCAATTTCAATGCTTTATTTACAACTTTATTCTTTCGTTTGCAACATTATTATCTATCCACAAAAACCGACCGAGATTTCTTTCCGACTATTCCACCGTGACAGACTTCGCCAGATTGCGCGGCTGGTCAACGTCGCAGCCACGACGGACTGCGATGTGGTAGGCGAGCAGTTGCAGCGGGACGATGGCGAGGATGGGCGAGAGCAGGTCAGACGATTCCGGTATCGAGATGACGTGGTCAGAGACCTTCGCCGACATCTCGTCGCCCTCGGTCAGCACGGAGATGACGACGCCCTCGCGCGCCTTGACCTCGACGATGTTCGAGTGCGTCTTCTCGTAGCGCAATTCCGAAGCCTTGTCGCCCTCCGCGCGCGGGTTGATGACGACCACGGGCAGCCGCTCGTCAATCAGAGCGTTCGGCCCGTGCTTCATCTCGCCCGCCGGGTAGCCTTCCGCGTGGATGTAGGAAATCTCCTTGAGCTTCAGAGCGCCTTCGAGCGCGACGGGGAAGTTGATGCCGCGACCGAGGTAGAGGAAGTCGGTCGCGCGGTGGAACTCGCGCGCCAGTTCTTCGAGGTCGTCCGACTCGGACAAAAGGCGCTCGATCTTGACGGGAAGCTCGGCCAACTCCTGCGCGTGGCGCGCGGACTCTTCGGCGGAAAGCCCGCCGCGCACCTGTCCGAGGTACATGGCGAAGAGGTAGAGCGCGATCATTTGCGATGTAAAAGCCTTCGTGGATGCGACGCCGATTTCGGGGCCGGCGTGCGTCAGGATCGTGCCGTCTGACTCGCGCGTGACCATCGAGCCTTGCACGTTGCAGATGGCGAGTACCTTCGAGCCGCGCTCCTTCGCCTCCCTGAGCGCGGCGATGGTGTCGGCGGTCTCGCCCGACTGCGAGATGACGAGCAGGAGCGTGTGCTCCGACATCACGGGGTCGCGGTAGCGGAACTCCGACGCGTAGTCCACCTCGACGGGCACGCGCGCCAACTGTTCGATCATGTACTTGCCGGCGAGTCCCGCGTGCCAGCTCGTGCCGCAGGCCGCTATCAAAACTCTGTCGAAGCTCTTGAACTCTTCGGGCGTGATATTCATCTCGTCGAGATAGACGCGGCCCGTGTCGAGAGAGACTCGGCCCTGCACGGTGTCTCTGACCGCGCGGGGCTGCTCGTAAATCTCCTTGAGCATGAAGTGCTTGAATCCGCCCTTCTCGGCCATGATCGGGTCCCAGGTGATGCGCTGCGTCTGCGGCTGGACGCTCCCGCCCTCGAAGTCGGTGACGCGCACGGAGTCTTTCGTCAGCACGGCGATCTCGCCGTCTCCGAGGAAGAAGATGTCGCGCGTGTGTTGGAGGATGGGCGGCACGTCCGAGGCGACGAAGAACTCGCCGTCGCCGAGTCCGACGACGACGGGCGGGCCTTGACGCACCGCGATGATCGTGTCCGGCTCGTCCGTAGAGATGATCGAGAGCGCGAAGATGCCGCGCAGGTCGCGCACCGCCGAGCGCACGGCTGACTCGAACGAGTCGTCCGCCTTCAGGTATTCCTCGATGAGGTGCGCGATGACTTCCGTGTCGGTCTCGGTGACGAAGTGGTGGTCGGCTTTGCGGAGTCGGTCTTTGAGCTGAAGATAATTTTCGATGATGCCGTTGTGGACGACGACGACGCGGCCCGTGCAGTCGCGGTGCGGGTGGGCGTTCTCTTCGGTCGGTCGCCCGTGCGTCGCCCAGCGCGTGTGGCCGATGCCGTAGGTGCCGTCGAGCGGCTTGAGGCGGATGGCCTCTTCCAGGTTGCGCAGCTTCCCCTCGGCGCGGCGGATGTCGAGGTGTTGGCCCTCGTCAACGACCGCGATGCCTGCCGAGTCGTAGCCGCGATACTCCAACTTCCTCAGCCCGTCGAGAATGACGGGGACGACCTGCTTGTTTCCGACGTAGCCGACGATGCCGCACATGGGATTTCTTCGATGCCTCTCTTCCGGTGAAACCGAGGTTGTGAACGTGGCCGGCACGCGAGTCCGGCGACCGATTGTTAGATGCGAGCAACGACCGTGCCGCTTGCGCGGGCGGCGAGTCTTTCAAATTCGCGGGTAAAACTGCGGCGAATCATTCCGAACTGTCGCGAGTTTAAGTCTTGATGACAGGTCGTGCCGCCAAAACGCCACAAGCTGACAGCCTCGCTGTGGCGGACGCGCGAGCGCGAGGCGGCAAGCTCAACGCTTCTCGTCGGCGGACGCCGCGACCGGCTCCTGCCTGTCTTCGGCCCCGCTCTTTTCGGCGGGCGCGACTGCGGCGGCGTCGTCCGCGCGCGGGAGCTTCTTCTTGACCTTCGCGGGGACTCCGGCGACGAGCGTGTCGGGCGCAACGTCCTCGGTGACGACCGCGCCCGCGCCGGTCATCGAGCGCGAGCCGACGCGGACGGGCGCGACGAGCATCGTGTCGGAGCCGATCTTCACGTCGTCCTCGATTGTCGTCGCGTTCTTCTGCTTGCCGTCGTAATTGCACGTGACCGTGCCCGCGCCGATGTTCGTGCGCTCGCCCACTTCGGCGTCGCCGAGGTAGGTCAGGTGCATCGCCTTCGACTTCGAGCCGAGCCGCGACTTCTTCATCTCGACGAAGTTGCCGACCGCCGAGTTCTCGTCCATCCGCGCGTTCATCCGCAGGTGCGCGAAGGGGCCGACCGTGCAGTGGTCTGCGATCTCGGATTCGACGATGACGCAGTTGTCTTTGACCGTGACGCCGTTGCCGATGCGCGAGTCGGCGATGCGCGCGCCCTGCATGATCTCGCAGCCCTCGCCGATCACGGTGCGCCCTTCGACGTGGACGTTCGGGTGGAGCGTCGTGTCGTGGCCGATCTGCGCGTCGGGACTGACGTATGTGTGCTGCGGGTCAATGACGGTCACGCCGCTGTTGAGCATCAGGCTGCGGAGCGTCCGCAGGCGCAGGATGCGCTCGAACTCCGAAAGCTCGACGCGCGTGTTGATGCCGGAGACTTCGCGCGCGTCGGTGTGCGTGTAAATGCTCACGTCCTCGCCGTCGGCGCGGAGGATGCCGGGCACGTCGGTCAGGTAGAACTCGCCCTGCGCGTTCTCCGGTTTGACGCGTTCGAGCGCGGGGAAGAGAAGCCGCGTCTCGAAGCAGTAGATTCCGACGTTGACCTCGCCTATCTGTTTCTCTTCCGGCGTCGCGTCCTTCTGCTCGACGATCTTCTCGAAGCGGCCTTCATCGTCGCGGACGATGCGACCGTAGCCCGTCGGGTCTTCGAGCCGCACGGCCATCAGCGTGCAGGCCGCGCCGCGCCCGCGGTGCGTTCGGTGCTGGTGGATGAGAGCGCCCAGGGTCTCGGCGCGCACGAGCGGCACGTCGCCGGAGAGAACTAAAAGAGTCGAGTTCGCGTCGCCGAGCGCGTCGCGCGCCGCGAAGACCGCGTCGCCCGTGCCGCGCTGCTCGGCCTGCGTGACGAAGACCGCGCCCGACTCGCCGAGTTCGGCGCGCACCGCCTCCTTCACTTCTTCGGCCTGATGACCGACGACGACATAGACGGGCCGCTCGCCCTTGACGAGCGCCGAGGCCGTGCGGCAGACGTGCGCGACGAGCGGGCGACCTCCGAGCTTGTGCAGAACCTTCGCCGTCGAAGAGCGCATGCGCGTGCCCAGGCCCGCGGCGAGTATGATGATGTCGAGTGGAGTGCCTGCGGACGGCGAGGGCTGCTGTGGCTGTTTGTCCATTTTGACTTCAGCGCGCGGCGGTCACGACGCCCCGGCGCGCGCTCGCCTGTTCGTGGCAGGCGAGGATGACGCGCGCGAGCTTGTCGGGACTGTGGCGCACCTTCTCCCCCTCGTCGAGCAGGTCGGCGCGGACGATCTCCGCCTCGTCGCCGAACTCCTCTTCGAGCCTGTGATCGCTCAGACCGATTTGACGCGCGCCCTCGGCGGCGTAGGCCGCGGCCTGCTCGTCGCTGATCGGACGGTCGTTAACGACAACGAAGTCGAACCTGATTTCGGGCGCGTACCTGCGGACGACTTCCAGGTGCTTGCGCGCGGTGTAGCCGTCGGTCTCGCCCGGCTGCGTCATCAGGTTGCAGATGAAAATCTTGACCGCCGCCGATTCGCCGATGCAGCCCGCCACGCGCGCGACGAGCAGGTTCGGCAGGATGCTCGTGTAGAGCGAGCCGGGGCCGACCGTGATGATGTTCGCCGTGCGGATCGCGGCGAGCGCTTCGGGCAGTGGGAGACATTGCTCCGGTTCGAGCCGAAGCCGACGGATGGGCGAGCGCGAGGCCGTGATGCGCGTCTCGCCGCGCACCTCGTCGCCGTTCTCAAGCTCGGCGACGAGCCTCACGTCGTTCAAGGTCGCCGGGTAGATGCGCCCCTTGCTCGCGAGGACTTCCGAAGAGAGGCGCACGGCTTCGACGAAGTCGCCCGTGACTTCCGTCAACGCCGCGAGGAAGAGGTTGCCGAAGCTGTGGCCGCCGAGGTCGCCGCCCCCGCGGAAGCGATACTGGAAGAGTCTTGAAAGGAGCGTGGAGTCTTCGGAGAGCGCGACCATGCAGTTGCGTATGTCGCCCGGCGGGAGCATCTGCAACTCTTCGCGCAGGCGCCCGGAGCTTCCGCCGTCGTCCGAGACGGTGACGATGGCCGAGAGCGCTTCGAGCCGGTGGCCGCCGCGCCCCGGCTCGCCGACAAGCTCCTTCAGGCCTGACAGCGCCGTGGACAGACCCGTGCCCCCGCCGATGGCGACGAGCTTCAGGCCCCGCTCAAAGGTGGATTGCAAATCCTTCCGGCTCCCGTTGAAACTTTGGCGCACCGAGAAGCGCCCGCTTGAGAAATCATACTCGAAAGACGCGGGCTTTCAAAAGCGGCTAAGGGCGAAGAGGCAGTTAAAGTTGCGGCGGGGGAAGGGTCGTGTGCGGGTCGTCAGGCCCGCGTCGAGGAAAAAATTATCCGCTCGAACTCCGGGTCGGAGCGAAGCGCCGCGAGGTCTGCGTCGGTGTGCGCGCGCACGCGCAGCACGGGCTTGAGTTCGACGGCGCGTTCGAGCGATTGCAGCGCGGCCTCGACCGCGCCGAGCCGCGAGCGCGCCGCGGCCAAAGCGTAGAGCGTGTCCGGCGCGTCGGGGTCGCGTTTGAGCGCGCGCTCGAACAACTCCTGCGCGGAGACGAAATCTCCGCGGTTCAGCTCGATGACGCCGCGGTCGTAGAGCGAATCGGGGTCGCGCGGGAGCGCCGCCTCGGTGCGAAGGCGCGACTCGGCGATGGTCAGGTATGTGCGCGCACGGGCCGTCACCTCGGAGACGCCCGCGTGTTGCTCGATGAGCGAGCGGAAGAGGTCGCGCGCGGTCGAGAAGTTGCCGCGGACGAACTCCTTGTGGGCGCGCTCGAAAGCCTTGAGCGCCGCGGCCTCGTCGCGCGAAGGTTGGCGCGGAGGCGCGGGCGCGGGTCTCGGCGCGGTGCGCG
>Ga0209581_1004659_pt1 | contig 10936 bp, 9 predicted proteins | sample Coa_R2_FD_187160 | JGI IMG/M metagenome (GOLD analysis project Ga0209581, IMG submission 187160) | Surface soil microbial communities from Centralia Pennsylvania, which are recovering from an underground coalmine fire - Coalmine... | ecosystem: Environmental > Terrestrial > Soil > Unclassified ...
CGACAACCTGGTCCAGGCGGTATTCTCCGCCTTTAGCCAATACATCAGGTTTGATGATTTGCAGCAGGCGTTCAGGTGTGTCATCAGCAAACGGCACGACCCAGTCTACAGCCTCAAGGGCGGCAAGCACAGTCATGCGGTGTTCAAGGCAATTTACCGGGCGGTTAGGGCCTTTTAATTTCTGTATGGATTCATCCGTATTGACAGCAACAATCAGATAATCACCCAACTGTTTGGCCATTTGCAGGCAAATGACATGACCAGCGTGCAATACATCAAAACAACCATTGGTGAACACTACTTTTTTGCCTTGCGCGCGGGCTTCTTTCACCGCTTTGAGTAATTGTTCTTCACTGACAATGCCAGATGTAAAACTGGTTTTGCCTGTCAGGGTCACTTGTAATTCAGGTGTGGTTACTGTTGCTGCACCCAGTTTGCCTACGGCGATGCTGGCGGCAAGGTTGGCAAGTGCAGTTGCCTGATGCAAGTCCAGTCCTGCTGCGACAGCGGTGCCAAGCATGCTGATGACAGTGTCACCAGCGCCAGTCACATCGAGGACTTCACGCGCATAGGCTGGCAGGTGCAAAGTGTCATCCTGACGGATGAGGGTCATGCCATCCTCTCCTCGTGTGACCAGTAGGGTATCAATGTTGTATTTTGAAAGCAGTTCGCGTCCCTTGGCCAGAATTTCCTGCTCATTGCGGCAGTGGCCAACAATGGCTTCAAATTCCCTGAAATTGGGGGTGATGATATTTGCATTTTGATAAATGCTGAAATCATTCCCTTTGGGGTCGACCAGCACCGGGATATTCGCCGCCCGCGCCAGTTTGATCAGGGATTGCGGGTCGGATAATGTGCCTTTTTTATAATCAGACAAGATCACCAGATTGGCGTTTGATAAATGTTTTTTAAACCGCTCGACTAACAAATCTTTATCAGCATGGATCATTTTTTCCTCAAAATCCATGCGGAGTAACTGCTGATGCCGGCTGATGACCCTAAGCTTGATAATGGTTGCAAGAGAATCCAGCTTGCAAAGATCATGCGTAACCGAGGCGGCTGTTAACTGACGGTCCAGCAGGCTGGCTGCCTCGTCGGCACCCGTGATTCCCAGTAAGGTGGTTTTTGCGCCCAGGGCAGAGATATTAAGCGCAACATTTCCTGCGCCGCCGGGACGGTTATCCGTGTTATCAATTTTAACGATAGGAACCGGCGCCTCAGGCGAGATTCTGGATGAATCGCCAAACCAGTAACGGTCAAGCATGACATCGCCAACAACGAGGACCGAAGCGGTACTGAAATCAGGCAATGATTTGGGTAATGGGTATTGCATGATGTCCTTGGATAACTGTGATTTATTTAAATTTGCGAGATTCTATCATCTTCGGGTGAGAGGGGCAAAATATCGTGTTAGCCATGCTGGACTTGCAAATCCCCCTGCGATCTAGCAACATTAGCCTCTTTCTGGATCTTACGGAACATAGCTAGCGTGCGTTATCTGTATACTTTCCTGTTTTATCTTGCCTTGCCATATGTTTTTCTCAGATTACTGTGGCGGTCATTACGGCAGCCTGAGTATCGTCAGCGGCTTGGCGAACGGCTGGGCTTTTGCCCCTTCAGGCTTGAAAAATGCATTTGGGTCCATGCGGTTTCGGTTGGTGAGACCCTGGCAGCGATTCCCCTGATCAAGTCGCTTCAGGCGCGTTACCCCCATTTACCCATGCTGGTTACCACCATGACTCCGACAGGAGGAGCGCGAGTGAAATCGGCCTTTGGTGACAGTGTCACCCATGCTTATTTGCCTTATGACCTGCCGGGCGCTATGAAGCGGTTTCTCAAAACCATGCAGCCAGTGGTCTCCATTATTATGGAAACAGAATTATGGCCAAACCTTCTGGATGCCTGCCATAAAAATAATGTTCCAGTATGTCTCGTGAATGCACGATTGTCTGAGAAATCTGCCAGGGGCTACGGCCGGATTGCGCCGCTGACCCGTGAGATGTTGCGCAATATCGATTTCATCGCTGCACATGGCCAGCCAGATGCCGAACGTTTTGTCGCATTAGGAGCCCGGAAAGAACGTCTTGCGGTGACAGGAAATATCAAGTTTGATCTGGAGCTGCCGCAGGAGCTCGCGGAAAAATGCCGGATCTTGCGTGATCAGCTTGGTAAACACCGTTTTGTCTGGATTGCTGCCAGCACACATGAAGGCGAGGAAGAAATCATTCTGGCAGCGCATAAAAAAGTTCTCGAAAAAAATCCGGAAGCATTATTAATTCTGGTACCCCGCCACCCAGATCGTTTTGATGCCATTGCAAAATTGTGCGAACAGTCGTTTGTGACGGCACGTCGGAGTAAAAATCAGCCTTGTACCGGGGAAACAAAAGTGTATCTGGGCGATACCATGGGTGAATTATTGCTGTTGTACGGTGCGGCAGATGTCGCATTCGTTGGCGGCAGCCTGATTCCTCGCGGCGGCCATAACATGCTGGAACCGGGCGCGCTGGAAAAACCCATTTTAACCGGTCCGCATCTGTTTAATTTTGCTGAAATCAGTGAACTGTTTGTTGCAGCTAATGCTCTGACAAAAGTGACCAGTGAAGAGTCACTGGTGACGTTTCTGATTGCGTTAATGCAAAATCCAGAGGAAAGAGCCGCAATGGGACAACGTGCGTTGCATGTGGTTAATGCAAACCGCGGCGCATTGAAAAAGCAGCTGGAATTAGTCGGCACATTATTGAAATAGAACCTGTCCAGTTAATCAGGATTTAATCCTTCCCGAGAGCTCTTTTTATGCCTGCAGGCTCTTGTAATGTCTGTGGGCTCTTGTCATTCTCCGTGCAATCGTAGTGATCGCCCGCAACTTGAATTGTCATCCCCGCGCACCGCCCATCATCCTGCGTACCACCCATCATCCCCGCGCACCACCGTCATCCTCGCGCACCATTCATCATCCCTGCCTGTGAATCTCCCGTCATCCTGCGAGCTGCCCCGTCGCAACGTTAACTGTCATCCCCGCGCAGGCGGGGATCCAGGTTTTTCATTCATAACTCTGGATGCCAGCTTGCGCTGGCATGACATCGGTAATATTTTCATGATCGCTCGGAAAAATAGTCAGACTGCAGTAGCCAAATGATTTTGTCCTGATTGTGTTCCCTCCGTTTCAATATAACAAAGCGGAGATACTTTCGGGCACTTGATAAAATCATCAGGCGCAATAAAATTGATTGTATTGTAATCAATCGTGACACCGATGGATTTAAAGCAGGTGTACGCATATTCAGAACAAATGAAAGCGCGCTGTTTTTCCGGATCTGCATCTTGTCCGGGGAAGCCCAGCGTGTGCATGCCAAGGCGCGCGGCGATATGAATGATTTCTTCCGTCCGGTATGGATAGCCCAGCAGATCAACAGCTGAGCGTGACAGTTTTGCAATATTTTCCTGGCGAACATCCTGATGCCGCGCGAGCATGAGACGGCCTTCGTAACCTTTGCCCGTACCATTATAGTCCCGGACATAATTACTGAGAGGAACAGTTCGCACGCCGATGCTTTCCACACTTTCCAGCACCATGATGCGCTCAATGGAATCGACACGCAGGATAAAGCCGACATGGCTCCAGACGCTGCGGGTGGCTTTCTGAATCAGATTGGAAAACATGGAATTACCCGAGCACAACAGAATGTCACCGGAGCGAATGTCGTGTCGCAGTTCTTTATAGTGTTTGCTTGGTAGTTTTGGATATTCTTCCATGAATGAGTTCTCCTAGCGTATGCTGTACAAATTGCAAATCCCTGAATGCCTTTTTCTTGTCCACCGGGTTGCGCAAGAGATAGGCAGGATGGTACGTGACAATCAGGGGTGTGTGGTTTTTACCATAGTAATGCGTTTTGCTGCGTAACGATTCCAGTGACGATTTTGTCTGTAACAAATAATGAGCGGCAATTCTGCCGACGGCCATTAATAGCAGCGGTTGAACAAGGTGGATTTGCTGATTGAGAAATGAAGTGCACAAATTGACTTCCTCAGCCAGTGGATCACGATTATTTGGGGGTCGGCATTTCAAAATATTGGCGATATAGACCTGGCTGCGATCAAAGCCTATAGCCTTGATCATGGCGGTCAGTAATTGACCCGCGCGTCCTACGAATGGCTCACCCTGCTGGTCTTCGTTAAATCCAGGCGCTTCACCAATTATCATCAGGTTGGCCTTGCGGTTGCCTGTCCCAAATACGGTTTGTGTCCTTGTCTGATGCAGTCCGCAAGCAACACAGCTGGCTACGTTGGCCTGCAATGTTTCCCAGTCCTGGCAGGTTGATGGAGTGGAAGCGATAGCAGAATTCTGAACCGGAACGCGAAGCCGCCATTGATGAATGCCCAGTGCTTTTAAATAATTGTGACGCGATGTATCCATGATTTTCCACTCAAAATGAGCATACATTTTGTCTGCATGGAGCAAGAGATGCAATAACCAGTTAATCTCACTGGAGAATGCTTCTCATATCTTCTGGTAGGGATAATACGCTGGTTTCCAGCAGGTTTTTCTGATGGCTTCTTTCAGGTTGACATTATCAGGAATCTGGGCCAGTCCTTCATTGCGTGCCTGTTCAGCAACGGCAAGAGCCACTATCTGGCTGATCATTTTTGTTTCAGAAAGTTTGGGGAGAAGCGGTGCCATCTTGTCCTGGTTGACGGGAGAGCAATCGCTTAATGCCCTGGTGGCTGCCCACAACATGTCATCAGAAAGCCGCCTGGCTTTAACAGCAATGCATCCGAGGCCAATGCCTGGATAGGCAAGGGCATTGTTACTTTGTGCGATTCGATACAACCGGCCTTCGTAACTGATTTCCGGGAATGGGCTGCCTGTTGCGATGATGGCTCTCGCATTGGTCCATTTCAACAGATCTTCCGGTTTGGCCTCGGCCAGGGAATTCGGGTTGGACAAGGGCATGATGATGGGCCGGTTAACATTTGCTGCCAGCATGTTGACGATTTCCTCGGTGAAAGCGCCGGCAATGGTTGAGCACCCGATAAGAATGGTAGGCTTCACATGGCTGACTACATCGTACAGACTGATATAAGCGGGATCGCGCATATCCCATGCCGATATTTCTTCCCTGCTGCGGGCATAAGGTTTCTGGAATGAGAGCAGATTGGAATCATCGGTCAGCAAACCCTGTTTATCCAGCAGCCAGATATGGCTGCGTGCATTTTCCGGAGATAATCCGGTACGTTCCAGTGCATCCGCAATCTGGTCAGCAATACCCACGCCGGCGGTACCTGCGCCCATGATGACCACGCGGTGCTGGTTCAGAGGAATGTTACTTGCTGTTACGCCAGCAAGAATACAGGCAAGAGCGACGACGCCTGTACCCTGCATGTCGCCATTGAAAGTGCAAATTTTCTCGCGATAACGATTTAAAATATGTCTTGCGTTTTCACGTCCGAAGTCTTCCCAGTGCAAGAAAAGATGGGGAAATTTTTTTGTGATGGTCTGTACGAATGCATCGATGAAATCGTCATATTCCTGGCCTGTCACACGTTCATGGCGCCAGCCAAGATACATGGGGTCATTCAATAAGTGCGGATTATTGGTTCCAACATCCAGCTGGATGGGCAGGAAACGGTGCGGATTAATCCCGCCGCACAAGGTATATACCATGAGCTTGGCGATCGATATATTGATGCCGCCAATTCCCTGGTCGCCAATCCCAAGGACTGCTGCGCCATCAGTGACGACGCTTAAATCCACTTCGGGTGGAACGCGATGTTCGAGAATCTCGGAAATATTGTTCCGGTCCGCATAACTGATGTATAGCCCTTTGGGTTTTCTGTGTTCCAGACTGAAGCGTTGGACAGCTTCACCGACAGTCGGTGTGTAAATGATTGGCAGCATTTCTTCAAGATGCTCGCTCACCAGCTTGTAAAACAGGGTTTCGTTATAATCATGGAGTACATTCAAGTATATGTTTTTACCGAGATTTGTATGATGTTCGTTATATTGTACATACATGCGGTCGGCTTGCTGATCCAGTGTTTCCACGAGATAAGGCAGAAGGCCGGTCAATCCAAATGTTTTGCGCTCTTCCAGGGTAAAACCGCAGCCCTTGTTCAGTTTTGGTGTGCTTAACAGGTCGTTGCCGGTGAGGCATGTCTCGATATGATCTATATTACCTTGGTCATTATGTATAATTTTGAATTCAAACATAGACATAACTCTTTAAAGTATTGAATTTATCAGTAAAATGCCAGGTATTCTTAATCAATTATAACTGATAATGTGTTACCGTCGGTTAACGAGAAATTCCGGAAGCGCGGAAGAATAGTGATTCATTCCAGCAGGACTCACCGTGAATTTCTGGTGTCAGCCTTAATCTATCGCTTGAGGAACTAACTATAATGAATAACATCGCTGTTTATGCTGGAACCTTTGATCCGATTACTTTCGGGCATATCGATCTGGTACAACGCGCGACAACCATTTTTGATGAAATCATTGTTGCGATAGCAGCGAGCCCGGTTAAAAAGCCGCTTTTTTCATTGGATGAACGTGTGGAACTCACATCGAATATTTTAAGCAGTTTCAGGAATGTGAAAGTTTCCGGATTCAATTCGCTGCTGCTGGATTTTGCGAAGAAACACGGTGCTAATGTGATATTGCGGGGATTGAGGACGGTGACCGATTTTGATTACGAATTTCAATTGGCGAGCATGAACAGGCATTTGAATTCCGATATTGAAAGTATTTTTTTAATGCCGGCTGAAAATTATATGTATATTTCGTCCAGCCTGGTGCGGGAGATTGCATCGCTCGGTGGAGATGTGTCCGCATTTGTGCCGGAGCAGGTGGCGAAAGCATTAAAATTAAAATTAGGCAAATAACCAGAGCATCCTGATTAACATGACGGTTCATGTTTGCGGGTATGTTCTGGATGAAAAAATGAGAGTGGCGAAGCATGTCTTTGATTATCACTGATGAATGCATTAATTGCGATGTCTGTGAACCTGTGTGTCCCAATACTGCCATTTATCAGGGTGAGCTCATATATGAAATTCATCCTGACAAGTGCACGGAATGTGTCGGGCATTTTGCGGAGCCGCAGTGTGTCTCCGTCTGTCCGGTGAATTGTATTATCAAGGACATTAATCATCCGGAAACCAACGAGGAATTGCTGGAAAAATATAAAAAGCTCACGGGGAATGAAAGTTAATATTTTATGGATGACTGTTTATCCATGTGAAATTTTTCTCTTTATCGGTTTTTTCTCTTTATTGATCAGCCATGCATTAATCGCCCGTAAATCATCAAAGCTAAGGGTTCCGGCTGCCTGTTTCAATGCAAGCAGATTATTAACGAATGCATAACGGTCAGTCGCGTATTGAGTCTGCGCCTGATAAACCTTTTGCTGCTGGTTAAGTACGTCGACCAGTGTTTCAGTCCCCACGCGGTAACTTGCTTCCAGTCCCTGAAGTGAACTGATAGAAGATTTGATCGCCTGTTTATCGGCGGTTATCTGGCTGATGCCGGCAACAATACTGAGATAACTTTGTCTCGTTGTATTGACGGTAGTGCGGGTGGTCTCTTCCAGTTGCTGCTGCGCAACACGATAGTTGTAGACAGCCTGATTGGTCTGGGCGACGACGCCGCCGCCGGAAAAGATCGGGAAATTAAGATTCAGCGCAAGCGAGCGGTCACTTGTTGTGCCTGGACCGTTACGAACCGAGAAAGTGGTGTACTTATCGATATTATCTGTTAATTGTCTCGAGAAGGTTGTCTGAACATTAATCGTGGGTAAATGTCCCGCCTCCTCAACGCGAATAACTTGTTTTGCCGCATTGAGGCTGTAACGTGACGCCTTGATAGACCAGTTTTGTTCCAGTGCCTTTTTGACCCATTCTTCAACGTTGGCCGGGTTTGGTCTCACCAGCGGAAAATCATCACTTAATGATGACAAGCGGGGATAATAGACACCCGTAATCACGCGCAAATTTTCCCTGTCGTTTGCGAGCGTGGTCTGAGCGGCAATGTAGGTTGCTACGGCAGAATCGTACGAAGCCTGGGCAGTATAGACATCTGTAATGGTTTTCAATCCGACTTTGTATTGCTGGTTGATTTGATCAAGCTGTTCAGCATAGGCAAGCTTGGATGCTTCGGCATAACTCAGGTTGTCTTCATCCTTGAGTACGGCGAAATAGGCGCTTGCGACTCGAATCATCAGGTTTTGCAATGCCGCGTTTAATGTGGCGTCGGCGCCTTTTGACAGGGACACCTGCTGCGCAACGGTGGAAAATTGAGCAAAATTGAAAACAGTCTGTGTCAGGTTGAGATTCATGGTGTAGCCGCGCTGTGTCAGGTTGCGTGGAAATATCGAGGCTGAGGAAGCTTCCGTCACACTTTGATAATTCGATCCGGCGTATCCGATTCGCTGCACAGAGGGATTAGCAGTGAGATTAATATTGGGCAGAATTGCCGCTACGCTGATAGGAACGCCTTCTTTTGTGGAGAGCCGCTGTGCGACCGCCTGCTGGAATATTGGATCAGACGTTTGCGCCTGAAGGTATACTTCAATCAGGTCAGCGGCGTGAACAGTCGTTTGCCAACCTAGCAGGGCTGTGAAGATTAGCGGTCTTATTTTCATGAACTGTGTTCCTTGCGTAACAATTAGACAATCACTCTCTCATTTTTTTGCTTTTGTTTGGGTGACCTAAAAAGATACGAGCTTTGCCTTCGCAATGCAAGGACGATTACCCGGTTCTTCCTAGCTAAATATTCTGGAAAGCAAATTTTTTACTAATGTTTTCAGTTTTTCGGCCTCATTGATGACAGGAGGCTGGAGCTCCACACTGCCATCCTCATTGTATTTGGTTGTGATGCTGACCAGGCCGTTTTCAAGCGCTTCTCGTGCGAACCTGGCAAAAGATGATTCCGAGTCGGACAATATCATTCGGCTGGTATCGGGTTTTATTGCAGCCAGTGCGGCTGTTGTTGATTGATTTGTCAGCCTGTTCCACAAGTTGGCTTGATATTCTGCGACTTTCTGTACATCCATCGCAATACCGCCTTCCGGCCAGTCATAATAATGATTGGCTGTCCAGGGCATTTTCCAGCGCAGGTAAGGGTATGCGGGGATGTAAATAAGGTCTTCACCATAACCTGCAAAAAAGATGACACTGTTGCCCCACTCAATTTCCTTTGCAGTATATTGATCTTTCCCCATCCGGTGATAAACCTGCAGTAAATCACTGAGCGGCACCCACCAGGTGGCTGGACGATTGAGGGAGGAGCTTTTCTCCATTTTCAAAAGCAAGTCTATGCCGGGGTCGCCATAAGTGTGTGCCTTGTCCCAATCGCCGCTAAAGTCCTGCTTACTGCTGGCAGTATAAAAAGTCCAGTGAATGATTTCATCAGACATGCGGTGTGCCGCGCAGCCGAATAAAAAGGCAACAAGTTTTGGATTTTGTGTGGCAGGATCTGTGTATTTTTCCTTGAGATAATCAGCAAAGGTAAAGATAAACGGGTCCCAATGCGAATCCTCGCCATATGTATTGCCATTCACATAACCTGAATCAGGGTAATAGGCGCCAACAAGGTAGGCGTCCAGGTTGTCGATTAACAGATTGCGCAGTTTTGCATCGGGAAGTTTAGCGATCGCTTCTTGTGCAATAAACATGTGCGTTGTGCCGCCGCCCGCATAGCTGCAGGAAAAAAAAGCACTCAGGATGGATACGATAAAGACAGACAAAATTTTTTTCATGATGTTCCCTGTTTATAATATGCGTAAGTATTATATACCCATTACACTTCAGGATGCGAAGTGTAATCGTTGGGGGTGTTATTCATCTTTCACAATAAGGCTGGACTAGACTCATGAAAATTTGGCGAACGGAAATTGATCTGAAAACGGTGAATGAACGCGGCAAGAATACAATGTCCGAGCATTTGGGAATTGAGTTTATCGATGTTGGCGAGGATTATCTCGTGGCGCGCATGCCGGTTGATCATCGTACCAAGCAGCCTGCCGGCATCATGCATGGCGGAGCGTCTTGTGTGCTGGCAGAGACAGTTGGCAGTACGGCGGCGCAGTTTTGTGTCGATATGACAAAAAATTATTGCGTGGGTATTGATATCAATACAAATCATGTGCGCGCCATGCGCGATGGCTTTGTTGTTGCGACGGCCAAACCATATCATCTGGGTAAAACCACGCAGGTCTGGGGCATTGAAATCAGGAATGAAGAGGGAAGTCTGGTTTCGGTAAATCGCCTGACCATGGCAGTGCTTATGAAGTGAGCTGGTTTTTCCATGAGCAAGATATTGATCCTGTTATCCCAGACTGATTGCCAGCCTTGCGGCGGCAATCATGCTTCCGGCATCCGCGTGTTTGGTGCCTGCAATATCAATCGCTGTTCCATGATCGACAGATGTGCGTACAAATGGCAAACCCAGTGTGACATTGACTGCATGTCCGAAGCCGATATATTTGACCAGGGGCAATGCCTGATCATGATACATGGCGAGTATGGCGTCTGCGCGCTGCAGATATTTCCGCGTGAAAATGGTATCGGCAGGCAGCGGCCCTTCAAGAGAGTAGTGTTCTGCGCATAACTCCCTGACTGCCGGAGCAATGGTATCGATTTCTTCGCGTCCCAGATAGCCGCCTTCTCCGGCATGCGGATTGAGGCCGCAAATTAAAATATGCGGCGCGGTGATCCTGAATTTCTGCTTTAATTCATCATGCAAGAGACGCACGACGGAATCGAGGAGCTCTTTTGTAACGGCTTGGGAAACGCTGGAGAGAGGAATATGCGTTGTTGCGAGAGCCACTTTTAATCCGTCAACAACAAATAACATGACTGTTTGCTGAACGCCGCAGTATTGGGCAAAAAATTCAGTATGACCTGTGAATGCAATACCAGCCTTGTTGATGACACCTTT
>Ga0209581_1004660_pt1 | contig 10936 bp, 7 predicted proteins | sample Coa_R2_FD_187160 | JGI IMG/M metagenome (GOLD analysis project Ga0209581, IMG submission 187160) | Surface soil microbial communities from Centralia Pennsylvania, which are recovering from an underground coalmine fire - Coalmine... | ecosystem: Environmental > Terrestrial > Soil > Unclassified ...
TTGAAAAATCCAGTCCCGATCCAAAGACACGGTGCGACGCATTAATTCAGCCCATGGTATACCCTACACCCAGCTCCGCCGCCATTGCCGAGAGCGCAGCATCTGCCGTCCAGAAAGGCAATCGCCCTAGAATCGCCGAAGCCAGCAAGTGAACATCCACCCAGCCAATCCCGCGGCCATGCAGATTCCGGCTCCGGACGAACTCGACCACATCGCCGTGAGGCACAGAACTAGCCCAGGAGATCCGCTCGTATGCTTCCAGAAGATCCCGCCGCCCGCCGCGATCCCCAATCAGGAGTTCTCCATAGACGAGTTCGTGCCCTGCCGCTTCATCGAAAGCCAGCAGTTTGTCCAGCTCTTGTGCGTAGGGTGCCCGGTTCGCCAAAAACCGGATCCATACCGACGTATCGACCAGAACCATCAGGTGGTGTGATTCTTACCCTGCAGCTCTTCGCGGCGCCGAGGAACATCTTGCGCATTTGGCTCGCTTCCCCGCAGAGCCCTAAGCCGCTCATAAGAAGCGCGCCGTACCAATGCCTGCAAACCCAGCCGGACCGCCTCCGTATCGGTAGCCGCGCCTGAAGCCACTCTCGCCTGAGTGAGTAGTGCCCCATCTACATTCAACGTCTTCTTCATACATCCGATTCTGCCATATTTATACGTCCTCCACAACCATACCCTCGTTCACAATAGTACCAGAACCTTTTGTCCAACAATCCTGATGATTTAACCCGCTTCCGGCGACCCGGTGTTGTTTTTGCCCATGACCCTTCAAACCGAACGCGCATCAGAACCGCGCGCGTCAGCAAGCGGACAACCCTCCCCTTCGAATGGGTTCGTTTTTTCAACTCCCGCCGATTTCTCTATTCACAACAATCCGGCTGAGCCATGATCGCCAGGGAGCTGTTTTAACGGACCCCCGGACCCCCTCTCCCACGAAAGAAACCGCGTTCCCCGAAGTCTAACGTGGTATCGTTTCTTTCTACAGAGTCCGTATACCGGATTCATATAACAGGGAGGATTCCTAGTGCCTTTCAAACTCTTTCCGTTGCTCTTGCTCCTCGCCAGCCCGTTCGGCTTGCTGGCCCAGACCCGGACCACGGAAGCCAGCGGCGAAGCCAACTTAATCCTTCCCGACCTGAGCCAGCCGACGTTTTTCGGCGGCATCATTAACGGTCGCGACATGCTGCTGTACGGTCTCATCATCGTCGCGCTGGGCCTCGTCTTCGGCCTCGTCATCTACAAACAGCTCAAAAGTCTTCCGGTTCACAACTCGATGCTGGAAATTTCGGAGCTTATTTACGAAACCTGCAAGACCTACTTGATAACGCAAGTGAAATTTCTGGTCGTCTTGGAAGTTTTCATCGGCGTAATCATCATTTTTTACTTCGGAGTTCTGGAACATTTCTCTGCCATAAAAGTCCTCATCATCCTGCTGTTCAGCATTCTAGGTATCTGCGGCAGCTCCGGAGTCGCCTGGTTCGGAATCCGGGTAAACACCTTCGCCAACTCCCGTACTGCGTTCGCCAGCTTGCGCGGGAAACCGTTTCCCTGCCATGAAATCCCGTTAAAAGCCGGCATGAGCATCGGCATGCTCCTCATCAGCGTGGAGCTCGCCATAATGATGTTCATCCTGCTCTTCATTCCCGGCGATTACGCAGGACCCTGCTTCATTGGATTTGCCATTGGCGAATCGCTCGGCGCCGCTGCCCTCCGCGTAGCAGGCGGCATTTTCACTAAAATCGCCGATATCGGCGCCGACCTGATGAAGATCGTTTTCAAAATCAAAGAAGACGATGCCCGCAACCCAGGTGTGATTGCCGATTGTACTGGCGACAACGCGGGCGATTCCGTCGGACCGAGTGCCGATGGCTTCGAAACCTACGGCGTTACCGGCGTGGCGCTCATCTCGTTCATTCTTCTGGCCGTCAAAGACCCCTCGGTGCAAAGCATTCTCCTGATCTGGATCTTTGCCATGCGCGTGGTCATGATCATCTCCTCCGGCCTGTCTTACTTGGTTAACGCCGCAATCGCACGGAGCAAATATCAGAACGTCGACAAGATGAACTTCGAAGCGCCGCTCACCATGCTCGTGTGGCTGACTTCGTTCGTTTCTATCGCCGCCACTTACATCGTTTCGTACGCCATGATTCCCAATCTGGGTGGAGATTCGTCGCTCTGGTGGAAGCTCTCCACTGTCATTACCTGCGGAACTCTGGCCGGAGCCGTCATTCCCGAACTGGTGAAAGTCTTCACGTCCACGGAATCAAGCCACGTTCGCGAAGTCGTGTCTTCCTCGCAAGAAGGCGGCGCTTCTTTGAATATTCTCTCCGGGTTTGTGGCCGGCAATTTCAGCGCGTTCTGGCTCGGAATCGCCATTCTGGCGCTGATGGGGGCGGCGTATGGCGTCAGCACTACTGGTCTCGATGCACTCATGTTGGCCCCTTCCGTTTTCGCGTTCGGCTTGGTCGCCTTCGGGTTTCTCGGCATGGGCCCCGTGACGATTGCTGTCGATTCCTACGGTCCGGTCACCGACAACGCTCAATCGGTCTATGAGCTTTCGACCATCGAGCAGCTCCCCGGCATTGAGAGCGAAATTAAGCGAAGCTTTGGATTCGACGTCGATTTCGAGCGGGGCAAACAGAACCTCGAAGAGAACGACGGCGCGGGCAATACCTTCAAAGCCACCGCCAAACCGGTCCTCATCGGCACGGCCGTCGTCGGCGCCACCACCATGATCTTCTCCATCGTGGTCGCCCTCACTAACGGCTTGCAGCCTAATCTGCTTTCAAACCTCTCGATTCTCCATCCCCCGTTCTTGTTGGGATTGATCACCGGCGGCGCGGTCATTTACTGGTTCACCGGAGCCTCCACCCAAGCCGTAACCACCGGCGCCTATCGCGCGGTGGAATTCATTAAAGCCAACATTCGCCTGGAAGGCACCACGCGGGCATCCGCCGCCGACAGCAAGAAGGTGGTCGAGATCTGTACCCGTTACGCCCAGCGCGGCATGTACAACATCTTCCTGATGGTGTTCTTCGCAACGCTGGCATTTGCGTTCTTCGAGCCGTTCTTCTTCATCGGATACCTGATCTCGATTGCGCTCTTCGGCCTCTATCAGGCGATCTTTATGGCGAACGCGGGCGGCGCCTGGGACAACGCCAAGAAGATCGTCGAGACCGAACTGCGCCAGAAGGGCACGCTTCTGCACGACGCCACCGTAGTTGGCGATACCGTAGGCGATCCGTTCAAAGATACCTCCTCGGTCGCTCTGAACCCGATCATCAAATTCACGACTCTTTTCGGTCTTCTGGCTGTCGAACTGGCCGTTTCGCTCTCCGGCGAACACGGCTCCGGGCTCGGCTGGTTCCTCGCCGCCGTGTTCCTGTTGATCGCTCTGGTCTTCGTCTGGCGCTCTTTCTACGGCATGCGCATCGGCAAAGAAACCGCCGCCCAGAAAGAGGTTCCCGTTACCGTGGAGTAGGCGGCTTGGCCTGCGGGTTTCTCATGCGTACGGAAACATGCACGCGGCCAATTCCGCCGGCTTATCTCCAATTTCCTGCATACGCTGCCGTAATCGCTCGCGCAACTGTGTCTCGTTTTGAGCCGTCTCTTTCCTTCCAGCCAAATTGACAAGCTGGTACGGATCGGCCCGATTATCGTAAAGCTGGAATGCCGCATATTCTGGCGCATTCGGAGCCGGCTTGAATTTTTCCTTACCGCGCGGCGCGGCCGCGACGTATGTCCACTCGGGCGTGCGTAGCGCACGCGCCACCCAAAATTCGGACATTTGGATAAACACTTCATTCCGCCAGTCGCTAGCCTTTCCGGACAGCAGCCCGAGCGTGCTGTGGCCCTGCATGGTATCCGGTACAGATACGCCAACGGCACTCAATAGGGTGGGCGTAACGTCCACCATGCTAACCAGTTCCAAAACGTTGCGGCCGCCGTTGAAGCCCGGCCCCTCGACAATAAAGGGAATGTGAATGGATGCATCCTGGCCGCTCCGTTTGTACTCGGTGTTGCGCGTCATGAAATGGCAGCCGTGATCGCTGATGAACAACACGATCGTATTGCGGTCCAAACCGGTGTCGTGCAGCGTGGTCCGAATCTCGCCCACGGCTTCATCGATCTTCTTGATGCAGCCGTAATAATCCGGTAACTGCTGCTGCCAGTTGCCCGGAAAGAACTTCAGATCCTCGGGCACGTACGGGTTTTGGTATCGCTCCGCATAGCCTTTCGGAGCCACCATCCGGCCCATATCGTTTTGATGATGCGGTTCGAGATACGAAACAACCAGCAGGAACGGGGAGGTCTTACTCGTCTCGCGCAAAAATCGCGTTGCGAGCCCGGTCATAAAATCGACGCGGTATTCGTTTTGAAAATGAATCGGCCGTCCGTCGCCGTCGTACAGATCGCCTTCGTACGGATGCGAGGTGAGTTCGAGTTCGTTCGAGGCTTGCCACAGATTGAAAAAGCCTCCGCGCGCTGACGGTGCAACCGGGCCGCCGCGAGCTTCATCGAGATGCCACTTGCCGATGTAATTCGCCGAATAACCGGCATCGCGCAGCACGGTCGCGAGCGTAGTGGCATTCGGCGCAAGCGCCACGCCGTTTCCCGTATTCCGCCAGACGCCGTTCTTGGCCCCGTATTCGCCGGTAAACAAGCACGCCCGCGATGGGCTGCACACCGGCTGGTTGGTGAACATGTTCCGGTATAGCGTGCCTTGACCGCCCATGGCATCGAGATTCGGCGTCACGTTCATCGGATTATGCCCGTACGCTCCGATGAAATCCGCGCGGACTTGGTCCGCAATGATAATCACGATATTCGGCTTGCTAGCCGGCTCGGACGGCCGCTGCTTTGCACCGGCCACGCCTGCGGCCGCGAGACCAGCCGCACCGAGTAGATCGCGGCGAGAGAGAGAGGAAGGTTTTTCGTTCATGGTGAGATTTAGAACAACAGCTTCAACGCGAACTGCAAAATTCGCATGTTATTCGAAAGCGAAGTAATCGTCCCGCCCTGCGCCAGATCCACGCGGTTATTCGGATTGGCGAACTGCGGATGATTAAACGTATTAAACGATTCCGCGCGGAACTGCAGATTCCCTCGCTCTCCCAGCTTCTGAATTGGAAAATTCTTAAACACGCTTAGGTCGAAATTGACCGCACCCGGCCCTTCCAGAATGTCGCGTCCCGCATTCCCGAATTGATAAAAGGCAGCGGCGGTGAAGGCCGCCTTGTCGAACCAGTTGTTGATCGATCTTTGATCGGAGGGCAGATTGCCGTTTCCGACGCGATCGGGACGGTTATCGCCCGTATTCGCCGACGAGAACCCAAGCTCCGGCGTGAATGGAAGACCCGTACGGAACGTCGCGATTCCGTTTACCTGCCAGTTCCCCAGCACGGCGTTTACAAACCCATTGGAAATCCCGAAGTGCTGTCCGCGCCCGAACGGCAGATCGTAAAGGAAGCTCCCCACAAAATAGTGCCGCACATCGTTGGTCGCCAGCGCGCGCTCCATCTTTACGTTTCGCGCATCGCGCAGTTGAAGATCGCCAATAAGCTGCTCGCCGCCATCGTCAATCGACTTGCTATAGGTGTACGAAGCGAGCAGCGAGAACCCGTTCGCGAATCGTCGCTCCAGTCGGGTCTCCAGTGCGTTGTAGTTCGAAGTGCCCATCGGCGTTTGAAGATTGATGTTGCCGAATCCCTGATAAGGCCGGCGCGCCGCTACGGACGCAGCGCCGGGAAAGGGATTGTTGACGTTATAGCCAATGGGCAATTCAAAGCCGGATGTGCCCACGTAGTCGGCTTCGAACACAAACTGCCGGATCTGTTGCTGCAGGCCCGCGCTCCAGTGATAAACATACGCTTGCTTGAAATTCGGCGTGAAGGCAATCAGGCTCGCATTGGCGAGATTGAAGCTGCCGCCAATGGTTCCGGCCGGAAAGCCCTGACTTAAGTTAATGATCGGTGTGATCTGGTTGGTGGGAAACGTCACCTCTTGATAAAAAGGCGGATTGGCGACCAGGCGCCCGCTGGCGCCGATTTCCGGATCGTCTGCAAAGAATTGGCCGAAGCCGCCGCGCACCACCGTCCTATTGGTCGCTTGATACGCGAAGCCGAAACGCGGCGCGATGTTGTTCTTGTCCCACTGCAAAAGCGAGCGCTGGTTGATCCCAGGCGGAATCTGTTGCACATAAGCAGCGGCGATCCCGGCCGGAGGCACGCTGTAGGGATAAATGAATTTCGAACTGCCCAGCAGAAAGTTAGCTTCTTGGTTGTGCCGCTCGATCGGCTGCGACCAGATCTCGTACCGTGCACCGATATTCACGGTCAGTCGGTTGGTAACTTTCCAGTCATCCTGGATGTACAGTCCGGAGTACTTGTAACGCAGATCGCCCGAAATGGCGTTACTCAAGTCTGCGTTGCTCGCAATGCCTAATAGAAAATCGGCCATACCGGATCCCGTGCCGGTGGGCTTTTGCGGATTCTGAGTAAACGTGCCGTTAAACGTGAAACTGCCGCGCGAAGCCGACGAGATATAGAACCAGCTTCGTACCCAGCGGTATTCACCGCCGGCTGTAATCGAATGTTTGCCATGGACCCAGGAGACGTGATCCTCCGCCGAAGCGGTCTCCGAGATCTTGTCATTGGGCAGGAAATTGGCTTCCCCCAAACTGGCGAAGCCCGAAATACTAAACAGCGGAAGACCGTATACTCCGGCGCGCTGTGGTATCCCGTTGATGCCGAACTGCGAGTCGAGATAGTCGTTCTCAAATGGCGTCAGGTTATCGCCGACGCGATTGAAGCCGAGGCGCAATTCATTGACAACCGCCGGCGAGAACACGTGCGTCTCGCCAATCGCCACGCCGTTGGCCGTATCCGAGTGATTGGCTTGCTGGAATGATGTCGTGCCGTCGAGCGGTGGAGCAAACGGTCCCGGATTTACGCTGTTCCCCGGTGCATAGCTATAGCGGCCAAAGAGTTGATCGAGGTCTGAAATATGGTAATCGAGACGCGTATCGATGCGGCTGATCCGGGTCGTCTGAGTCGGGCTGACCGCGAAATTATTGGCCGTGCCGGGCAGATTCGGCAACGGCTCCAAGGCAAGCAATTTCGCGGCAACGGGGCTGATCTGATCGGAAGGAATCAGGTTCCCGGCAAACGCGGTTCGGGCGTAACCCGAGCCTCCCTTGACGGGCACGGTTGTGCCCGGATTGTAAATCGCGGGTTGGCCGGCGAAATTGCCGGCCTTCATGGCTGCCGTCGGAACGGTCAGGACTTGCGTATTGCCGACATTGGTTCGAGTCCGCTCAAAGCTACCGAAAAAGAAGAATTTATTCTTGAGAATTGGCCCGCCAAGCGTGCCGCCGAATTGATGCTGTTGCAGCGGCGGCTTCTGCGCGGCGGCGGGCAGGAAGAAGCTGCGTGCGTCAAAGAAATCGTTCCGAAGAAACTCGTAGGCAACTCCGTGAAACTGATTGGTTCCCGATTTAATCGTGGCATTCACCACCGCGCCGGCCGAATAGCCGTACTGCGCCGAAAAGTTGTTCGTCTCGACCTTGAACTCCTGCAAAGCATCCACCGACGGCTGGATCACAACCGGCGAGCTGCTCTGCTGATCCACAATTTTTTCGTTGTTGTCGACGCCGTCGAGCATAAAGTTGTTCAACTGCGAGCGGACACCGTTAGCGACAAACGAGCCGCCGCTCGCCGTGCGGTCGCCTGGCTTAGGTCCGAGTACCCCGATCGAGAGCCGCGCAAGCTGCAAAAAATTCCGGCCGTTCAGCGGAAGATCTTCAATCGGCTTAGTATCGATCACTTGGCCCAGAGAGGCCGACGAGCTTTCAAGCGCCGGCGCGGCGGCGCTCACTTCGATCGATTGCGTAGTGCTGCCGACTTGAAGCTTGAAGTCGACACGCGCGATCTGGCTCACCACCAGCTCGATTCCATTGCGCGTGATCTGATCGAATCCTTCCTTATGAACCGTAATGTTGTACGTGCCCGGATTCAGAACCGGAAACAGATAGTTACCGCTGTCGTTCGAGCTCGTATGCGCGACCACGCCAGTTGCGGTGTTGACCACGTCAATCGTCGCCCCGGGCACGGGCGCGTTTGTAGGATCAGTAACCAGGCCGGTAATTTGAGCTGTGGGCTGCTGTGGCCAGAGCGCCGCGGGAAAGATGAAAAGGAGAAACAAAGCGAGACGCCGCATATCGTTGACTCTATCGCATACTAAACTTTGCCCATAACGATATGGAAATTCATCAGCTTCGTTACTTCTGCGCGGTCGCGCGTACCGGCAGTTTCACCAAGGCCGCCACGCTGGAACGCGTTGCGCAGCCGTCTTTGTCGCAGCAAATATCTCGCCTGGAATACGATCTGGGGACGCGCCTGTTCGACCGGCTGGGACGCGGCATTCAATTGACGGAATCGGGCCGGGCTTTGCTTCCGCGAGCCCTCGACATTCTGCGTCAGGTCCACGCAGCGCGCACCACCATCGAATCGCTCAGCCGCAATATCGGCGGGCGGCTGGCGGTGGGATGCATCCCGACGATCATGCCGTATTTCCTCGCCCCGAAGTTGAGCGGTTTCACCGCAGATTATCCGGAAGTGGAACTGCATCTTGTGGAGGATGTTACGTCGAATCTGGTCGAATTGCTTCAATCCGGCGATCTCGACTTAGCCGTTTTGAGCCCGCCTGTGAATAACCCTGACGTGGTCTGCAGCGATCTTTTTCGCGAGCCCATCTGGGTGGCGGTTGGCAAGAGTCACCGTCTGGCCGGCGAATCCAGCGTAAGTCTGCCGGATTTACAGGAGGAAAAGATGCTGCTCCTGAAGGAGGGCCACTGTTTTCGCGATAACGCGCTCACCATCTGCAGCCGCGCCCGCATGAATTTTGTTCCCATCTTCGAGACCAATCAGTTCTCCAGCATTCTCCCGCTGGTTTCCGCCGGCTTGGGAATTTCGCTAGTTCCAGAAATGGCTGTTACTCCCGACTGCGGATGTTGCTTTCTGCGCCTGGAGCGGCAAGCGTACCGCCGCGTCGGCTATATGCGCGTCCGGCAGCATGCTTTGGGGAGCGCCCAAAAAGCCTTCATCAGTTGGCTCCGGACCATATCGGCTAATATTCGCCCGAATCGCCGCGATCCGGAATTGTCTTCGGCGGCGCACCCTTAGACAGCTCGCGCAGCCGCTTCACAATGTCTTTTTCCCGCTGATGGTACGTGCTGATGCCGGTCAAGGGAGCCTCTTCGAGAACCTTGCCGCCTGAATCCAGGTAAACGACCTTGAATTCTCCGGGCGTATTCAAGCTGTAGATTTCGGCCTTCAGTCCTCCATACGGGACCGTGCCTACCAGTTGCTCATGCATACGACTATGATCATTCGAACCATGACTCGACAGCTCGCTCCAATTCGCTCCATTCCATCTCCAGATACGCAGACCAATTCACTGGCGAATAGCCAGCTAATCGATCTACTTTCCGAAAGCCGCTGGGGACCTCAAAAAGCCTCTTATGTAATGGTTCGTCAGAGAATTCAAGTACCTCGAGAGTCGTTAAGCCGGTTGTTTCGCGAACGGCAAATCCCGGCGGCCGTGAATCGCCGTGCTTGACGACGGTGTCATGGCAAATGTATCCGGCGAAACCCGCATAGGAGACGAGGCGATAAGAAATTTGTGTTTTGCCGGACGTCGGCCAAGGGAGATACCAACCATCCTTGTCTATTTCGTGTGTGTGCTCGCACGCGCCAGGTTCCGCGACATGCCTCTCGCGGAGGAGCAAATGCCGGGCCGTGCGGCCGAAAAACTGTTCCCGCTCCCCTGTATCGATGACCTCATAGTAAATGTTCACTCGCTTGCCGGATTCGCGAACATGCGGAGGCCGGGCAATCCATTCGGCGAGAGGTCGAATCCAATCGATATGCCCTGATACCTCAACATATTTTCGCGACGACAAATCGAGTATGTACGTCACTCCCCTCTCCGGATTCGAGATGGTTACCGACGGCCTTGAACTATCCCCGTCCACATTCTCAATACGGAGCTTTCCGCCTTGCCTGTACTGAGCGAATACTGTCGCATGCCCGTCAGACCTGATTCGTACAACTTCGCGCGTATCAGCTTGCAAATGCATGACACACTGCATGGCTAGGAAAGGCAGAAAGCAACGCGCCAGCATGAGAACAGAATATCCGAATCCCGATGTGATAGATCTACATCTCGCCGCGTCTGCAGTCACAAGCCGGTCAAAATAATTCTGGCCGAATAGCTTGAATAACTTAGACTGAATTCCTGCCCTCCCGCCTCACGCCCTTCATGCGACCCTCGGATCGCTATGATCACAGAAGCCAAGTTGGCGGCCAATCGCGCCAATGCTCAAAAAAGCACCGGACCGGCCACTCCTGAAGGCAAAACGCGGTCCAGTCGCAACTCCTTCAAACACGGTCTCTATTCCAAACAACTGGTGGTCGGCGCCGAAGAAGCCGCCGCGCTCGACGAGCTCAAATCCAACCTCCGCGCCGAGCATCAACCTGTTAATGAAACCGAAGGAATCCTGGTCAACGAACTGGCCGAGCAGTTCTGGCGCCTGCGCCGCGCCCGTGCCTACGAAGCGAGGCTGCTCGATTCCAGCGAAGTCCTGATCCCGCATCTCAATCTCGTTCAGCGCATGATGTCCTCCGCCGAACGCGGTTTCCACAAAGCCCTCACGGCTTTACGTCGACTCCAGAAAGACCGTGGCTTCGTTCCTGCAAATTCCACTTCCGAGCCGGCCGAACCGCAACCGAGCCGCGACTGCCAAGGAGCGGTTGGCTTCGTTTCGCAATCCGATCAGAACCCCGACTGTCAAGGAGGGGTCAAGCTGACCGCTGAACAGTCTGAGTTACCAGCTAGCTCTGGCTTCGTTCCTGCAAATTCCACTTCCGAGCCG
>Ga0209581_1004661_pt1 | contig 10936 bp, 6 predicted proteins | sample Coa_R2_FD_187160 | JGI IMG/M metagenome (GOLD analysis project Ga0209581, IMG submission 187160) | Surface soil microbial communities from Centralia Pennsylvania, which are recovering from an underground coalmine fire - Coalmine... | ecosystem: Environmental > Terrestrial > Soil > Unclassified ...
TATGGCCAGCAGTACGGCCGGCGTGTACCAGATCAGCCCCTTGCCCGGGCTGATCAGGAGATTGGCGATGCCGGAGGGCAGGGGATAGCCCAGAGACTGGCCGGGGACCGGCTCGAATCGGAAGGGCGAGCCGAAGCGCAGTTGGTTGTAGGCCAGGTTGATGGCGACGGACGGCAGCACGCCGACGACATAGATCGCTTCATCGCGCAACCAGGGCCGGGGCCAGCCCTCCGAGCGTCTGTGCCAGTGCAGGATCAGCAGGTAGAGCGCAAAGATCGGCAACGCCAGCAGGCCGCTCACCCTGGTGAGGAAGACGAGCCCGGCGGCCAGGCCCATCACCAGCACCCAGAGCCGGCCCGAATCGGGGCCGTGTGCCAGCCGCAGTGCTGCATAGAACGCGGCCAGCAGGAACAGGCTCTCCATGGTGTGCTCGAGATTGGAGAGCACGTCGGGCCACAGGGAGGTGCCGAAGGCCAGCAGCAGCGCGAGCGCGAGCGACGTGCCGGGGGAATAGCGCAGCAGCCGCGCCGTGGCGTAGAACAGCACGCAAAGCAGGGCGCCCAGGATAGGGTCGAGCAGCTTGCAGGTGAGCAGCACGATCGGCACGGCGACGGGCGCATCGCAGTCGGTGTGCGCGCGGCCGGCCAGGGCACGCCCCAGCATATAGAGGGGAACGAGGGCGACGCTCTGGCCCAACGTGTACTCGGTGTAGATCTGATGATCCTGGCCGGGGCCGCTGCGCGCGTCCTGCTGATAGGGGCGAATGGCGAAGGAATCCCGCTCCACGATGGAGCAGGCCACCTGATAGCGCAAGAACCAGTCGCCGTTATGGGCCGGTTGGTCGACGTTGAAGCTCAGCAGGTAGCCGGATAGGACGCAGACAAACAGCAGCGCGCCGACTAAAGGGCCACGCCGGGAACACCCATCCACTCTTTGCCGTACCACCTGCCCCACGCGGCCCGCAACGCTCTCCGCCGCGCCTATCTCGGATTATTCATGGGAGGATACGGTGCCTGGGAGCGCCGGCGTTCCGCCGGCTCACGTGGGGCCGGCAAGATGCCGGCGCTCCCAGGACATGTCCCGCGATCCTCGTGATTAGCTCAGGCTACCACCGTTCAGCTTCCTGGACGATACCACACACGGGCATAGGAGTGGGCAGAAGGCGAGGTAGCGGCGAGGAAACCCCGAGATGAATCGACGAGGCCGGGCCGCGCCGCGCGGCCTCCTGGTCCTCCGCATGCCGGCCATTGGCGGCGGCAGGCGCGCACCCACACCCCCCCATGAGCAACCCGATGGGAGGTCCGTAATCTGCGTGAACCGATCCGTCGAGGGGCTGGCTGACCCTTACGTCGCCGCCGGTTGGGGGTGTTGGGCGCTCATGCTCAGGAAGCGCTCGCGGAACGCCGCGGCGTCGTTCACGCGCGGGAACGGCGCATCCGGCACCGGCAACCCAAGGAAGGCACACAGCGGCTCCCAGCCCTGCGTGACCTCCCAGACCAGCAGCCGGTCGGCCGGGACGGTGGCTATGACGTCCTGATTCCATTTCTCGAACTGCTCGAGCGCATAGTCCTTGTCTTCGAAGCGGCCGTGGAAGATGCCCTGCCAGCCCGCTTTGTCGATCATGCGGGCCGCACCGCCCAGCATGGTATCGGGGCTGTCGGACAGCCCGGAGCGGCTGGCAATGTAGACGGTGGTGGACATGCTTTCGTACCACTTCTCGGGGTCGCGCACGTTGAGGAGCACTTTGGCCTCGGGGAACGCGACCATCTGTTGCTTGTAGAAGATGCTCTGTGGCCAGTCGACCGCGGCCGGGAAGTCCTTGAGAAAGCCCGCCCAGTCGACCGCCTCGCCGTCGGCAGCGGCTCGCCACGTCTTGACATCCTGTGGGCGCTCGAATTGCGTCACAAAGTGGTAACACGGCGACAGTCCCAATTGCTCCAGTGCAAACTTGGTCGACATCGTTCCCGTGCGCGGGAAACCAGCTCCAATCAACTTCATGGCGAATCTCGATCCTTTCGTCGTCTTGGCGCGGGCGCAACGCCCCTACACGCCGGGCCAGCTAACACTATATCAACTGTTCATTAGCTGTTCATGAGAATGCACGGCCGGCAACCAAGCGGGTTCGAGGGGCACGGCTGCCCGTGAGCGGGGGCCGGCAAGGATGCCGGCGGTCCCAGGAAGGGCTTTCCCCCGGCCAGTACCCCAAGAACAACGCTGTCCCGTCTTGGGCGCGAGGGATGGGCCGAAGCCCGGACCGCGGACGTCCTCGTCCGCCCCCGTCAGCGGACGAGGACGTCCGCGGTCCGGCAGAGTGCGGGCTAGGCGCGCCCGGCCGCTTTCGCCGCGGCCAGGCGCTCGCGCCCGAGCTGCTCCAGTTCCTCCCGCCAGACGCGTCGATAGGGATCCATCACGTCGACGATGGTCTGCGCCACGGCCAGGTTGCGGAGCCACTTATGGTCGGCCGGGACGATATACCAGGGGGCGTGCTCGGTGGAGCAGCGCGAGAGCGCGTCTTCGTAGGCCTCGATGTACTGCTCGTACAGGGCATGCTCGGACCAGTCTGAGACCGAGAGCTTCCAGGCTTTATCCGTGTCCTGCTCGCGCGCTATCAAACGCCGGCGCTGCTCGTCCCTGGAGATGTAGAGGAAGAATTTGAGGACGATGGTGCCGCTATCGACCAGCAGGTGCTCGAAGTTGTTGATGTGCGCGTAGCGCTTCTCCCAGGTCGCCTTCGGCGCGAGCTTGTGCACCCGAACCACCAACACGTCTTCGTAGTGCGAGCGATTGAAGATGGTGATGGTGCCCTGCGCCGGCGTGACTCGGTGGCAGCGCCACAGGAAGTCGTGGGCCTGCTCCTCTGGCGTGGGCACCTTGAACGTCTCGACGCGGCAGCCCGCCGGATTGAACTGGGCCATCACGTGCTTGATGGTGCCGTCCTTGCCGGCCGTGTCCAGCCCCTGCAGGACGATCAGGATGGCGTTGTGGCCCGCCGCGTAGTGAACCTCCTGCAGGTCGGTGAGCTCAGCGTTGAGCGCGCTGAGTCGAGCCTCGGCGTCGGCGCGCTCAACACCGCGCGTGTCGCCGGGGTCGATGTCGCCAAGATGGACCTTGTGGCCCGGCTCAACTCTGTGGGTCAACATACCCTGCCTCCTAATTGCGCGCACACTCGTGTCTTGCCCAGATGTCTATCGCGGGCCAGGACGCCGTCGGTCTCCGCCGGCCCGACCGCTTCCCCCACCACCGCTCAAGACGTGCGCTTGACGGCGTGTCCGCCGAACTGATGGCGCATGGCGGCCAGCAGCTTGTCGGAGAAGGGCTCCTCGTCGCGCGAGCGGAAGCGGTTCTGCAAGGAGAGCGAGATGACGGGGATAGAAACGCCCAGATCGATGGCCTCCATCACCGTCCATCGCCCCTCGCCCGAATCGGGCACAAAGGCGGCAATGCCCTCGAGGTTGGGGTTCTCGGCTAGCACCCGCGCCGTCAGGTCCAGCAGCCAGGAACGCACCACGCTGCCATAGCGCCAGATCTGGGAGATCTGGGCGATGTCGAGCTCGAGGTCCGTCTTGTGCTTCATCAGATCAAAGCCCTCGGCGTAGGCCTGCATCAGGCCGTACTCGATGCCGTTGTGAACCATCTTGACGAAGTGGCCGGCGCCGCTCGGACCGACGCGGCCCCAGCCTTTATCGGGCGCGGGAGCCAGCGTCTCGAAGATGGGCCGCAGCCGTTCTACCGCGCCCGCGTCGCCGCCGACCATCATGCTATAGCCTTCGGTGAGACCCCAGACGCCGCCGCTGGTACCGCAGTCGACGAAATAGAGATCGCGCTCTTTGACCCGCGCGGCGCGGCGCATCGAATCCTTGTAGTTGCTGTTGCCGCCGTCGATGATGGTGTCGCCGGCCGAGAGCAGCCCGGCCAGCTCCATGATCGTCTGCTCGGTGGGCTCGCCCGACGGCACCATCACCCAGACGGCGCGCGGCGCCGAGAGCTTGCCGATCAGATCCTTCGGCGACTCCGCCGCCACGGCCCCATCGGCGGCCAATGCCGCCACGGCGTCCGGATTGCGGTCGGAGACGACCAGCCGGTGGCCGCCGTTGATCAGGCGCCTGGTCATATTGGCGCCCATCCTGCCCAGTCCGATCATGCCCAGTTCCATCGCGATCCTCCCTGTTGTGCTCTCGCTGTACCGTTATCTGTACCTCATTGTCTCACCATCGGCGCCCGCGTGACGCCAAACGTGCGCTGCATCTCCCAACCGCCGGGCCGGCCATGACCTGCCCGGCAGATTACGCGTCGTCCCTAGTGCTATTTCAGAGGGCATAGTTTGAAGCGGGGCGTGCGTCCTGGCGGCGACCTGCGGGCCGACGCCGCCGGCATCCCTGCCGGCAGACGCGGGCCGGCAGGGATGCCGGCGGTCCCAGGGGGCCATTCAAACTCCAACCTCTGATCCTGCACTAGATTCCAGGCCATGCACGGCCGCGCCAAGAAGGGCGACCTTGGGGTTGAGAATGATGTGCACCGGCACACGGGCCAGGAGTTCGGCGAAGCGGCCCTTGTCCGTGAAGATGCCCATGAAGCGCTCGTGGTTCAGGACGGACAGAACGCGCGGGGGGATGCCACCTCCGATGAAGACCCCGCCGGTCGCCAGGACCTTGAGCGCCAGGTTGCCAGCCTCGGCCGCCAGGATATCGAGGAAGAGGTCCAGGGCGTCGACGCAGATCTGGCTGCTGCCCTCCACGCCACTGTCGACGATCAGGGGCACCGGGTCGTGCTCGCCGGCAAACAGCTCGGCCAGCCACTCCGGTTCCTGGCTGCGACCACGCTCCTTGAGGAAAGCATAAATGTTGGGCAGACCGCGGCCAGAGCAGACGCGCTCGTAGCTGACGTGTCCGAGCCTCTCTTGCACGTAATTCAGCAGGTCCACTTGCAGGGGCGTGGTCGGCGCGAAGTCGCCGTGGCCGCCCTCGGATGGATAGGCCCGGTAGCGCTGGCCGTCGTGAACGAGAAAGGCCTCGCCGAGGCCGGTGCCGGGAGCGATGACGGCCAGCGCGCCGCCGGCTGCCGGCGACCCGGCATGCACGGTGTGCAGGTCGTCGGGTCCCAGGTGCGGAACGGCATGGGCGATGGCCGTCAGGTCGTTGAGCAGGCGCACCGCCGGAATGGATAGGGCTCTGCTCAGTTCCGCGGCATCGATGAGCCAGGGCAGATTGGTAATCTGGGCGCGGCCAGCGACGACCGGGCCGGCCACGCCGAAGCTGGCGCGATCCAGGGGCAGGTCCCGCGCCTTCAGGAAATCCTGCACCAGGGCTTCCAGGCTGGGGTAGTTGGCGCTGGGCAAGGTGGCCTCGGCCAGTGGGTCGCGCAACCCGGCCTGATCCGAGTAGATGGCCAGACTTGTCTTGGTGCCGCCGATATCGCCGGCTAGCAGCATGAATGTCTCCTTCCCCCAAACGACGCGGGCTAGCCTGCATTATCCATGGCCGCACGTACTGAGGAGTCCCGGTTTCGGGTCAGTCGCCGCGATTAAAACAGGCTAAGCTCGTCCCTCTGAGGACATCATATGCCTAACTGCATTATGTGTCTTGGAAGGACACGCCGGCACGCCTGAGCGCGGGGAATGGACCGCTACGTGAGGAGAAACGCCACGGGGATGGCCGCCGCGTGACCGGCCGGGACAAACGTCTGCCAGAGATAGATCCCGCAGGCGACGGCGACCACCGCCGTGACCAGCCAGCCGCCGGCCACGAGGCGCCGGCCCACGCGATGTGTCCCCATGGTCTGCCGATCACGGGCCACGATCATCATCAAGGCCAGCGTCACCGGCGTGCCAAGTCCCCCGGCGATCGAGCTGAAGAACAAGAGTTGGATCGGGCCAACGCCCATCAGCGTCACACCCACCCCGATCGCCAGGCTGAGCAGCAGGGTGATATAGAATGCCGGCGCGTTGCGGAAGCGCTCGTCGAGGCTGGCGCGCCAGCCGAACGCCTCGGCCATGACATAGGCGCAGGTGCCGGCCAACACCGGGATAGCCAGGACCGCCGAGGCCAGCAACCCCACGGCGAAGACGACGGTGGCGAGCTTGCCGGCCACCGGGGCCAGGGCGGCGGCGGCGTCCTGCGCCGTCTGCACCTGCCGGTGGTGCAGTCCCAATGTCGCACCGGTGGCGACGACGATTGAGTAGAAAATGAGCCCGGCCGCGACCATGCCCAGCCCGGCGTCCACCTGCACCAGGCCCAGCCGGCGCAACGGCGGGCGCTCCTCGGCCGTCGAGATGGTCTCCCACACGTAGGCGTAGCTGGTCAGCGTGGTTCCCAGCAAGGCCAGCGCCCCCGCCACATAGGCGGAGGAAAAAGCAAAATGCGGTACCACCGTGGCGTGCAGCACCCGGCCCCAGTCGGGGCGGGCCAGAAACGCCGCCGCGACGTACGCCAGGAAGACCAGCATCACGTAGCGCAAAATGCGCTCCAGAGCGGCGTAGCTGCCCCAGACGAGCAAGGCGCCCACGGCAACGGCGAGCGGGAGGATGAACCATTGGTAGGGCCGGGCGGTGAGCAGGCCGAGGGCGGCCCCGCCACCCTCCAGGTCGGCGGCCAGCGTGATCAAGTTGACGGCGAGCAGCAACAGGAGGGTCAGCAGGGCCCACGGGGCACCGAAACGCGTGCGGATGACGTCCTCCAGGCCGGCCTGGCACACGGTGCCGACCGAGGCGCTGATCACCTGGACGACCACCAGCATGGGGATGACGAGAACGACGAGCCAGGCGAGGCCAAAGCCGGTGGTGCTGCCGATGACGGCGAGCGTGGCCACGGTCGTGGGATCGTTGTCCGAGGCGCCGGAGATCAACCCGGGGCCGAGCATGCGGATGACGGCCAGCGGACGGCGCTGCAGCACCCGCCATATCGAGGGCCGCGCGGCCGCCGTCTCTTCCGCCATAGGCGGCTTTCTTTTTCCCATCTGTACCGGCCGTCGCCGCCCCACCAGGTGCCCGCCATCGCGGCCATGGCCGGAAGGAAACGGGCGGGATTAACGAGCATAGCAAGCGCACGAACTATGCCGCGCTCATCAGGGCCGGGCCATCGTCGGGCGCATCGACAACGAGGACGTCCTCCCCCTATGCCCGCGGCTATTTCGGCTTCATCCACACGGTCTCGCCCGACAAGGCGGCACACCTACTCACGAGCACCCTCGGCTCAGGAGCCGGACCCCGAGCTAACGACGTGGCATACAAACAGGTTGGCCCCGGTTCGCCGGCGAACCGGGGCCAACCTATCCTGCATCGCGTCTCAATCCAGGCCAAGGTGGAATCCACGGGATCGGCCCGAGATAGCATGCTGATTCCACCTCGGCCTTCTTTAGTATCTCGACCCTTGGCGATCTATCAGTGGATGTCGACCACAAAGTCTAGGTCGTGCCAGAGCTTGGGGAAGGCAACGCCATTCACGCTGCCGATGACGTGGAGGTCGGCGCCGAAGAAGCCAATCCTGGCATTAGGTGCCGCCGACAGGGCGAGCGTGACCTGATAGACGGTGTTTGGCGCGATGGTAGTGGCGGCCGGGCTGACACCGGCGACGCTCACGAAGATGCCATGGCTCCGAGCAAAGTCACTGACGCTGGCTTCAAGCCGCGCGTTGGAGACGGCCATGCTGCTCGTAAACGACGCCGTGGCCGTAACTGTCGGGCCACCACGATGAATGTGAATCCTGCCGTCCGAGGCGACCATGGTAGGACCCGTCCAATGGATCGCGACCGGCGCGGAGGGCACGTCTACGATCATGCCGATGTCGAGATCGTGCCAGATCTTCGCAAAGGCCACACCGTTCACCGTGCCCACGATATGAAGATCGCCATCGTAGAAGCCGATTTTCGCGTTTGGCGCGGCCGAGATGGCAATCGTGACATGGTATGACCAGTTCGCGTTGAAAGTGGTGGTGGCCGGAGTGACGCCAAGCACCGACGCGGAGACACCGTGTGTCTTGGCCCAATCTGTGATGGTGACCTCGGGCCGGGCATTGGTGATGGTCACGTTGCTCTTAAAGGAAACGGTGCGTGTAATCATGGCCCCCTGACGCACAGTTAGAGCTGTCATATTGGGCGCCTTCCAGGTAACGGCAACTGGTGCCGATGGAGCGTGCGGAGACGCGGCGGAGACGACCGGGCCGCTCATCAAACCGGCGGCGATCGCCACGAGCGCTCCCCGTAGGGCTAGTCGCATGTTTCTACTCCTGATATCCCCGGTGATAAATGGGGCTACTGCGCGCATTGAGAGTGAAAATCGGCGGAGCCCGCGGCGCGTATCACGAGCTCCTCCCCACTGTTCAGACTACCATTCACCGGTTAGCAATCCTTTGCTTAACTGTAAAAGATGTGCAAACGGCTGTTAACTGATGTCGAGGCTAGCGGGCGATGGGTGGGGGCACAGTCCAACGCAGCGCGGCAGTCTGAGACAATGGGGATACACGCATGCAACAGGAGGGACGATAGTGGCTCAGAGCAGCCGATCATCGAACAGGGTGCCCCAAGCCGGGGCAGCGCCACCCACGGTCGACGCCGAGCGCGCACGGCTGCGCGAGGCCTGGGAGCATGGCGTCTGTTGGTACCGCTGGGGGCCGTACCTCTCGGAACGGCAGTGGGGCACCGTGCGCGAGGATTATTCGCCACACGGCAACGCCTGGGAATACTTCCCCCACGACCACGCCCGCTCCCGCGCCTACCGCTGGGGCGAGGATGGCCTGCTCGGCATCAGCGACGACAGCGGCCTGCTCTGCTTCGCGCCGGCGTTCTGGAACGGCGCCGATCCCATCCTCAAGGAACGGCTCTTCGGCCTCACCAACTCCGAGGGCAATCACGGCGAGGACGTCAAGGAATACTACTTCTTCCTGGATAACACGCCCACTCACTCCTATATGCGCGCCCTGTACAAGTACCCGCAGCGCGCCTTCCCGTACGCCGACCTCGTGGCCGAGAACGGCCGCCGCGGCCGCGATCTCCCCGAATACGAGTTGTTCGATACGGGTGTCTTCGCCCGGGATCGCTACTTCGACATCCTGATCGAGTACGCCAAGGCCGGCCCCGAGGATCTGCTGGTGCGCATCAGCGCCACCAACCGCGGCCCCGATCCGGCGCCGCTGCACGTGCTGCCGACCCTATGGCTGCGCAACACCTGGGCCTGGGACCTCTCGACGGCCGGGGGACATCCCAAGCCGCAAATCGCCGCGGCCCCCGGCGGAGACGGCTACGGCCTGCTGGCGGTCAACTACGACCTGGGCAGCTACTGGCTGGCCTGCGAGGGCGCACCCACCCTGCTCTTTACCGAGAATGAGAGCAACGCCGAACGGTTGTGGGGCGCGCCCAACCGGGCGCCCTATGTGAAAGATGCCTTCCACCAGGCGGTGGTGGGGGGCCACCACGAGGCGGTGAATCCGGCCGGCCAGGGGACCAAGGCCGCGGCCTGGTACCAGTCGGCGATCGCGCCCGGAGCCACCTGGACGGTCCAGTTGCGCCTGTCGTCGCAGCGCCAGGAGGCCCCTTTCGAGGGGGCCGATGCGCTGTTCGCCGCTCGCCGGACCGAAGCCGACGCCTTTTACGCGGCGCTGGCCCCGGCGAACATGACCGAGGACGCGCGCCTGGTGCAGCGGCAGGCTTTCGCCGGGCTGCTCTGGAGCAAGCAATTCTACAATTACGATATCGCCCGCTGGCTGGAAGGCGACCCGTGCTGCCTTCCACCCCCTCCGGAGCGCAAGGACGGCCGCAACGCCGACTGGCACCATCTCCACAATGCCGACATCATCTCCATGCCCGACACCTGGGAATATCCCTGGTACGCCGCCTGGGACCTGGCCTTCCATTGCATCCCGCTGGCCATGGTCGATGCCGGCTTCGCCAAACGCCAGCTCATCCAGTTGCTCAAAGAATGGTACATGCACCCCAGCGGGCAACTGCCCGCCTACGAGTGGGCCTTCAGCGACGCCAACCCGCCCGTGCACGCCTGGGCCGCCTGGCGCGTCTACAAGGTCGAGAAGCGCCTGACGGGCGTGGCCGACCGCTCCTTCCTGGAGCGCGTCTTCCACAAGCTGCTGCTGAACTTCACCTGGTGGGTCAACCGCAAGGATAGCGAGGGCAACAACGTCTTCCAGGGCGGCTTCCTGGGCCTCGACAATATCGGCGTCTTCGACCGCGATATGGAACTGCCCACGGGCGGGCACCTGGAGCAATCGGACGGCACGGCCTGGATGGGCATGTTCTGCCTGAATATGCTGGCCATCGCCCTGGAGCTGGCACGCGAGAACCATGCCTACGAGGATACGGCCTCCAAGTTCTTCGAGCACTTCCTGTACATCGCCGCCGCCATGAACGACATCAGCCGCGACGGCATTCCGCTGTGGAACGACGAAGACGAATTCTTCTACGACGTGCTGCACCTGCCGGACGGCACCAACTATCCGCTCAAGGTCCGCTCGCTGGTGGGGCTGATACCGCTGCTGGCCGTGGAGACGATCGAGCCGGATTTGCTGGGGGGACTGCCTCATTTCAGGGAGCGCATGGAGTGGTTCCTCGCCAACCGTCCGCAACTCGCCGGGCTGGTCTCCCGCTGGTATGAGCCCGGCCTCGGCGAGCGCCGCCTGCTGGCCCTGGTACGCGGGCACCGCATGAAGTGCCTGCTGCGGCGGATGCTCGATCCGCGGGAGTTCCTCAGCGACTACGGCGTGCGCGCCCTGAGCAAATACCACGCCGCGCATCCATATGTGCTGGCCGTGAACGGCGCGACCTACAGCGTCGCCTACGAACCGGCGGAATCGACGACCGGCTTCTTCGGCGGCAACTCCAACTGGCGCGGCCCGGTCTGGTTCCCGGTGAACTTCCTGCTAATCGAAAGCCTGCAGCGGTTTCACCACTACTACGGCGACAATTTCCTGGTGGAGTGCCCGACCGGCTCGGGCAA
>Ga0209581_1004665_pt1 | contig 10927 bp, 11 predicted proteins | sample Coa_R2_FD_187160 | JGI IMG/M metagenome (GOLD analysis project Ga0209581, IMG submission 187160) | Surface soil microbial communities from Centralia Pennsylvania, which are recovering from an underground coalmine fire - Coalmine... | ecosystem: Environmental > Terrestrial > Soil > Unclassified ...
CTGGAAAGCGCGTCTGGTCGCTCACTTTGCCCGGCAGCATGAGACGCTCCTCTTTATTGATGATGACGAACGCAATCGGAACGCGGTAGCAGCTCTCGCTGCCGACTTGCCCAACGTGACGATTTCTATTACACCCGGTTTTGAGGAATGTTTACGCGATGCTGATTTCTCCTGATACCCCGATCGATCTCCATCTGCACACGACCCACAGCGATGGTCGGTGGTCAGCAGAAGAGCTTCTGGACCACCTCGTTCAAGAAGGGTTTGGCCTGGTGGCTGTCACCGATCACGACCGTGTGGAAACCGTTGCCAGCGTCCGGCAAGTAGGAACGCAAAAGCATGTGCCGGTTCTGGCCGGCGTCGAGATCAGTGCACAGTTTCATGGACAGATGGGAGATGTGCTCTGCTCTGGCTTTGACCCACACGATGCCGCGCTGCGAGCGCTGGCGGATCGCGTGCGGCACGGTCAAAAGGAGAATGCCGAAGCAGTCTACGCGGAACTGCTGCGCCGGGGCTATCAGTTTCCACGTCGCCAGCAAATGCTGGCAAAGAACGCCGGTGAACTGCGTGTGGCAGGCGATTGCGCCACTTTACTGATCAAGCACGGATATGTGAAAGATTGGCCGAGCGCGTTGGAGATGATTCGCGATGCCGGATATCGGGAATTCAAAGCGGAAATGGCAGAAACCGTCGAGATCGTTCATCGTTGCGGAGGAGTTGCGCTTATCGCGCACCCGGGACGCGGATAACGCGAGCCACAGGAGTTCACGTTCTACACCCCTGAACTGCTCGACCAGGTACGCGCCGACATACCCATCGACGGCATCGAGGTCTATTATCCTACCCATACTCCTGAACTTGTTGAACCTCGCCTACGCGCATCAGCATGATCTGCTCATCAGTGCTGGTTCTGACTCGCATGGCCCTCCTGGTCGCATGCCGATCAAGTATGAGGCGAAGCTCTGCCGGCGCTTGTGTGAGCGTGTCGGCATTCACGTGCAGTGAGAGAGAAAAGCAGGAGAGAACTTTCTTCCACGATCGCTTCACTTGTGTCGGCGAGAGCTCTGCTTCTCACTCCCTCTCCTGCCAGATCCTGGGAGGCTTGCATCCAGGCGGGGAGATCCTTCTTCTCAGGAAGCGCGCAGCGTTTGAAGGGCCGCCTTTGCCTTTCGGAAACCAACGTGGCGAAGATACGCCATTCCCGCGCGTGCGTGGTTTTGACGGAGGTGGTATCTGGAAGGGACGTTCCAGGTATCCACTCGGTTCCTCTCCTGGAGAAGAGCAAAGTGACGGTTGTCCTATCTACCGTATGAGTTATCATCCTGTCAGGAAAAAGCAAAAAAAACAAGCGTGACAGAGGTGTGGCAACGAGCTTGCGCCTCACAGGCGCACTATCGCTCAGTCGTGCAGGGAGCCGATCATGGAAGAGAGGGTCTCCCATGATCGGCCTGGCTGCCTATCCTATTGCTCGCCGGAACCTGCATGCGCCTGGTAAGCGGCCTTCCAGTGGAAGGCCGCCTCGTCCAAATCTCCAGAATCCTCGCACATCTGCGCCAGCAGCCGGTGCGCTTCGGCCAGTTCGGCGCCCTGGCCAGCCTCCGAGAACTGCTGCACCGCTTTGGTGTACCAGCCGAGGGCCTCTTCGCCCAGGCGGAAGCCCTGGGCGAGCTTGCCGCACGCCAGATACAGCGCCCCTCGCGTGCTGGCCTGACACTGCTCCTGGTACAGCAGCGCCTGCTCGCAGGACGTGCGAGCTTCGATCGTGTGTCCCTCCCGGCGCTGAAGGTCGGCCAGGGCCAGCAGAATCGTCACGATCTGGTTCGGGTCCGGTAGCCCGCCGAACTCCGCCAACCTCAGCGCCTCCAGATAGAAGGACTGAGCAGCGGCCTGCTCCCCTTGCCGTGCGCAGATCGCGCCGAGGAGCACACGCAGCGAACGCTCTTGTTGAGAATCCGTGACCATCTGCAGCGCTTGTTGTCCATACGCCAGGGCCTCTTTGAGATGGTCGAGCGCAAGGGAAGCTTCGCTCAGGCCCATGACGATTTCCAACTGATCGGGCAGATGCATGTTCTGGCACAATTCGTGCGCCTGCTCATACTCTGCCAGCGCCGCCTGTGGGCTACGCATGCGCAGCAGGGCTGCGCCGCGTCCGCACAGCGCCCGCGCGCGCAGCCAGGGATCGTTCATGCGTCGCTCGTCAAGGTGGCGCAGACAGCGGGTATAGAACCCAAAGGCGTCCTCGTCCCGCCCGATTTCCCGCGCGAGATTCCCGAGGAACCAGAGCAGCCAGGACCGCCGTCGGCGGATCGTCATCCCCGCTGTTTTGGCCCGGTAGTCGTCTCTGCCTGGAGCGCCCGCTTCCAGCAGGCAGGCGGCCAGCGTTTCCCACTCCTCCTGCCCAAGCGCGGCCCGGGCCCGCACATAGGCCCGCTCTGCTGGCAGGAGCGAGGACGCTTCGGCCAGCAGAGCCAGAACCTGCTCGGCCTGGCCGGCATGCAGGAGCAGACAAAGATCGTTCACGGTGATATGTGGAGCAGAAGTCATGATTTTTTTCCTTTCCAGAGTGGATCTGTCCTCCAAAACGAGTGGATGGCTTGACATGTTTCTGTTCAGGCGTGGACTGCTTCATTCTCCCTGCTCGCAAAGCGCGCGATGCCCAGGCCCGTTTCTGCTTCTGGTACTCAGAGTAACCATTTCACTTTCTCAATGGATTCCATACAAGAGCCGCCTTTGTAATCAGTGTTGACATACCCATCTTTGAACCACTGATCATCGTGAGCCGCTTGGGATCCACGCATCCACTCTCTTGTTGTTAATCCATCATTTGCCTGTTTCCACCGCTCATACGGGAGAAATGTCGCTGCATAAGCTCGCTGAAACAGTGGCCGTTGGTCTATCCCCTCTTTTCGCCACAGCCCACACAGTGGATCTGTGTTCCCCTCTTCCTCCTCTACCCGCTCGAATCCTTCGATGCTGCGGCGAACATCGAAATCGTCGCGCACTTGCTTCATGGGCGCCCAGGCTCCCTCATCCCACATGGCCAGGTAATAATTCTGGGGATGCGAGAGGCGCGGATCTGCCCAACGCTTTTGATAATAAGGAAAGGGAAGCGGTTGATTGATAAGATGATAGAGCGCCGAGAGGGGGACATTCATCTCATCTGGCTCAAAAATCACCTGAATATCCCCGTTGAGCAATGGCGTCTTCCACTCAACCTCGCGCCGGGGTCTTTCTCGGACTCTGGTATCAGGACTCCACATTGCTCTGCCCTTTCCATGTCTGATTGGTACGAAGATTTGGAGACTCCTGGTTGGTCTCTCCGTTTTTGGTGACTGTGACCCGGTTGAGCAGGAGCCAGGCAACTGGGTGGTTTCCCCCATGTATGGTTACGAGGACATGCTGTCTCCCAAATGCCGAAAGCAGCAACTGCTCTATCTTGAGCAATCTTTGCTGCTGTTGCTTGCGATCCATCAACATAGTGAGTTCAGTAACTGTAGGGGGTCTCATTGCACAAACCTTTCTCGCTACGCAAACCGGCCTGGCCACCTATGGCCGGGCCGGCGAGCATACACAACGCACAATCTATTGAAGGGTCCTGGGAGTCAGGCCCGTGTCTGCTGGAGCATCATTCCAAGCTGCTATCGGCTAACACCCAATCCATCTATCCCAGATGGCTAGACAAAGCCTCCACGTCTTTAGCGTGGTTCCGGCGGCAGGCATACCCCATCCCAGGGGTCATTGTCCCAGCCCTCACCCTCGGTGCTGCGCGTGGGCCAGAGCAGATCGCGGATGGCCGGTTGAGCCAGGTAGCTCGCTTTGTCCTGCAAGCCATGCGGACACACCTGGGGAATCTCCACACCCAGATCCTGCAGGATCTCTCTGGCCGGACGTGTCAGGCTCTCGGCCTCATCGAGCGTCCTCCCCTGGACGATGGCTCGCTCCTGGTTGCTGCCCGGCGTCTTTTGTAATGCCCGCAGGCACTCGGAGGACATGAAGCGTTCCGCCCGGCGCAGAGGCAGATGGAAGACAAACTGCGCGCTCGCGCTCTGGTAGGCAAACGCCACCTGGCTGTACCCCTCGGGATCGAGCTTGCGCCGGTCGCTCTCGTCCAACTCGTCCCAACTCTCGTAGCTATCCAGAAAGTAGAGGCGGTTGTCCCGGATGGGCAACAGGTCGATGGGCGCGATGCACAGCGCGGCCAGCCGGCGCGTGGGGAGCGGCTGGCGCGTCTGGGTGGCCCGATCAATCAGCCGGTCGAGCTGCTCCTGCAGATAGGCGCGCACCTGTTCAACAGAGAGCGCCTCCGCCGCCTGGGCGACCAGCGGAAAGTCCTGCCCGCTGATGCGCCGATACAGGGGACGAATGAACTGCTGGTAGAGGCGGTCCCCATCGGGCCAGAAGGGCGGCCAGATCTCGGGATCGCGCAGTCCCTTGAGATGAATGACGAGGCCCCTGGCCGCGTTCTCAGCCGCGCTCTCCAGCAGGAGCTCGCCGGGAAAGCGCGCGGTCCCATCCAGGTAGGTCGTCGGTTGAACCACACCGCCCTTGCTGGCCTGCTCCAGCACCACCGCCTGCACCTCTTGCAAGCCCTGGCGGTCGGCGTACAGCAGGCGGTCGCTGGCCCGTTTCCAGGCGCTGAGGCAGAAGAGCAGGCGCAGGGTGTGCTCGATCTGCTCCGGCTGGCAGAGCCATGTCAGGCGAGTGGGCAGAATCGGGAAAGCCGAAACGGCAAGCTGATGATCTGAAGACATATACGGACTCCTTTATTATGGGTGGAAAGAAACAACAGGATGGGTTTACCACTGCATCCTGCTTCTCAAACTGGTGTAGCTGGCATGTCCAAGAATCAGGTGATCCACGACATCGATCTCAAGGAGTTTGCCCGCCAGGACCAGATGGTTTGTCAGGGTAATATCTTCCGGCGAGGGATCGGGACTGCCGCTGGGATGGATATGGGCTACCAGAATGGCCGGACAATTGCGGATGACTGCTGGCCTGAAGATCTCAGCAACTCGTGCCAAGCAGCAATTGACCGTCCCACGATACAGTTCCAGGTTTTCCATCACCTGGTTTTTGGCATTGAGAACCAGCACGCGGATTACCTCCTGATTCAAATCCTCCATAAGCGGTCGGAGGAGCGCTATCGCGTCGCTCGGTGCGGTGATCTGCAGAAGAGGCCTGGCCTCCAACACCGTCAATCGCCGCATCAATTCGCAAACTGCCACCAAACGCTCGGCCTGAGCACGGGTGAGTCCTGCTGCTTCCAAGTCTGCCGTGCTCGCCCGGCGCAACCACGGCACACCAAACTGCTGAAGGAGTTGCGCCAGGCGGACCGGCATCTGCAAATCGGTCTTGTGGGAAAGCGTGAACGCAAGCAGATCGGGAGTCGAAAGGACCGTCGCACCATACATTTGAAGTTGTTCACGAATATAGTTCATCCTATCTCCTTCCCAGCCGTGAAGAAACGGCTGTGTTGACCCTCATACGGCACCAGCCATCCTGGAGGACAGCAAGGTGTCGCAGGATAGCTGATTGGTAGAGGAAGTGCTTTCAACGAGAGAAGAGTAATCAGCGGCGAAAAGCCACGAGGCAATCAGAGGGTGACTTCCGCCTCTATTTCCTGAAAGATGGTGTGTGGAAACGTGTGGCAGGCAGACGCCTTGCCGTCTGCCTGCCACACGGGCCGGGAGGTGATCTTATAGCTCAGGGAAAGAGCCGGTCATCTGCTCCTCAGCCAGGATCGTGACCTTGAGGACGTATGGCCAGGCATCACCGCCAATCGGATCGCTCACGATCCACCAGGTGGACGGATCACGCTCAGCCAGAGGAGGCAACAGATCGTCGAGAATGGCGTCGAAGGAAAGGGAGTGGCTATCCGCCTTGACCCAGGCTGACGAGCCGCCGACATAGACGGAATGAACCATACGACTATGAGAAGCAATCCAGAGCTTCAGGCATTTGCCAATGGCTTTGATTGGAGAGGCGATACAGCCCTGCGCCTCGGCATAGCGCACTCGCTCCTCTGGCTTCTCTTCTTCCCAGGGATCACCATCGCAGGTATAGAGATCGTTGTCTTCGCTGTGCGTGAGAACACTTTCTTCCGGATACCCCGTATGCTGGGCAAAGGCGTGCGAGATACTCCCAAGCTGCTCAATCAGCGAAATTCGAATAGAGGCCAGGGCGCCCATATCGGTGACTCTTTTGTCAAGAAAGCGTGGATCATACTGGACCTCACGATGTGGGCCCTTTTCACGCCGCAGGTTCTCTTCATCGTCCTCGTCCTCAAACTCATGATACTGATCCAGAATAACCCGCAAACGCGCCAGCACAAACGGCGGCAACTTCTAGATTTCAGGATCACCGAAACGATAATTGGTAAAGGTGGGAAATCCTCGATACGACATACGTGTGTTTCCTTTCTTTCGTGAGGAATCACCTGGTCGCCAGCCACCAGGTACGTTTGTTTGCTTTGAGAAGATTCTGGCGTTGCGGTAAGGCTGAGAGCGCCTCGCGCTGCTCGTCGGTTAGAAGCTTTGGGGCCACATCCGCGAGCCACCGCCCTTGTTGAAAGGGATACCCTGTCTCGATTTCCCACCAGACGAGTTGGCGGAAGTAATCGGGGCTATTGTAGGCGCCAGAGCGGAGCGTCATCTCATCAGCCCAGATGCAGAGAGAACAGCTGAGTCGGCGCGCCAACTTCACGTAAGCAGGATGCGCTGGCCAGCCAGCCAGCGCCTGGGCGCGCAACGTCGGATCTTCCTGCTCAATTCCCTGCCGGTAGAGCATGCGCCGCTCCTCCAGTTCGGCCAGGCTGGTACCACAGGAGCGCCACACCTCCTCTTCGTCCCAGAAAAAGAGCGGATAGAGGGTGAAGGCTAACCGGGGAAGCGCAGGTAGCTGTATATGCGCGTCCTCCTGCTCAAAGAAAGAGTGCTGGATCGGCAGATGAGCCAGGCGCGCCTGATCGGCCTGATACAGCGACCAGGCAGCTTCAGGGATCAGGCGCTTATAGCGCTGGCCGGTGATAGTCGTCCGAACCGAGAACGGCTGCTTCTCGGCACGTGGCTCGCTTTCCGCCGCCCTGATGCCCTCCAGGCTTACTATCAAAGAGGAAGTGCTCATCTGCTTGTCGCAGGCGGTGCGCTTGAGCGCGGTACAATATCGATTGCGCATGCTCGGCCAGAAGGGTGTGGCTGTGTTGGCCAACTGGCCCTTGCGGCGCGCCAGCGCATCCTGCAGATCCCCAACAACGCCTCCCACAACCGGCTGTACCACAATGAGCGGGATGGCGATTTTGGCGCAGAGTGCCTCAAGGAAACTTGCTGTCTCAGCGCGCTCAGCCCGGCCCAACGTCGTGTGCAACGCGTAAAGCTTGCCAGAAAAGCCCTGGGCGCGAAACCAGGGGACAACGGTCAACAACATGGTCTGGCTATCCTTGCCGCCGCTGACGCTCATAGCCACATCCATACCAGCAGCCAGCATTTCTCTGAGCAAATCAGGGAGAAACAGGGAAGCCATCGCATTTTCTCCTCATGCCAAGCTATTCCAGATATGACACGAAAAAGGCGGCAGGACTTGCGAATACGCCTACCAATAAACTCTGACCTCTCACGGGCCTGATCGGGGATGAGGCTCAACTGAAGGCCGGTCCAGGAACCAGTATGAATCATATGCAGAAACTCCTTTGTAGTGAAATGCAAGAGAACACACAGGAGAGGCGCTGAAATACGCTGTTTCAGCGCCTCCCTCACCTCCTGCTTGGTGGCGCAGAAGCTACCAATCTTCAAGGCCCATCCACCGCGCCAGGGGCAATTGACTACACATGTAGAGCGGCTGAGGCACCTGATCGGGCGAGGATACCAGCACAAGTTCCGGCTCCTGATTCAGGTCCGCGCATGCTCCCCAATCCTTTCCCAACTGTGGCTTTTTATACACTCCTGGCTTCATCTGGCCGGTGTGCAGAATGATTTGCACTACGAGATGCATCTCATGGTGCAATCTTTCCAGATACCGCTTTTCTTCCAGGGTGTACCTTTCGTCTGCTTCCGGGTCAGGTCTGCGATAACCAATAATCTCCGCGATATCGTCAAGCACCCCGCTATTGCCGTATGGTCGGTACGTGGATGCTCCCGGCGCGCCGTAGCTCCAATCACCACCGCGATACCAGACGATCCAGAGGCGGCGAGCCAACGCGAGATGCTCTCGCGTCATGAAGAAGAACATGTGCTCCATGCCGTATTGTTTCTCCCGTTCATAGAGAGCCTCTCCGCTCGTCCGTGAGTAGAAGAAGAGATGGGCAGCACAGGCGTGCCAGACGCGGAAGATATATTGCTGGCTTGTTTCATCTTTGCCGAGCAGGATCGCCTGCAGATTGCGAGCGATCGCTTCTCCCCAACATCCGTCAAATGAACAGTGCCAACGTCCCATGGCTATTCTCCCACAACGGTGATTGTCACGCCTGGCTCAAGCGCGTCACGAAGAGACTCTGCCAGTTTCAGTGCTTCCCGCATATGCGTGAGCAAACAGCGACAACTTTGCTCCTCGTGAACGATCAGCGGGTAGTGCTGGACGAGGCCGCTCATCTCTTGAAACAGGACCTGGATGTCCTCTACCCACATCTGTGCATGCGCAGCCATGACCTGAGCAGGCGAAAGGGGCGCTGTCCCTCTCGAAGACCTTGCTTCGTCCTCCACTGACTCTTCCCTCAGCGGCGGCTTCCCCTTCCAGGAGCACAGCAATGCAGATTCAGTCGTATTGGCGAAGGCTTTCTGCCAATACCGGTAACAGTCCCTGGGAAGCAACCGTGGGATACCAATACGCTTTCCAAGTAGCTGGACCCGCAGGTTGAGCGCCCGGTCGGTCCAGCGTGAAGCACGTGCCTCCGACCCGCGATTCCTAGGAAAGAGCGCCTCGTGGAGAGGAAACTGAGTCAGATAGTGCGCCACAAGCACGAGCGTTTGGGAATCCAGACGCCGCACCCGCCACCATCTTTTATGATAATCATAAAACGTGATCGTTTTCTCCGTGAGGTTAAAATCAGAGGATCGAAGCGAGACAATCGACTTGGGCCAGAGCCCACACCGCAGAAGCAGGGCCATACACAGCGCATCGCGAGCCCCTCGGCGGCTCTGGATGGGTTGGGCGAGTAACTGCTGTGCCTGCTCATCAGTGAGAGGGAAAGAAATCACCTCCGACTTCAGAGGAGGAACGGGGATCGCGTGAATCGCTTCATACGTCGAGCCAGCAAGGACGCTGGCTTCCATGGCTAGAGACGCGTAACGCTTCACCGTATGGGCCTGAAGGGCAATGCTGGAGGCTTGATAGCCCTGAGCTTTCAGGTCCTCCAGATACGCCTGAACAAGTTGAGCGGAAATCTTGGCCCAACTCGAACTCTCGGTGAGTAGATCACCGAGCCTCACTCCCTGCGCTTGGGCAAAGGCGCGCAAAGAGGCCAGTTCTCTGCGCTGCCGCTTCTGCGATCGCGCAGAAAGAGCGGCATAATACGGCCGAAATATCGGGGCAACTGCTGGATTTTCTGAATTCATTGTTCTTTCCCCTTTTCCTCACAGAGCAGATGTGCCAGGTTCCCGGCATACATCTGCGTATGAGTAGCGATCGTTTGCACGTCTGCATCAAAGTGATCGGATGTGGGCATGAGGCAGAGCCGCAGCCTGCAAAGATCCTCGACCGCGCCGCCAAGCTGTTGAGCCAGCTGCACCTCCGAGAGTCTGTGCTTTTCCTGGTACCTGGCCAGCTTATGAGCGATGAAGAAGGGATGGGAGGTAGCCCGCTGCGCAACCCGCTCTAAACGTGAAAGCTGGGTAGCGAACGCGTTTTCCAGTGCAGCAAGCGACTCTGGATCGCAGAATTCCTCAAACTCCTGAATTCGACGCTGGCAGACGTCGTAGGGATCGCGCGTTTGCGCGTAAAGCTGCTCCCATTCCTTTTCGCCGGAGCAACAGGCCAGCATCCGACGCAGAACCAGCAGACGCCAGATCACGGCATCAATCGTGGGCAGGTTCTTACTTTGATGCAGCCCGGCAAAATTCCGGTCCTTGTATAGTAAGCTCACCAGCCATTCCTGAGACGGGTGCTTCCAGCAAGGCGAGCTTTCTGATGCCGCTTGCATGCCCAACTGGCAGATGCAGTCTGCCAGAGGTGTCAAGGCAGTATCGTCCAGCAGGAGCGGGACAATCTCCTGCATTCCCAGGCGAGCCATAAGGGTGGGGGAGGCAAGATCCGGACGCGGAAGGAGCTGTTGGGCCAGTGCGAGGGCTATGAGCGGCTCTGGCGTGCGAGCAAAGATTGTTCCTCCTTTGCCCTCGCGCAGATGATAGGCTGTGCTCCCCCAGAGCCCGACCGAGGCGTACCAAACGATCAACTCACCTCGGTCTCCCTCTCGCCTGCTCCCCTCCGGTGGTGTAGTCCATATCATCGGAGATGGTACGCCAGTTTCCTGAGGCGCAAAAGCAGCCAGCGCTGCTTTCACGCGAGCGGCCAGTGTTTCCGGAATCAAAGGCTGTTTCAGGATGTCTTCGAGGGGAAGCGGCTCCTCACTCTCGATAAAACGCCGAGGCCGAGAATTAAACGCGTAGTAGAGGAAGTCCTTGCCAGCACTTCCCTCTGGCGGGGGCGCAGGATGCAGAAGCATGCCCCAGAGAGCGTCGAGTTGCTTGCGCTTCAGCGGGTACATGGGGGTCTTGCCGGGTTTTGCTTTTGCCATATCTGGTTCCCTCTCTAATCCATACGCCCATTTTGCTTCATTGCTTGAAAGGATTGGCGTATCTCCTGTTTGATTGCTGCTTCCTGGTTGGCATACAGCCGCTCGACCACCTTTCGGGCTTCAACCGGATCGGCGTTCAAAAGCTGTTCGAAGTCTCGCTGCTCGCCAATCTCCTGCATTTTTGTGAAATGGGAGCTCACCTGA
>Ga0209581_1004669_pt1 | contig 10914 bp, 15 predicted proteins | sample Coa_R2_FD_187160 | JGI IMG/M metagenome (GOLD analysis project Ga0209581, IMG submission 187160) | Surface soil microbial communities from Centralia Pennsylvania, which are recovering from an underground coalmine fire - Coalmine... | ecosystem: Environmental > Terrestrial > Soil > Unclassified ...
CAGCGGCACATCTGTCGGTTATAACCATATCAGCATCGGGCCGGGGGGCTTGAGTGGGGTGAATTTCGGTCTTCTATTCCAGACCACCAGCCCAGGGGCGAACCTTGGCATCGCTCTGTGCCAAGGAACTCTCGATCAAAACGGCGGTTATTCGGGGCTTTTGACGGTGTACGGGCTTAGCTATACGCCCGTTGCCTATTATCTTTTAACCGCTGCACATCCTATATCCTAATAAAACGGGGGCCGCGCATCCGACCAACGCGGGAGAAAAGAGAAAGGAGAAAAACATGGAGCACAACACAACAAATCCACAATTTGAATTTTACCCTCCACAAAAACATTGTATAATCGAGGGAGGGCACATTCTTTTTGTTGAGACAGAATACGATCCTGATTCCCCAAATCCTTTGGAAGAGGATGAAGGATTGGGGCAAATCCGCTCTTTCAATCCTCGGCACATAAATTACATTAACCTTAAAAAAATCAACACCGTTGTCACTGAAAATCTTGATGCCGTCCAGCTGTCATACTATGAGCACGACCGCTGCCTTTGGTTTGTTGCCGGAACACGCACCCCACCCGGAGTTGAATTCCAATGGGACGGCGTACGGTTCGCCGGCATCTGGTTTCCAACCGAGGCCACAATTCAAGAATACGAGGCTTCTCAAACGGATAAAACACGGCAGCAATGGATGATCGAAAGAGCAAAAGAAGCATGTAAAATTTACACAGCTTGGTTAAATGGTGAAGTATATGCATATTCTGTACACCTTTTTCCGATAAAGAAAACGGAACGAGGACAGCTATATGACAGACGCGAAGATTATAGATTCGACCAGCCGCTCTTCGAGGAATACGCTGGAGATTTTATTGATTTTGATCAATTTGAAGCAGAGGTTAACGCGGCAATAAACCGCGCATTGTCTAAAATTAAACCATAAAGGAGTGAATATGGCCAGATTTTCAAAAAAGCAATACCAAATGGTTGCCGGTGCTCTGGCAAGCGCATACAAGCAGCTGCCCGACAGCCACTCATTTATGAAAGTAATTACTGAACTCTCAAAAATGTTTCAGAAAGGCAACCCTGCTTTCCAACCAGATCGTTTTGAAGCTGCGGCGCTCGGAAAGGTTTCTGCCAATTCGCGCCCGCTATTCGATAAAAGAATTCAAGAAAATTCTGAACAGCCCAAAGGGTGCTCAACAAAAATCATTAGCCCCAGCGGGCTGCGATTGGATTTAGGAGATATTACTTCGATTCCCATGAGGAGGAAATATGGCTTATAGATTTAGAGAGGCTCTAGCAATTCAGGAAGGCGCTTGCAATCCCAGCGGAATTGCCTATGCAATTATCGAAGCGTGCAAAGAAGCACGTCATGAAGATCGTAATCCAACAGAAGATGTGGCGGTACGCCTAATGGTGCATCAACTCGCTTACATCTGTAACATCGCTGTTTTCGATACCAACAGTGAAGCATATGATGCAGCCATAAAAGAATGCCTTGAAAGACAGGCGGCCGAGGATGTCAAAAAACCACCCAAAAATCCTTAGCACAATCAAAATTTCATAAAAACACGATATAATTACGAAGGGAGGAACTATGTCTTTTTTATTTACAATCCAGCTCGCGTTAATCGTATTTCAGGTATTTTTCCTCGCGGCCATACTTCTTTTTCTAGTTTATTGCCACGACCAAGACGAGAAAAAAATATCAACGGAATAGGCAGGAGGATGAATAATGACATTTAGAGACTATGCCGCCACTTGGCAAACAACCGTGTTGCCCTTAAAGGCGGAGGCCAGCCAGGTCACAATGCGCCACCACCTACAGAAACATCTTCTGCCGGCTTTCGGCGCGCATAATCTAGAAGAGCTCACAAATGGAGCCGTACAGGAATGGATTACGCTCCTTGCCAACAGCCACGCACCCAAAACCGTAAAGAATCTTTGGGCCACACTACGCCTGATTTTGAAGTCTGCACACCGGGATGACCTGATTACACGCATCCCTGAGCCAGCGTTGCCGCGTGTTCGCAACAATCGGCAGGCGTGGTATACACTTTCTGAATTACGCCGCGTGCTCGAAGCCGCAGAAGCCGCGAAACCGCTGGTGTGGCTTCTAGCCGAAACGGGCCTCCGCGTCGGAGAAGTTCTGGGTTTGACTAAAGACGCTGTAGACTTTCAAGAGCGCACCCTGACCGTTCGACAGAGTGTGTATAAGGGAAAAGTCCAAGCCACAAAAACCCAGGCATCTGATAGAATTCTCAGCATTTCTCCACAACTGGCGGTACTGTTATCAGAACAGAGCCAGCGCAGCGCACAATTCCTTTTTGGTTCCCGAGGGGGGAGCCGGCCAGCGTGCCCAGACACACTGGGGGATTGCCTTTATGATATTCATTTAGCAGCAGCAGTAGATTGGAAAGGAATTCATGCCTATCGCCACGCCAATCGCTCGCTTATGGCCCGACTGGGGATTCCCGATCACATTGCGGAGTACCGCATGGGTCATGCGCCGCAGGGTATCCGAGGGGTGTATCTCCATATTCAGCCGGGCGCAGACCGCGAGGCTGCCATCCGCATTGCGGACGCCTTAGGTCGTCGAAATCACACGAAAGAAGAGAAGGATGCCTTATGGGGAGAGAGATAACCCACAACGGCAACTCAATTACTGGCGCCCATGCAGTTAAAAAAGAAAGCGCCGTACAAGACTGGAACGTCACCTCTTATCTCATTAGGTACTTGACAACACACGAAGCGCGATGCTACTGTCCTTGAAGAGGGGCATTCTCTTTTTGAGGACAAAATAATGAGCCTAAGCTACGATGTTTCCAATACACCAAACGCCGGGCGTCTTATAGAATCTCTCCGTTACCTCGGCTACGGCAACTATGAGGCCTTGGCCGACATTATCGATAACTCCATTGATGCCGGAGCGCACCACATCAGCATCCGCATTGCTTCCCGTCAAGGCGAAATAGAAATTACGATTGCAGACGATGGTTGCGGCATGGATCGAGAAACCCTAGACCAAGCCATGCGCCTGGGTTCGCTGACCGAGCGCTCCATCGAGGCCGATCTAGGCAAGTTCGGAATGGGATTAGTAACCGCCAGTCTCTCAATGGCGCGCCACTGCCACGTAATCACCCGCAGCGCCCGGGGTGAGCTTTGGTCGAGCGCTTGGGACGTGGATCATATTGTACGAACCAACACTTTTTCTAAGCACCTGGATCGTGCAACAACTGCTGAGCGCAAACTCTTCCGCGAGTTACTGCCCAAAGCGAAAAGCGGCACGATCATCCGGCTCACAAAAGTAGACAACCTCAGCAATCGAAATACAACAGTATTCGCTGCAACCTTGTCTGAACACCTGGGCCGGGTACACCGTTATTTCATTAAAGAGGGAGTTCAAATCAACATCAATGACAAGCCCGTCAACGTCATCGACCCCCTCCAGTTAGACGACAAGGGCACGCAAATTGTTGTGGACGATACTATTTCCTTTCGTCTAGACGGGCAAGAACACCCCATCCGAATCCGAGTAGTCCTTCTCCCCGACGAACCTCTGCACGCTTTGGACGTGGCTAAGTCTATGAAAGCCCAGGGCTTTTATGTGCTACGAAATAAACGGGAAATCGCCAATGCCGTAACCCTTGGCTTCTTCACAAAACACCCCGACTTTAACCGAATGCGCGGCGAGATATTCTTTACCGGGGCGCTGGATCGCCAGATGGGGATTGAATTTACCAAACGCCAAGTCAATCTGAGTGAAGAGCTATCTGAAGAGCTGGGCAAGATTTTAATTCCGACCTGCCGTACCATAAAGCGGGGGGAATCGACACGAAGAATCGAGGCCGATACTGCCGCTAAGGAACAACATACTCGCGCGGCCAAAGCCATAGCCGAAAAATCCAAAGTGCTGCTGCGCCCGCAGCCGGCCCCGCCGACAGAGGCCGAAGAAAGAGAAAAAGAAAGACAAAGAGAAAAAAGCGGCGCCGGAAGTGAAGCACAACCCGCAGCAAAAAGTCAAAAAGCGACCCTTCGGGAACGAGAGGCGGCCATAGCCGGTGCGGAAAAACAGCAAACCACCATAGAGTTCCGGGAAGAACATCTAGGCCCCACGGGGCAGCTCTATGAAGCGGACCTGCAGGGAAGAAAAGTTGTTGTCCGCTATAACATTGAACATCCCGCCTATGCTCGGCTGGTGTCTGAAAATCTTGATTCACCCCGGCTGGTGAGTGCCATTGATTTCTTGCTTTATTCAATGGCCGCTGCCGAGTTACGGGTGGGGGCGGAGTCAGAAACCGCCAATGAAACGTTGGCGAATTTCAAAGGAGTAATGTCCGCCAACCTACGGACATTACTTAGTTAAGAAGAAGAGAAGCAGAAAGGAGGACAGAAAGATGGAACAGGTAAGGAGCTATCACGTGCTAATTCGTGCAAAACACGATTCAACAATCCTCGAAGCCCCGATGTGGTTTCCAAGCCCAGAGGAGGCCGAGGAATTCGGAAAGGAAGCTATCCGCGTTTTGAGCTGATTTATTGAGCTTGATGCGTGGAAAATCACGTCCACTGATCAAGCCCCAACCCATACTTTTCACGAAGGCAATCTTTTAGTATTACAGAAAGGAGTGCAGTAGTGCCAAAACAAACCGAAGAATTAAGCCGAGAATATAAGGGTCGAACAATTCGCCTTAACCCAACGACGCTCAGATTTGAGATTGCCGGCGAGGGGGTTGAGGAATCGGTTTCACTAGATTCCCTAGCCGAAGCCGAGGCGTACATTGACAACATTGAGCGCCGGGCCATCAACGAAATCCGCAAACAATTTGAACCCATAAGGCTGATCGATGAGATGGGGGTTGAGCATGTTCTCAAAGGTTTACACATACGAACCCTAAGGCCACTGCTCGAGCCACCCCTCAACTACCCATCGGCCTTGTATGTTGCCACGCCAGAGGTACGACAACGGATTCAGGAACTCTTGGACTGGCGTCAGAAAGTTCAAGCAATAACCCAAGAACTAGAGGCTGCGCTTATCCGTTTTCCGGATAGAGATAGCTCGCTTAGCTATGTCGAGCAACTACTAATGCTCACTTCGTCGGTCCAAAAGGCCGTTCAAGAGGCACAAACTCTCAAAACACCGGCAAGTCCTGCTCCCAAAGAAGTTCCTGCTCCAGAGGAAGCTCCGTCCAAGAAAACACGCTCTCGCCGTAAGCAAGCAAAAGCTGCTACTCCATAAAACCCACAATACCGCGTTGATCTTTCGGCGCTGTCCCCTATCTTCGGGGACAGCAGCCCCTACAAAAAAATACTAAAGTATCTTTTCCATTGCGCCGATAGTAAATAAGGAACGAGATATATGAGCACTAAACAACAGCGCGCCACCCGGCATTTTCCACACAAACCTTTCACTTTTTATTCCTTCGTTATATCGTTATTGCGCGAAGAGGAAACCTTCAGGACCCCCCTTACAATCCCGTTTGGCGCAGACATCTGCAAAAGAAAGGACACAAATATCGCAGGATCGGGACGCCGGACGGCGTCCGTGCCGCCACCGATTCCAAGCCCCAAGCCAAGGTCGATTTTTTCAACCTTGGCATTAGCTGCCTGGCCCAACCCCAGGGGAACCACAACCAGGTCGCCCTCACGAATCTCGTTCCCAAATGCATCTTTTACCACACAAACCTCCAGCGGGAAAGCTTCCCTGTATTCACTATACATCAAAAATAAGCCTGGCTGACTGTTGCAAAAAAATATTTTTCTTCACGGTCAGAAAGCTGAATTTTTATGTGAGAATATACTAGGAGGCTATTGCTTATGGATTACGTAATGAGTTTCGAGGAGATTGCGGAAAAATTAAACATGTCAGTGGAGGAGGTGATAGAAGTATATAATACCGCAATGTACAAAATCCGCATGAAGCTCTCAAAGGGAAGGCATATCTGCTGGAAGTACGACAACGGAACTAAGAAAGAAATCTTCCGGGTAACCGGACTTTCGCCATTGGGGGAAGCTCTACGCAGTCACTTGGATGATCTGATGGCTGAAGGCAGACGCCCGGCGGTTACACGAATCATTCGGTTTGAAGATAACCTAGAGGATGAATAATGGAAGGAATGCTGTTTTCAAAAGAAGAAATGTCCGCGCTTCTTCGGCAACTCCCGCAGCCTGAGCCACCGCAGGATTATGCAACACCAGTTCATTTTCCGGACATTCATAGAGCAAAGCGCATAACCCTTGACATCGAAACACACGACCCGGACCTACTTACGAAAGGGCCAGGTCCCCGTCGAGACGGTTACATCGTGGGCTTCGCCATCAATGTTAACGACGGAGAATTTGTCGAATACTTCCCCGTCAAACATCGAGACGGTCCCAACTGTCCGCAAGCGCTGCAGTGGCTCGTAGATAATCTTTGCCGATTTCGTGGGGAGCTCGTCGGAGCGAATCTATTATACGACTTAGACTATCTCCAGTACGAAGGTGTTGATGCCAACTTATTTGCTGTCCACGACATACAATTTGCTGAGCCGCTAATCGACGAACACGCGCCCTCATATTCTCTCGAAACGCTGGCACAGAAATATCTTGGTATGGGAAAAGCCACCTTAAGCCTTGAAGCTCTTTATGGGCCTCGAGTAAAACAAGCGATGGCGGAGGTCCACCCCGGGCACATGCGGACCTATGCTTTACAAGACGTTATTTTGCCGAGCCTTATTCTCGACAAGCAACGGCTCGTCCTGGCAAAAGAACGTCTCCTGTCTTTATTTGAATTAGAGAGCCAACTTATTCCTCTTTTACTGTACATGAGGAAAACAGGAGTTCGCGTGGACTTGGAACGGGCCGCCGAGGCAGAGCGCATTCTGGCCGCACGCCGCGATGCCGCGCTCTTAGGTATGAAACGAATTGTAGGCTTCGATGTCGATCCAGATTCCGGAGAGTCTATCTCTCGGGCATGCCAAGTATTAGGAATAGACCATCCTTATACTGACAAAGGCAATCCTAGTTTTGTAGGGGATTGGCTAAGAAGTCAAGCGGCAAAAGACTGGATCGATGAAATGGACGAGGGCAAACTATTTTTCCGCTATTTGCTTGACGCCAGAAAATATGAAAAAGCCCGTAATCCATTTCTGACCAACTACATCCTGGGTAGCCACATCAACGGAAGAATTCACGCGCTCTTTCATCCCTTACGACGAGTGGCAGAAGACGGCAGCCAGCAAGGAACGGTCTCCGGTCGCTTCTCTTCCACACATCCCAATCTGCAAAACATCCCCGCCCGCGACCCCGAACTTGGGCCGCTGCTTCGTTCTTTCTTCCTGCCCGAACCAGGCTTCAAGTGGCTCTCTTATGACTACAGTCAAATCGAATACCGTATGTTCTCTCACTTCGCAGTAGCTGCCGGTTGCGAAGGAGCGGAGTCCATTCAAAAGAAATACATTGCAGACCCCAACACGGACTTCCACGCGGCGGTTGCCGAGCTGACCGGCGTCTCACGCAAAGAAGCCAAGAACGTAAATTTTGCCTTGCTGTACGGCGCCGGTCCTCGAAAGCTGGCGTCCATGTTAGGGCTCCTGGGCCCCGACGGCAATCCTACGCAAAGAGCCTTGGATATCATGGAGCAATATCACGAACGCGCGCCATTCGCTAAGGAGCTCCTAAAAAAGATTAGCCACAAGGCGGCACATCGAGGATATGTAACCACTATTCTCAAACGTAGGGCACGTTTTAATCTTTGGGAACCATCCGGGCAAAACGCCAAACGAGGAGTTGCTTTACCCAAAGAAGAGGCTACGCGATTATACGGGGATAAAATTCAACGAGCGCAAACCTATAAAGCCCTCAACTCCGTATTGCAAGGAAGCGCTGCCGACCTAGCCAAGAAAGCTCTGGTCGATATTTGGAAAGCCAGGATCATTGACGAATCTTTAGCCTTGCACCTACTGGTACATGACGAGTTTGATTTCTCCATCGAGGACCCGAACGACAAACGCATTAGCCAAATCAAAGAACTAATGGAGAATGCCGTTCCTCTCAAGGTGCCGGTTAAGACAGAGGCGGGGTTAGGAGATAATTGGAGTGAAGCCCACTAGAGAGGACAAAAATGACGCCCGAAGAATATTGCAAACTGGTAAATCCCGCTCCCGAAAATGAAGAATACAAAATCAAGGAATTTGCCAAAAAGCAGCCAACCCCTGCCGCCCGGCTGGCTATATGGCACAACCGTGAGCTGCATCCGCCTCGGCGGATCGACTGGCAAACAATATTTACGTTGGATTATGCTTACAGGATAAAAGATTTTACAATCTTGCAGCAGTACGCCGGCGGCCGCCACGCACTTGCAATCCTGATCGCTCGAACCATGCTCGACGATCTTAAGAAACAAGAGGAAGAAAACTATCTGCATCCGTGGTGGGCATAAAATCTAATTAGCGTGTATTATACTCTAATAAATTGCTTGCGCCAACAAACGACTTCGGGATGAGACGATAAGGAAGAACCCCTTAATTCTAGAAGGTAAGATAGCGCCGCCCGATTTTCCGGTGGCGCGGATTCGTTTCTAATAATTGTTAACAATAGATAATCCGGCATACCAGCAAAATCCTGATCAAACTGCTGAATCAATCCTTCCGGTACTTCGTGATATAGCCGCGAATACACTCGATAAAAATCTTGTGCTTTTCTTAGGTGGTGCGTTGTAATGATGTCATTATCCGGCTCAGGCTGTCCGGCATCTGAACCGATCTTTACTTCACTACGATATCGTCGATCACCCGCCGGCACGATGCCTTCTTGAAAGGCAATATAACCCGCACCCACATCTTCCCACGGGTATCTGCAAAACTCTTTCATTCCCCTTTTCACCACGGCAGAAACAAACCGCCGTGACGCCCAATAACCGGCTCCGCCGTGTAAACACAAAAAAGGAGCTACCTTTTGCTCATACACCACCATATCTTGCAGCATACCCACGTGATCGTGCCGCGCAAACCCGCTCAACAGTAATCTATCTGGAGCCACAAACGTATCGTTATCAATCTTGAAAAAATAATCGTATTCAAATTCCAAAGCATACTTATACATGAGCCAGGTTTTTTGATTGTGTTCTGGCTTGCTGTCCCCCACCGGCACAAAAACTTCATCAACTTCTAATGGCTGCGATATCCCATTACCCACAAAAAACCGCACATCCACGGCCATTGCTGCAGAAGAAGGAACATGCCGAACCCAAGTATTCCGATGGACGGAGTGAATTGGCCGGTGTAAATTACAAGAAAGAACACCAATAAGTATGCGCATCGTGCTATTGTAAAATCATATAAAAACGTTCTGCAAATCCTGCTATCGTCTGCGCATGGTCTTGATCATTAATAATTCGGCGAGCGTCAACATAATTGGCCCCAGCATCGTTGATATAATCATCTAATTTCTTGCCGGTAAACAGCCCCTCCCGCATCCCTACAGAAAGAATGCGGTAAGCGACCGATGGCTCCAATGCCAAATCAGGTTGTGCCACTAAATCATACCCTACAACTTTTGAAAAGCGCTCATAATTTGATTTCCAAGTAATCTGACAGTATCCCCGACCATAATAAACCTGTCCGGTTTCTGGATCGGGAATTCCATAAGGTCTTCCCGCTCCATTTCCATTTTCGGCTATTGGCTTATAAGTATAACGCGTCTCCCAGCGTACCGTCGCTAAAACATAGGCTACCTGCCGCTGGTCTGTGAAGGCAATATCTTCGCTAATGAAACTTAGAAGCCGCCTAAATTCTAACTCATGGCTTAGCGGCGGCCACGGATATTGGCGGACAATTTCATCGATGGGCTTAAGCAGCATTAAATCTATTTTTTACTCCTCCAATTAAAATCAATTGAATTTTTACGTAATTTAATCGAAAAAAAATATTCCAATTAAATTACTCCATGCCTTGCCATGCCATGCCATGCCTTGCCCGGCCAAGCCACGCCTCGCCAGGCCAAGAAAAACATTATAAAACCACTTAATTTTTTTACGTAATTCAATCAAACAAGTGCGACTGAATTACTCCATGCCGTGCCTTGCCTCGCCGCGCCTCGCCCGGCCGCGCCTTGCCATGCCAAGAAAACTTTATAAAATCGTTTAACTTTAACGTGCCCCAATCGGAACATTTTTGTTCCGATTGAAGCACTCCCCATCACGCCATGCCCGATCCTACCTGGCACGGCCCCGCTACAAACGAACTTTAGTTAGATGTATACGGGCGTCCATCAAATTCAATCAGCCGGAACTTCCCAAACCAGCCTTTCTTTTGAGGCCGATAGTCCCCAATCCCGATACGCCGGCCAGCCTCTGCAATGATCAATGGAAGCTGTGAAGAAGCTTGTTCAGGAAAATCGTCATCCTGAATTATTTCGAAAGATAGCTTCCATTCGTTCAAGCGCGGCCTGGAACGCAGCACGCCCTGGCGCTGCACTACCGCCCTTCGCGTGTCAATAAAATATTTGTTTGTGCCTAAACCAAGCAAGGCCGGCTGAAGTAAAATTGATCCAGCAACAAACGGCGCCAAGCTTTGTTTGCCAAAGCGATAAGCGGAAGAGGCTTGGATTAAGGCAATTTTAAGATTATCGCTAGGAAAGCATAGCTCGCTTCCCGGGCCATCAAGCCAATAACAACGCGTGGCGGCCTCTTCTTCAGGGGTAGGAACGGATTTTTTTCCGAAGTGCTGTGGGATCATCCCGATTGGATTGCTAAATAAGATCGGCGATGTCCCTTCAATAGTCACCTTGTATTTTTCCATATTTCCTCCACAATTTTCTTATATTTTTACGCAATTTAATTGAAAAAAAATATTCCAATTAAATTACTCCATGCCTTGCCATGCCATGCCATGCCTCGCCCAGCCACGCCTCGCCCAGCCAGGCCAAGAAAAACA
>Ga0209581_1004670_pt1 | contig 10911 bp, 11 predicted proteins | sample Coa_R2_FD_187160 | JGI IMG/M metagenome (GOLD analysis project Ga0209581, IMG submission 187160) | Surface soil microbial communities from Centralia Pennsylvania, which are recovering from an underground coalmine fire - Coalmine... | ecosystem: Environmental > Terrestrial > Soil > Unclassified ...
GTCGCCGTCCTGTGCGTCGTTGTGGCCGGCACACTGAACCAGCATATCACCGAGAAGGGCGACACAGCCCCAAATTTCAAAATCACAACGGACCAGGGCCGGACCATCTCGCGCTCCGACTTCGGATCTAAAATTCTGGTGCTTAATTTCTGGGCAAGCTGGTGCCCGCCCTGCATTCAAGAAATGCCCTCGCTCGACGAGTTCACGCGCCGCTTTGCAGACCGGGGCGTGACGGTGCTTGCCATCAGCGTCGACGCCAATGAACAGCGATATCGCGATCTGCTGGATCGCGCCAAGCCCTCGTTTCTGACCGCGCGCGATCCGGGGGGAGAAATCGCGGCCCGCTACGGGACGTTCATGTTCCCGGAAACCTACATCATCGACCAGAACGGAAAGGTGCTCTACAAGGAGGCAGCCGCTCGCGACTGGACAGATCCCGCCTTTCTGAACTACTTCCAGAGCCTGTTGTGACTCCCGCAGTGCTCAGCGCGGTTGAACGGATTTTCGGGCGCGGCGGATATCTCCACAAACCCGAGGACTTACGGCTGTATGAATATGATGGCAGCGTCGATAAAGCGCGTCCGGACCTGGTTGTGTTCCCCCGCTCGACCGAGGATGTGGTCGCCGCTGTGCGGCTGGCGAACGAACACGGCATTCCCATCGTCGGCAGGGGTGCGGGAACAGGCCTGAGCGGCGGCGCAATTCCGCGAGAGGGCGGCATCGTAATTGCCTTCTCGCGCATGAACCGCATTCTCGAAATCGATCTCGAAAACGAGCGCGCCGTCGTGCAGCCCGGCGTTGTCAATCTGGATATTACGCTGGCCGTGCAAGGCTCCGGATACTTCTATGCGCCGGATCCCTCCAGTCAGCGGGCGTGCACGATTGGAGGCAACGTCGCCGAAAACGCCGGCGGTCCGCATACCCTCGCATACGGCGTCACGACCAACCACGTATGCGGCCTGGAAGCCGTGTTGCCGGATGGCTCCGTATTCACAACCGGCGGCAAGGAACTGGATCTGCCCGGCTACGATATCACCGGACTGCTGACCGGCTCCGAAGGGACCATGGCGCTGGTCACCAAAATCATCGTCCGGCTGATGCGCCAGCCGGAGCTGGTCAAAACCATACTTGCGATCTACGATCGCTCAGAGGACGCAGGCCAGACAGTCGCCGAGATTACCGCCCGCGGAATCATTCCTGTCGCGGTCGAAATGCTGGATGGGGTAATGTTGCGGATGGTGGAAGAGGCGACCCGCGCCGGCTACCCCCTGGATGCCGCCGCCGTTCTGCTGATCGAGCTGGAAGGTCTCAAAGAGGCCGTCGATGAGCAGGTGGAGCAGGTGCGCGAAGCGTGTCTGGCCTGCCGGGCTCGCGAGTTCCGGGTGGCGCGCTCGCCCGAGGAGCGGGACCTGCTGTGGAAAGGCCGCAAAAACGCCTTCGGCGCCGTGGGCCGCGTGAGCCCCACCTACTACGTGCAGGACGGCGTCGTGCCGCGCAGCCAGATCGCTCCCATGCTTCGTTACATCGCCGAGGTCTCCGAGCGCTACGGCCTCATCATCAGCAATATCTTTCATGCAGGCGACGGCAATCTGCATCCGATTATTCTGTTCAACCCCCGCAAGCCGGGCGACTTGGATAAGGCGCGCGCTGCAGGATTCGACATTCTCCGCCGCTGCATCGCCGCGGGCGGCTCCATCACCGGGGAACACGGCGTCGGGATGGAGAAGATGGACCTCATGCCGGACCTGTTCTCCCCAGAATCGCTCGACATGATGAGGCGCTTGAAACAGATGTTTGATCCGGACAGCCGGCTGAATCCCGGCAAGGTCCTGCCGACAGGCAAGGGCTGCCTGGAGATCCGTCAGCCGGCGTCGATGACGCTCTGAATCCGGCCGCACGTCTGCCAAAATATGTCCATGCTGTCCCGCCGCCAGTTCGTTTTGTCTGCGGCTGCGGCCGCGGCCTCGAAAGCCGCCGCCGCCCCGCTTACGCCCAAGCAAAGAATTGACCGCGCTCTAAAAGGCGAAGCGGTCGACCGCGCGCCGTTTTCCTTTTGGCATCACTTTCTCGACGCCGATAAACCGCCTGAAGTCCACGCCCGATCTACGCTCGAGTTTCACCGGAAATTCCGCACCGACCTGGTGAAAGTGATGAGCGACTATCCCTATCCCAAGCCGCGGGCGGAATGGTTTCAACTTAAAGTGGAACGCAATCCGTTTCCACAACAGATTCGCGCGCTGGAGTTGATCCGAGATGGCCTGCGCGACGAAGCCTACTTCATCGAGACCATCTTCAACCCTTACCAGATCGCGGAAAAGCTGTCGTCCAAAGACGCTGTTCAACAGCTTCGCGCCGGGAAGCCGCAAACGCTGCTGGACGCCCTCGAGGTGATCGCCCGCTCGGAAGCCAACCACGCCCGCCGCGCCATTCAGGCCGGCGCGTCCGGCGTTTTCGTTTCGATCACAAACTCCGCCGATCCGGAATATGCGAAGTTCAGCGCGCCCTTCGACAAAATGATCTTCGAAGCCGTGCGCTCCGCCCCGCTGAACACCTTGCATATCCACGGCGACAAGATTAATCTGGACCATTTCTCTTCGGGCTGGCCCGCGCCGGTGCTCAACTATTCTCCCGACGCGACTCACATTCCGATCGCCGCCGTGCGGTCCCGGTGGTCCGGCGTGATCATGGCTGGACTGGACGAGAATAACTTCCGCAAGATCCGGGAAGCGCAGCTAAAACGCGTATATCTGGAAGCAAGCCGCGCCGCAGGGAAGAAATTCATCTTTGCGCCGGGATGCTCCGTTCCGAACGATACCACCGATGACGAGTTGCTACGTGTCACCCGCTTGTTTGGCGCCTGAGTGCGCCGCCGCGGCGACTTGATTCGCGATCCAGCCCGGCGCCTCCATGGGAATGAAATGCGAATACTCAACCTGCATATCCCGTCCCTGACGAAAGCGCCAGGCAAGATCTGGCGCCGTGGCTGATCCCATCATGTCCATCGGTTCGCCATCGCTGCGCTTGCGGGCGGAGCGAATCACCTGTACGGGTACGGCAACCTCAGCGATCTCCGAGTAGATATTGGCATCGCTGGCAGCGCTGTTCTCATAGATGGAAGCCTCCACTTCCGGCGGGCATGCAAGCACAAATCCCTCCCCGTCTGGCGCGGGGAGCAGCCCGTAGTTACAGTAATCGCGCAACACGGCGGAATCCCATTGCCGGAACGGATCCCGGTCGCGAAATCGCGCAAACATTTCTTCGGGAGAGTTCCAGCGATTGCGCCGTTTCCGCGCGAAGTGCGGCGCGCCCGGACCGCGGCCATATTCGTGTTCGGCCAGGATCACCGGCTCGATGAGAACGAGCGATGAGAACGCCTGGGGCGCAAGCGCGGCTGCGAGCGCCACCGAATGCCCCCCCATCGAATGCCCCACTCCAACCGCGCCGCGCAACCCCAGCGCCAGGCATAGCTCGGCGATATCCTCGCCCATCCTCCTCCAGCAATAGGGCGGAGGCGGCTTGAAACTCCGCCCGTGCCCGCGCATATCGACCGCTACCGAGCGCTGCCCGGCGAGCCGCGCGATCACTTGGTCCCAGCAGCGCGCGTGAAACCCCGTCGCATGGCAGAACAGAACTGCCGGTCCGCCGCCTGGCCGCTCCCAAATCGCGAGTTCACCCGCGTTCACCGCAACGTATTCAGGGCCGCTGATCTTCACGATCCTGCATCTGTTTCCAGCGTTCGAACAGGCGCAGCGTGATATAGCTCATCGCGCTCAATACCACGGCGACGTCATACGAACGGTAGGCCACGGCGACAGCGGTGGCGCCGGTGGCCAGTATGCTGGCGGCGGTGGCCGTTCCATGAACTCCGAACTTCCCGCGTAAAATCGCGCCTCCGGCGATAAAGCCGATTCCGCCGATCAGACCCTGAATCACGCGAGCCTGCGCCTCAGGCGGACCCGCGCGCTGCGCGATCAGCACAAAACCCGCGCTCGCCACCGCAACCAGCGGGAAGGTCCGCAGTCCGGCCGAGCGCTCATACCGCTCCCGCTCAAAGCCGGCCGGTATCGCCAGGAGGTATGCAATCACCAGGTCCAGAAGAGTGCGCCACTCAATCATGCGCACGCTGATCCCAGCTCTGCCGGCAGCTCGGGGGCCCACACGCCTTCAAAATCGGCAATTCGCGTTTCAATCCGGAGCGATGGAAAGGCCCGACGCACGACTTCCGCCGCCCGCTGGAGCTCGCCGCTCAGATATTCGAATTCGGCGCTCCGGTCGCCCTCAAACCGGGCAAGCCCGCCATAGGCGCCGCAATCCGAATGCACCATGAGAATGACGCGCTGAGTCGCGTGCAGGCGAATGGATATGCGCAACTGCTCAAGGATAAATTCGCGGTCTGACTCGCGCTCAGCCGACGCCAAATTCTTCGCCCCGCCGGCCGCCTGAATCGAGTCCATCCTGTGCACGCCGGCCTGCCTCAGAAATTCTCGGAACGCGGAATCGAATCGATGATCGAAGCACCAGATCACGGCGGCATCCGCCCGGTACTGTTCTTGCGGCGAATTGAAGTGGAAGAGCTTGTTCACGATAGTCAGATTTTCTTTTATTGTAGGCGTCTGCCGCGGCGGCTGGCTCGCGCCCACAGGCGACCTTTCGGCGCAACAATAGAGTCATGCCTGTGGCGCTCGAGCACGCGCCGGTTGTCGAGCTGGAGCTGAAGCTGCCCGGGGGCGGCGGACCCGGCGACCACGGCCCGGATGATCGGGGCGGCGGAGGCGGCGGCGACCGCGATGACGAACGCCGGCGCGGAAACCTCTACCGTTTCGGCCTCGCCCTCACGCTGATCTCAATTACCACCCTGTTCGCAACGCTTTGTCTCATCTACTACGTCCGATCGCGTGCGCCGGACTGGTGGGAGCCCATCGCCCCTCCACGCGCGCTATGGCTGAGCACCGGCATCCTCCTCACCAGCAGCGCCATGCTGGAGCTGGCGCGCCGGGCGCTCCGCGAGCGTCGCTGGTTCGTCTACCGAAGACGGCTGGCTCTCACCAGCTTTCTCGGATTCGCGTTTCTCGCTTCACAGCTGATGGCGCTCACGCAATTGGCCGAACAGGGCGTATTTCTCGCCGGGAATCCGCACGCATCGCTGTTCTGGGTGTTTACAGGCGCGCACGGCATTCACCTGCTCGGCGGCATGATCGCCATCAACTGCATGGTCTTCCGCCGCAAGGCCACCTGGCACAGACACCGGCTGCTCATCAGCGTGATATCAACCTACTGGCACTTTATGGGACTAATCTGGTTGGTTCTTTTCGCGATCTTGCTGATGTTGTAGGCGGGATCGGCTGGGCGGCCCAGAAATGGACCGCCCTGGCGAGTTTACTTGTTCGTGGTGCTCGTGGCGTCGCTCGTTGAACCCTGGTTTTTCTTGCTCTTCTTGCTCTTCTTCGTCTTTTTCGTGGTCTGGGTCTGTGTGGTCTGATCCTGGCCGGACGAAGTCTGTGGAGTCGTCTGGGCCAGCATCACCCCCGTTGCGAGCACGGCAGGAATAATCAACTTCTTCATTGTTTCTCCTTCGCGGAAGGCGGCTCCTCAGTACCGCGCCTTCACACTTTCATCATGTCCGTCCCGTATGCCCATGGCGATAGCCCCTCCGCGGTAGGGACTTTAGCCAAAATGCGGGGCGCCAGCGTGGAAAAGTTTAATGAATTTCGCATAATGTGACCGGCCTTCGGCGGGCCACAGCGCGCCAAGCGATCGACTAACGCGTTACACGCTCTGAAATACAATCGGGTTAGCAATGGCAACAATCCGGAGCGCTTTGTTCACTTCAGCAGACGGTAAGAACCTTGCCTTCACCTTCACTCTGGTAAGCTCCCTGTTCCTGTTGTGGGGCTTTTGCAACGGAATGATTGACGTGATGGACAAACACTTCCAGGAGGAGCTCGGGCTCAGCAAAGCCCAATCGGCATGGGTGCAGTTCGCACATTACCTGGGATATTTTCTGATGTCGCTGCCCGCCGGATGGCTCGCAACCAAGCTCGGCTACAAGCGTGGAATCATCACCGGCCTGCTGATTGTGGCTGCGGGAGGACTCTGGTTCCTTCCCGCCACCCGCATCAATGACCTCGTCCACACCGGGCGCGTTGCTCCTGCACTGGCGTTTGTCGCCTTTCTGGCGGGCGTGTGCATCATCGCTACCGGGCTCACCTTCCTGGAGACGATCGCCAACCCCTACACGACAGTGCTCGGCGACAAGCGCTACGCCGCGACCCGCATCAATCTGGCGCAATCCGCGAACGGCATCGGCTGGATCCTGGGGCCCATTGTCGGCAGCCTGTATTTCTATTCGAAAGATGCGCACGGCCGCAGCACGGGAAGCCAGACGCTGTACATCCCCTACCTTGGCGTCGCAGCGACGGTGCTGGTGCTGGCGGCGGTCTTCGCGTTCGCCGATGTCCCCGAGATCAAGACCGAAGACGATTATCATCGGGACGATGCAACGCCCGCAGCGTCGCATTCCATCTGGTCGCACCCGCACTTTGTACTGGCCATAGCGGCGCAGTTCTTTTATGTGGCCGCCCAGGCGGGAATCTTCAGTTTCTTCATCAACTATATGACCTCCGAAGCGCCGCCGGTCTCCTCCTCCTGGGGCGCCGCGATGAACCGCCTCGCCGCCAACGCCGGTCCCTTGGGCGGCTGGCTTCAGGGCTGGCTCGAAGCGAATCCGCAAGGCGGTCTCGTCGTCAGCAACAAAGGCGCTTCGAATCTGGCGTCGCTCGGCTTCGTGTGCTTCCTGATCGGACGCTTCACCGGCGCTGGCTTGCTGAAGAGAATCCCGGCGCATAAGTTGCTCGGCATGTATGGACTCCTGAACGTCGCCGCCACGTTGCTGGTCTTTTGCAAGCTCGGCTGGACCTCCGTGACGTGCGTGTTCCTGAGCTATTTCTTCATGTCCATTATGTTCCCGACCATCTTCGCGCTCGGCATCTTCGGCCTGGGCGCTCGGGCGAAGAAAGCCTCAGCCTTCATCGTGATGGCCATTATGGGCGGGGCCATCCTGCCGAAACTCATGGGCTACGTCGCCGACAAGTTCGACATGTCGCGCGGCTTTATCGTCCCGATGTTCTGCTTTGCATTCGTCGCCTTCTACGGTTTCCGGTGGCCGGCGCTGAGCAGAGCCCCGGCGCTGCCGCGCGCCGAATCGGTCGCCTCCGCTCGCACAGGGCTCTCCCACTGAGTGGTCAGGAAACGCGCTTGGCGGTGTAGTCGATGTTGAATCCGGCGTCGCTTTCAACGTGAAGCTTCATCTCGTTCCCTGTGACTTTGCCCGAGTACCGCAGCTTCACTTCCTGATCCTGAAACTTGGCTGTAATCGTGAACGATATGTTGTCGCCATCCACCTTGCCGTCCTCGATGGTCGACTTGCCCAGCATCTCGCTGGATGTCTCGCCGGTCAGCTTGTTTCCGTCCTGTTTGAATACGAAGGTTCTCTCCACCGTTCCGTTCGGCGTCTCGGCCGCGCCCTTCCAGGTCCCGCTAACGTCGGCAGCCGAGGCGGCGAGCCCCGCAGCAGCCAGCAAGAACAATAACGCCTTCATCGAATTCGTTCCTTTCTGTCGAAACCGCATGTGTCGCAATATGCGATCAACTTTGAGGCATTTCGCGCGCGCAGTCAAGCGGGAAGCAGAGAGAGAGACCTGCGCCGCCACCCTCGCAGGCTGCGCGGCTTGCGATCATAACCGTATGCGCGTGGCGCTGCTGATTTGCTTCGGCTTCATCGGAGCAGGCTGCTCACAGCGGCCGGCAATCGTCGTCGGCTCCAAGAATTTCACCGAACAGCTCATCTTAGGCGAGATCATCGCCCAGCACATCGAGCGGCGTCTTCACGTGCGCGTGGATCGCAGGCTCAACCTTGGCGGCACGCTGCTGGCGCACGAAGCCGTCGCGAGGGGATCGATCGACTTGTACCCGGAGTACAGCGGTACGGCTTTCGCCGCGGTGCTCAAAGAGACGCCTCCCCCCAATGAGCCGGCCGCGTTCGCGCGGCTCAATCAACAATACGGAGCGCGCTGGCGCCTTGTTTGGATGCCGCCCCTCGGATTCGAAAACACGTTCGCGATGGTGATCCGCGCCTCGGATGCGAAAGCGGGCGGGTTTCAAACGCTGTCCGACGCCGCGCGGCGGGCGGAAGGTTGGCGGCTCGGCGCCGGCTATGAATTCGCGCAGCGCCCGGACGGACTTCCCGGGCTGATCCGAACCTACAGGCTCCGGCTGCATGGGGAGCCTGTGATTATGGATCTCGGACTCCTGTACCGCTCGCTCGAAAACGGTCAGACGGATATGGCCGCCGGGAATTCTACGGACGGCGCAATTGCGGCGCGAGGCTTGGTCGCGCTCGTCGATGACAAACGCTATTTTCCGCGTTACGATTGCGGCATTGTGGTTCGCCAGGACGCCTTGCGCCGCATCGCCGGACTGCGAGCAGCGCTGGCGGAACTGTCTGGAAAAATCTCCGATCGGGATATGGGCAAGCTGAACTTCCAGGTCGAAGCGAAGCATCGCCCGCCCCGCGCTGTCGCTGCCGAGTTCCTCGCCGCCGCAGAACACAAATAGGCGCAGGCGCCGCTTGCGTCCGTCCGCGTCTGTCTGCGGCTTCCGTTATTTCCGGCTGGAGTATGTGTTGAGCGCCTGAACCAGCGCCTTCGCGCCAGGTCGCGGCGCCGGGGCGGTCCCATCCATAATGGCCCTGTTCGAAACGGCGCGCCCGTATAACTCCTGGTTTGCATCGCTGTCCTCGCGGAGCGTAGCGCCGGTGAGGGCGATTCCGGCGAAGACGCCGCGCTGCCGGGACCAGGTCAGAATTTCGGCGTGCATCATGGCGTCCGTCATCGCGCTGGTATCGCGCCCGAGCGGGCCCGCTGCGACCGACGCATCCGCCCCCAGCGTGAACTTGCTGGTCAGCAGCTTCTCCATGCCGCGCCGGTTCATGATCAACATGACCACGTCCGTCTCTGCGCCGCCGATCTGAAATCCGAAGCTGCCGCCCTCCACACGCACGCCGCCAGGGTTCGACCACCCGATATTGTTCTCGCGCCGGCAGGACACGAATCCACGGCCGTACTTGCCTCCAACAATAAACGCGCCCTTTTTCAACCCCGGCACAATCACGATACATTCGGCCTTTGCCAGCAGGTCTTGCGGGATAGCCTTATCGGGCGTAGCCATGATTTCGTTCATGACCTCCGTGGCCGTCCGCAGCCGCTTCTCCGCCTCAGTTTGCGCGCTGAGCGGAACCGCAGCCAGCGCGAGAAAATATGCAAGATGAGTTGTTCTGATCATTGCCTTTTATCCATTCCGGACATCGCCGCGGCGCGAGGCCGGGCGGCGGAGCGCCGCCTCGGCGGAAAATACGGGTCCGGTTCGGGAACCGCCGCTCCGTCCTTACGCGGCGAGGATGCGCCGAAGTTGATGTTGCGCTTCGTATCGCGCATCACCGCCTGCCCACCGCCCATCAAACCCGAATAGTCGCCAAGCACGGTGAGCCAGTGGCCGCGCTTGGCCAGCTCCTCGCGCGCCTCCGCCGGAACGCGCGATTCGATCCGCACATCGCAGCCGCCGATCGTGGCTTTCGTAAATCGCGGCGCTTCCAGCGCTGCCTGGATATTCATTCCGTGGTCCACGATATATGAAACAAATTGCGCCTGCGCCTGCGCCTGGTTCAAACCGCGCATAATCCCGAATCCGATATGCTGGTCCCCCTTCTCCATGAAGGCGGGAATGATGGTGTGAAAAGGCCGTTTGCGCGGAGCCAGAGCGTTCGGATGCGCGGGATCGAACGAAAAAGCGCTGCCCCGATCATGCAAGTGGAATCCCATGCCGTCCACCACAATTCCAGAGCCGAAAATATCAGAAATGCTTTGAATCCACGAGGCGATGTTCCCATCCCGGTCGATCACCGCAATATAGACCGTGTCGCTGCGCCACTCGCGCGGCTCGCCCGCGGGCGCGTCGCAGCGGGCCTTCGCCGGATCGATGAGTTTTGCTCGCTCAGCCGCATACCGTTTCGACAGCAGACCGCTCGTCGGAACAGAGGCGGCGCGCGGATCCCCGATCCAGCGCTTCAAATCAGCGTAGGCAAGTTTCTGCGCCTCAATCCGGTAGTGAAAGGCCTGGGCGCTCGCAGCCGGGTATTCGCCAATCGGAAAGTTCTCCATGATGTTCAGCATCTCGAGCATGCCGATTCCCTGCCCGTTGGGCGGAAGCTCGTAGACCTTCCACCCGCGGTATTCCGTGGAAATCGGCTCCACCCACTCGGATTGAAAGCTGGCCAGGTCATCGGCCGTGATTACCCCGCCCAAGCGCTTCGATGTTTCCAGAATCGCTGCGGCGATCGGGCCCCGGTAGAAAGCGCGCGGACCCTCCTCGGCCAGGATCTCGAAGGCATGGGCCAGCTCCGGATTGCGAACCACGTCGCCAACCTGCGGCGCGCGGCCCTCGCGCAGAAATATGCGGCGCGCGTTCTCATCGGCGGCCAGCTTCCCGGTTGATGCTTCCCAGTCGTATTGAATGATTTCGGTGACCGGGAATCCTTTCCGGGCGTAGTAGATCGCCGGCTGAAACAGCTCGCGCCACGGCAGCTTGCCAAAGCGCCGGTGCATGTTCGCCCATCCATCGACCGCGCCGGGAATCGTCACCACATCAATGCCGCTGGATGGCATGGCGCTGTAGCCCTTCGATCTCAGGTAATCAATGCTCAGTTTCTGGGGCGCCCAGCCGCTGGCGTTCATGCCTGTCAGCCTTCGCGTCTTTGCATCCCAGTACAGGGCGAACAGATCGCCCCCCATCCCGCACATCATGGGTTCGACGACAGCGAGGACGGCGTTTGCGGCGATCGCCGCATCCACAGCCGAT
>Ga0209581_1004671_pt1 | contig 10911 bp, 11 predicted proteins | sample Coa_R2_FD_187160 | JGI IMG/M metagenome (GOLD analysis project Ga0209581, IMG submission 187160) | Surface soil microbial communities from Centralia Pennsylvania, which are recovering from an underground coalmine fire - Coalmine... | ecosystem: Environmental > Terrestrial > Soil > Unclassified ...
GCGGAGCAGGCGGGGCAATCGGTGACCAGGGTGGGGGGGCCGGTGATGGCGACGAGATGGCTTTGGGAATCGGCGGGAGTGATGGTGGCCATGCTGTCGCCGTTCGCGTTCGCCGTGATGCTGACCATGCTGGTATCGCCGCTGACGATGCCGAAAGCCGGTTCGTCGTCGAACGAGCCATCGGCCCACTGGCAGCGCATCATGACGGGCAATTTCATTTGAGTCGCTCGAGGCTGATGAGCAGGTCTCGCTGCTCGCCGGAAACCATCTGGATAGGGCCAGGGTACGTCCAAGCCTTGAAGCCGGGCGCGGTGACTTGAATTCGCAAGGGGCGGGTTGGAAGCACAAAATCGAAAGTTCCGTCATCGGCCGGATCGGTTTCGAGCGACCAATTCGGGTGGTCGAGGCGGGACAAGGTGATACGGGAGCGGGGAACGGGAACTCCCGAGTTGGCTTCAACAATCCTGCCGCGAAGCTTGCCGCCTTTGGCAAGCAGCTTGACTAGAACATTCCTTGCGGTTTCCCCGCTACGCACGTAGACGGTGGGAAGCACCGCATCGCCGCTGTAAACTGCGTAGCGGGCGTCTGGATACCCGTCCTCGAGTTTGGTGGCAATAACCATTGTCTTGCCTGCCGGTACGTCCTTAAGAAGGAAGTGGCCGTTTTCGTCTGTCCGAGTGAAGTGGTCCTTCCCAATGCGCACGGAGTCCAGAGGTTCATCAAACACCTTGGCACCGCGGATTGGCGCGCCTGAGCCATCCACCACGACGCCTTCAATGGAACCATAGCGTACGTTCCGCGTTGTTGCCTTCGGTGAGGCCGAGCATAGCCGGGGGGGCGGGGTGATAGCGAGTACGAGGCATGCAAGGGCGGGTGCACTCATTAGTTTCATGGCCTGAACACTCTTCCTTTGAGGCTGCTCGTGGTTCCTGCGACTGAAATTGAATTGTTGTGAACGACCAAATCGCCAATGGTGGCAAGTATGGATGAAGCCGGTCCCTTGCAGAAGACCCACTGCTGGTTGGCGTAAGTGTAACCGCATGAGCCGCCGACTGAGTTGCAGCCGACGCTCAGAGTGTCGTGGATGATGCCGCTTGGGGTATCGCTGCAGATCTCTGATGTGGTGATCGTTGTATTGCAGGTATTCGAGGACTTCGATCCGAATTGCTCTTTCGTTGGGATATTTATCTTGAAGTCTACCGACGAGGCATCTTGAATTTGATAGGCCACGATGCGAATTTTCGTATTGGGGCAGTTCGTGGGGAAGGTCGTCGTGTCACCAATTACCAGCAGTTGTGCTGGATTTCCCGGGACGGGGACGGAGCCTTGGGGAGTTACGTCGTCGGCGGAGCAGGCGGGGCAATCGGTGACCAGGGTGGGGGGGCCGGTGATGGCGACGAGATGGCTTTGGGAATCGGCGGGAGTGATGGTGGCCATGCTGTCGCCGTTCGCGTTCGCCGTGATGCTGACCATGCTGGTATCGCCGCTGACGATGCCGAAAGCCGGTTCGTCGTCGAACGAGCCATCGGCGCACTGGCAGCGCATCGTAACTGGCAATTTCATTTGAATCGCTCGAGGCTGATGGAGTTGCCGACGACGCGCTAAGGGACTCCTTTTTTCTTGCGCTCCGCCTCTGCTTTGGTCATTAGCGAGCTGTAGAAGGAGATTATCTTGGTCTGGTGGTTCCCATAAACCATCCAGCCGTGACCCGGGCCGAGTTGCGTGGCGAGGCGGTCCAAGGCGTCCCGAACGGAAATGGTCTGAAACTCAGCGGACCATGGTTTGGAGAAGTTGCCGGGGTCGGTCAGGCTGATAACGGACTCTCCGGTCTTGCAGATAGGCTTGAAAATTGGCTCGAGGCCGTCGGTTGCCCGGAGCAGCTTGACAAACGACAGGCTCGGCAGGATCCGGTTGAATAGGTAGTTGGGGTCCCGCAGGGCGTCCCTCGGTATGAAGTTTACCATGTTGCCGTCACGCTTCCAGGTGTAACGAGGGTCGAGTTGGCATAGCCAATTGAGTACATCGCGAACAGTAGCATCGGCGACTCGAGCAGTGAGCATGGGATCCGGGGGTGGTGGCGAATTCTTTGTGCCTGACAGAAACTCGATGGTGAAGCCGACATCTTTTTCGAGCGAATTGAGTTTGGCAATTCCATCGACGAAATATTCGCCTTGGAGCGCGAGACTCTCCACCTTCCTTTGCAGCGGATCTTGGGTAGCCGGTGAGGCGGAGGCGACAGGGGGCACGGTCAAACCAATCGCAGCGAGCATCGTGATTGTGGGAATGGCAACCGCGTTGACGAAGGCGCTCATGGTATAGATGGCCCAAGGTTGGTGATGACGACAGTGGAAGGAGTCTTTTCAATCTTGTTCTCTCGTACAAAGAAGCTACCCACGAATAACTCTTGGTCCAGGATGATATCCAGGCCGGAGGGCAGCGCACCGCCGCTTTTGTTTTGGAGGTCTTGCCTATCTCCCACTTCGGAGTTCGCGTCCGTCGCACCGGTGCCTGTGAATAGTATCAATCCGGCCAACTGCTGAGGAGTCAGGGGCACACCATTGATGGTCGCACTTGTGGTAGAGACGGACTCAGTAACCACGATACCGGAAAATCCGGGCTGCAGGATCTGCTTGCCGGGTCCCGTGAGCACGTTGTACGACACGAACGCATTATAGCCGTTGGAGACAGGCAGGACGCTTACCCTACCAATTTGCGATAGCAATTCAAACACCCGAATGGTGATGGGGATGTGCGCTTGTGGGCTTGCGCTCCCGACGTTGTAGGTGACAGCCAGGCTCGTGTCACCGACGGAACTGCTAGGGTTGACACCCTTAATGCTCACAACGTCCGTGTTGGCGCCCGCCATAGAAGCTCGATTCGACGGACTCAAGGACCAGCTGAATGAGCCTCCGTTCGGATGGCCAATGGCTTGGATTGGCGTGGAAGGAATGGTTGGGTCCGATCCAATGAACGCGAATGGAGTTGGCGTGCTTATGGTAACGAATGGAGCAACGGGGACGGAGCCGGTGGGAGTTACGTCGTCGGCGGAGCAGGCGGGGCAATCGGTGACCAGGGTGGGGGGGCCGGTGATGGCGACGAGATGGCTTTGGGAATCGGCGGGAGTGATGGTGGCCATGCTGTCGCCGTTCGCGTTCGCCGTGATGCTGACCATGCTGGTATCGCCGCTGACGATGCCGAAAGCCGGTTCGTCGTCGAAGGAGCCATCGGCCCACTGATAGTGCATCATAACCGGAAAGGGATTCCCGCCGGCTGAGAAATCGACGAACAGACTGGCGCTCTCGGTGAAGCAGCCGCCGCCACCGCCGCCACCGCCTCCGGGGAGGCCGACATAGTCAGCTTCCTCGAGGTTGTGAATGAGCTTGTCAAAGGAAAGCTTGCTGCGATGGCCGTTCTTGCCGGCCGCGGAAAGCAAGCCTCGTGTATGGCCATTGACGTAGAAAGTTGCACGCACGGTGCGGCTCCTGGGTGGTGTTGGTGATGGCGAGAAAGCCCTGAGTGTCTAAATCCGGAGCCTTTTCGTCAGGACGTCCCGGTTACCCTCACTCCAGCCCTGAAGCGCGGTTGCCAGGGCATGGAGCCTCCAACGCAGGATGACTACTCGGAAGCTAGGGCAGCGTCAAGAGCGCAGCAAGTCAAAAATAGGTCAATTGAAGTACTGGGTAGCACCCCATTTCTTCCGAGCAGTTTCGAAACGCCTTAAAAACCTCAGTATGGTCGATCCACGTGGGAAGGCGGAAATTCGCGCCGTAGACGGGCCGCGAATCGGCTCTCAAACCGATGCCAATGTATGATAGTTGTGCCTGAAAACTTTCGAATGACACAGAATTTTCATCTCGTATTGCTGCTTCATGCGCACCAGCCGTGCGGCAACTTCGGGCACGTCTTCGAGAAATCGTATGAGCAGTGCTATTTGCCGTTCTTGGAGCTGCTGGAGAGGCATCCGGCGATCCACGTGGGATTGCACTATTCGGGGCCGCTGCTTGAGTGGATGGAGGAAAACCGGCCCGACTACTTCGCGCTGATCCGGCAACTGGCGCGGCGCGGGCAAGTGGAGATGGTGGGGGGCGGATTTTACGAGCCGATCCTGATTGCCATTCCGCCGGAGGACCAGCAGGAGCAGATCGCGCGCCTGGCGAATTATATCGAGCACCACTTTGGGCAACGGCCGGCGGGCGCGTGGCTTGCGGAGCGCGTATGGGAGCCGCAGCTTCCTTCAACGCTGGCGGCCGCGGGGGTGCAGTACACCCTGGTGGACGACATTCATTTTCTCGCGGCAGGTTTCGAGGCGGAAGAGCTTTTCGGGCCGTACATTGCGGAAGACCGCGGGCAAACGGTGAAGCTCTTTCCGGGCCAAAAGATACTGCGTTATCTGATTCCATTTGGGACGACGGCGGACCTGACGAAATATTTTCGGGAGTCCGCGAGCGTGCATCCGGGCGGCGCCGCGATCATGGGCGACGACATGGAAAAATTCGGTGTGTGGCCGGAGACGCACAAGCACTGCTATGAGGACAAATGGCTGGAGAATTTTTTTGGAGCGCTGGAGGAGAACGCGGACTGGCTGAAAACCGCGACGCCATCGGAATATCTCGCGGTGCGGCCGCCGCTTGGCCGGGCGGATCTGCCCACGGCGTCCTACACGGAGATGATGGAATGGGCGCTGCCGACGCGAGTCCGGCAGCGGTATCACGCGGTGGCGAAGGAATTCCATTCGCGGCCGGAAGTGCTGAACTTTCTGCGCGGCGGCTGCTGGCGCGGCTTCTTCCGGAAATATCCGGAGGCAAACCTGCTGCACAAGAAGATGCTGCGCGCCTCGGCGCGCGTAGCGGGGGTTCCGGCGCGGCCGCACGATGCGAAATCGAGCGAGGAGCTTGCGAAGGCTCGCGAGCTCGTGCTGCGGGGACAATGCAACGACGCCTACTGGCACGGGATTTTCGGAGGGTTGTATGCGCCGCACCTGCGGACGGAATTGTGGCGGAACCTGGTGCGGGCGGAAACGCTTGCGGAGCGGCAGACGCCCGGGGGCCTGACGGCGCGGGTGGAGGAAACGGACTATGACGGCGACGGGCAAAAGGAACTGGTGTTCACGGCGCCGGAGTACCAGGTGTTGGTGAAGCCCTCGGACGGAGGAACGCTGGCGGCGGTGGATTTTCGAGGGGCAGGAGCGACGCTGATCAACTCGATCACGCGCCGGCCGGAAGCGTATCACGCGCGGCTGCGCGAAGCCGCTGGACGGAGCGTGACGGGACACGCAGTAACGATTCACGGTGAGCATACGCGGGTGAAAGAACCGGGGCTCGATCGGTTTTTGCGGTATGACCGCTGGGCGCGGCATGCGTTTCGCGTATTGGTGTTTGATCCGGAGCGCGGGCAAACGGAATACGAGAGAGTGGACTTGGGGGAGGATGCGAGCCTCGCCGGCGGATGCTTCCGCACGCGATTTTGCAACGCGCGCGAGCTCGAGCTGGAATTGCCGCCGAGGCTGAGCGGGCCCGGGGCAATGGTGCAGGGGCCGAAACTCACGATAGTCAAGCGATTTTCTTTCCGGGCGGCGCCGCAGGGGTTCGAAATCGGGTGTGAGCTTCGCATCCGAGCGGAGGAAAAGCCAGCCCGGCCGGTGGCCGTGGGGATCGAGTCGGTTCTGAACTTTCTTGCGCCGGGAGAACCGGACCGTTTTTTTGAAGGGCCGCGCGGACGAGAGAACCTGCGGTTCAGCGGGACGTTGCCCGGTCCGGTGCTTCGAATGGAAGACGGATGGCAGCGCATCCGCGTGGCGCTGCACGCGCCGAACGCGGAGGAGTTCTGGGTCGCGCCGATCGAGACAGTCTCGGAATCGGAAGGCGGATTCGAGCGGGTGTATCAGGGTTCGCAGATTCTGGCGGTGTGGAAGCCCGAATTGGCGGAGCAGGCGCCGTGGCGGGCGCGGTTGGTATGGCAGGTGGAAGGGCTTTAGCAGCGCCGATCTGACGGATAGAGGGGCCGCTACGAAGCGGGAGCGAAATCGCGAGGAGCATGTTGCTCGACGGCGACGAGGAGGTTCTGGGCAAATGGCCACTCGTCATCGATCCACTGAGCGTCACACCGGAAGCCGGTGCGGCGAGCCATTTCGGTGATTTCGCGGGGGTAGTATTTGTGCGAGCTTTCGGTCCAGATGGTCTCGCCCTCTTCGAGCCGGATGCGCAGGCCCGCGGCGGGGATCTCGATGAGCTGGCGGGATTTTGAACGGAGATGCATTTCGATGCGGCGCTCGAGAGGGTTCCAGCGCGCTTCGTGGGCGAATTCGGAGAGATTGAAATTGGCGGCGAGTTCGCGGTTGAGACGGGAAAGCAGATTGAGGTTGAAAGCGGCGGTTACGCCGGCGGGATCATCGTAAGCGAGCAACTGGGTAGCGACGTCCTTCACCAAGTCGGTTCCAAGGAGCAGGGCATCGCCCGCGCGGAGGATTTTCCGGACGTCACAGAGGAAACTTTCGCCCGCGCCGCGATCGAAATTGCCGATCGTGCTGCCGAGAAAAAGCACGAGAAGGTGATCGCCGGTTTGGCGGTGGCCGGCGACGGTGCGCAATCCATCGAGATAAGGCCGCTCGAACCCGACGATGCTGACAAGGTCGATGTTGCCGAGTTCCTTTTCGCAGGCTTGCAAGGCGGAGGGCGAGATTTCGATTGGGTAGTAGCAGGTTTCCTGACGCCGCGAAAGGGCTTCGAGAATCCAGCGGGTCTTTTTGCCGCTTCCGCTGCCGAGTTCGGCGACATGGATGGGGCGGGGCAAGAGCTCGACGATTTCAGCGGCGTGCTCTTGGAGGAGGCGCGCATCGGCGCGCGTGAGTCCATATTCGGGCAGGACACTGATGGCTTCAAAGAGGGCGGAGCCAAGCTCGTCGTACAAATATTTTGAAGGGAGTTCGCGCTGTTCGGGCTTGGTGAGGCCCGCGCGGACTTCGGCGGCAAATTCGGAAACGTGCCGCGATGGAAGGGAAGTAATCGGCATGGTTCACCCAGGTTGGGTCTTGAGATTGGCGCTTGCGGCGAACGCGCCCTAATCAATCCTCCACGCAACGGAAGGTTGCATAGACATAGGGATAGTGAGGCTGGAACCAGTTGCGGAAGGAGCGCCGCAACATGCAAGCGGCGGTGCGCGGCGAGCCGCCCTTCATCACAAAATGTTTGCCATCAAAAAAGTTGGCGGAATAGCCGGGGTAGAAAGGCATAGGGGTAAAGCCTTCGAAAGGAGCGAAGGTGGAGCGAGTCCACTCCCATCCATTGCCGACGAGGTCATGGACGCCGAAGGCGCTGGCACCGGCGGGATGCGAGCCGACGGGAACGGGGTCCCAATGACGAAAATCGAAATTGCCGTGCGGCGCCGCTGGAGAAGCGTCTCCCCAAGGATAAGCGCGCTGCTCGGAGGATTTCGGTACGCCGTAAGCGGCGCGATGAAATTGCGCCTCGGTGGGAAGCCTGCGGCCAAGCCATTTCGCGTAGGCGGAGGCTTCGGCGTGGCTGACGTAAACGGGCCAGTGCTCGGGCAGGCGAATGTCGCCGAACATGGTCCTGTACATCCAGAGATTGCCTTCACGGCGCCAGAACGCGGGATGAGTGACACCTTCGCGCTCCTTCCAGTCCCAGGCTTCGTCATCCCAGAGCGAGCGATGCTGATAGCCGCCGGCTTCGATGAAGCGCTGAAAATCGCGATTGGTGACGTTGATGTTGTCGATAGCGAAGCGTTCGACGTGCTCCTCATGCGCGGGGTATTCGTTATCCCAGCCAAATTCGGCGGTGCGCGCGCCATCGAGGCCTAGGGTTGCGGAGCCCGGCTCGATTTCGACGAGTTGAGCGCGAACGGGGGAAGGCTTGCCGGCCGACCGCGGAGGACCGGGGATTTTGCGCTCGAGCGGGAGGCGATGAAGCATATAGGCGAGTGTTTCCGCGTGCATGAGGCGGTGCTCGATGGCGACTTCGAGCATGGTGGTGAGCTGGGGATGGCCTTCGGAGGGATAGGCGAGCGCCTGCTCGATGGCCAAGTCCAATTGATCGCGAACGCGGCCGACGTAGCGCTCGACTTCATCGCGGCGGGGCCAATCGGCGGGAGTGTCGCTCGGCAGACCGCCGCCGACGGGATCAATGCCGAAGGCGAAGAGTTGATCAAAGGTACGGTGAAAGGGCGAGAGGCCAAAGGCGCGGCCGGCGAGCAGGTTCCAGTCAAAGGCTTCCACGTGACCGAGATAAAAGATGATGCGATGGCGCTCAGGAATGGGGCGGTCGTAGAAGGCTTCTTCACGGACGATCTGGAACAATTCATCGGTGCGCGAGCGCGCCTCTTGTATGCGGGCTTGCAAAGCGTGACGGGTACGTGCTGAACTCGCTACGACGGCCATGGCGGTCTTGACCTTCCTTGGATGCAGGCAGACGGCGAAGGGTACGCCTCTTGGGCGAGGGGAAAGAACTGCTAGAATGATGTTCGCTCCCGCCCGCGCTCATGTCAACCACATTGGATGCAAAAAACCCGCCGGCGAACGCGCAGACTATCATCGGGTTCGAGAAGGTCACGTACCGAATTGAGGGTACGGGGAGAAAACGAGATGGAAAGGGCGGCGAGAGCGGGGATGGGCGTGTGATTCTGGATGGCGTTTCGTTCGGGGTGGGCGCGGGCGAAAGGGTGGTGCTGCTGGGGCGAAGCGGCAGCGGAAAGACGACGCTGTTGAAGCTCGTGAACCGCATGTTACTGGCAAGTTCCGGGGAAGTGAAGGTGGAGGGGCGCGCGACGGCGGAATGGGATGCGATTGAACTGCGGCGGAGAATCGGGTACGTGATTCAAGAGGCGGGGTTATTTCCGCATTTCACGGTTGCGGAGAACATCGCACTGGTGCCGGGACTGCTTGGCTGGGAAAGGAAACGCAGGGTGGCGCGAGTGGACGAAATGCTGAGTTTGGTGGGGCTGGAGCCGAAGGAATTCCGGGAGAGGAAACCGCGGGAACTTTCCGGCGGGCAGCGGCAGCGCGTGGGAGTGGCACGGGCGCTGGCGGCGGATCCGCCGATTCTGCTGATGGATGAGCCCTTTGGCGCGCTGGATCCGGTGACGCGAGCGGAATTGCAACGGGAGTTTGGCGGCCTGGCGCACCGGCTGGGGAAGACGATCGTGTTCGTGACGCATGATTTGGGTGAGGCGATGCAGCTTGCATCGCGCATCGTGCTGCTAAAGGCGGGGCGAATCGCGGCGGATGCGGGTCCGCGGGAGTTTCCGGGGATCGCGCATCCGGAGGTGCAGTTGTTCGTGGCCTCGCTGAAGGCGGCGGGGATGCCGGCATGAGCGCGCTGACATTTTTTGCGACGCACCAGCGGGAGATACTTGAGGCGACACTAGAGCACGTGAGCCTCGCGGCGATCTCGCTCGCGATTGCGGTGGCCATCGGAGTGCCGCTGGGGATGCTGATCGTGTACCGGCCAAGGCTGCGCGGAGCGGCGCTCGGAGCGGCCAACGTGTTTCAGACCATACCGAGCCTGGCGCTATTCGGATTTCTGATACCGATTCCGTACTTGGGGGGAATCGGGCGGCGAACGGCGATTGTGGCGCTGGTGCTTTACGCATTGCTGCCGATTTTGCGGAACACGTTCGCCGGGCTAACGGGGATCGAGCCGGCGGTGCTGGAGTCGGCTGAGGCGATGGGAATGACGGCGTGGCAGATTGTATGGCGGGTGCGGCTGCCGCTGGCGCTATCCGTGATTCTGGCGGGAGTGCGTACGGCCACGGTCATCACGATCGGGGTAGCGACGATTGCGGCGGCGATTGGGGCGGGAGGGCTGGGGACGTTCATTTTTCGGGGCGTAGCGATGGTGAGCAATGCGGTGATTCTGGCGGGAGCGATTCCCGCCGCCGTGCTGGCGCTGATCGCGGACGGATTGCTCGGGGCGGTGGAACGACGATTGCGGGTCACGTGAGTGCAACGGAAGGCAGTCTGTTCGCTTGGCAATTCGTGCGAAAGACGGAGTGGCGATGCGGCGCTACGCTCTTTTGGCGCTAGGTTTGTTGGGCCCGCTCGGTCTCCTGGGCGGCTGCCGCGAAACGCGGCCGCACATCACGATCGGTTCAAAGTTTTTCACCGAGCAGGTGGTGCTGGGCGAGCTGCTGGCGCAACACATCGAAGTGAGCACGGGCATTCCGGTTGTCCGAAAGAGCAATCTTGGAGGGACGCTGCTGTGCCACAAGGCGCTGCTGGCCGGCGAGCTGGATCTATATGTGGAATATACGGGGACCGCGCTGACTGCGGTGCTGCACGAAGGGCCGGATGGCGACGGTTCGGGCAGGATCTACGAGCGGGTGAAGCAGGCATATGCGGACCGCTTCCATCTGGCGGTAACCGAGCCGCTTGGATTCGAGAATACGTTTGCGATGGTGGTGCGAGGGGAGGACGCGCGGCGCTATCGGCTTCACAACGTTTCGGACATCGCCGCGCTGGCGCCGCATTGGCGCGCCGGAGTTGGATACGAATTTCTGGAGCGGCCGGACGGATACAAGGGCTGGAGCGAGCGATACGGCCTGCACTTTGCCGCAGCCCCGAGCGTGATGGACCTGGGATTGATCTATCGCGCGCTGGCCGAGCATAGGGTGGATATCGTTGCGGGCAATTCGACCGATGGACTGATTGCTGCGCTGGGCCTGTTTCCGCTGAATGACGACCGGCACTACTTTCCGCCGTATGACGCCGTGCCGATTGTGCGAATGGAGACGCTGGCGCGATTTCCGCAATTGCGAGCGGCTCTTGGCGAGCTGGGCGGCAAGGTTTCGGCGGAGGACATGCGCGAGATGAATGCCGCAGTGGACGCCGGCCAGCGGGATCCGGCGGCGGTTGTGCGGGAGTTTCGCGCAGCGCACGAATTGTAGGTTGCGCGGCTTGAC
>Ga0209581_1004674_pt1 | contig 10908 bp, 6 predicted proteins | sample Coa_R2_FD_187160 | JGI IMG/M metagenome (GOLD analysis project Ga0209581, IMG submission 187160) | Surface soil microbial communities from Centralia Pennsylvania, which are recovering from an underground coalmine fire - Coalmine... | ecosystem: Environmental > Terrestrial > Soil > Unclassified ...
ACCTCAGGGCCCCGGACGGCGCGGTCTTTCATGTGCGGATCTACGGCGAGGCCCGGCCGGTGCGGCTGTTCGTCAGCCACGGCAACGGTTTTGCCGCGGACGGCTATGTCGGGTTCTGGCGGCATTTCCTCGCCGCCTACGAGGTGGTTGTGTTCGACATGCGCAGCCACGGCCGCAACCCGCGCGCCGGCAATCACGACTATGCCCACATGCAAGGCGACATCGAGCTGGTGCGGCGCGGGGTTGCCGCGGAATTCGGGACGCGGCCCAGCGCCGGGCTGTTCCATTCGATGTCGGCGCAGGCGGCGATGCTGGCGGCGCAGCGGGGGGAAGCCGAGTTCGCCGCGCTGGCGGCTTTCGACCCGCCCAACGTGCCGCCCGGCGGACCGGCGCGCGCGCCGATGCTGGAGTACGAGCGGCGGCTGGCGGCGTGGGCGAGGGCGCGGCGCGAGCGCTTTGCCGACCCGTCCGAACTGGCCGCCGATTACGCCGCGACCCGCTCCGGCCGGGCCTGGCCCGCGGGTACGCACGAGGCGATGGCGCGCGCGGTGCTGCGGCCGGACGGCGACGGCTGGCGGCTGTGCTGCCCGCGCGACGACGAGGCGTCGATGTACGACCAGGGCGTCACTCTCGGCCTGTGGCCGCGGCGGCAGGATTTCGCGATGCCGGTCAAGCTGATCGGCAGCGACCCGCAATGCGAGCGCCCGTCGCCGACCGCGCTGGCGAACCGGGCATTGGCCGAGGAAGGCGGCTTCGACTATGCCGCCATCCCCGGCACCGGCCACCTGCTGCAGCTCGAACGGCCCGAGGCCTGCGCCGCCGCCGTCACGGACTTCCTCGCCTCGGTCGGACTTTAGCGCGGGGCGGCGGCGATGTTGCCGCCGTCGACGGTGGCGATGCCGCCGGTGGTGCTGCGCGCCAGGGCGAGGGCGACAAAGGCCTCGGCGACGTCCTCGGCGGTGACCTCGCGGCCGAGCAGGTTGCCGCCCATATAAGCCGCCTCGCTGACCCCGCGCGCCTTGGCGCGGGCGGCGATCATCGCCGGGGTCAAAAGCCCGCCGCGGATGCGGTCGGCGTTGACGGCGTTGGCGCGGATGCCGTGGGCGCCGTACTCGAGCGCGTATTGCCGCATCAGCGCCAGCGTCGCCGCCTTGGGCAGGCCGTAGGGGCCGAAATCGGCGCCCGGGTTGAGCGCCTGCTTCGACGCGTTGAACAGCAGCGCGCCGCCGGTGCCCTGCGCCAGCATGATGCGCACCGCGTTCTGCGCGACCCATTGATGGGCGAAGAAATTGAGCTCGAAACTGGCCCGCAGGGTCGCCTCGTCGACCTCGCCGATCCTGCCCTGCCAGGCCGCGCCGGCATTGGAGACGACGATGTCGACGCCGCCGAAGCGCGCCGCGACCCGGTCGAAGGCGGCGCGCACCGCCGCCGGGTCGGTGACGTCGGCGTCGATGCCGAGACCGATGCCGGCAGCCGCCGCGCCGGCGCGGTCGACGATCGCGATCTCGGCTCCTTCCCGCTGCAAGGCGCGCGCCGTCGCCAGCCCGATCGTGCCGGCGCCGCCGGTGATCACCGCGACCTGCCCGGCGAGCGGCGGTTCGGGGCGGGCGCCGAGCTTGGCCTGTTCCAGCGGCCAGTATTCGACCGCGAACAGCTCGGCCTCGGACAGCGATTCGAAGCGGCCGACCGCCTCGGCGCCGGTCACGGCGGCGACCCAGGACTCGGCGATATCGGCGGCGACCGCCGCCTCGCGCGCGCTGCGCCCGAGCCCGAACAGGCCGAGCCCCGGCACCAGCGCCACCCGCGGGGCGGGATCGAGCATGCGCGTGCCCGGCGTCGCGTGGCGGGCGAAATAGGCGCGGTAGTCGGCGGCGAAGGCGGCGGCCGCCTCGCGCACCGCAGCGGCGAAGGCGTCGAGCCGGCCGGACTCCGGCGGCGGCACGATCAGCGGCCAGGGCCTGGTGCGGATCGCGTGGTCGGGCGTCGCCGGCCCGGCCCGGCCGTAGCGGGACAATTCGGCGCCGCCGACAAAGGCGCGCACCGCGTCGCCGCCGCGGAAGTCGAGCACGACATGGCGGTAGCGGCCGGGTTGCTGCGGATCGGCGAGAGCGCAGGCGCCGCGCAGGATCGGGGCCACCTCGGCAAGGCCGGCGAGCGCCGGCGGCAGCGCGGCGGCGGCGAACACCGTCCTGCGCCCGCGCCTCACCCGCTCCTCGGCGCGGCTGACCGCGGCGACCATGCGCTCGTAGGACTCGCGCGCGGTGTCGCCGAAGGTGAAGATGCCGTGCTTGAGCAGCACCAGCCCTTCGGCCGCGGGATCGGCCTCGTAGACCTCGGCGGCCAGCTTGGCCAGGCCGAAACCCGGCATGCGGTACGGAACCACCGCGAGAGCGGGGCCGAACTGATCCGCGCAGCGCGCGGGGTCGTATTGCTGGTCGGCGAGGCTGAGGATCGCGACGGCATGGGTATGGTCGACGAATTTGTGCGGCAGAAAGGCGTGCAGCAGCGCCTCGACCGAGGGGTCGGGCGCGGCGGGGTCGCGCAGGCTGGCGCGCTCGAGGCGCAGCAGCTCGTCGTCGCCGAGCGATGCGCGCCCGCGCAGCCGGCGCAGCGCGTCGAGCCGCACCGCCGGCAGCCCGTCGGGCTCGATCGTCGCCATGTCGCGGCCGCTGCCCTTGACGCAGAGCCATTCCGCCGGCTCGCCGAACAGATCGGGCAGCACCGTCTTGACCGAGGCGTTGCCGCCGCCGTGCAGGACCAATGCCGGATCGCCGCCGAGCAGCCGCGCCGAATAGACCCTGTGCGCGAGATCGCGACCGATTCCGGCGGCGGCGTAGTGTGCAACGAGCCGCTCGGCCTCCGCCTCGGACCATTGGCTGCGCATCGCCCTCTCTTCCCGCCCTGGACTCGGGCGCGCCGGCAGGAAACAATCGCGACGGTTGAACCGGCATGCTGACCGCGGCACCGCGCAAGATCCGCATTTTCGTCTCCTCGCCGAGCGATGTCGATGAGGAGCGGCGGCGCATGATGGAGATCATCGCCGTCTTGAACCGGCGCTATGCCGGGGTCATCGAGCTGGAAGGCGTGTTCTGGGAACAGACCGTCTATCCCGCGCACGCGACGTTTCAGGCGCAGATCGACGAGCCCTCCTCGTGCGACCTCGTCGTCTGCATCCTGTGGTCGCGGCTCGGCTCGCCCCTGCCGGTCGACTGGCCGACCCGGCCCGACGGCGGCGAGCCCTACGAAAGCGGCACGGTCTACGAATTCGAGACCGCGCTGGCGGCGCGCCGCCGCCGCGAAGTGCCCGACATCTATGTGTTCCGCAAGCTGCTGCCGGACGACCGCGCCGCGCTCGACCAGCTGATGGAGCGCCATCCGGCGGAAAAGCTGCGCATCCTCGACTACCTGATCCGCCGCGGCGACGCCGAGGCCCGCCGCGCGATCGAGCTGCTCGAAAGCTTCTGGGCGCGCTGGTTCTATTCGCCGGACAAGGGCTTCATCGCCGCCTTCAACACCTTCACCACCGCCGACCATTTCACCGAGCTGGGCCGCCAGGCGATCGAGGACTGGCTGATCGGCAAGGGGCTGGTGGCGCGCCAGCCCGATTGGGACATCGACCAGCTCGGCTCTCCGTATCCCGGGCTGGCCGCGTTCGACGGCGCCCATGCCGCGGTGTTTTTCGGCCGCGCGCGGGTGACCGAGCGCGCCGTGGCGCTGTTTCGCGGCGCCGGCGAGGCCGGCTTCCCGTGGCTGCTGGTGACCGGTCCCTCGGGCGGCGGCAAGTCGTCGCTGCTGCGCGCCGGGGTGGTGCCGGCGCTGACCGAAGAGACGGTGCTCGAAACCTGGCGGGTGGCGACGGTGCGTCCGGGGGCGGAAGACCCGCTCGCGGTGCTGCTCGCGGCGATCGCCGGGCCGGAGGTGCTCGGCCCCGACCTCGCCGAGGGCGACCATCCGACCGCCGCCGATCTCGCGCGCATCGCCCGCCTTGCGCCCGCCGAGCTGGCCCGCCCGCTGCTGCGCGCGCTCGACCGCCGCGGCGAAACGGTACGCCAGCGCATCGGCCGCAATACCGCACCGTTCGCGCGCCTGCTGCTGGTCATCGACCAGCTCGAAGAGCTGCTGCTGGCGCCGCCCGAGCGGCAGGAGGAATTCGCCGCGGTGCTGACCGCGCTGCTCGCCGGCGGCGACAGCCGCATCTGGGTGGCCGCCAGCCTGCGGAGCGATCTGCAGGAGGCGTTCCTGAAGATCGCCGCGTTCCAGCCGCTGCTGACGCTCGACCGCGGCGGCCGCGAACTGAAGCTCGCCGCGCCCGGCCCCGCCGACATGCGCGAGGTCATCGAGGGGCCGGCAGCGCGCGCCGGGCTCAGCTTCGAGACGCGCGAAGAGGACGGCAAAAGCCTCGCCGACGAGCTCGCCGCCGCGGTCGGCGCCGCCGCCGACGCGCTGCCGCTGCTGCAGATGACGCTGGCGCTGCTGTTCGAGCGCCGCGACCCGGACCACAAGCTGCTGCGCTGGGCCGACTACACCGCGATGGGCGGGCTCGAAGGCGCGATCGCCAGCCAGGCCGAACGGGTGCTGAGCGGCCTGCCCGAGGCGGTCGGCGCCGAGCTCGGCCCGCTGTTGCGGCAGTTGACGCGGCTGTGGCTGTCGCTCGACGGCGAGATCGAGCTGCGCCCGGCGGATCTCGACGAGAGCAGCCTGTCGGGCACCCGCGCCGAACTGGCCCGCGCCCTCGTCGCCGGCCGCCTCGTCGTCGCCGATCAGGGCAAGCTGCGCATCGTCCACGAGGCGGTGCTGCGCAACTGGGACCGGGCGCGCGAGCTGCTCGCCGCCGATCTCGACCTCGCCCGGCTGAAGGCGCGGCTCGAACCGCTCGCCGCCGACTGGGCCGCCGCCGGGCGCAACCCCAACGACGCGGCGCGGCTGATCCCGGCCGGGGCGCAGCTCGCCGCCGCCGACGCCGCGGCCCGGCGCTACGGCGCGGGCGAGCTCGGCGAGGAGCTATACGCCTTCGTCGCCGCCTCGGTCGCCTTCGAGCGGCGCCAGCGCACCCGCCGCCAGCGCATCCTGGCCGCAATCGCCGCCGGGTTCGCCGGGCTCGCGGTGCTCGCCATCGCCGGCGGCATCTTTGCCTGGCACGAGCGCGGCGTCGCCACCGCGGCGCTCGGCGAGGCGGAAGCCAATTACCGGCTCGCCCTGAACCAGGCGGCCGGCAGCGTCAGCGAGATCACCGACAGCTACGCGGCCGGGCGGATTTCGACGCCGCTGATGCAGACCCTGATCGAGCGGGCGCAGAAGACCCTGCAGGGTCTGCCGGGCGAACGGGCGGAGGTGACCGCGGCGCGGGTCAGGCTTCTCGATGTCCTGAGCCTCGCCGATCTGACTCTGGGGCAGGTCAAGGCGGCGCGCGGTTTTGCCGAACAGGCGATCGCCCTGATCGACGCGCTGCCGCAAACCGCGCTGCCGGAGCGCCAGTGGCGGGAGCTGTGGGCGAAGTCGCGCCACCAGCTCGGCGAGGTGCTGTTCTGGCAGGGCGATCTGGCCGGCGCGCTGAGCCAGCTCGAAGCGGCCCGCAAGGCGGCGGCCGAGCTGGTCGCCGCGGCCCCCGACGACCGCAAGCTGGTCAAGGCGCTGCTCTCCGACATCGCGCGCAGCGCCGACACCTTGCGCGCCGAAGGCAAGCTCGACGCGGCGATCGACAGGTACCGCGAATGGCTGGCCGAGGTGCAGAAGCGGCGGCGCCAGGCCGACGATGCCGACTGGGCCTATTCCGAAGCCGACGTGCGCCAGCGCCTCGGCGACGCCTATCTCGTCAAGGGCGATCCGGCGCAGGCGATCGAGCAATATTCCACCTACGGCGCGATCGCCGCGCAACTGGCCGCCCGCGATCCGGCCGACCGGCGCTACCAGCGCTCGATCGCCTGGAGCCACGAACGCATCGGCGACGCGCTGCTGGCGCAGAACAAGCTCGACCAGGCGGCGTCGGAATACGACACCTATCGCGACCTGACCCACGCCCTGTCGGACGAAGACCCGACCAACTTTCTGTGGCGGCAGGATTACGAGGTGGCGTTTCAGCGCGTCGGCGAGGTGCTGCTGCGGCGCGACGACCCGGCGGGCGCGCTGAAGCAGTTCGAGATCTATCGCGCGATGACCGCGGCGGCAAAGGACAAGGACCCGACCAACGGCACGGCGAGCTACGATTTGTCGAACGCGCTGCAGAAGATCGGCGACGCCCAGCGGCAGGCCGGCAATTACGGCGCCGCCCTCGACGCCTATCGCGACTCGCTCGCCCTCGCCGAGGACCTGCTCGCCCGCGACGGGTCGAACACCGCCTGGCAACTCATCGTCGCGGTCGGCCACCAGCGGCTCGCCGTCACCTTCGCCGCCAACGGCGACGCCGCCGGCGCCGCCAAGGAATACCGCGCCTGCCTCGACACGCCGATCAGCGGCGTGCCGTACAGCCCGCGCATCCTGTGGCCGAGCGATGTCCATCAATATTGTCGCCGGGAACTCGACCGAGCCCCCGGCGACAACAAACGCTAGATAGAAAGCGAGTAGGGCTTAGTTGCCGTTGCTCTGCTTCTGGCAGCAATCGGCAAAGGCCGGCGTCGTCACGATCGCGGTCAACCCCGCCTGCACAGCCAGCAAGGCTATGAGGGCGAAAAGGAGCTTTCTCATCGGAGGTCCGTCCACGGAGCGTTCGCCTTTCTGGCGAACACCGCGACCATAGGTGACGCCCGGGTCCCTGTCAAATGATCCCGGTCGACCGGACCGCATTTTTAACGTGGCAAACTGCCTTCAGAACCGGGATTGCCGGGGCCGGCCAGGGCGGCCGCACCACGTGCCCGATCGAAGGGACGGCGAGCTACCTGCCGCTGGGCCTCTCCTGGCAGCACGGATCGTGCTGGTCGCCATCGGCAAACGCCGGCAGCGTCACGACCGCGGCCAATCCCGCCTGCACAGCCAGCAAGGCCGCGAGGGTGAGTAGAAGCTTTCTCATCGCAGATTCGTCCGCCGAGCCTTCGCCCGACTGTGGAATTCCGATTGTCCTTTTTTAGCCGTCAGTAGATCCTGTTTCAATAGACCCCCTTCAGCACCGAGGTCTCGCGCTTCTCGACCGCGGCGCCGCCCGGCGAATCGCCGGCGGTCAGCAATCTCTTGGCCAGGCTGTTGTCGCCGAGTTCCTGGTTCGGGTCCGGCCCGACCCCGAGCCCCTGGGCGACGCGCATCCCGCCGGCGGCCTGGTCGCCGGGCTTGCCGGGGCCGGCGCTATCGATGACCTGGCGGGCGCGGGCGGCGGCGGTCTTTTCCTGCGGCCGCGGCGCGCCGGGCTGCGGCGGGCGCAGGTCGAAATCCGGCGGAATGGTCAGCGGCGCCCGCGATTCGACGGCAAACTCGTCGGGCGAGGTCGGTTCGAGGCCGATCATCTGCTTGAACCCGGCGCAACCCGACAACAGCAGGGCGGCGGCAAAACCGCACACGGCGGCGCGAACCATGACTACCGATCTCCCCGCCCGTTTGCCTGCGGCGTCGTCCGGCGCCGCCACATCCCCTCGAGCAGCATCACCGCAACCCCGATGCAGATCGCGCTGTCGGCAACGTTAAAGGTCGGCCAATGCCACGCTCCGACGTGAAAATCAATAAAGTCGATGACGCGGCCGAGGCGCACCCGATCGATCACGTTGCCGGCGGCGCCGCCGACGATCAGGCCGACGGCGACGGCGAGCAGCGCGGTTTCGATGCGGCTCAGCCAGTAGATCAGGATGGCGATGACCACCACCGCGACGGCGGAGAAGACCAGCGGGTTGACCGCCGCGCCGTTGTTGAAGAAGCCGAAGCTGACGCCGCTGTTGCGGCTGAGCAGCAGGCTGAGGAAGGGCGCCAGCACGAACTGGCGGTCGGGCGGAGCGCCGGCGAACAGGGCGAGGATGGCGGCCTTGCTCGCCTGATCGGCGATGGCGACGGCGACGGCGACCGCCAGCCCGCGGCGCAGCATCACCCGCCCCCGCCGACCACCGCGGCGCAGCGCCGGCACAGCTCGTCGTGCACCTCGGGCAGGACGCGCCAGCAGCGTTCGCAGCGGACGCCGTCGGCGAGGCCGACGCGGACCCCGACCCCGGGCACCTCGGGCAGGGTGAAGGCATCCTCGGGCGGCGGGCCGACCCGCAGCGTGGCGGCCGAGGTGATGCACAGCTCCGCGAGATCGACCTCGCCGACCGGGGCCGGCGCGAAAATCTCGACCGCAGCCTGCAGGCTGGAGCCGATGCGCTTGGCGGCGCGCTCGAGTTCGAGCGCCCCGGTGGCGACGCGGCGCAGCTCGCGCAGCCGGTCCCAGCGCGCCGCCAAATCGGGATCGAGCCAGGCTTCCGGCACCTCGGGGAACAGTTCGAGATGCACGCTGCGCCCGGGCGCGTCGCCGTGCCGCGCCAGCCACGCCTCCTCGGCGGTGAAGCACAGGATCGGCGCCAGCCAGCGGCACAGGCAGTCGAAGGTCCGGTCCATCACCGTGCGGGTGGCGCGGCGCCGCCGGTCGCCGGGCGCGTCGCAGTACAGCCGGTCCTTGCGGATGTCGAAATAGAACGCCGACAGGTCGACCGCGCAGAAATTATGCAGCGCGGTGAACATCGCGTGGAAATCGAACGCCTCGGCGGCGCGGCGCACCACCCGGTCGATCTCGCGCAGGCGGTGCAATACCCAGCGCTCCAGCTCGGGCATGTCGTCGCGCCCGACCGCCTCGGCGGGGGCGTAGCCGTCGAGCGCGCCGAGCAGATAGCGCAAGGTGTTGCGCAGCCGGCGGTAGACATCGGCGTGGTGCTTGAGGATCTCCGGGCCGATGCGCAGGTCTTCGGCATAGTCCGAGGCGACCACCCAGAGGCGCAGGATGTCGGCGCCGTTCTGCCGCATCACGTCCTGCGGCGCGACGACGTTGCCGAGCGATTTCGACATCTTGCGGCCGTCCTCGTCGAGCACGAAGCCGTGCGTCAGCACCGCCTCGTAGGGGGCGCGGCCGCGCGTGCCGCACGCCTCCAGGAGCGAGGAATGGAACCAGCCGCGATGCTGGTCGGAGCCTTCGAGATAGAGCGAGGCCGGCCATTTCAGCTCCGGCCGCTGTTCGAGCACGAAGGCGTGGGTCGAGCCGGAATCGAACCACACCTCGACGATGTCGGTAACCTGCTCCCATTCCTCGGGGTCGTAGGCGTTGCCGAGAAACTCGCGGGGATCGGCGCTGAACCAGATATCGGCGCCGTGCCGCTCGACGGCGCGGGCGACGCGCTCGTTGACCGCCGGGTCGCGCAGCGGCTCGCCGCTCCGCTTGTTGACGAAAACCGGGATCGGCACGCCCCAGGCGCGCTGGCGCGAGACGCACCAGTCGGGCCGGTTCTCGATCATCGCGGCGATGCGGTTCCTGCCCTGGGGCGGCACCCAGCGGGTCTCGGCGATCGCCGCCAGCGCCTTGTCGCGCAGCCCGTTCGCGGTCATCGAGATGAACCACTGCGGCGTGTTGCGGAAAATGAGCGGCGCCTTGGACCGCCACGAATGCGGGTAGGAATGGGTCAGCGAGCCGCGCGCCACCAGCCCGCCGGCGGCGGCGATGGCGGCGATCACCGCCTCGTTGGCGTCGCCCGGCTTGCCGTCGGCGGTATAGACCGCGCGGCCGGCGAACAGCGGCACCGTATCGAGATAGGTCCCGTCGGGCCCGACCGTATCGGGCACCGGCAAACCGTGCGCCTGGCCGAGCTCGAAATCGTCGGCGCCGTGGCCCGGGGCGATGTGGACAAGCCCGGTGCCCTGGTCGGCCTCGACAAACCCGGCCGGCAACAGCGGCACCGGGAAGTCGTAGCCCTGGCCGGCGAGCGGGTGGCGCGCCACCGCGCCGGCCAGCGCCGCCCCGGCGCAGACATCGACGACGGTGTGCCGGGCGATGCGGGCGCGGGCGCAGAACTCGTCGATCAGCGGCAGGGCGACGAGAAATTTCTCGCCGACCGAAACGCGGCTGTTCTCGCCCGCCTCGTCGACCGCGATCACCGCGTATTCGAGCGCCTCGCTGTAGGCGATGGCGCGGTTGCCCGGCAGCGTCCACGGCGTCGTCGTCCAGATCACCGCGGCGGTACGGCGCAGCGACGGGCGCGGCGCCGCGGTCAGCGGAAAACGCACCCACACCGTGGTCGAGCGGTGGTCGTGGTACTCGACCTCGGCCTCGGCCAGCGCGGTCTGTTCGACCACCGACCACAGCACCGGCTTGGCCCCCTTGTAAAGCCCGCCATTGGCGAGAAACTTGCCGATCTCGCGGACGATCTGCGCCTCGGCGGCATAGGCCATCGTGGTGTACGGGTTGTCCCAGTCGCCGACCACGCCGAGGCGCTGGAACTGCGCCTTCTGCTCCTCGATCCAGTGCTCGGCAAAGGCGCGGCATTCGGCGCGGAACTGGGCCCGCGGCACGCTGTCCTTCGACAGGTTGCGGGCGCGGTAGCGCTCTTCGACGATCCACTCGATCGGCAGGCCGTGGCAATCCCAGCCGGGCACGTAGGGCGCGTCGCGGCCCAGCATCTGCTGGGTGCGGTTGACGACGTCCTTCAGGATCTTGTTCAGCGCATGGCCGATATGAAGGTCGCCGTTGGCGTAAGGCGGCCCGTCGTGCAGCACGAATTTCTCGCGCCCGGCGGCGGCCTCGCGCAGGCGGCGGTACAGCCCCATCGCCTGCCAGCGCGCCAGCAGCAGCGGCTCGCGGTTCGGCAGGTCGCCGCGCATCGGAAAATCGGTTTTCGGCAGAAAGACGGTCGGGCGGTAGTCCGTGGGCATGTTCAGCCTTCAGCTCGGATACGGGGAATGCGGGGGCGTCCTGACCCTCAACCGAGGATCAGGCCCGTAATTCGCCGTATCGCTCCGCACCGCACCATCATCGCG
>Ga0209581_1004677_pt1 | contig 10901 bp, 5 predicted proteins | sample Coa_R2_FD_187160 | JGI IMG/M metagenome (GOLD analysis project Ga0209581, IMG submission 187160) | Surface soil microbial communities from Centralia Pennsylvania, which are recovering from an underground coalmine fire - Coalmine... | ecosystem: Environmental > Terrestrial > Soil > Unclassified ...
ATCCGAACGCTACGCGACGGGGATCCGCAATGCCGAAGGCTTCGGCGTTACTCCAGATGGTCGTATCTACGTAACTCAGCATGGACGCGACCAGCTTCACGCCAACTGGCCCGAGCTCTATAAGCCAGAAGAAGAGGCAACGTTGCCTTCTGAGGAAGTCATGCTTCTCAAACAAGGCGGCGACTATGGCTGGCCGGAATGCTATTACGATCCGGGGCAAGGCAAGCTGGTTCTGGCGCCTGAGTACGGCGGAGATGGTGGCCACGCCGTGGGTGTTTGCGCCAACAAGATTGGTCCCGTCGCGGCATTTCCCGCGCACTGGGGGCCGAACGATATGGTCTTCTATGACCAGAAGCAGTTTCCTGCCCGCTACCGCGACGGTCTCTTCATCGCATTTCATGGATCGTGGGACCGCGCGCCCTATCCACAGGGCGGCTACAACATCGTCTTCCAGGGGCCCCTCAGCGGTAAATCAACCGGCAGATGCGAAATCTTTGCCGACGGCTTCGCAGGCTCAACTGTCTCTCCTGAAGGAGCCGTGTATCGGCCCTCCGGAGTTGCCGTTGGTCCAGACGGCTCTCTTTACATTTCTGACGACAACAAGGGACGAATTTATAAAATCATTTACGTCGGCGGCGCCGCAGCGCAATCCGGAGAGCCGCAATACACTCCCTGCCCAAGTCTTACCGCTCCGGCTGGCGAAGTCGCCCAGGCCGAAGCCAAGCCACCCGAAGGGACACATCCTGACGCAGGTGCGGCTGCTCTCCCGGTTCCTCCCGGAGCGACACACGAAATGGTTGAGTTGGGCAGCCGCATCTATCACGGAGAAGCAGCCGGAGGAACATGCACCGCCTGCCACGGCGCAAACGGAACCGGAACTCCCCTGGGCCCCGACCTTACCAAGAACAAATGGCTATGGAGTGACGGCAGCTGGTCGGGAATTACCAAAACCATCACCGACGGAGTTTCGCTACCAAAGCAATATCGCAGCCCCATGCCCGCAATGGGAGGAGCCCAGCTCACCCCCGACCAGGCATCAGCTGTAGGCGCATACGTATGGTCGCTAAGCCACCATTGATATGGTTCTCGCCTTCAGCAGTCGAGCCACCAAGGTTAAATATGCCTGCCAGGTTGCGAAACGCTTGATAATGAGAGGACTCTCGCCGGGAGTACACATTTTGGCGGCCTGGTCACCGACATGAGAGGCCGATGCGGAGCCGGCCGATTATATTCGGTTGCGAAAACCAGGCATGGTGCCCCTTCAAGACATGCTTTTTGGCTTTGAGCGAGATAATTTTGTGTCAGCTAATCTATGCTATATCATCCTCGTCTCTGAGAGCATCGGTTCCATCAAGAGTGGCAGCACAATGCGGCAAGCTACCGGAGCGACATATGCGGTTATTAGCGATGATCTCCCGAAATGCATTGATGACCTGCTTCATCGGAAACCTATCGACCGAGCGGTTCGAGACTCGCAATGCTGCGGCGAATCGTCCCTCCGGTAAAGTGCATTAATAGTCGAAATCAAGAAGCTCACCAGTTCGCAATCAAACTTGAAAAGTAGCAAGCCGCTCCTCAACCACTTTTACAATGCGCTGATGAATTTCATCGATTCTCTCATCGCCTTCCAGCGCAACAACCCGTGACGAATCACGCGCGGCGATCTCACGATATTTGTCGTAAACGCGGCGATAAAATGCTTCGTTTTCAGTCTCGAAGCGGTTCTCGTCTGTACCGCTGCTCTTTGTGCGGTCGTTACGCCGGCGTGCGCGTGCAAGCGATGCGTGAAAATCGGGAAGCAGCAGAACTGTCATATCAGGCTGCAGTCCTCCGCACATAGCCTCGTGCAGTTTTAAAACAATTTCGCTGCCAAGCTGACGGCCTCCTCCCTGGTAGGCCTCCGTTGAATCGGTATAGCGATCACAGAGCACAATTTGGCCATCTGCGAGAGCCGGAGAAATAATTTCAGCAATTGCCTGGGCGCGATCCGAAAACATCAATCCCAACTCAGAAAGCGGAGCCAGGTTTTCAGTGCCTGAATCAAGCAATAGCTGACGAATACGGTCGCCGATGCGCGTTCCACCCGGTTGCCTGGTGACGGTAACTCGATAGCCATTTGCTTGCAGCCATGTTGCCAGCTTGCGTAGTTGTGTGCTTTTGCCGGAGCCATCCAGACCTTCAAACGTGAGAAAGAAACCTCGGCCCATGGCGCGAGTGTAGCAGAGCCGATGTAGCTTATTCAGCCAGCCAGGCTGCGGGTAGTGTCGCTTCTGGCGATATAATCAATACAGTTATGGCGGACCTTGCACTTACGGATGCGTCTTTACAGGAGACAGATGAGGCGCATTTGAACAAAACTTTCTACCTGGAAACTTTCGGCTGTCAGATGAACGTGCATGACTCGGAAAAAGTCATTGGCACGCTTACGCAGCAGGGTTATCGACAGGTTGAAACTGAGGAAGCCGCCGATCTGATCCTTTATAACACCTGCTCCATTCGTGATAAGGCAGAGCAGAAGGTCTTCCATCGTCTGAATGATTACAAGAAGCTGACCTCGCAGGGTAAGCGCTTTGGCGTGCTGGGATGCGTTGCGCAGCAGGAGGGCGAGCGGATTTTCGAGCGCGCTCCTTATGTATCGCTTGTATCGGGTTCAGCATCCTATCGCAAATTGCCCGAGATGCTTGTCCGCCTCGAGCGAGGTGAGAATCGCGTCACCGGGCTCGACGACCGCCAGACAGAAGAAACATTCGAAACAGAATTTACCGCGCGCAGCAATTCGCATCGCGGATATATCACCATCATTGAAGGTTGTGACAAGTTCTGTGCTTACTGCGTGGTTCCGTATACGCGCGGGAAAGAGCGCAGCCGCACATCGACTTCAGTTCTGGCCGAAGCGAAACGCATGGCCGACAGCGGTTATACCGAGATTCAGCTACTTGGCCAGAATGTGAATTCCTATCGCGATCCTGAAGGAAAGAAATCATTCGCAGAACTTCTCGCTGCTGTAGGAGAGATTCCGGGCATTCGCCGTGTGCGATTTACAACATCGCATCCGCGGGACTTTACGCGCGATATCGTTGAGGCGATTGATGCTGTTCCCTCGCTGTGTGATCACGTGCATCTGCCGGTGCAAAGTGGATCATCGCATGTGCTGGCAGGGATGCAACGCGAATATACTCGCGACTGGTATCTTGAGCGCATCTCATGGATGAAGGCGGCGCGACGTCAGATCAGCATGACAACGGATATCATTGTCGGGTTTCCGGGCGAAACATCTGCGGATTTTGAGGAAACAATCACGCTGCTTCATGAGGTTCAGTACGATGGCGTATTTGCCTTTAAATATTCGCCTCGTCCCAATACGCCTGCAGTGACGATGCCTGATTCGATTCCTGATGAAGCTAAATCCGAGAGATTGCAGATTCTCCTTGATCGTCAACGAGAAATTCAAAGGAATAACTACAGCAAGCATATTGGCCAAGTGATTGAAGTAATGGTTGAAGGACATAATCGGGCCAGGCAGCAGCTCGTAGGCCGCACTTCACAAAACAAGACATTGAACTTTACTACGACACAGCCTATCCTTCCCGCTACGGGCAGCTATTTGCAGGTAAGAGTTACGAAGAGTTTTCCGAACAGCCTCGCAGGCGAAGCAGTTGTATAAGGGGCGCATGGCATGGAAATCGAAATGAAAATTCGGGGATTGATGGTGGATCCATCTACGAATGCGCCGATCGTCATTCTCAAGGACGTGCAGGGGGACACCGTGCTTCCAATCTGGGTAGGTCTTTACGAGGCCAATGCCATTGCCCTGGAAGTCGAAAAGGCGACTACGCCCAGGCCGATGACCCACGATCTGCTAAAGAACCTTGTTCATGGCCTGAATGCCACAGTGCAAAGAGTCGTTGTTACGGAATTAAAGAACGATACTTTTTACGCCGTTCTTTGGCTGGAGCAGGATGGCGAACCTGTCACCATTGACTGCAGACCCTCTGATGCTCTGGCGCTTGCTCTCCGGGCCGATTGTCCCATTTTTGTGGATGAAGATGTTCTGCGCGTCGCCAAAGTCATACCCAACCCTACCGATCAGGCGACGCAGGAAGAGCTGCGGCGCTGGCTGGAAAATCTGAACGATGAAGATTTAGGCCGTTACAAGATGTAATTCATCTCATATTTCAATATAAGCGGCAAAATAATTTTGCAGCTGAAAATCAAAGTGTCTCTGAACATCACTACTCTATGAGCTTACGCCGCATCGGCAAATTATTTGCCGCACAAAATGCTGGGCAGCTGGTAACAGTGCTTACACAGCTTCTTCTGCCGCCTGCCTTTCTTCATTCCTATGGAGTAAGTCTCTATGGGCAATGGCTTGCGCTGAGCGCTGCCGTGGCCTATCTCACGACGTTTAATTACGGCCTGCAGACCTTCACTAATATGCAGATGACGATCCACTACAACCGTGGTGAACTGCAGGAGACCCGTGAAGTGCAATCGGCCGGGCTGCGTATCCTTCTTGCCGCTTTCCTGACCATTGCGCTTGCTTTATCGGTCATCTTCATCCTCCCGCTCAACTCGCTGCTGCATCTTACGATTCCGCAGCGTGAAGCGCAGTGGACGCTTTATATCCTCGGCTGCCAGGTTGTTGCCGGGATGGTTTCCGGCTTTTTTATCGGCAGCTACATGGTTATCGGGCTGCCGCATCGAGGGCAGAATTTCGGAAATCTTATCCAGTTACTAGTGATGCTGCTGCAGGTTGGCCTTGCGCTTCGACATGCGGCATTTCCGCTTATTGCAGGCGCCCAATTGTCAGTTACTCTGTTAGGAGCCGTCTTTCTGGTTTTTGATTTCAGCCGCCTGGCGCCGGATATTCGTCCGACGCTGCGCTACTGGAAGCCCGGTTCTCTTGGCGCGATGCTCAAGCCGAGCGCTCAGTATGCGCTGCTTTACTCTTCCAACGTTCTGGCCTATCAGCTGCCAACATTGCTCATGCAGAGAATACTCGGGCCTGCAACGGTGGTGGTCTACAGTGTGACGCGCACGGTTTATTCGATGAGCCGGCGTCTTTTATATCTCGTCACCAACTCGATTGGGCCGGAGATTACCATCACTTTTGGGCAGCGTGACTGGAGAAAACTGCATAAGCTCTACGAATTTTCTGAGCGCATTATCCTCCTGCTGACGACTCCCATTACGTTCGGATCGATGCTGGCAACGCCGCTACTTCTGCAAATCTGGCTGCATAAAGGCAATCTCTTTGATCCCAGCGTTTGTATTCTGCTTGGGCTGACGGTTTCGGTGCTCAGCATCAAAGAGCACAAATACCAGTTTCAGTTTTCGAGCAACCAGGTGCAGGAAATCTCGTACATGACGATCCTGGCCTACAGCGCTCAGGTGATTATTGCTGTCCCGGTCATGATGCAATTCGGACTGATCGGATATTTATTCACCTGGCTGATCTGTGAAACTCTCCAGCTCTTCTATTTGCTGAGACTCAATGCAAAACTATTTGCCGGAACAGCCGAAGTAGATCGCAAGCCTGTGTATCAGCTCTTTGCTTTCCTTGCCGCCGCTACCGTGATTTTTCTCTGGCCGGTGTATCACATCGCCAGTTTCCCCTATGTCACGCAGGCTGCTGTTGCGATTGTTGCGACAGCGATTACTGCGGCCATCTCCTACTGGATATTCAGAGTTGACGAAGTTCGCGCCCTGCTCTGGAGCAAAGTTGCCGGCCGATTTCCTTCATTGGCTTCGCGGCGGAGTTAAGTTGCTCTGTTTTATAAGGTAACAATATGCTTGACGCACGAGTCAGACGAACAATGTGTGATGCTCCCCTGCGGCTGACCTTGCCGCCAAAATCCGCATGGTGCTTTTACAGCTTATCCAGGAACGCATAACGTACGGAGATGTATGCGTCTTAAACGAAAAGCGGGAGGAGTCCTCCCGCTTTCTATGGTGAAAAGGCCTGCGCTATCCCGGAACACGAGTGCTGGTTCTTAGAACTGCACCCGGACCGAGAATTGCAGCTGTCGTGGATTGGTATAGACGTTCAGCGCCGGCTCCGATGTGATAAATGCATCGGTGTCGGTGTTAGTTGTGCCCGGATTGCCGGGATTGATGTGGTTAAAGCCGTTGTAGGCGTCCACGCGGAACTGCGCCAGCAGGCTCTCGTGAATGGGGAAGTTCTTCTGCAGCGAGAGGTCGCCGTTGAAGTACCCCGGACCATAAACGGAGTTTCTGCCCATCGTGCCGATCTGATCAACGCCGGGTGTGGTGAATCGACTACTGGGCACATCCGCCGCAGTAAAGTACGTGCGCCTGTGATTCACGGGATCAAAGCTGCTGAGATGGGGTTTTACCCAGAGGCCGCTTCCGTTTGGATAACAGGGAGCGCTGCCTGGAAGAGGACAGCCACCTCCTACCCCGAGCGTAAAGGGAAGCCCACTGGACCACGTGATGACCGGGCTGAACTGCCAGCCGCCGATAATCTCGTCTACGAATCTCGGCGCATTGCCGGCAAATCGCTTGTTCCTGCCAAAGGGCAGCTGCCATGTGCCGTACAAAATAAACTGCTGTTCGCGGATTTGATCGTCGCGGCCTTTGACTGCGGATTTGTCCCAGGTGGCAAAGCTGCTGTTGAAGTTGTAGCCGCGCTGCCATGCGTAATTCGCATTGAAGGACAGCCCGTGCGTGAACTGCTTGGCCATACCGGCCTGAAGGGCATTAAACTCCGTGTCCTGATCATCGCCGTAGTAGCTGACGTTTTGCGTCCATCCGCACATGCCGGGCTGAATAAAGGGTTCAGACGGCGTTGTGTAAGCGGGGCTCTGACAGGCAGGCAATGTGCCGCCATAGTAGCGGGATAGGAAGTTGGGAGTAGAAGTGCCACCATCTGCCGAGATTCCAGTTTTAACGCTGGGATCAAAGTGCAACGCCTGGCCGGTAACGCTGTACTGCGCCGGCAGGAAGATCGCAGCCTCATTCGGATTGGTAGTGTTGCCGTCGCCATTGCTGAGAGTATGCGTGCCTTTGTTCCCCACATACGCCAGCGTGACCGACAGCGTCGGTGTAAGCGAACGTTGAATGCTGAGGTTCCATGCATCCAGTGTCGGCAGCCGCAGCCCATTCGGTCGAGCTTTTACGTTTACAGCGTACCCGGGAGATGGAAGCAAGCCATCCGCTGGAACAGCAGGGAATACATAAGGCGCTGGGCCAGTCGCGAGGTTAAAGGCATACGACGTTGTCGTAGGCGAATTGATGGCTTGATTGGCCAGAACGGGAATGTTCTGCGTGACATTATGTCCAAAGATTGAGCCAAACACGCCGATATCGAAGCTCCGGCCATAGCCGGCGCGGATAACGGTCTTCGGATCAAGCTGGTAAGCAATACCAATACGCGGATTCCAGGCATTGGACGGCAGACTCCAGTTCATGTTGGTGCCGATATTTCCATAGCCGGCCACACGCAGGAAGCCATCCTTCAGGTTCATGAGAGCGCCATTCCCTTTGCCGTTAACCGACTCGGGGAAGTAGAACTCATAGCGCAGGCCGAGGTTCAGTGTCAGGTTAGGAGTGACGCGCCAGGTGTCCTGCCCATAGAAGAAGAACCGTTTCTGGAACTCCTTCGCATTGGTCGAGACGCTGACGTAGCGATTGAACTGGGTAACATCACCCAATACAAAGCTGGCGAATCCAAGTCCCTGTTCGTTGTTGCCGTTGGAAGTTGGACCAGGATCAAACTGCAGCTCGCCTGTACGGTTGGAATCGCTGGGCACGCGAAGGTTGCGGGCATAACGAAGATCGGCACCGAATTTAATGGAGTGGTTGCCGAGGATCTTCGTCCAGTTGTTCACAATCTGGAACTGGTCCTCACGCTCAGTCAGCGGGCAATTGCAGCGGTTCACGTTTAGGCCACTGCCGTATTGCGCTCCCTGGTTCTGTCCCTGGTTGGCTGTCTGGTTTCCTACGCGGTCCGTTTCGGCGATCTTGAATGCCGGCGCCCCCGCGGTAACAGGATCGGTATTCAGTCCGTGAATGCCAAGCTGGTCAGCAAAGTTTGTCGCCTGATCGTATTTCGAAGTTCCAATGTTGTAGCGATAGTAGCCTACGCGGAAATCCGTAAGCAGACTCGGGCTTAGTGCCAGGTCAAAACCTGCGGCAAGGCTGTCGTTCGCGCCTTTGGATGTTCCGCCGTAACCCTGCAGGCCAAAACCGGTTCCACCTGCATCGCCAAAGATTGTTTTGCCGGTGAGCGTATCCGTGAAGCGGCTGAAGCGCTCGAAGACGTGCATCTTCGAAGTGGCCTGCCAGTCAACGCGCTCATCCCACTGGTCGTTGTTAAAGAGCCCGGTGCCGCTCTGGGCGTAATTGTTCTTGGTGCCGTTCAGGTCGCCGCCTGTATTCGGCGCATATGGTTGCAGAAGTTTCAGCAGAGCCATCGCCTGAGGAGAAAGCTGCGATGTTGGTATCACGTTTCCCTGGTAGGGAACAGGCGTTCCGCTGGAGTTGTCCCAGATGACCTGGGACGCGCCGCGGGCTGTCGCATACTCGCTGAAATCGCAACCGGCGATGCCGTTGGCAGCAGTGGATTGCCCGAGACAGGTTGATACAAGGTGGGCCGTCGGAACAGTAGCAGTCTGTGAGATGCCGACCTTTTGCCGTACGCCCTGATAGTCACCGAAGAAGAATAGCCTGTCCTTAATCACCGGACCGCCAATAGAGCCGCCGAACTGGTTCTTCAGTCCGCCTGGAATGAACGCGCCGGTCACTGGGTCGCGCGTGGACTGCGTATAAGGATCGCGCGCCAGATTGGCATTGCTCTCGCGGTAGTCAAATGCGCTGCCATGGAAGCTGTTGGAGCCGGATTTGGTCTGCGCAGTTACGAAGGAGGAAACGGCCTTACCGAACTCTGCGTCGAAGTTCTGCGTCGTGATCTTGGTTTCAGAGAGCGCGTCGAGCGGCGGGTTGATAACAATGATTCCGAGGATCGGGTCCTGATTGTCGGTGCCGTCCAGTTGGAAGGCGACGCCTCCAAAGGCCTGCCCGTCCACCTGAATCTGTTTGCTGCCTTGTGGATTTTCGGAAGCTGCATGGCCCCAGGTCAGTGGCTGCGCGCCTGGAAGCAGCAGCTGAATGTTGGTGAAATTGCGGTCCGGAAGCGGAATATCCGAAATGGTCTGCGTGCTGAACTCAGTCGATACGTCAGCGCGGTCAGTCTTCAGGACCGGAATCGCATCCGCGTTTACCGTTACGGTTTGCGCCTCGCCACCTACTGTCATCTGCGCATCGACCTTCGGGCGGGTATCGGCGAATACCTGAATACCTTTGGCCTCGAAAGTCTGGAAGCCAGACATCGTCACTTTGACGTCGTATGCGTCGGGGATAAGGTGCTCAACACTATATGCGCCGGAATCGTTGGTCTGGACCGTGACAGCGGTCCCCTTGGCTTCATCCGTGACAGTAACGGTGGCATTGGGAATGGCTGCGCCGGTATTGTCGGTAACGGTACCGTAGATCGAGCCGTAGACGGCCTGGGCATGCATTGTAGCGGAAAATATAAGAGAAAAAAGAGCAGCACCCAAACCGAAGGCAAGGGCCTTGCTGATGCGTTTCATATCTGTGGTCTCCCAAAAACGTCGATGCTGTTGCCGCCTCTCGTATGCCGTCCTTATCTCTCCTGTTTTGGAGGCGGCATGCGTAGAAGCGTATCTGTTATCTGATCTGAAGACGGTTCTCTGTCAAATACAACAGTAAGCAGCGGCACCGCCGTTGCATAAGTACCGTTTCATGTAGCGGTGCTTTGCCGCTAACCGCCAGAAATATAACGAGCAGGTCAAACGATTGTCAAGGATTGCGGAGGGGGCCAACGCGTGAATTGTTCATCGCCGGGTAACAGTCATATCATTTCCTGCCTGTCGAAATAAAATTCCCAGGCTGTAATATTTAGCCGAGGCAATGCGTAGGTTTAATTCCATTGCCGATGCTGAAGTGATCCGTCGCCTGACTGCGCGACTGTGACGTGAAAGCCATGAAAGCACAACACGTAATCTGGGCAGGCGCAGTTGCTTTGGCAATCACATCTGTATCTATTACGGTAACAAATCGGGGCGTGTGCGCCGCCGATGCTCCGGTGACGTACAGCCGCCAGATTGCGCCGATTCTCTATAAGAACTGCACAACCTGCCATCACCCCGGAGGATCGGGACCATTCAGCCTGATGACCTACGATGATGCGCGCCATTGGGGGCAGCAGGTGATGCAGGCGACCCAAAGCCGCGATATGCCTCCCTGGCTGCCCGAGCCGGGATATGGAAACTTTGCCGATAACCGGCGGCTCTCCGATGCCGATCTCAGGTTGATTCAGCAATGGGTGAAAACGGGAATGGCGCAGGGAGATTTGGCCGATGTCCCCGCGCCTCCGCACTATGAAACGACATGGCAATTAGGTAAGCCGGATCTTGTCCTGAAGGTGGAAAGGCCTTACACGCTGGCCGCATCCGGCACAGATGTCTTCCGCAACTTTGTTCTGCCGTATCCTCTGAAGCAGACGCACTACATCCGCGCGCTGGAGATTCGTCCGGGAGCGCCGCAAGTGGTGCATCATGCGAACCTGCTGATTGATCGCACCGCATCTTTTCGCCGCGCGCATCCTGATGACTGGCGTGATGGCGTTCCGGGCATGGAACTGGAAGTGGATGCCGGAGACGCGTTCGATCCGGACAGCCATTTTCTTTTCTGGAAGCCGGACACGCCGGTTCTGCTGGAGCCGGAAGGCATGCCCTGGCGGCTTGATCCCGGCAATGACCTGATCCTGAATATGCACCTCAAGCCCTCAGGCAAACCGGAGACGGTGCAGGCGGAAATCGGCTTTTACTTTACTAATAACCCGCCGGTAAAGCAGCCGA
>Ga0209581_1004679_pt1 | contig 10900 bp, 12 predicted proteins | sample Coa_R2_FD_187160 | JGI IMG/M metagenome (GOLD analysis project Ga0209581, IMG submission 187160) | Surface soil microbial communities from Centralia Pennsylvania, which are recovering from an underground coalmine fire - Coalmine... | ecosystem: Environmental > Terrestrial > Soil > Unclassified ...
CCAGCTCGCCTACCCTATTAGCCACACCTCCACTGGCGCTCGTCTCAATCCGTTCCGATCCCAACCAATCCTGATGCTGAAAAAATGCCTGGTTGCCTTTATAAAAGGCATTACCAAATGCACGAACGGCAAGCTGTATCGTACAGGTAGCGGCGTTCATCGTACTGATATCGAATCTAGTTAGCCGATGATGCGGAGACACACCGCAACGCTGATCAGACCGATGATTGCCAGAGCGAACGCCGTCAACGCATAAATGTGTAACCGACCGACTGGATATGAACGACGATATTCACCGAAAATCCGTAACATCTTTGGGAATGTAAAACCGAAGTAAGAGACAAGACTTCCATCCTGCCTCTTTCGATTGATCTCGCCAATCATCATGGTCAGATACATATTCGCCAGAAACAGGCCAGTCATAGCAATACAGAACGAAATGACGCCGGTGATGACTCGTGTGTTCAATTGCATAGCAACTGCCTCGCTGAATAGATCAGGGCATCCAGAGGATTGAACGCCCAGAATTTACCAAGTTGAACTGGATTCGTATAGTTGGTAGCGGTTACTCCACCAGAAAATCCGCTCAATAGGCCGCCGCCAAGACTTACCCCTACAGCAGTTACACCGCCTGTGGGAGCTAGCCCGCTGGTCCCGCCTGTCAATCCACCACTCGAAGACGCCGCAAAACCACCAAGCCCGGCACCCCCATTTACGCCGGTGAAGCCCCCGGAGTAATTTGAATTTGAGTTGTTCAGTCCGTAGACGAAACCCTATATACCGAACCTGATGCACCGCCATTCCAGCCAATCTGAGCACCGCCAAAACCGAATGCGCTCACTTGGCCAGAATTGTAGTTGACGACAAGTTCACCACCGCCTCCGACACTACCAACGCCTCCCAGTCCACCTGAAGCACCTTCTGTCCTGCCTGTGGGAAGGGCTTTGCATACCTTAGCTCTTATGCCGTTATTTGGGGCAAGTCCAAATGCACTAACGGCGAACTGCGTCGTATCGCTATCCCACATTTATCGTAAATTTTACGTTGAGCTACGATCCGCCTTGCTCATCAGCTTCTCGGCCAGCTTGAAGCTGCCGTATACGATGGCGTAATCCAATACGCCCATTGGCAGGAGACTGACGAATGACAGGTGCCTGTTATCCCAAGGTACGAAGAGAACAAAAGGAATTTGGATAAGGAGTGCAAAAATGACCACTGTCCAGTACCATGAATGCTTTCTCAAATCCCAGTGGGTTTTCGCGGTTAGCAGAACTATTCCCGTACAAATCCACGCCCCCACTCCTTCTTTAACGTGGCCCAAATAGATGGACAAGAAAAATATCGGGGACAAGCACAGCATCGCCAAAAGTGCCCATCCTCGTGTTACCACCTGGGAAGGCTTGTCGTCTTTCGTTTCCTCAATCATCAGTGCCCCGCCAAGCAGCTTTGATAGTCGTTGTAGGCGTTGTACAAATCGCGCCCAGTCAAGCCCACATTCAATATCGTCCCGATACCAGGAATTGACTTCGCAACACCCCAACCAGCACTCTTTGCAACCGGAGCTAGAGCAGCTAGCTGGAGTCCAGCGATGCTTCCGAACGCACCCGTTGAGTCTCCGTTGGCTGCGCTATTCACCGCGGATACAGTTCCAATTCCAACCTGAGCAACTGTAACGGCGAGATTTTCTCCGGGAATAAATCCAGCAACGTCCAGCCCTATTCCAAGAGCGTTCTTCGCCAGCGTCTGTCGGGCGCATTGAATTTGTTTCGCATTGATCGCAGGACCGCGATAGCAGGGGGCCGAAGAGAGGGCAGTGGTACTTCCCGTTATTTGGGGCTTGCTTTCCTGCTCCGCCACCACTGCCAGAGTTACCGCCACCACCGAATCCCCAATCCCAGCACCACCAGCAATCGCCGCCACCGTCTCCACCTCCGCCACCGTCTACGCAGACCGTGTGATCGGCGTTGCAGTCTAACACTTCCATTAGCCCAAGCGGGTCTCTGTAGGAGAGAGGATTATTGAGCACATAGTTATAGCGGTTAAGACTCTGCGGATTGGAGAAGTCGTAACTGCCGTCGTAAGGGTCCGGGGACATCCAGCGGCCCTGGGTGGGGTTATATTTCCGATACTGCGCATCAAAGTTGCTGCCATCCTCATCCATACCCGCAAAATGATAAGCGTCGAAGTCCCCAGGCTGCAAAGATGTTCGTTCACCCAGGCCGATTGTGATCCTGTCTCGACGGCGATACGCTCACGCGGGCCGCTGAAGTGTGCTGACAGAGCCGTTTGCGTCATGCGAACGCGGCCTTCCTCCGTGATCTCTCCGTCTGCATCGAGGACACAATAGTGTCCCCATCGATCACCAAGATCGATCCCGATACGCGCAAAATGCGTTCGAGCTAGAGCCTCATTGGGTGGAATGGCTCCGAACGATCCAGGCCGAGCGTCAAGAAGTGCCTGGCATCCATGCCGATGAGGGATTTGGATTTCGTGCTCTACAGCTGAGCGGAGCGGAGGACATGCTTCTTCTATTTCCCGCCCAAATAGAGTGGGGAGAGAGCTCTACCGAGCAAGCAGAGCAACGCCAATGCATACACACAGCGCCGCCAGCCAGCGCCTCCGGTCAACATTTTCTTTAAGAAAAACCTTGCCCGCCACCGTATTCGTCACTACCGTCAGCGATGCAGAGGCCGGTGCCACCAGGCTCAGGTCAGCATGGCTCAGAGCAAATAGCAGCGAAAAGAAGCTGACTGCCATGGCCGCTACGCCGCAGAAGAAGCGCGTATTGGTAATGACCGCTTTGATTGCTCCCGGCAGCCCTGACTTTGCCTTGATATCGTCGAGGTCGCCGATCTGTCGCATTGCCGAGGCAATCAATACATCGCCCACCGTCGCTGCCACAACGATGCTCGCAATCATTGCGGCATTCGCCAGCCCGGAATGATGCAATGCCGGCATCATCGGCAAACCTCCGCCGCGCCGGGAGCAGGGGCGCCCTTTTCGTGTTCTGTGTACGATGGCCCGCGCGTGACAAATCCCACCGCCGCGGTGATCAGAAAAATGCCTACCCACCGCGACAATGAGATGTCCTCATGTCGCCAGAATCGCGCAAGCAAAGCGACGATCACGTTGCCGAATGAAGTAGCGGGAAGAACAAACGTCAGGTCTGCCCAGGAGAGCGCCGTGAGATACGACGCGAAAAACCCGATCAGCAACACAATGCCGGACGCAACCCAGGGGGTGCTCACCGCATGAAAGAGAGTCGTAACATGGGCCAGAGAAACCGGCCCGATGTTCTTCATTCCAACATCAAGAAATGTATCGCCCAGGGGGGCCGAGACAGAAACAAATGCCAGCACCAGATATCGCCGGAATGTCATGGTGCTTCGCGTCATAGAAAAGAGAAAAGAGCCAATGTATTTGGCTAAGACTGCCCGGATACTGGTAGATGCCAGTCTTGAGGGGCACGGCTGAGCCGTGCCTTAAGTAGTTCAAAACTTATGCGGCCTGGCTGCTGAGGAATATGCTTCTCCGAGCAATTCTTTAAACCTCAGCACTTACCGGACTACCCGTATCGTTCGCTTTCTCTTGCTTCTTCTGCTTTACGATCTTATTGCGCTGCGACCGCAGCTTCAGAAACGATTTCGCCTCCTGATACAGGCGTGGCAGGTCGCGATTTACAACTGCCTTGCTCACCACGCGCCATGCCGCCTTAGGCCGGAAGTAGTATTCGTCATAGAAGCGGTGGACCATTTCGAGCACGTACTCGGTTGGCAGTCCAGGATATTCGATGTGTGCCAGCTGGTGGCCCTCATCATCAACCATAGCTCCATTGTTGATGATGAAGCCGTTCTCCCTGGCGAATTCGTAAAATTCCGTGCCCGGATACGCATGGGCAATCGAAACCTGAATCGTCTCGACATCCAGACCCTTGGCGAAGTTGATCGTGTTGCGAATCGATTCCTTCGTCTCACCCGGCAATCCCAGAATAAAATCGCCGTGGATCGTCAGTCCCAGATCATGGCAGTCGCGCGTAAAATCGCGCGCGCGCTCAACCGTTGCGCCCTTCTTGATATTTTTCAGAATCTGCGGATCGCCCGACTCATAACCCACGATCAGCAATCGGCAGCCGGCTTCGCGCATGGCTTTCAGCGTCTCGCGGTCAGTCGTGACGCGCGATGTGCAGGACCATGTCAGACCAAGCGGCTTCAGCTTGGCGCAAAGCTCGATCGTGCGCGCCTTCTGAATATTGAAGGTATCGTCGTCAAAAAAGAACTCCTTCACGTGGGGAAAGAGCTCCTTCGCATGTTTCATTTCGGCCGCTACGTCATCTGTCGAGCGCTTGCGCCATGCGTGACCCGAAAGCGTCTGCGGCCACAGGCAGAAGGTGCACTGCGCCGGGCATCCGCGTGTCGAGTACAGAGAAACATACGGATGCAGCAGGAATGGCACGTTGTATTTCGTCACATCCAGATCACGCGCATAGATATCCGTTACCCACGGCATTGCGTCGAGGTTATCCACCTGCGGGCGGTCCGGGTTATGCACGACCTTGCCGTCTTTGCGATAGCTGATCCCGAGAATCTCGTTCAGCGGCTTGCCGTTTGCATATTCGACCACGGAAAAATCAAACTCGCGGCGGCACACAAAGTCGATCACTTCGCACTCGTTCAGAGCCCGGTCAGGCGAAGTCGTCACCGGAGGTCCGACAAACGCAATCCGGATTGAAGGATGCGCACGCTTGATTGCCTCTGCCAGCTTCTGGTCGCCCGTCCAACCCGGAGTGCTGGTGAAAAGAACGAGGAACTCGTAGCCTTTGGCAATCTCGATGGTTTCCTGGGCCGAAACATGGTGGGGAGGAGCATCCAGCAACCGCGATCCTTCGAGCATGCCGGCCGGATAGGCAAGCCACACTGGATACCAGTACGACTCAATCTCACGCGTGGCCGGCCAGCGCGAGCTGGCGCCACCGTCAAAATTCTCAAAAGAAGGCGGGTTCAGAAAGAGTGTTTTTAAAGGCATTGGCGTATTACCTAAGTGTAACATCTGATGTAGGTTTAGCCGCGATGCAAGGTATCGCCGAGGGTACGCGGCCGATAATTTTTGCTCTATCGTTAAAGGCTTCAGTGACTTACAGAAAACAGAAAAAACGAATTATTTTGGAGCTGTTTTCACCCAATCTTCGATGCTGCCGGTACAACGCATCAGGCTCAGTTCAGCGCGAAGCACGGCATAGTTGGCATCCAGCACATCCTCATACCGCTGCCGCTCCTGAATGCGCGCCTGCTGCTCATCTTTCGGGGTCAGCACCGGAGCATTCGCTGACCCGCTGCCGTTGTTTAGTTGCGTCGTAATCGCATCCAGCTGCTCCTGCGCCAGTTCTGCCTGCAACTGTGTAACCCGCTGCTGCGCGGTCAGCTCATTCATGCTCTTCTGCAACTGAAAAATCTGCTCGTCAACTGTATTGCGAGTCTGGTCAGCCTGCGCAGCCGCGCGTGTTGCATTGGCTGCGGACTGCCGTTCCTTTGCCTTGAGCGTTGCATCAAAAAGCGGCACCCTTATCTGAATGCCAACCGCGAGGTTGTTGTATTGAAAGCTTTGCGGCGCGTAGTACTGCGTATAGTTATTGAATTTTGCAAACAAGCTGTAGTCCAGACCAAATGCGAGTTGCGGACGCAGTGTCTGTCTTGAGTCACCGAAAGCCAGGTACATCTTTGACTTGGCGTTTGCCTGTGTCGCCAGAACCGCGCCATTTTGCATCGTCATCGCGCGCCCGCCTTCAGGCAAAACAAGGTTAGAAGGCGCAGAAGGAATACTTCCGGCACTGGTGACGAAGCTGTCCGGAGCCAATCCGGTCAGATGTGCCAGTTGCTGGCGCACCAAGTCAGCATCGTTCCGCAAATGAATACGCTTCAGATCGATCTGCGCCGCCATCAGCTTAGCCTTCGTCAATTCAATCCGATTCTCCACTCCGGCAAGCACCCTGTCTTCTTCAATGCTCACCAGCTTGTCCACATACTGCTTTTCCTGATCCAGAGCAGCCAGTGTCTGCTGCGCCTTATCCAGCTGAATGTAATCAAGCGAAGCATCCAGTACGACCTGCTCGCGTACATCTTTCAGATTGAACTCTGCAGACCGCAACGCTGCACGCGCCGACCGAATATAGTCCGGTTGTGAAAACGTGAACAGCAGCGACTGCGAGCTGACATTAAAGACAGAGGGCTCGCCCAGGGGAAAGCCGTAGGAATAACCAAGACTCGATCCCAATACAAAGTTCGGAATGTAGGCGTCCTTCGACTCCGTCAGCCCGGCAGCCGCACGCATTACATCGGCCTGCGCCATGCGCACGGATGTGCTGTTCCGCAGCGCCAGATCAACGACCGTATAGAGAGAAATCTGCGCTGTCGCGCTCAATGATGAGAGCACGGCAAAAACGCCAAGCGCGATCCATCTCCGATGCAGTTGATTCAAACGGCAGCCACCTCGCTGTAAACTGCGCAAGCTTCGATTCTACCCACTCTCAGAATGATTTCAGTTCCTGTGTTATCTGCCACTATTGGTAGCCGCCTGCGTACCAGCCTGATAACCCTTTGCCAGATCGACTGCCGCCGCAAACTGCTGCTGAGCTCCGGAAGCGTCTCCCTGAGCAGTCATCAATTTTCCCAGCTGTACATGCGCCTGAAAGGCAGGAGCATCTTCCGATTTACTCGACGAAGCCAGGTACTGCTCCAGCAATTGCCGCGCAAACAGCAAATCGCGATTGGCACGGATCAGCACCGAACCCCCATCTGCCGAAGCCACTCCATGTTGCGGGTCCATCGCGGCCCCCTTATGCACAGCTTCGATCATCTCGTCCCAGCGCTGTCGTCTTCGATAAAACGAGGCCAGATCCATCCATGCATCCGCGGGCTCTTTTGAAGCGGCAATAGCTGCCTTGTATTCGGTTTCGGCACGCGCATAGTCCTTCTCCCCTTCGGCAATACGCGCCCGCAGATAATGCGCACGCTGCGGGGCAAAACCATCCAGCTGCTGCGCAACCCGCTCTGCTTTATCGAATCCGCCGCCAACAATTCCGGGAGCATCGACATAAAATTCTCCCAGGTCCGAAAGCGCATTCGCGCTGTGTGGGTCGAGCTTCGCCGCCGTTTCAAACTCCACACGGATCGGCTTGGCCATTCTGAAAGCTGTAATAAACGATACCCGATCGGCCTTCTCCCCCATCGCCCGCGCCAGCCAAAGATGATAGTTGCTGTCATCCGGCTTCAGCTTGACTGCGGCCTGGCATGCCGCAACTGCGTCATTCCACCGCTGCTCCTGCAGATAGATGCGGCATTGCAGATTGTGCGCTTCGGCATTCCCCGGCTCCTGCGCCAGCACCTTGTCCAGCGTTTGCAGGCCGGAATCCGCACGGCCATGAGTCAGATCGCCACGCACAGCTTCAAGAAGCTGTGACGACGGCACATCAGCGCGCGCCGCAATGGGCGCGGCCAGCAGTAGAGCAGAAAATACAACTCGAAACAAAGCCCGCATTACCGCACAATCTTTACCGCAACACCCTCGCTTACAGGCTGTCCGTTGGTTGTTCCCAGCGCCACTACATCGCCTTCCTTCAGCCCTGAGAGGATCTCGACCTGGGTCAGGTTCAGCGCGCCCACTTTTACCGGAGTGCGGCGTAGCGTTCCATCCATCACCCGGTACACAAAAGACTGCCCCTGTTCCGTGTGCAATGCGTCGCGAGGAACCGTAAGCACGTTCGGCGTATTCGATGTTGTCACCGTAACGGTTACATTTGTGTTAGGCAGCAGTTTGCCGTCGGCATCGTCAATCGCGATCAGCGCCTGGCCCACATTTCGCGTCTCCTGGTACCGGATGATTGTCGAGGGCACACGCTCAACATGCCCGTGCCATTCGCGGTCCGGCATAGCATCCCAGCGAATCACAATCGGCATGCCGACAGCGATCTTGCCTACCTCCGGCTCGTCGAAATATGCGAGCACCTGCATTTTTGTCAGATCGGCCATTTGCAGCAGTTTGTCTCCGGCCTGCACATATTCCGTTTTCGAGACCGGGACCGAATACACTGTCCCGGCAAATGGTGCTTTTACGTTTGCCTGATTCACCACTTCCTGGGCCGCTGCGTACCCGGCCTGTGCGTCTTCCAAAGCAGCCTTGGCATGAGCAATATCAGCTGAGTTATAGCGACCTGACTTTTTCTTTTCGAGAAGCGCAAGAGAATTGTTCGCGGCTGTCAATCGGTCCTTTGCCGCCGCTACCTCCGATGCTGATGCTGCACCCTGTGCCTGCAATTTTTCCAGAGCGGCAACATCGCGCTGTGCCTGATCGCGGTCCATTTGTGTCTTAGTCAGATCGCCGTTCAGGGACAGCAGCTCTTCCTGCGTTCCGCCCTTCATCATGGCGTCATAATTGGCCTGCGCGCCCTTGAGCGCGGCAAGCGCCGTTGCCAGCTTCGAGCGCGCATCCGTGTCATCCATCTGCAACAGCAGCGTGCCGGCGCTGACTTTGTCACCTTCATGGACATACAGAGCCTTCACGATGCCGGGGAAAGGCGCATGCGCTTCGTAATTTGTGATCGGCTCTACAACGCCGTTCGTCGGGGTCGTGCTCTTCAGGCTGTTGCGCTCCACCTCTGCCGCGCGAATGGGCAGCATCGTGCGCGTGGCCAGATGCACAAAGTAAAAAACCAGCGCCACGGCAATCGCCGTGCCGCCCCAGATATATGCGCTCCTGTGCCTTGATGTCTGTGCTCTAGCCATCCTCTAACCGAGTGTCAGTATATAAGACTCAATAAGATGCACATTCGCGTCAGGAAATCTGCTCGGCTCCGGCACACGGAATCTCGGGCGCTCCCATCCTTTTTGCGCAGTTTGCGAAATGGTAGGGCACCAGGTCTCTTTGTGAAAGTCGTTGCCATACAATAACTGCATGGCGCTTTCCGAACGATATACAGACGAGCATGCAAAATCCGGGCTTGATCATTCTTTTCCCGAAATCGAAACCTGGAAAAACCAGTTTCCCGGTTACGAGATCGTTATCGACGACCCCGAGTTCACCTCAGTCTGTCCCAAGACCGGCCTGCCAGACTTCGGCATCATCACCCTCCGTTACATGCCTCGCGACCTCTGTCTAGAACTCAAATCCTATAAGGAATATCTCTTCAGCTACCGTAATCTCGGCATCTTCCAGGAGAACGTCGTGAACCAGGTGCTCGAAGACGTGGCGAAGGCCTGCAACCCGGTATGGGCCGTAGTGAAAGGCGATTTTCGTCCACGCGGCGGCATCTCAACGACAGTAGAAGCCCGCTGGCCCCGTCCCGAAATCAAATAGCATTACGAGAATTTCCACATTGTCATCCTGAGCGGAACACGCGAAGCGTGCGCAGTCGAAGGACCTGCTTTTTTCTCAGCAATAGACAAAATGGGTGCCCAGCCTGACCCTGAGCACAACCGAAGGGAAGGAGGGGGAAGCAAAGCTGATATCATGCGCTCACCGCATGACCGTGCAACTCCAAAAAACCAAACCTTCAGCGGCGCAGACTGCAGGACTTGCTCTCTTCCTCCTCACCTGCCTTAATCTCTTCAACTTCATCGACCGCTATGTGCTCCCCGGCGTGCAGCCTCTGGTCCAGAAAGAATTCTCTGCAAATGACGCGCAGATGGGCCTCCTCACCACGGCTTTCTTCTTCACCTACATGATCGCCGCGCCGCTCACCGGATGGCTCGGTGACCGCTACCCGCGTCGTCCGCTCATCGTTGCCGGAACGCTTCTCTGGAGCGCCGCCACCCTCCTTACCGCCACAGTCCGCGACTACAACACTTTACTCATCCGCCACGCCATCGTCGGCATCGGCGAAGCAACATTCAGTATCTACGCTCCCGCGCTGCTCGCCGACTTCTACCCTGAAATGGACCGCAACCGCGTCCTCAGCATCTTCTACATCACCATTCCCGTCGGCGCAGCGCTCGGCTATCTCATAGGTGGAGTACTCGGGCAGCACTACGGGTGGCGCATGCCCTTTTTCATCGCCGCATTGCCCGGAGTCCTCATTGCTGCAGCGTTCTGGTTCTTTGTCAAAGAGCCGCCACGCGGCGCAGCCGATGAACTCAAACCCACGCTGAGCCGCACCACCGTCTCCGGGCTCGCGCGGAACCCGGCATTCTGGACAGCCACTCTCGGCATGGCCATGTGGACCTTCGCCGTCGGTGGCATCTCAACCTTTCTGCCAACCTTCTTCGTTCGCTTCGGCGGATACACCGTTGCCGCCGCCGGCATCACTACTGGAGCAATCACCGCCATCGACGGCCTTCTCGGCACAGTGATTGGCGGATACCTCGGCCATCGTTGGCTGAAGAAGAACCACCGCGCGCTCTATCTCATTTCCGCTACCAGTATGCTCATTGCCATGCCTGCCGCTGCCGCTGCCATCTTCGGCCCACGCCATTTTCTCGTCCCGGCCGTATTCCTTGCTGAATTCCTGCTCTTCCTCAACAACGGCCCGCTGAACGCCTGTCTGGTCAATTCGGTTGCAGCCTCTATTCGCTCCACTGCCATTGCCATCAACTTGTTTATGATTCACGCGCTTGGAGACGCCTTCTCGCCGCGTCTCATTGGCCGCGTCTCCGACGCAACTTCATCCCTCCGCATCGGTCTCGGCGTCACCCTTATCTCACTCGCTATCGCCGGCATCATTCTCTTCATTGGCGCGCGCTTTGCCCCACTTCTCCCCGAAAGCGAAGACAGCCGTCGACTGTCATCACAGTAACTTCTTCAGGATTGTCATCTTGAGCTAAGCCGCAAAGAGAGCGCAGTCAAAGGGCAAATGCTTTTCTGGACATCATTACGACTCAGCATACCCACATCACATGGTGATGCGGGAAAAACA
>Ga0209581_1004681_pt1 | contig 10899 bp, 11 predicted proteins | sample Coa_R2_FD_187160 | JGI IMG/M metagenome (GOLD analysis project Ga0209581, IMG submission 187160) | Surface soil microbial communities from Centralia Pennsylvania, which are recovering from an underground coalmine fire - Coalmine... | ecosystem: Environmental > Terrestrial > Soil > Unclassified ...
CCGCTGCTGACCTGGGAGGCGTTCCTGGTGTGGTTCGCGGTCGGCCTGTCCATCTATTTCCTTTACTCCTACCGCCACAGCACCCTGACGCAGGACGTCTGACGATGAGCGCGCTGTGGTCGGCGATCGATGCGGTCAATGCGGTGCTGTTGTCCGTACCAGTGCTGCTGGCGCTGCTCGGCATCGGCCTGCTGTTTTCGGTGTGGAGCAAGTTCTGCCAGTACCGCTCGCTGACCCACGGCGTGGCCTTGTGCGCCGGTCGTGGCATCGAGACCGCGCACGGCGCCGGCGCACTCTCGCACTTCCAGGCGCTGACCGCGGCCATGTCGGGCACCGTGGGTCTGGGCGCGATCGCCGGCATGGCCATCGCGGTGGATTTCGGCGGCCCGGGCGCGGTGTTCTGGATGTGGCTGGTGGGCCTGGTCGGCATGGCGCTCAAGACCACCGAGGTGACGCTATCCCTGCTCTATCGTGACACCGCCGAAGACGGCAACCCGCATGGCGGCGCGATGTACGTGCTGCGCAACGGCCTGGCGCGCATCCACCCGCGGCTGGCCCCGCTGGCGCGTTGCGCCGGCGGTTTCTTCTGCCTCGCCCTGCTGCTGTTCGCGTTCACCGGCGGCAACATGTTCCAGACCTGGACCGTGGCCGACACCACGCGCGAGTACTTCGGCGTGCCCACCTGGATCACCGGCGTCGTACTCGCCATCGCCTGCGGCGTGGTGATTCTGGGCGGCATCCGGCGCATCGGCGGCGTGACCAGCTTCCTGGTGCCGCTCAAGTGCGGTGTGTACGTGCTGTGCGGGCTGTACGTGATCCTGCACTTCGCCGACCGCCTGCCGGAGCTGTTCCGCCTGATCTTCCACGGGGCGTTCTCGAAGACCGAGGCGAGCGGCGCCTTCGCCGGCGGCGTGATGGGCACGGCCTTCATGTGGGGCATGAAGCGCGCGCTGTTTTCCAGCGAAGCGGGGCTCGGCACCGCGCCGATCGCGCATTCGGCGGTGAAGACACCGGAGCCAGTCACCGAAGGCGTGGTCGCGGGACTCGAACCCTTCATCGACACGATCTTCGTGTGCACCGTCACCGGCCTGGTGGTGCTGTCCACCGGGGTGTGGGACCGCGCACCGGCAGTGGGCTGGCAAACGCCGCCGGCGATCGTGCGGACCGCCGGCGGCTGGGCGCCGCAGCTCGACCGTCTGCCGCCCGGCGCGCCGGCGGAACTCCACAGCGACGGCGCGCCGGTGTTCGTCGTCGTCGAAGCGGACGGCCGGCGCGAACGCCTCTACGGCAGCGTGCACCTGCGCGACCAGGGACCGACGATCGATTGGCAGCCGCTCTCCGCCGCCGCGACTCCGCGCATGGCGGAGGGCGGGCTGTTCGCGGACTACCGCGGCGCCACGCTGGTGGCCAAGGCCTTCGACGCGGTGCAGCCCGGACTCGGTCGCTGGCTGATCACGCTGGCGGTGTGGGTGTTCGGTCTGTCGTGCATCATCAGTTACGGCTATTACGGCGAACAGGGCGTGATTTACCTGGGCCTGGCTCGTCACGTCAGGCTCTATCGCCTGTTGTGGTGCTGCGCCGCCGCGGCGGCCACCTTCGGCTTCATCCAGACCTCGGTGCAACTCGACGCCATCAGCACCGTGGGCATGGGTTTCATGTACGCCATCAACCTGCCGTTGATGCTGGTCCTGGGTGGCCGCGCGATGCGCGCTTATCACGACTATTTCCGGCGGCTCAAAGCCGGCAAGATCGCGCGCGTTGCAAAAGACCTCCCTGTCACCGGATCTCGGCCACTCCAGGGCCCGGATGACGTCAAGCCATGGAGGAGCTGAAAGCCGCCGCGCCGCAGCGCGCCGGCGTCCTGCTGATCAATCTCGGCACGCCGGCGGCGCCCAACGCGCGCGCGATCCGCCGCTACCTGCGCGAGTTCCTGGCCGACCCGCGCGTGGTGGAGCTGCCGCGCGCGCTGTGGTGGCCCATTCTTTATGCTTTCATCCTGCCGCTGCGCCCGCGCCGCCTGGCCCACGCCTACGCCAAGATCTGGACCGCGGACGGTTCGCCGCTGCTCGCGCACACGAGGCGACTCGCGCAAGCGCTGCGCGCGAAACTGGCGCAAGAGCTCGGGCACGAAGTCCCGGTCGCGCTGGCCATGACCTACGGCGAGCCCTCCATCGCGGCCGCGCTCGCGGAGCTGGACGCGCAGCGCGTGACCCGGCTGTTGGTGCTGCCGCTGTTTCCGCAGTATTCGGCCACCACCACCGCCGCGGCACTGGACGCCTTGTTCGCCGCCTTGGCCAAACGCCGCCGGGTGCCGGAGCTGCGCACGGTCGGCGATTACCACGACGAGCCGGCCTACATCGCCGCGCTGGCGGATGCCGTGCGCGCGCACTGGCGCGCCTGCGGTCGCGGCGAGTATCTGCTGATGTCCTTCCACGGTCTGCCCGAGCGCTACGCGCAAGCCGGCGATCCCTATCCGCGGCGCTGCGCGCGCACCGCCGCCCTGCTGGCGCAGGCGCTGGACTTGAACGAAAACGAGTACGGCCTTGCGTATCAAAGCCGCTTCGGCCGCGCGCCCTGGCTGCAGCCTTACACCGACGTGCGCATTGCCGAACTGGCGCGCGCCGGCGTCAAGCGCCTCGACGCGATCTGCCCCGGCTTCGCCGCCGACTGCCTGGAAACGCTGGAGGAAGTGGCGCTGCGTTACGCCGCGCGGTTTCGCGAAAACGGCGGCGCGGCGCTACGCTACATTCCAGCGCTCAACGGCAGCTCCGCGCACGCGGCGCTGCTGGTGCAACTCGTGCGGCGTCATCTGTGCGCCGGGTTGCCGGATGGCGCGCGCACAGAAAACCCCGCCGCGCAACACGGCGGGGTTTGAAAAACTTCCGCGTTTTCTATTCGCTGGCGTTGGTGCGGATCTCGGCGCGGCGATTGAGCGCCCGGCCTTCGGCCGTGGTGTTGGGCGCGATCGGCTGGCTCTCGCCATAGGCGAAGGTGCGGATGCGTCCGGCGTCCACGCCCTTGCGGATCAGGTATTCCTTGACCGCGTTGGCGCGCCGCTCGGACAAGGCCTGGTTGTAGGCCTCGGTGCCGATCCAGTCGGTGTGGCCGGCCACGTCCACCTTGAGCGTCGGGAACTTCTGCGCCAGCTCGTTGATGGTGGCGGCGTCGCTGTCCAGACTCGATTGCGCGTAGTCGGTGAGATCGGACTTGTCGAACGCGAAATGGATGTCCTCGAAACGGCGCGCGGGGTTTTCCACCATCGGCTTGGGCATCGGCTGGGGCGCGGGCGGAACCTCGACCGGCTTTTCTTCCGGCGCTGGCGCAGCGGCAGCGCCGAAGTGCAGCGGGATCACCAGGCCGACGCTGAGCACGCCCTCGTTGAACGGGCCCACGCCTTTGCCGGGGAACTTGGATCCGTCGGTGTCGGTGAAGCGGTAGCGCGCGTCGGCGCGCAGGCCGAGATTGACCTTGCCGATCTTGAAGTAGTGGATCGCACCCAGGCCGGCGCTGGCGAAAAAGGCGCTGTCGCGCTCCCCGGCGCTGTATTGCTTCTCCCAGGCGTTGCCCAGGCCGATCACCGCGTAAGGCGCGAAGGCGGGATTGCGCGAAAAGAAATATTGACCGTCGAGCTTGAGGCCATAGTCGCGCCAGCCGACCACGGTGGGAGCGCTCTTGTCCGGGCTGAAATACTCGCCGAAGCCGCCCAGCTCGAGGTTGAGCCAGCGGTTGATCGGCACGCCGCCGCCGAAATAACCGCCGAGACCGTCATCGGAGTGCCGGTGGCCCGAGGCCAGGATGTAGTCGAAGCTGGCGCCCAGATAGGGCCACATCGCCACGTCGCCGTCGGGCGCGGCCGCCCACGTCGTTCCTGCCGCCAGCATTCCGAGCGCGCACAGGCCACGTCCAACGCTCTTCGTATTCATGTGTTGCCTTCCCTGACCGACAACTCCCACCGGCCGAAGCCTAGGCTCGTTATTATAAGCGGGTCAAGAAAAAAAACCGACGCCGCGCCGGCGGCTTTCGGGAACGGCCCGCATGCGCGAATTCCTGCTGTCCTACGGTTTGTTCCTGGCCAAGACCGCGACCCTGGTCGCCGCCCTCGGCCTGCTGCTGGCGCTGGTCACCGCCTCGATCCGAGCGCTGCGTCACGAAAGCGGCGAGCGCCTGGAGATCCGTAATCTCAACGAGCGGCTGCGCGAACTGACCGAGGCCCTCAACCGCGAACTGCTGGACCCGGCCGCCCGCCGGCGCGAGCACCGGCGTCTGCGACGCGAACACCAGGCGCGACGCAAGGGCGCGGCCAAAGCGCGCCCGCGGGTGTTCGTGCTCGACTTCCACGGCGATCTCGAAGCCAGCCGCGTTTCCACGCTGCGCGAGGAAATCAGCGCGCTGCTGCAGGTGGCGCGACCGCAACACGACGAAGTCCTGCTGCGGCTGGAAAGCGCCGGCGGCGCTGTGCCGGGCTACGGCCTGGCCGCGTCGCAGTTGCAGCGCATCCGTGACCGCGGACTGGCGCTCACGGTGGCGATCGACAAGGTGGCCGCCAGCGGCGGTTATCTGATGGCCTGCGTGGCCGAACGCATCCTCGCCGCGCCGTTTGCCATCGTCGGCTCGATCGGCGTGGTCGGCCAGTTGCCGAACTTCAATCGCTGGCTGCGCGAACACCATATCGACTACGAGCTGCACACCGCCGGAGAATACAAGCGCACGCTCACGCTGTTCGGCGAGAACACCGAAGCCGCGCGCGCCAAATTCCGCGAGGAGCTGGAGCAGGTCCACGGCCTGTTCAAGGACTTCGTGGCGCAACGCCGCCCGGCGCTGGAACTGGCGCGCGTGGCCACCGGCGAATACTGGTACGGCACGCAGGCGCTGGCCTTGAGACTGGTGGACGAGCTGGCGACCAGCGACGATTATCTCCTGCAGCGCGCGCAGGAGGCCGACGTGTACGAACTGCACTTCCGCCGGCGCCGCAGCCTGCGCGAGCAGCTTCTGGCCAACCTGACGAAACTGCGCGCCCGCAGCCTGCCGCTGCCGCCGGCGCACCTATGAAGACCAAGGAGGTTTCATGCAACTGAGCAGCCGCAGCTTCCGCAATAACGGCGTGATCCCCGGACGCTGTGCCTTTGCAGTCAAAGATCCGGTGCACCATCTGCGCTTGTCCGAAAACCGCAACCCGGAACTGCACTGGCGCGGCGTGCCGGAGGGCACTCGCAGCCTGGTGCTGTTGTGCACCGACGGCGACGCGCCCAACCCCAAACCGGAGGGCATCAACACCGAGGGCGTCACGCTCGCCGCGAGCCTGCCGCGCGGGGAATTCGTCCACTGGGTGATGGTCGACATCCCGCCGCAGACGCGGGAAATCGCCGAAGGCGCGTGCAGTCAGGGCGTGACCCCGCATGGCAAACGCAACCCGCCGGGCCCGCCCGGCAGCCGCCAGGGCGTGAACGATTACACCGCCTGGTTCGCGGGCGACAAAGACATGGCAGGCCCGTATTTCGGCTACGACGGTCCCTGTCCGCCGTGGAACGACCGCCGCGTGCACCATTACCGTTTCCAGCTCATCGCGACCGACTTGGAGCGCTGCCCGGTGGACGGCGAGTTCACCGCGGCGGACGTGCGCAAGGCGCTGGAAAATCATGTGCTGGCCAGCGCTTCCCTGGTCGGCCGCTATACGCTCAACCCCGCGCTGCGGCTGCGGTGAACGGCGGACACGAAACTCGGCGGGCGCCGCGCGGTCAATAAGCGCGTCGCTCCCGGCGGCTCACTTCAACGATAAGGATGATTCGTCCATGCCTCGTCCCTCCTTTTTGAAAACCACCGCGATCGCCGCCGGCGCCGCGCTCGCCGCGACCGCCGCCACCCTGGTGCTGACCACCAGCTCGCCGACGCCGGTGCAGGCCGATATCCCGGCGCCGATGCTGGCGCCGAGCGCGCCCGGCCAGGTGCCTTCGCTGGCGCCGATGCTCAAAAACGTGCTGCCGGCGGTGGTCAACATCGCGGTCAGCAGCAAGGTGCAGATCCAGAATCCGCTGCTCAACGATCCGTTCTTCCGGCGCTTTTTCAACATCCCCGACCAGCCGCAGGAGCGCGAGGAGCAGGCCATCGGCTCGGGCGTGATCGTGGACGCCACCAAGGGCTACATCCTCACCAACAACCACGTGGTGGCGCAGGCCGACAAAGTGGTGGTGCGGCTCAACGACGACCGCCAGTTCGACGCCAAGATCATCGGTACCGATCCGCAGACCGATCTCGCCGTGCTCCAGATCAAGGCCGACAAGCTCACCGCGCTGCCGCTGGGCGATTCCGACAAGCTGCAGGTCGGCGATTTCGTGGTCGCCATCGGCAGTCCTTTCAACCTGCGCCAGACCGTCACCTCGGGCATCGTCAGCGGCCTGGGCCGTACCACCGACATGGACGACGGCAGCTACCAGGATTTCATCCAGACCGACGCCTCGATCAATCCCGGCAACTCCGGCGGCGCGTTGGTCGATCTGCGCGGCGAACTGGTCGGCATCAACAGCCAGATCCTGTCCAGCTCCGGCGGCAGCATCGGCATCGGCTTTGCCATCCCCATCAACCTGGCCAAGAGCGTGATGAGCCAGCTCATCGCCTACGGCAAGGTCGAACGCGGCCGCATCGGCATCGTCGGCCAGGATCTCACGCCCGAGCTGGCCAAGGCGTTGGGCCTCAAGATCGAACACGGCGCGCTGGTGTCGCGCGTGCTGCCGGGCTCGCCGGCCGCTCATGCCGGCTTGAAGGCCGAAGACGTGATCGTCGAAGCCAACGGCAAACCGATCAACGACATGCTCGAACTGCGCAACCTGGTCGGCCTGCTGCGCGTCGGCGACAAGGTCGATCTCAAAGTGCTGCGCGACGGCGCGACACGCCAGTTCACCGTGGTCGTCGGCAAGAACGTCGGCGAGAAGACCTCGGGCACGGCGCTGAGCGCCAAGCTGCAAGGCGCGACTTTCGGCCCCTCGCAGGACAGCGACACCAAGGGCGTACAAGTGCTGAGCGTGGAACCCGGCTCGCCGGCGGCAGAAGCCGGCTTGCGGCCCGGCGACATCATTCTTTCGGTCAACCACCACAGCATCAACTCGGTGGACGACCTGCGCAAGTACGCCGGCGACAAGGAAGCGCAGTTGCTGCTGTACATCCGCCGCGGCGACGGCGCGCTGTTCCTCTTGCTCCAGTAACAGCGGGCGCCGCGCGGGCGCAAGCCCGCGCGGCGCTGCGTTATACTGCGCCCGGTTCGGAACCATCCGGGTCGCTCATGCTTCACAGCGAACTCGCGCAACTGGAAGAGCGCGTGCAGCGGCTGATCCTCGCGTATCGCCAAGCGCGCCTGGAACGCAAGCGCGCCCTGGCCGAGCGCGACCGTCTGCTCGCGCTCAACGCCGAACTCAAGCGGCGCATCGAAGGCGTGGTCGAGCGCATCCGGGTGCTCGAAACCGACCAGACTTCCTAGACGTACGGCATGAGCGAACCGCGCAAGCAGGATCCGCTGACCGTGACGGTGCGCATCATGGGCCGCGAGTACACCGTCGCGTGCAAGCCGGAGGAACACGAGGCCCTGGTGGCCTCCGCCGACTACCTCAACGAACGCATGACCGCGATCCGCCGCCGCGGCAAGGCGCTGGGCGCCGAACGCATCGCGGTGATGACCGCGCTCAACCTGGCGCGCGAGTTGCTCGCGCTCAAGGGCCATCCCGGCGTAGTGCCGCCGGACGCCGAGGCGCTCGAGAAAATCCGCCAGCTCGGATTGGACATCGACCACACCCTGACCACCACCGACTGAGTTGTGCTAAGGTGGTGGCGGTGTCTCCTGCGGTGTTGGTGATAGGTCTTTAAGTACCCTTGAGCCTACTTGCCATGCACAGGGAGCCTCACCCGCGTAGGGAGTGCAGGTCCGCGCAACCGCAGCGGAAAGCCCGAATACGCGGCGCGGCGCCCACTTGAGACTACGTCTCAAGGTCCAAGACCGATGACGGCACAGGCGGGAGACACCCTTTCCCCTTCTTCCATGCGCCTGCGCAAACAAGCCTTGCGTGCGACACAGCGCGGCATGCGCCGCAAGCTGCCATCCGCCGAGCGGCGGCGCGCGGCGCGGCGCGCGGCGGCGCGGCTGCTGACCTGGGCGCCGATGCGGCGCGCACGCCGCATCGGCGTTTACCTGCCCAACGCCGCGGAACTGTCCACCGCCCCGCTGATCGCGGCCTTGCACCGCGCGGGCCGTCGTCTCTGGGTCCCGGTGGCGGCGGCCGGCGGCGCCATGCGCTTCGCGCCGCTGCGCAAAGGCGCCCGGCTCAAGCGCGGCGCGTTCGGCGTATGGCAGCCCGCCCGGGCGCACCCGCTGCGCAGCGCGCGCGCGCTCGACCTGATCGTGCTGCCGCTGCTGGCCTTCGACGCGCGCGGCGCGCGCCTGGGCCAGGGCGGCGGACATTACGACCGCGCCCTGGCCGCCACGCACGCTGCGCGCCGTCCCTTGCGCCTGGGCTACGCCTACGCCGTGCAGGAACTGCCCGAAGTTCCCATGGCGGGCCACGACTGCCGCTTGCACGCGGTGGTCACCGAACGCGGCCTGCGCTGGCTGCGGTAGCGCCGCAGGCTGGCGCGGCGCGACGGCGCGTGCCACACTGCGGAATCAAAGCGGTCGCTCGACCGCGCGTCGATCACGATGCTTCGCATGCCAATACGCGTCACTGCGGCGATGGTTTTTGCGTTCGCGCTCGGCGTCGCCGGCTGCGTGAGCGTGCGTTCCTACGTCGAGGAAGGTCACGCCGAAGCCGGCTATCACGACCTCAAGCGGCTGGATCCGCCGCTGCCGGTCGTACTGAGCGTGCAGTTCCTGCACAACGGCAAACATTATCCGCCGGCCGATCGCGATCTGTACAACGAAGTCAGTCGCGTGCTGCGCGAAAGCGGCGTGATGATCTCGGCGCGCGGCGACGTCCACGCCACGCTCCAGGTGGTGGTGGACGACCGCTACGACGAAACCCTGGCGCGCCAGCGCGGCCTGCTCACCGGCCTTTCCGAGGGACAGTACGCCAGCCAGGTGCGCGACGACTACGACTTCACGCTCACCTTCACCCGTGCCGGGGGCGAGCCGCGCATCGGCCATTATCGCCACGCCATCATCACCGTCGCCGGCCGCCAGCCGCCGCCCACGCACAGCGGGCGCGCCCTCGATCCGCAGGACGCCTTCGCCGTGGTGGTGCGCCAGACCGTGCTCGATTTCCTGGCCGACGTGCAAGATCTCGGCAGCACCGGCACGCCGGTCATCATGGTGCCGACCACGCCGGCTCCTCCGCCGCCGCAGTGAGTGAGATGGCTTCCTACTGGCTGATGAAATCGGAGCCCCGCTCCTTCTCGATCGACGACCTCGCGCGCCGTCCGCGGCAGACCGAACCCTGGGACGGCGTGCGCAATTACCAGGCGCGCAACTTCATGCGCGATCGCATGCGCGTGGGCGATCTCGCGTTCTTCTACCATTCGAGCTGCGCGGAACCGGCGATCGTGGGCCTCATGCGCGTGGTCTCGGAGGCCTACCCCGATCCCACTCAGTTCGACCCCCGGCATCACCACTACGATCCCGCCGCACGGCGCGAACAGCCGCGCTGGTATTTGGTGGACATGCGGCTCGAACGCAAGCTCAAGCGACCGCTCACGCTCGCCGAACTGCGCAGGCACGAGAAGGAACTGCAAGGCTTCCGCCTGCTCGCCCCCGGCAACCGCCTGTCGGTGATGCCGGTGAGCGAAGCGCACTGGCGTTACATCCTTTCGCTCGAAAAGACTTAACCAGCGTTCGCGGCTTTGGCCCGCTGCGCTTCAAGCCAGGCATCGAAGCGCGTTTCCAGCACGTCCAGCGGCAGGGCCCCGCCCCCGAGCATCTCGTCGTGGAAGGCGCGCAGGTCGAACTTCTCGCCCAGCACCCGCTGGGCACGCGCGCGCAGTTCCAGGAACTTGAGCTGGCCGAGCTTGTAGGCCAGCGCCTGCGCGGGCATGGCGATGTAGCGGTCGGTTTCCGCCTGGATGTCCGGTTCGTCCTCGACCGTGTGCGCGCGGAAGAAGGCGATCATCTGCTCTCGAGTCCAGCGCTTGTCGTGCACGCCGGTGTCGAGCACCAGACGGCTGGCGCGCAGCAGCTCGCCGGCCAGACGGCCGTAGTCGCTGACCGGATCCTGGTAAAAACCGAGGTCCTTGCCCAGGCGCTCGGCGTACAGCGCCCAGCCCTCGATATAGGCGGTGTAGTCGGCCTGCTGACGAAAGGGCGGCAAGGGCAGCGTCTGGGCGATGGCGATCTGCAGGTGATGTCCCGGCACGCCTTCGTGGTAGGCGGTGTCCTCGATCGTGACCAGCGAACGTTGCGCATAGTCGCCGGTGTTGACGTACACGATCCCCGGACGCGAACCGTCGGCCGTGCCTTGCTGGTATTCCGCCGCCGCGGCCTCTTTCTCGCGGTATTCCTGCATCGGCCGCACCTCGACCGGCGCCCTGGGCAGCAAGCCGAACAGCTCCGGCAACCGGGGCTGCATTTGCGCGATGTACTTGCGATACAAATCCACGATCTGCTGGCGCGAACTCGCGTAATACTTGCGCTCGGACTTGAGCGCCGCGCGCAAACCGGCGAGATCCGCGTAACCGAGTTTCTTGGCGATGGCGGTCATCTCGCCTTCGATGCGCGCCACTTCCTTCAGGCCCAGCTCATGGATCGCCTCCGGATCCATCGCGGTGGTGGTCTGCGTGCGGATGGCGTAGCGGTAGCGCGCGGGCCCGTCCGGCAAGGCCCACAGCCCAGGCGCGCGACGCCCGTGCGGCGCGTAGTCCTTCTCGACGAAGTCCGCCAGCCTGGCGTACGCCGGACGCACTTCGCGATCCACCGCCGCGACGATGGCGTCG
>Ga0209581_1004682_pt1 | contig 10889 bp, 10 predicted proteins | sample Coa_R2_FD_187160 | JGI IMG/M metagenome (GOLD analysis project Ga0209581, IMG submission 187160) | Surface soil microbial communities from Centralia Pennsylvania, which are recovering from an underground coalmine fire - Coalmine... | ecosystem: Environmental > Terrestrial > Soil > Unclassified ...
CGCCGGCGGCGGGACGCTCGACCGCATGGAGCGGCGTCGCGATCGTGGCGCTGTACCTGGTCGCGGTTGCGCTGGCCCCGCCGCAGCCGGGCGCGCGATTGCTCTACGACGGTCCGGTCCCGCTCGCGCCGTACCGATGGGTCTCACCGCCGCCGGATCTCGCCGCCGCGAACCAGCCCCCATCATCGGGGACCGCCGCGATCACGCTGGGGGCGATCGAGTCGATGCCCGGGGACGCGTCGACGGAGGACGAGCAGGCCGCGATCACGGTCCCCGACGGCGCGATCCCGTTACGTCCCGGCGAGCGGGCCGCAACCGTGCGGCTCGTCCCCCTCGACCCGCGGGCCATCGCGCCCGCGCCGAGGGGCCTCAAGTTCGACGGCAACGCCTACGACATCACGGCCTCGTACGCACGATCCGGGCGCCCGGTACGGCTGACCAAGTCCGCGACGGTCGTCTTGCGGTACCCGGTCCATGCGACCGCGCTGCTGCGGGCTCGGGCCGGCGGGTGGATCCGCCTGCGGGCGACGCGCTTTCCCATGACGCAGCAGCTCGCGGGCGCGACGGACCGACTCGGCGTGTTCGTCGCGGCGGCGCCCGCCGGCTTCGCGGCGGCGGGACTTTGGGTGTGGGGAGCCTCGCTGCTCGCGATCGCGGCGGTGCTTTCGGCGGCCGCGGCCCTGCGCGCCCGCCGCAGGCGCGGCACACGCCGTGAGGACGTCCCTCGTCCGCGTGCGTGATCGTTTGGCGCGCCGCCTCCTGGACTCCAAAACGCCGGTCGCGGCCGCGGCGCTCGTGGTCGTCGTGGTCGCGGCGGTCATCGCCACGCGAGGCCTGCTCTTCGGACCGGCGCAGCCCGAAGATATCGACGCGCGCCGCAACCCGTTTCCTCCGACCGCCGACTCCCTCGCGATTGGCGAGCGCGTCTACCACGCCGATTGCCAGACCTGTCACGGCGCCGACGGGCGAGGCGACGGACCCCAGGCGGCGGGCATGTTCCCCCGCCCTGTCGACTTCTGGGCCCACTTTGGCTCGGGACACACCCACCCGGATGGCCGCCTGTTCTTCTGGATTACCGAGGGCATGCCCGGCACGGGCATGCCGGGGTTCAGGGACGAGCTCACAGATGCCGAGCGTTGGCACGTGGTGAATTACATTAAGACCTTTGCGCCGGTGGACCGCTGAGCCGGTGTGCCGCCGGCTCAATCGTCCGGTGGCGGCTCCCGCCGGAGCTCCCGGGTGACGGCGAATGTTGCCAGCTCCACGCGATTGCGCAGGTGCAGCTTGGCGAGGATATTTTCCAGGTGCCGCTTGACCGTGCCCTCCGTGATCTCCAGGCACGCGGAGATCTCCTTGTTCTGCAATCCGCGGGCAACCAGCGCCAGGATCTCCTGCTCCCGCGCAGTCAAGGTAGGCAGCGTGTCGCCGGGGACCGGCGCGCGGCGCATGAACTCCTGCAGAATGCGCTCCGCGATGCCCCGAGAGATCCGCGCGTCGCCCCGCATCAACGCCGTCAGATACTCGAGCCACAGGCCGGGGTGGACGTTTTTGATCAGGTAGCCCTGCGCGCCCGCCCGCATCGCCTCGAAAAGGTCCTGAGGATCGTCGGACACGCTCAACACGACCACGGTGGCGGCCGGGTACTCCTCTTTGATCATCCGGATCGCGTCGAGACCGCCCAGGCGCGGCATCCGCAGGTCCATGAGCACGAGATCCGGCGCCAGCGCGCGGACCGCGGCGAGCCCCTCGATCCCATCGCCGGCCACGCCCACGATGTCGAAGTCCGCGGAGCCTCCGAGCAAGCTTTGAATCCCGCGGCGCGCCAGGTCGCTGTCGTCGATAATCAGCGTGCGCGCGCTCATGCGCCGGCGCCGCCGCGGTAGGGCACACACAGGACCAGCTCGGTGCCGCCCCCGCGGCGGGCCGACACCGTGAGCGTTCCGCCGTTCGCCTGCGCGTATTCCCGGAGCGTCGCCAACCCGTACCGGCCCCGGTCCGGACCCGGCACGGGCGCCGGGAGCCCCCGCCCGTCGTCCGCCACCACCACCGTCAAGCTGTCCCGTCCCCAGGCCAATCGCACGGCAAAAGATTGCGCCTCGGCATGTTTCGCCACATTATGCAGGCCCTCGCGGATCATCGCCATCACCCGCAACGCGCGGGGCAGCGGCAGCGCCACGTCCGGGCCGGTCTCGGCCACCTCCCCGCGGAGGTCGTGGACCTCCGCGAACTTCCGCGCATACGTGCGAGTCCATGCCCCGATGGATTCGCCCGGCTCGGGCGCGGTCCGCACGTCAAAGATCGCGTCCCGAACGCGGGACGACGTGTCGTTGAGCGCCTGCGTGATCTCGGCCGCGGCCTGCCCCGCCGCCTCCAACGCTCCGGCGCCGAGAAACCGCCGGAGCGCGTCCGCCTTGACCCCGAGAAAGAACAACGCCTGCGCGACGCCGTCGTGCAGTTCTCGCCCAAGACGCTCGCGTTCTTCGGAGACCGCGTGCTCGATCTCGCGTGCGTGCAGCTGCTCGTCCGCCGCCTCGAGCCGGCGGTAGATCGGGATCAGGATCAGCGCGGAACTGCCGAACGCGATCGCGCCGGTCATGAGGTTGCCCCACAGTTCCGGGACGAGATCGTGGAAGACCTCATGGCGGAGATATTCCACGCCGAACACCACGATCGCGGGGAGCAACACCGTCGCGAGACGAAACAGCCCGTGCCAGTCGCGCCCCGCCCGAAAATGCGCCCGCGGACGCTCCTGCGCCGTCCGCCCGCTCCCGGCGTCCGCTGTCCAGCGGCCTTCGGGGCCGTCACGGAGGTCCTCAGCCCGGCCTAGTACGGGAGACGTCGCAGGTCTCACATCGCGTGCGAGGTTCGGTGCGGCCGCCGTTGACCCCTTGGGCCGCGGCGCTAGAACACGTCCACGGCTGCCTGTTGCGAGCCTCCGACAACGGCGTGGGTGTGGTTGTCCGCCCAGAACACCTCGATCGTGTGACGCCCCGGCTTCAAGGGAGCGAGCTCGTACGCATAGCGGTGGGCACCGGCAGGCGTCAACTGATCCGAGGCCGGCATGTTGACGACGCCGTCCACGACGATGTGGAGGTGCACGCCGGGCCCGGACATCATCTTCGGCCCCATCGTCACCAGCGAGATGTCGCTCGGGGTCTCGATGACGACGGAGACCGGATTGTGCAGCCGAGCATGGTTGGCAGGCGCCACGAGCCGCAGCTGGGGCAGCGAGCCCGATCGGGCCGCGGACGATGAGGGCGGCATGTTGTGCATGGAGCCCATCGGCCCGGCGGTGTGCTGCGCCGGCGGCATCTGCATCGCCGTTCCAATCGAAAACCGGAAATAGCCCTGGGTCATCGCCTGGTCATCCGACGAGACCGAGTGCCACGCCACCATGTACGACCCGGGACCCAGGCGCGGCGGGGTCAGGCTCAGTACTTCGTGGGAGGAAAAGGCCGGGTCGAGCCCGCCCTGCGCCAGGAGCCGTTGATGCGCATCGTAGAGACGGAGCACGCTGCCGCGCGCGGCCAACGCCTCGCTGAACCACGCCCGGATCACCCGTGGGCTCTGGGCGAGCATCGCGTGATCCGCCGGGGACGACTTAACCATGTGAGCGTGCGCGGACGCTCGCGGCGCGGCGACAACGGAGAGCGCCAGGCTCGCCATGACCGCGGCGACCAACCCCACGGGCCTACTCACTTCCCAACCTCCGCTGCACCATGACGTGTGCCCGACGATGAGACCGCAATCCACCCGCACCCTACCACCCCCTACCCCTCGGGTAAATGTGCCGAAAGTAGTAGAGACAGTGCCGCGCCCGTCCATCTATCCTAGGCTCGTTCTTCCGTGCGCGCGAGGATGCCGGTCGCGACGGGCCCGCTCGCACTGAGTATGCTCTGCTATGCTCATCTCGGGCGGACCCGGCCGCGGGCCGCGCACGGCAGGGCGCTCGCCCATCGAGCCGTGCGCACGACAGTACGCGGCCGCGCACCGGATCCGCGCGGACGGAGGCCAGGCATGAGACGGCTTCGGGTGAACAAGCTCGTTGCGGCGCTCGCGGCGGCGCTCGTATCCGCGTCGTGGGCCGGCCCGGCGCTCGCCCACGAGCACCGTACGGTGGGGTCCGTACGGATGACCGTCGGGTGGGTGGATGAACCCACGTACGCCGGGCTCAAGAATGCCGTGCAGTTGCTCCTCGCCGACGCGTCGAAGAAGCCGATTACCGGAGCCTCCGACACCCTCAAGGTGCAGGTGATCTTCGGCGGCCAACGGACGGCGCCGCTCGAGCTCGAAGAATCAGCCCGGCGGCCCGGGGAGTACGAAGCGGCGATCATTCCGACCCGTCCGGGAACGTACACGTTTCGCTTCGTCGGCACGATCAACGGTCAACCCATCGACCAGGCGTTCACGTCGTCCGAGACGACCTTCGATCCCGTGGTCGCCCCTTCGACCATCGAGTTCCCGGTCAAGGATCCCTCCGTCGCCGAGGTGGCCGAGCTCGCCGCCCGGGTCGCGGCCCGGACGCAGGCCGCCAATGCGGCAGCGGCGGCGGGTGTGACGCGGGCGACCGCGGTCGGGATCGCCGGCGTCGTCGTCGGACTCATCGGCATCATCGTCGGGGTGACCGCCCGCAGGCGAGCTGCCGCGTAGGAATGCGCCGGCCGGCCCTCGCTCTCGCGCTGGCGGGGATCCTTGGAATCGCCGTCAGCGCGTCGGCGCACGCCTTGCTCCGGCAATCGAATCCCGCGAACGGCGCCGAGGTGACCCGTGCGCCCGACGCGGTCACCATGTCGTTTACGGAACGTCCGGACGTCTCATTCTCGATTGTCCACGTCCTCGACGCCGGCGGACGATCGGTCGAGCGCGGCCGCGTGCGGGAGGTACCGGGCCATCCCGACACGTTAATGGTCCCGCTCGGGCCGTTGCCGACCGGCGTGTACACGGTCTCCTGGCGCACGGTTTCCGCGGTGGACGGCCACGTCACCGGGGGAGCATTCTCGTTCGGGGTGGGACAAACGCCGACGCAGGGACCCGCCGCGCAGGCGACGTCGCCGCCGCCGTCCGCGGGATACATCGTGGGACGCTGGCTCTTCTACCTCGGCCTCGCGGGGCTCGTTGGTGGCGCCTGGGTCTGGACCTGGGCGTTTCGCCAGGTGCCCGGGCGACCGTGGTTCCCCGGGGTCGCCTGGCTGGCGAGCGCCCTCGGGCTTGTGATTCTCGCCGCGGCCCAGGCCGCCGACGACGGCATCGGTATCGGTCAATTGCTGTCGAGCGGGCTTGGCCAGAGCCTCTGGTGGCGGGCCGTGCCGGTCATCCTCGCAGGGTGCGCCGTCGTGGCGGCGGCTCGAGGGGGCTGCGGCGTGCGACGCCGCGCGATCCGCCTGGGGGGCGTCGCGGCCGCCGCCGCGATGCTCGCGCACGTGCTTGGCGGCCACGCCGCGGCGAGTACGGCGCCCTGGTGGTGGCCCAGCGTGGCCGCGCAGTGGCTGCATCTGCTCTCGGTCGGCGCGTGGATCGGCGGTCTCGCCGCCCTGCTCGTGGCGCTCCCCGGCGTGAGCGGCGGCGATGCGCTGCGCGCGGCCCGGCGATTTTCGAGCGGCGCCGCGGCGGCGCTGGCGCTCGTGACGGCGACCGGTGTCGTTCGCGCCGTCTACGAGGTCAACTCGTGGAACGGGTTTGTGACGACCGCGTTCGGCCGGGTCGTGGATATCAAGGTCGCGATGCTGCTGCTGCTCGCCGCGCTGGGAGCCGTGAACCGCTACCGAAACCTGGCGGCGCTCCAGCGAGCGCCGCAGGGTCTCGTCCGGGTCGGTGCGACCGAGGTCGCCATCGGTGTGATCGTCCTCGGGATCGCGGCGTATCTCACCGGGCTCGCACCGCCGCGTTACACCCCCGCAAGCGCGGCCGTGCCCACGCCGGTCGTCGCGACGGGGCACGACTTCGGCACGTCGGTTCGCCTGCGCCTCGAGGTGACCCCCGGGACGCCGGGACCGAACCACTTCACCGCCCGCGTCACGGATTACGACACCGGGCGGCCGGTCGACGCGGCCCGGATCGATCTCACGTTCACGAAGCCGGACCGGTCCGACATCGGCCCGTCCACGTTGACCCTGCGGCGCCGTCCGGACGGTACGTATCAGGCCGACGGCGCGAACCTGTCGCTCGAGGGGGCGTGGGCCGTCTCCGCGTTGATCGCGCAGGGTGTCCGCTCGACCACCGTGCCCCTCAGCCTGACCACCCGGATCCCGCCGGAAACGATCCACACCATCACCGCACCGGGGCAGCCGACGCTCTACAACATCGACCTGCCCGGCGGCGGGACGCTCGGCACGTACCTCGACCCTGGCAAGCCGGGGTTGAACGAGATCCACGCGACGTACACGAACGCGCAGGGGAACGAGATCAGCATCCCGCGGCTCATCACGGTGACCGTGGCGCCCCCCGGCGGCGTGCCGCGCACGTTACCGGTCCGCCGGTTCAGCGCCGGGCACTTCATCGCGGACGCCACGCTCGGGGCCGGCACCTGGAATCTCGAGTTTACCGCGGCGCCGGCGGGCGGAGGGACCATCGACACGCACCTCCAGGTCCGGCTCGTCCGTTGATGCCAGGGCGCCCACGCGCGCCACAACCGATCGTGGTGCCCGACCGTCGCGTGCCGATCCGCCAGCGTGCGGTGCGGCTGCTACGACTTTCGGCACATTGACCCGTTTGGCCGCTCGTGATAGCGTGCACCGCGACGCGGCAATCGCGGTCCCCTCAGTACAGCGTCTAGACGAGGCGTGTACGGGCGATGGTGAGAGGTCGAAGCGTTATATGCGTTACGTTGCTCGCCCTCACGTTGTGTGGGTCGCCGCGGCCCGCCCTGGCTCACGCCTTTCTCAACGCCTCGGTACCAGCCGCAGACAGCACCGTCAGCATGGCACCGAAGGAGGTCAGATTATCGTACTCCGAGCCGGTCGAGATTCGATTCAGCATCTTCAAAGTGTACAAGATAAGCGCCGCGCCCGGCGCTGACATGCGGACACTCCGTAGCGCGGCGGACTCGCTGGTGTCGTCCGACCTGTTGAAACGCGGGGACGAGGCCCAGCGAAGCGATGCGGGCGTGGCCAACACCGGCCAGACCAGCACCGATATCGCGGTGCGGCTCAAAGACCTGGAGCCCGGCGCCTATGTGCTCATGTGGCGTGTCCTCTCCGTTGACACGCACACGACCCAGGGGTCGTTTATCTTCGTCTACGCGCCCAGCAGTTCATGAGCGGGCGACGGCGCGGCCGACCCGCGACGTGCGCCCTCCTCGCCGCGGCCGTGCTCCTCGCACTCGGGGTAGCCACTCCAGCGGCGTTCCGGCCCGCCGCGCGGCCGGGCATTGGTGCGTCCCTGCCGGCACCGCCCGTCGGTGTGGAGGCGACCAACGCGCTCGACCTCGGCTGGAGCACCTCGGTCGGCCCGGCATTGCCGGCGCTGTGGCCCACTCTTCCGGCTGACAACGGGAGTGTGCGCGTCGATTCCCCGCAGGGCACGAGCGTACCCGGCAACGACCGGGGCGACGAGCAACCGGGTCTGTGGCTACCGCTCGAGGAGACGGCGCCATTCGCGGCGTGGAGCGGCGAGAGCCCCGGGCGGCCACTGACCCCAGGTAGCGGAGCGGTGTTGTCCCTGAGCGCCGCCAGGCCGAGCCCGGCGATCGATCCGGCGCAATCACGCGGTCCCGTGACCGCGCAAGGTATCGGCCCCCAGGATCCTCCGCAAGCGTCGGCGATCCAGATCGCGGGAGTCCTGCAGTACCGGTTCTTGACCAGTCCCGTTCCGCCGGCGCCGAACGGAAACAACAACGACCTGGCACCGACAACCGACTTCCCCACAATCCACGACGGACTGCTCGAGACGGCGATCACGTGGACGTTGAGTCCCTCGTTCACCCTGTTCGCGGACCTCAGCCTGGAAAACACCACGGGCCAAGACTTCAACACCTCGGACATCGAAGAGGCCTATGTCGACGCACACGACCTCTTTGGCGTGTCGGGCTCTGGGGTCCGCTTTGGGCGCGATCGCATCAAGCTCGGCTTCGACGGACTGCTCCTCGACGAGACGATCTTCGACGGCGGCCGGCGCGACGGCGTCGAGATGCGCTTCTCGCAACTCGGGCCGGTTACGCTCCTCGGCTTCATGCAGTACGCGCTGGACGACGGGCTGCAGCTCGGCAACTGGTCGTCGTCGCGCCGCGTGTGGGGCGCCCAAGCCGACGTGGCGCTCGGCGCCGGGTGGGCGCTTACGGTGAGCTATCGTGCAGACACGGCCGCAGATGTGAACGGCGGAGCGTGCCCTGGAATTGGGTGCAATACCGGCAGCGGCTTCTCCGCGGGGATTCAGGGGGCCCTCGTGCCCGGCATAGACCTCGTCGTCGAAGCGGCCTCGTACACGCAATCGGGAGACATCGCGCGCTGGTACTACGAGCCGAGCCTCACGCTGGACCTGCAGCAGTTGCTGCGACTCCCAGCCCAGCCGGTGTTCAGGATCTGGTACAAGAATTTCGACCCGTATACGGCGCCGCTCGACGCCCCCCTGGGCCATCTCCTCACGCCCGATGAGTTCGGAGTCTTTAACATCAACGACAATCTTACCGGCCTGGGCGGACGTCTGGACGTTGCCGTAACACCGTCCCTCGGGCTGTTTGGGCTGGCCGAGTGGGGAACCTACAAGGATGGCGGGCCCAACTACACCGTGTACTCGGTGGGCATCAAGTATAGCCTGACGACCGACATCCTGATCAAGCTGAGCTACAACAGCTATCAGGTCGATGGCGGGACTGTCACCACGAGCCCGATTTCCGGCCTCCAGCTTGCGAACGCACAAATGTACGAACTCGAACTGACGAAAAGTTTCTAGCATTACGATCCACGCAAGGCGAGCGCGGCCCGGCGTACCCAGGCATGCAGGTAGGCGCGAAGGTTGCAGAGTTCGTCGGGCTCATCCTATTCCTCGGGGCGGGTGTGTTTGCCCGTTGGATCCTGCACCCTCCGGTTAGCGCTCCGCTGCGCCGAAGGATCCGCCTGGGCGCCTACGCGGGCGCTGTGCTCTTGCTCGGTGGAAGCGCGGCCGACGTGGCCGACACCATCGCTCGCGCAGCCGGCTCATTTGACCCATCCCTCGTCATGCCCTACCTGACCGACACGAGGCAGGGTCACGCGATCCTGGCACGGGGCATCCTCGCCGTGTCGCTCATTTGGATGGCGCCGGTGTGCCAGCGAGGGACGGGCGTGAAGCACGGAGCGTTTCTGGTGCTGAGTCTCGCGCTGCTCGCCACCGTCAGCCTGGTTGGCCATGCGGGCGCGCTTCCCGGGGTGCTGCCGTTTTCGGCTGACCTCCTGCACCTGACCGGGGTCGCCGCCTGGGGCGGCGCGCTCGTCTACGGGGCTTGGCTGCTCCCCTGGCGTGCGCCGCTCGCGCGCGATGCGGCGGTCGCCGACGCTGCGCGTCGACTCTCAAGCCTGGGATTAGGCAGCGCGCTCCTTATTACCGCCACCGGCGTGTACGCGTCACTCACCCACCTGTGGGGTCCGCAAGCGCTGACAGCGACACTATATGGACGCGTCTTACTCGTAAAGCTCGCCGTGGTGTGCGGCATCGCGGCGGTCGCGGCAACAAACCGGTGGGTGCTGCTCCCGTCGCTTGCGGACGGCGATACCGCGTACCGGCTGGGCCGACTCGTGAAAATTGAGTCGTTGCTGGCGCTGATCGTGCTCGGCATAACGGCCGTGCTGGTGACCCAGTCACCCGCCGACACGGCCCCGACGCTGTCCAGGCCGGTGTCCTTTCGCCAAGTCGCTGGAGATTGGACGTTTCGCGGAACGATCGAACGAGAGGATCCGGGACGCTTCACGATCGCCGTCGAAGTCCGAAACCTCGGCGGGGCGCCTCCACCACGGGCGGCCTCCAGCCTCACGCTCACGATGCTGGACATGGCGATGCCGCCGGTGCACGCCCTGTTGAACGAAGTCCGTCCCGGTGAATACCGAGGCGCGTTCGCTCTTCCGATGACCGGCCGATGGCAAATGGCGATCAGCGCGGGGCCGGCGAGCGCGCAGTTTCCAATTCAGACGGAGGATGCGGTCTTCATTCAGCGGATGGGCCCCTGGAGAGTCCTCCTGCCCAGCACCACGATCGCGCTGGCGGGGCTGGGCCTGATCGTTGCCGGCCTGCGACGGCTGGGGATCGGCGCCCACGGGGCCTGGCCGATGATGGCCGCGGGCGCCGTCCTGGCCGTCCTCGGCGTAGCGGCGGCGGTGCGGGCCGCGGGTTAAGGACGGCGGAAAACCGTCCCGGCCGGCCCATCAATCGCCGAAGACGGCGACATCGAGGGCGCGGAGCCGCGCCGGATCGGTGACGACGTCGACCTGCACAATCTTGTCTCCGGCGATCTCAAAGCAGAGCGCCCGCAGGAGCCGCAGGCCCCGCACCAGGATGAGACCGGGCCGTCCGTCCACGAGCGCCGGATGCACGAAGCGGGCGGCCTGGGTGAACGCGAGTGCCCCCTTGGCCCAGGTCTGCGCGCCGCGAACCTCTCTCGGCGCCCCTGGTCGCCCCCCACCGCCGTCCACGCGCGCGACCACATCCGGATCGAGCACCGCCAGCAGGCCATCGAAGTCGCCGGCGCGGAGCGCCGCGAGAAACCGGTCCACGACCTGCCGCTGTTGCGGCCGGGCGGTCATCTGGTCCTGGAGATCGGCTCGGACCAGGAGGCGCCCGTCCGCGCCCTGCTCGCCGCCCGGCCCGAGCTGACCCTGGTGCCGACGGTGCGCGACCACGCCAACCACCCGAGGGTCATCCGCGCGACCAGGGTGATGGCTGGGTCAGGACCGGCGGGCTCGTGACCGCGCGCGGGCGCATTC
>Ga0209581_1004683_pt1 | contig 10889 bp, 8 predicted proteins | sample Coa_R2_FD_187160 | JGI IMG/M metagenome (GOLD analysis project Ga0209581, IMG submission 187160) | Surface soil microbial communities from Centralia Pennsylvania, which are recovering from an underground coalmine fire - Coalmine... | ecosystem: Environmental > Terrestrial > Soil > Unclassified ...
CGTGGTGAGCCCGGTGGACGTGGTGCTGGGGCAGGGGGGGCCGCGCAGGCGGGGCGCCACGGGAGCTAGACGGTCTGGTCCCGCGGTCTATCGGCCGCTGGGCGCCGGCCCCGATGCTGCCGGATCCCCAGCAGGCTCGAGACCTTGTGGGCTTTGGGAACGCACCGCGGGTGGCAACTAGGCCGCGCGGCACGCGCGGCGAAAGGGAATAGGCGGTTCTGTCTGCTGAGCTTTAGCGAGCATGAAGACGGAACATCTTAGGTTCCACGGGTCTCTGTTGAGGCGTGGCTTCTGGCTGTACGTGTGCCGGGTCGCTTATCGAAGACGTCACTTCGTCTATGTAGGCCGCACGGGCGACAGCTCGTCGATAAACGCCGGCTCACCGTTCACCAGGATCGGCCAGCATCTGAACGTCAAGCACAATGCGCGGAACAACATGCTTGTGCGTCACGTTCGGCGCGAAGGGCTAAACCCGGAGAAGTGCTCGTACGAGGTTCTCGCGCTGGGACCTATCTACCCGGAACAGACTGCCAAGACGAGGCATCGCCACTACCGAGACATTGTAGGATCGTTGGAGGCCGGCCTGGCGAGGCATCTTCGGACCAGAGGTCACGTCGTGTGGGGAACGCACACCAGTTGTGCTCGACCAAGCAAGTCGCTTCTTCGCACCATTGAGAAAAGGGTCAATGCTTTTCTTCGGAATGCTCGCTAACAACAGCATGCAGCGGGCGGCGCTGAGCGCCGCCGCTGATGCTGAGCGTTAGCGGGCCGACGCGTGGGTAAGAGCGCTTACCAAGGGAGCTGAACGATGGATGTGACCAACGCTTACATGTACACCGTCAAGAGCCGGCCTCAGATGTTCGAGGCGATCCAAAGGGCGCAGGTCCCACCGCGCTTCACTCACGACTTCCTCAGAACCTTGGGATTCAAGGCCGCACGACATGGCGCGCCAGCGCGTGCTGGAGCGAGCCGGCTGGACATTCTGGCGATGCTTCGCCTCGACATGGCAACTGCGCAAAGACGAAGTGCTTGCCGAGCTCATTCAGCGGCTGACGGCGATGGGTATCGAGCCGATTGGCACATTGGAGCGTGCACCGCAGCTCGTTGAAAAGCGAGTGCTAAGACGCGTGTCAGCCGAAACAGAGGGATCGCCGAGCGACGATTTGCTTCACGGGCGGCCGTCTATGCAGGCTGCCCAACAACCCGCTGCAGCGGACGCACCGCAAGCGGCGCGCCGCTGAGCGGGAGCGTTAGGCGCATCAGGAGGATGACAGCAGGTGACCGGATAGCGACGACGAGCGCTGACAAGGCGTGGCCCAGGCACGGGAACCGGCAGATCACCCAAGAGGGGGCACCGTAGTGCGGCCGCGTACCGTTCTCTCACTGTTCACGGGTGCCGGCGGGATGGATTTGGGCCTTGAGGCGGCGGGGTTCGAGCCCGCCCTCTGCGTGGAGGTCGATGAAGATTCGAGAGCCACACTGAAGAAGAACCGGCCTGAATGGCGCCTGGCCAACCCGGGCGACATCCATGCCTTGGAGCCCGACGAGATCTTGCGTCAAGCAGGGATCAAGCCCCGAGAGCTCCGGCTCCTCGCCGGTGGCCCACCCTGCCAGCCCTTCTCGAAATCTGCGTACTGGTCCAACGGTAACGGAAGTCGCCTGCAGGACCCGCGCGCACGGACGCTTCGCGCGTATCTCCGTGTCGTCGAGGCCGCGCTTCCCGAGGTACTGCTCCTCGAGAACGTCAAGGGGCTCGCGTACAAGAACAAAGACGAGGGAATCAAGCTGCTGCGACGCGAGCTGGCGGCGATCAACCAGCGGCATGGGACACGCTACGAACTTCAGGACATTCACCTGAACGCGGCGGCGTATGGCGTGCCGCAGATGCGCGAGCGCCTGTTCCTTGTTGCCACGGTTGATGGACGCAGCCTTGAGCTCCCGCCCGCAACGCATGGCGAGGCTCCTGGGCTTGAGCGTTATCGGACGGCCTGGGACGCGATCGGTCACTTGGATGAGGAGACGTGGCCTTCCGAGCTCGACCCGAGGGGCCGCTGGGCGGCATTGCTGCCGAGCATCCCCGAAGGCGAGAACTACTTGTGGCACACGCCGCGCAATGAGCAGAAGGGCGGCGAGCCGCTGTTCGGCTGGAGAACCCGGTACTGGTCGTTCTTGCTAAAGCTCGCGAAGAACAAGCCGTCGTGGACGATCCAAGCTGAGCCGGGTCCCGCCACGGGTCCGTTCCACTGGCGGAGCCGTCTCCTTTCCATCGAGGAACTCTGTAGGCTCCAGACGTTCCCGCAGGGCTACGAGATTATCGGCACGCGGTCGTCGGCCCACCGTCAGGTTGGCAACGCCGTGCCAAGCGCCATCGGTGAGCTGCTGGGGCTTGAGATCCGTCGCCAGCTTTTCGGCGATAGTGTTCGACGCACGCTGCGGCTCATTCCGGCGGCGCGCTCCGACTGCCCACTGCCGGTCCGTCCTTCCCCCGTGCCGAAGGAGTACCTCGACCTGCGTGGTCGTCACCGCGACCATCCGGGTCCGGGCCTCGGGCCTGGCGCCCAGCGCCGCGAGCGAGAGCTAGGCGAAGCGAGGTAGGTTGAGATGTGCTCTCCGCGCCTCCCGAGGTGCCGTGCTGCGCTCCTTGCTCGCCCCTCGGCTCGCACGCGATGGAGGTTAGCGCTGTGAGTTCCGTTGGTACGAACGTGCCGGACTGGGATCTCGAACAGCTCGAGGTGATCCTCGAGGCTCCGACCGCCTGGCAGCTGGTGATCGCAGGCCCCGGTGCTGGCAAGTCTGCGGTGGCCTGCCAGCGCGTCGCCTACCTGGTCGATGAGGCGGTCCCGCCGTCGCGGATCCTTCTGGTGAGCTTTACTCGAACGGCTGTTGCCGAGCTTCGTGATCGTATCGTCTCTTATGCAGTCGCTGGCGTCGCTGCGCGAAGCGTGCGCATCTCCACGATCGATTCTCACGCTTGGAGCCTCCGTGCCGGCTTCGATGACGAGCCGCTTCCAAAATCGCTTGGCGATGGCTCGTACGACCTCAGCATCGAGCGCTCGGTGGAACTCTTCAAGAACCGGAATCCGGACTTGATCGAATTCATGTCCCGTCTCGAGCATCTCATCATCGACGAGGCGCAGGACGTCATGGGTCTGCGTGCCGATCTCGTGATCGCAATACTGAAGAGCCTGTCTCCGAGCTGCGGGGTCACTATCCTCGCCGACCCGGCACAGGCAATCTACGGCTTCACTACGGACGGCTCGGACGACAAGGCACCCGAGCAGTCGCTCCTCGAACGGCTGCCTGCCGAGTGCCCGCGACCGCTCCTACAGCGGGCGCTCAAGAACATTCACCGAGTCAAGGACGACGCGCTCGTCGATCTCTTTCTTCGCACCCGCAAGGAGATCGAGATCGCTAAGAGCGCCAACGGGCACGTCGCCCGGGTGCAGCAGACCATTCGAGAGACGTGCGGGAACGATGTCGGCGTGACCTCGTTTGAGAATCTAGCCGACTTCCTGAACCACGCCCAAGACCGATCGATGCTCGTCCTGTTTCGAAGGCGAGCCGACGTCCTCTTAGCATCCTCGTACTGTTCGCAGGCCGGCGTCGAGCATCGCCTCCGCATGTCCGACTTACCTGTCGTCGTCCGACCCTGGCTCGGCTGGTTGCTTGGCGAGACGGTGCAGGCGATCCTCGATCGGGAGGACTTCGAAAAGCTGTGGGAGTCTCGCGGCTCTCTGTGCCCTGCTCCATTTATGGGCGAGCAGCGCGACGACTGCTGGGCCCTGCTTCGTCGTCTCGCCGCCGGCTCCGGACCGCGCACGATCGATCTCGTGCATTTGCGGAACATCGTCGCTCGCGCCCGCCCACCCTTCGAGCTCTGCTACCCCGAGCTCGGAGCCACCGGGCCGATCCTCGGTACCATCCACGCGTCCAAAGGACGCGAGGCGGATACGGTTGTCCTCGTGATGCCACCACACCAGGAGAGGGGAGACGAGACACGGGACGGCACCGACAGCGCGGCGATCTTTGAAGAAGGCCGTGTCTACTACGTGGGCGCCACGCGCGCGCGCAAGATGCTGGCGACGGCCGGCAACTCGGCAACGCGCGTTGGCTACCTCGACTCGGGCCGAATCTTCCGGATCTGCGGCGATAAGAAGGCTCAGCTGGAGGTCGGTCGGGACGGCGACGTCGATAGGCTCGCTCATCTTGCATGGTCGAGTTCCTTGAAGGCGCAGCGCGCGCTGGCAGCGCATGCGGGCTACACGGTGCCGGTCAAGGCGTGGGCGGTGGCCGAGGAGGACTACGCGCTTCGCGTCGTGCTGGAGCAGAAGGACGACGATGGCGTGACCCGCGTGCTCGAGATCGGCCAGCTCAGCAGCTCGTTCCGCGCGGACCTTGGAAGGCTCTGGAGCAAGATCGATCAGACCAGTTCCCTGAAGCCGGCTGAGAACATTCCGCATCTCTACCTCGCGGCCGTAGGAACGGTAGGGCTCGCGGAGCACGAACGAGGCGCGGTCAAGCCTCCCTTCAGCCAGAGCGCGCTCGCGCTGGCGCCCGTAATCAAGGGCTTCCCGATGATTCACTTCCTCCGCCGGAGAGGCAGGTTTGCACGATGAGCACTCCCCTTTTTCGAGATCAGATCGTGGCGCGCTTGATCGAGGACCTCGTGGGACCTCTCGATCCGAACGAGGTTCTCTCCGATCGCCCGACACAGCGGTATAGCACTGGGATCCTCTACCCGCGCGATGCTCGAATCGAGCCTCAGGAGGACGAGGACGGCGGCCTGCCGGTGAACGTTACCGAGGACGCTGCTTCTGAGCCCGAGGAAGCGGGCGTTTCGCTTCACGCCGCGCTTAAGCCTGCCACCGCAGGGCTCTCCTTCGCTCTCGAGGCGTCAGGGAGCGACGTCCATCCAGTGATCCGCATCGAGGTCGCATGCGCCGTCTACAAGAGGTTTGCCATCGATGATGCCGGCAATGAGGTCGAAGGCGCGCCACCGGACCGCGCGCATGAACGTTGGCGGCGCATGCCTCTCAACGCGCTCGTCGACATGGAGCTGCGTCCCGGCGAGACCAGGATCGATCTTGCTGAGTATGGCATCGAGGGCTTGGAGCTCTACGCCCTCGTAACACCCCATGCTGGCCTAGCGACCGTGACGGTGGCCCTCGCGAATCAGCGCTCACGCGGCGACTCGTCAGCATTCGACGAGGAGCAGCACTTCTTTCAGGTCGACCTCCAGGTCGCTGTGGTGGCGAACGGTCGATTCGCGCGGCGCCCCTCCCGTCGCGCACAGACGGACGAAGACAGTCGAGCGGCTGCGCTCATTTATCGCAATGTCAAGGAGTACGTCGTGGGGCACACGTGCTCCGCACGCGCCGTTTTGGGTGCCGAGCAAGTCACGAAGCTCAAGATCGAATGGGTACCAGCCGTCATCGTGCCCCGGGTATCTGACCGTGGCGATCCGGTCTTCGATGCTCTCCACCAGCCGAACGACGAGCGTCGTCCCCTGGAAGCCCAGTGGCTCGCTGGCGCATCCGCGCCGGACCTCGTCGTGGGGCTCGAGCATCTCGTAGCCGCATACCAGCAGTGGATTACGCGCGAAGCGGCGCGCATTCCGAGCCTGCCCGCTGAGTTCCAGGCGCAAGCGCAGAAGCACATCGATCGCTGCCGGCTCGGTGCGCAGCGAATGTTTGACGGGATCGCGGCGATTCGCACGGACAAGGACGTGCGCATCGCGTTTCAGTTGGCCCAGTCCGCGATGGCGATGCAGTTCGGCTGGTCTCGGGACGGAGCATCGCTCAAGTGGCGCCCGTTCCAGCTCGCATTCCAGTTGCTCGTTCTCCAGTCTCTCGCTCAGCGATCCCACGCAGACCGAAACGTAATGGACCTTCTTTGGTTCCCCACGGGCGGTGGCAAGACAGAGGCGTACCTGGCGCTCACGGCGTTCATCATCATGCTGCGAAGACTGCGCGCCACCAAGAAGGACGACGGCGCCGGTGTCGCCGTCCTGATGCGATACACGCTTCGCCTCCTGACGGTGCAGCAGTTCCAACGCGCCGCCGCCATGATTTTCGCATGCGAGCTCCTTCGCAGGCGTGGTTCTAGCAGGGGCGCGGGACTTCCCGATCTCGGCAAAGCGCCGATCGGCATCGGCCTTTGGGTAGGTGGTGCCGCCACTCCGCTCACCTTGAAAAAGGCGCTCGATCGATCACCGGGCAATCCCAGCACGCCCGAGCAGCTCACGGCATGCCCGTGCTGCGGTGCGAAGCTCAGCTGGAAGCTTTCGCCCAAAGAGTCCACGGTGGAGTGCAGCTCGGCTCCTGGGACGTGCGAGCTGGCGCAGAGCGGACCACGGTTGCCGGTTTGGACGATCGACGAAGAGGTCTACCGTCACATGCCATCGCTGGTCATCGGCACGGTCGACAAGTTCGCGCAGATCGTCCGGAAGCCCGACACGGCTGTGATCTTTGGGCGCGGCACTTCGCACGCTCCGCCTGACCTCATTATTCAGGACGAGCTGCATCTCATCTCCGGTCCCCTCGGATCGATGGCCGGTCTCTACGAGGTCGCCATCGATGAGCTGTGTCGAGTCGATGGGATTCGACCGAAGGTCATCGGATCGACAGCCACGATCCGTCGAGCCGAGGAACAGATTCGAGCACTGTTTGATCGCGGCACCTATCAGTTTCCGGCGCCTGGCCTCGACGCCGGCAACTCCGGGTTCGCTGTTACCGATCTCGACAGCCCCGGACGCCTCTACGTTGGTCTCACCACAGCGGGCCGATCCGCGACGTACATGTTGCAGGCGCTCGTCGCGTCGCTCCTCCAGGCCGCCACAGCGCCAGGCGCTTCGCCGCGAGAGCGCGACTACTACTGGACGCTCGTGGCCTACTTCAACTCGCTGCGCGAGTTGGGCCGCGCGCTGGTTCTGATGCAGGACGACGTTCCGGTGTCCATCGGGCAGTTCGCCGCGCGACGTGGAGAGCAAAGGCGCCGGATCGAGGCTCCTGCCGAGCTCACGAGCCGCGTTCGCTCCTACGAGATCCGCGACATGCTGGAACGGCTCAACAAGCCGGCCGGCGACCCAGAGGCTGTCGACCTCCTCGTCGCCTCTAACATGATTTCCGTCGGCATGGACATTCCCCGGCTTGGGCTCATGGTCGTGAACGCTCAGCCGAAGACTCTCTCGGAGTACATCCAGGCGACCAGCCGCGTGGGCCGAGGCGACGCTCCCGGCATCGTCATCACGATGTACAACAGCATGCGCGCTCGCGACCGCTCCCACTTCGAGACCTTCGAGACGTGGCACCGCTGCCTATACCGGGACGTCGAGGCAACGAGCGTCACGCCCTTCGCGTCACGAGCGCAGGACAAGGCTCTCCACGCAGTGCTCGTGGCGTTGGTGCGCCACCTCATCCCGGGCATGGCTCGCCGTCCGGTTCTCGACGAGATTCGTCGAGCAGACGCCGAGCGCATCGCGTCGACCATCGAGGCCCGGGTGGCGAGGGTCGATCCAGCGGAGCGCATCATCGTTTCGCAGAAGCTGCAGCGCCTCATCGACCAGTGGGCGAGCCGGCCTGACCTCCAGACGTACTGGGACGACTACAACCGGCGCACTAGCCTCCTGATGTCGGCAGAGCAGTTCGCCGCCAAGGCGGACGTGGACCCCGATCTCGACGCCGAAGGTGCGCGACGGGCCCTATGGCCGACCCCCAACTCGATGCGCGAGGTCGAGCCCGGAGCACCATTCGTGCTGCGCCACGTCCTCAAGACGGAGGGAAACTGAGATGCCCAACAAGTTGGGAGACGTCCGTCGTAGCCAGATCATCACGACCCACGGGCCAGGCTCCATCGTCGACTTCCGCGCTGGACACTACGGCGGGGCTGGAATCTCTGTCGTCGCCGCCGGGCTCGAGGAGTGGGATCGCTGGGCGCCTCCTCCAGGGTTGGGCCACCCCCAAACGGTCTATGAGCCGCGGCTCCAGAAGCAGCTCGGTGTCGATGGCTTCCGACTTCCTCCGGTCGCGCCCCAGGTAGAGCCCGGCAAGTATCCCAACAACGCCGGCAAGCTCGTCGGTGTGCGCTTCCCGCGATGGCTCCAGTGCCCACGCTGCCATCTCATTCGCCAATCGCGGTACTGGACCGAGGATCCCGGGGATCCGGCGCTCTACTGCGCGGACTGCTCGGAGAAGGCCGGCGGTCGCAACCGAGTCCATGTCGTGCCCGTGCGGTTCATCGTCATCTGCGATCACGGACACCTCGACGAGTTTCCATGGGACTGGTGGGTCAAGCACGACGAGAAGTGTCCGCTCCCCGGCCGCAGGAAGGAGCTCAAGCTCGAGGGCAGTGCCACTGCAGGTTTGGCGGGCTTGATCCTTTCGTGCCTTGGATGCGGCTCCTCACGTTCTATGGAGGGCTGCTTTGGGTCCGACGCCATTTCGGGGCAGTGTCAGGGCCGACGGCCGTGGCTCGGCACAGATGCCGACGAGCAGTGCGACGCCGATCCGCGCGTAGTCCAGCGTGGAGCCTCCAACCTCTACTTTTCCGTCATCGAGTCGGCGCTCGATATCCCGCCCTGGTCCGATGAGCTTCAGAAGAAGATCGGCATGCGGTGGGCGATGCTCGACCAGGCACCCGACCAGAGCTCTCGAAGGCTCCTCATTCAGGCAATGCGGCTCGCCGACATCACCGGCAAGCCCGAAGACGAGCTCGTGGCCGTGATAGAGGATCGCGTCGCGCGCCTGCGCTCGCCGGATCGTAACCTCCGCTGGGAGGAGTACCAGCAGTTCGTGCAGCATAAGCAGCCGTTCGGCGAGAACACCGAGTTCGAGATCCGACCAGCTGCAGCTCCGCCCGAGCTCGCGAGCTGGCTCGAGTCTGTGACTCGAGCAACCCGCTTGCGGGAGGTCAGGGCTCTGCGTGGCTTCACCCGTGTGTTCCCGCCGGCCGCTGGCGACGATGAGCGGATCGCGAAGATCTCTCTGAACCGGCAGCCTTGGCTGCCCGCTGTAGAGAACCGCGGTGAGGGGGTTTTCATCCAGCTTCGGCTCGATCGCGTTCGGACCTGGGAGAACATCCAGGCCGTGGTTGATCGTGCGGCGGCGATCCGTAAGGCGTACGAGCAGGCGTGGCGGGACCGAGGACGCCCTGGCGCGCCGCGGAAGCTGGTCACGCCGAGGCTGCTCCTGATTCACAGCCTCGCCCACGCCCTCATCCGTGAGCTCTCGCTCAGCTGCGGCTACAGCAGCGCATCACTGCGCGAGCGTTTCTACGTGGACGTCGGCTCGTCGTGGGACATGGCTGGGTTGTTGATCTTCACGTCGTCGCCGGATGCCGACGGTACCCTGGGGGGACTCGCGCGGCAGGGCGAGAGCGCAAACATCGTACGGGTGTTCGAGGACGCGCTCTCTTCGATGACCTGGTGCTCCTCGGATCCCCTTTGCATCGAAGGTGTGCACGCGCGCACCGAGCCTGCGAATGGCGCGGCGTGTCACGCGTGCCTGCTCGCCGCCGAAACCTCCTGCGAGGAGTTCAACGCCTTCCTCGATCGGGCCCTCCTCGTCGGAACGCCTGGGCAGCCGGAACTTGGCTTCTTCGAAGACTACCTTCGTGAGCTTCGGAGCTGAGCGACATGGGCTCGCGCGTGACCTCGTCGAGCTCGAAGCGAGGCTGCGGGGGCGTGACGATGTCGATCTGTTCGCCGCCGTCGAGCGCCGCGGTCTGCTTGAGATGCCGGAGTCCGCGAGCATGCTCGGGCGGATCCGGTCGACAGACCCCGCGTCGGTGATGCGCCTTTGCCTTCAGGCGCTGCGAATCCAGCACGAGGAGCTCCGGCCAAAGCTGCTGGATACCGAGTTGGTGGCTACGCTGCCTCCCGAGACTCCCGGGATCGCGCGGCCGACGGAGCGGGTGGTCCAGGAGATGATCGACGGCGCGGCGACAGAGGTCATCCTCCTTAAGTACGAGCTGACCAATCGAAATCTGATCGGCTTGCTGGCCGCTGCGGCTGATCGTGGTGCCGGCGTCATCATGATCTGTGATCGCGGTCGCGGCGCCGCGCAGCGGATCCTCGAGTCCTGGCCTTCGCGCACACCTCCGCCGCGGATCTTCCACGACCGCGAGCGAGCGGACTGCGCTCCATACGCCTCAATGCACGCGAAGTGCTTACTCATCGACAGCAAGGATCTGCTCGTGACGTCGGCGAACTTCACGTTCCATGGCCTGCCCGGGAACATCGAGATCGGGGTTCGGCTCGGTGGCCCTCCCGCCGCGGAGGCCAGGAAGATCTTCTCGCATCTCGTCGAGAGTCGTATCCTCGAACAAACGTCATGAAGCTCAAGCGAAGCACACCCTCTTTCACGGGCCTCCATCCGGCCTCTGCAAGCGCGCGGCGGGCGGCCAAGGGAGCCAGCAAGAAGATGGGTACCAAGTGTGAACTTGCTCTCCGCCGCGCGCTCTGGGCTATGGGGATTCGCTATCGGAAGTGTGTGCCGGGACTTGCTGGCCGCCCTGATCTCATCCTTCCACGGTATAGAGTTGTCATTTTCTGCGATGGCGACTTCTGGCACGGACGCGATCTTGACTCGCGCCTGGCCCGTCTCGCTCGGGGACACAATGCGTCATACTGGACAGAGAAGATTCGCACGAACGTCCAACGCGATCATGCGGTCTCGGAGCGCCTCACGCGTGAAGGATGGCTCGTGATCCGACTTTGGGAAACGGACATTCTGCGCGATCCGAAGGGCGCCGCTGCAGTGGTGGCTGGTAGTGTCCCCGGACGTGGTGGAAATTCGGTTCAGGGCGGCGGGCCCTGAGTCGCTGGAAAAGGAAACGGCCATCGCGCATCTTCCCACCGCGCACGCTGGCGAGCGGAGAGCGCGGAGGAGGAG
>Ga0209581_1004684_pt1 | contig 10886 bp, 7 predicted proteins | sample Coa_R2_FD_187160 | JGI IMG/M metagenome (GOLD analysis project Ga0209581, IMG submission 187160) | Surface soil microbial communities from Centralia Pennsylvania, which are recovering from an underground coalmine fire - Coalmine... | ecosystem: Environmental > Terrestrial > Soil > Unclassified ...
TAATGCCCCTTCGTAGCCGGCTGCGCGTGCTCGCCGCATGCGTTGGCATCCGGATTCAGCACCACCTGCCGGGAAAATTGCAGATCCACGCTCTGCACGCAGCCTGCATTGGCCTGCCACTGCGCAAAGTTCTCCACGAGCATCCGGTACTTTCCGGTGAAGTCGCCCTGGCCGAAGTGGATCGTCACCGCCTGCGAAACGTTTGCTCCAGGAAAGCCGGCCATCACCGCGCGCAGGTCCTTCGGATTCGACAGATCAATTTCGCTCACGTGGTAGGAAGATTCCGCGCGCACTGCGTCGATGTCCGCCAGAAACTGCTGGTAGATTCGCATGCGGCGTTCGCGCTCCTCGCGCGGCAGACTCTCCCCCACACCGCTCACGATGGGAAACTGATAATCCTGATCCTGCGGCCGGTCGAGAATGACGCCGTAGGCGTCGATCAACGCCAATTCCGCGCCGGTCCGCAAGAATGCAATGGGCGTCCGCTCCGTGATCTGCACGCGGATGTGGTTGGGCAATACGCGCTGCACGCTGGCCGATTCCACCCAGGGGATCTGCTCGATCTCTTCGCGCCGCGTGTCCAGCGGAACTTGCAGCACGCTGTGATTGGCGTCCCGAACGAATATTTTGAGCAGCGCTTCCCGGTTCACAACGTGATTTCCGGCGATTGCAATCTGCTCCGGCTTCTTGAGCAACACCGCGGGAGACGAGGTCGCGAACTGATAGGCGAATACCGCCGCGGTCACCGTCGCGGCTCCGAGCACGGTCCAGAAAAGCACGCGGCGGTAAAATGCCCAGCCTTTGCTTCCGAATTTCTTGCGCCGGATTTCGACGGGCTTCTGCCGCCGCAGGTACCTCGGTTCGTCGTCGGTGATGAGTTCGGGGCGGTAGCGCTCGGCTTCGGCAGCCGCGGTGGTGTTGCGTTGCATGGCTTTCACGCGGTCCACACCACCACCTCGTTTTCAAGCGCGACGCGATACGCCTTATTCACCCGTTCGCGCACTTCGCCGATGAGCGCGAGCATGTCTCGGGCGGAGGCGTGGCCGTTGTTTACGAAGAAATTCGCGTGGCGATCGCTGACGCGCGCGTCGCCCACGTGCAAGCCCTTGAGTCCCAGTTCATCAATCATGCGCCCGGCGGAAGCGCCCGGAGGGTTTTTGAAGATGCAGCCTGCGCTTTTCTGGCCCAGCGGCTGGCTCGAACGCCGTTTTTCGTTGCAGATACGAATCCCTTGGAGAATTTCTTTGTACGGCTTGGAGGGAAGTTCCAGTGTCACCGCGAGCATCATATCATCAGGCGCAAAAGAAGTGTGACGGTATTCGAAGGAAATTTGATTGCCGCGCACGACTTCGATCTTCCGGGTGGCCGCCCGGTAGAGCTTCACCTCCCGCACATACGTGCCGATCTGCATGCCGTAGGCTCCCGCGTTCATGCGCAAAGCCCCGCCCACCGTCCCCGGCACTCCGATCAGCCCCTCCATGCCGCCGAGGTCGTGCTTGGCGCAATAGGTGACGGTGCGTCCCAGGTCCGCTGCCGCATCCACGCGCGCGAGATTCCCTTCCAGAATCACGTCCGGCTCCGGTGCGGCAAGCTGCAAAACCACCCAGGGCAGTTCCCCATCCACAACCAGCAAGTTCGATCCGCCTCCCAGAAACTTGTGGGCGATGCCGTTCTCATCGAGCAGCTTCAGCAGGTCCGGAATACTTTCGTGCTTCGTGATCCGTAGCAGGTCGGTTGTCCCGCCAATCCCGAGGGACGTCAGTTCGGACAGGCTTGCGCCGCGCCGGTGTTCGATGCCGAGCTCCGCGAGCGCTGCCAGAACCTTGGGATCTTCAATTCGCATGAGGCGCCGGGCTTTCCGTCCCAAGCAAGACCATCAGCTCGTTGCTGGCGCGGCTGACGTTGCCGGCCCCAATCGTCAGAATCGCATCCCCAGGCTTCGCCGCACGCAGCAGGAACTCGATTCCTCCCTGCATGGAGCGGAAATAGTGGACGTTCTTGTGGCCGGCTTCGCGAATCGCGGCGGCAAGCACTTCGCTGGTGATGCCGGGGACAGGCGCCTCGCTCGCGGCGTAAATGTCCGTCAGCACCAGAATGTCCGCCTGGTTGAACGCCCGGCAAAACTCGTCCCACAGGTGCTGCGTCCGCGAAAACCGATGTGGCTGGAAGAGGACCAGGAGCCGCTCGAACTTGCACCCGCGGGCCGCTTCAAGCGTGGCGCGTATCTCCGCCGGATGGTGGCCGTAGTCGTCGATCACTGTAATGTCGTTGATCGTTCCCTTGACGTCGAACCGGCGCCCCACACCCGAGAATTTTCCCAGTCCCTCCCGGATCAGGTCCGAAGGAACATTCAAATAGAGAGCCACCGCAGCCGCGGCGGCCGCATTCCGTACGTTGTGAATCCCGGGCGGGTGCGGCAGATGGAACAGCCCTAAATCCTCGCCTTTGTACGTCAGCCGAAACTCGCTGCCCAGCCCCGCAGGTTTAATGTCGGATATGACCAGATCGGCCTGGCTCGAAGTCCCATAGGTAATAATCGGCCGTTTCACATTGGGGATGATGGCCTGCACGTTTGGCTCGTCAAGACACAGAATCGCGGCGCCATAGAACGGCACGCGATTCACAAACTGCGTGAACGCCCCTTGAATGTCTTCGAGGGACGTGTACTGGTCGAGGTGCTCCCGATCAATCGTGGTCACCACGGCCACCACCGGCGCGAGCAGCAAAAATGTGCGGTCGCTTTCGTCCGCCTCCACAACAAAGTATTCGCCCCTGCCCAGCCGCGCCGTGGTTCCCACCTGATTCACCTTGCCGCCGATTACGAAGGTCGGATCGAGGTGCGCCGCGGCCAAAACCGACGCCACCAGCGAAGTCGTTGTCGTCTTGCCGTGCGCCCCCGCCACCGCAATTCCGTATTTCAGCCGCATCAGCTCCGCCAGCATTTCCGCGCGCGGAATCACCGGAATTTTCCTCTTGTGCGCTTCCACGACTTCCGGATTGTCGGCTTTGATCGCCGAGGAGGTCACCACCACGTGCGCTCCTTCGACGTTGCCCTCCCTGTGACCCTCATAAATCGTCGCCCCGAGGTTCTGCAGCCGCTCGGTCAGCGTGGAAGGCTTCGTGTCCGATCCGGACACGGAATAGCCCAGCGTCAGCAGAACTTCGGCGATCCCGCTCATGCCGATGCCGCCGATGCCCACCATGTGAATGCGCTGAAAATTGCGAAACGAAACCATCATCAGTCTGTCCCTCGGCTTTTTCCCTGCACGTCGGCTGCCGCTTCGATCAAATCCACGATGTCCCGCGTGGCGTGCGGCCGCGCGAGCTTCCGCGCGTTCGCGGACAACGTTTCGATCTCCTGGGGCTGGTCGAGGAGGGCGAAGATCTCGCTGGTCAAGCGCTCGGCGGTCAGTTCCGTCTCGGCAATCAAGCGCCCGGCGCCCGCGCGCGCCATCTCCCGCGCGTTTTGCAGTTGGTGGCTGTCCGTGGCGCGGCCAAACGGAATGAAAATAGCCGCTCTTCCCGCGGCGGCAACTTCGGCCGCTGTAATCGCGCCCGCGCGGCAGACAATCAGATCGGCCCACGCAAAGCGCTCCGCCATGTTTCCGAGGAAAGGCACAACCTCCGCCGGAAACTCGCGCCGCGCATACGCCGTGCGTACCGCATTATAGTCGCGCTCGCCGGTTTGATGCACAATCCGCAGTTCATCCTTCCGCGCCGCAAGCCGGTCCATCGCGTCCACAAACACCCGGTTGATCGGCAGCGCTCCCTGGCTCCCTCCGGTAACCAGCAAACGAAACGGCTTTTCGGGCTTCCTCGGCGGAATCGCAAAGAACTCGTCCCGCACGGGACAACCTGTCACCGCGGCCTTTTTTCCCCACGTCCGGGCAGAAATTTCATAGCCTGTCGCAATCCGCCGCGACATCCGCGCCAGAACCTTGTTCGTGAATCCCGGCTCCGCATTCGGCTCGAAGATCACATTGGGAATGCGGCAGAGCCACGTCGCCAGCAGCATCGGGCCGGCCGCGTAACCTCCCACGCCGAACGCCGCCACCGGCTTATGCCGCCGCACGACGCCGAACGCATCGAGCATGCCCGGAAACAGCACCGCGAAGTTCTTCACCAGCGTCAAACCGCCCTTTCCCTTCAATCCGGCCGCCCGGAGCGTCTCGAGGGGCAATCCTGCCTGAGGCACAAGCTTCATCTCGATCCCGCGCTGCGTTCCTACCATAACCACTTCGCGCTGGCTTCCCCGCGAAAGCCATTCCCTGGCAATCGCCAACGCAGGGAACACGTGCCCTCCCGTGCCGCCTCCCGCGATCAAAAGCTTCACCGGTACTCTCCGCTCACTCGGCCGCCTGCTGCGCAATGTTCAGCAGCACCCCGGTCGCCAGCAGCATCACCAGCAAACTCGACCCCCCATAGCTGATGAACGGCAGCGGAATCCCCTTGGTCGGCACCATCCCAAGAACGACCGCGAAATTTATCAGCGCCTGGCTGAGCACCATCGCGGTGATTCCCAAAGCCAGCAGCCTTCCGAACCCATCCGGCGCCGCAAACGCCGCGCGCATGCCGCGCCATCCGTACACCGCAAAAAGCGCCAAAATGCAGAGAGCTCCGAGAAATCCCAGCTCTTCGCAAATCACGGCATAGATGAAATCCGTGTGTGCCTCCGGCAAATAGAAGAGCTTCTGCTTGCTCTCCATCAATCCCACGCCGGTGAAGCCGCCGGAGCCCACCGCAATGAGCGATTGCAAGAGCTGAAACCCCGCGCCCTGCGGATCGGAATCCGGATTCAAGAACGCCATCAGGCGCGCCTGCCGGTAGGAAACGTGGGTGATCAGCACGTACAGCGCTGGCAACGCCGTCGCCGCGCCCACCGCCAGCCACTTCCAGGATAGTCCCGCCACGAACAAGATCGCCGCCGCAAAAATCACGATGTCCACGGAGGTCCCCAGGTCCGGCTCCAGCAAAATCAGAAGCACGCAGGTAAGAACAGGAGCAACCGCCGGAAGGACGTTGATCAGAAAATCTTCCTTGTTGAACTCCAGCGAAGACGCGCTTCTGCGCTTCAAGTCCAAAAACCAGGCCAGATAAAGAATCACGGCCAGCTTCGTGATCTCCGAAGGCTGGATGTTCATGGGCCCGAAGCGAATCCAGCGATGCGTGGCATGCGACTTGTCCAGGAAAAACGCCCCCACAAGAAGCAGCACCACGATGCACATCACCGTGTACACCACCGCCGGCTCGCGCAGCCGGTGATAGTCGGTGCGCATCAGGGCAAACATGCCTCCCAGCCCGAGAATCAACCAGGCCGCCTGCCGCAAGAGAAAAATGTACGAGTGCCCGTAGAGCTGCTCCGCAGTGACCGCCGAAGCGCTGAAAATCATCACCGCGCCGAACAGGCACAGCGCCACGGTAGCCCCAAACAGCCAGCGATCCGTCTCGACGCGTCTAGGCAAAGGCGTTCACCTCGTTCCCGGCGCCGCATCCGCGGTGCGCTTTTCCACTTGCCGGACAAGTTCTTTGAAAACCCGTCCGCGATGCTCGTAATTCTGAAACTGATCGAAACTCGCGCACGCGGGCGCCAGCAGCACAATGTCTCCCGGCTGTGCGGCATGCGAGGCAATATCGACCGCGCGCTCGATTGTGCCCGCCCGTTCGATGGCCACGCTGCCCGCAATCTGCTGTTCAATCTTGTCCGCGGCAGCTCCGATAAGCAGCGCCAAAATCCCCTTTTCCCGCAAGGATTTGCGCAGCGCCGTGTAGTCGCTGCCCTTGTCCTTTCCGCCGAGAATCACCAGAATCCGCCCGGGAAACGCATCGAGCGCCTTGAGCGTGGCATCCACGTTCGTCGCCTTTGAATCGTTGAAGTAGCGCACTCCGTTGTGTTCCGCCACGAATTCCAGGCGGTGCTCTACGCCCGCAAAGGAACGCACTCCTTTGGCAATGTCCGGCGACGCCGCGCCGGCAAGCCGCGCGGTCGCGACCGCCGCAAGCACGTTCTCGAGATTGTGAGCGCCAGCCAGCGGGATTTCTTCGCGGCTCAATATCCGTTCTTCCCCGCCCTCTCCGCGAAAAACGATCTGGTCGCCCAGCAGGTAGGCTCCCCGTTCAACGCTTTTCCTTCTACTGAACGAATAAACCGCAGGCCTCGAAGGCGCGTAGCGCGTTACGGCTTCGTCATCGGCATTGAGCACCGCAAAATCGTCTTCTTTCTGATTCTCAAAAATTCGCGCCTTCGCCGCGCCGTACGCATCCAGGCTGCCGTGCCGGTCCAGATGATCCGGCGTCAAGTTCAGAAACACGCTGATGTGCGGCCGGAAATTTTCGATGAGTTCAAGTTGAAAGCTGCTCAGCTCCGCCACGGTCAGCGTCCGCCCCGTCGCCGATTCCACACAGGAAATCAGCGGTGTCCCGATATTCCCGGCAAGCAGCGTCGGGAAACCCGCCCTCCGCAGAATATGCTCGATCAGGGACGTGGTCGTCGTCTTGCCGTTCGAACCGGTAATCCCGATCAACTTTCCTTTCAGAAAGCGAAACGCCAGCTCGATCTCGCTCCAAATCGGGATTCCTCTTTCGCGCGCGGTGCGCAGAATCGGCGCGTCCGCAGGAACTCCCGGACTCGGAATCACCAGGTCCTTCCCTGATAGGATTCGCTCCGCATGTCCGCCGAGTTCCAGTTGCACACCCGCGTCCCGCAATGTGGCTGACACCTCGCCAAATTCTGCCTCCGAGCGCGTGTCTGTGGCCGTAACTGCCGCCCCGCGCGCCGCGAAAAAGAGCGACGTGGCGACACCTGTGCGCGCTAGTCCGATGACCAGCACCTTCTTTCCTCGCAACTCGACTCCGTTTCCCATCAACTCGCCGACGAATTCCTTTCTGCCGTGCGCCCCTGGCAACACCTCATCAGGCCAAACCCGTAGTTACCGCAACTTCAGCGTCGTCAGCGCAAACAGCGCGAAGACCAGCGCCGCAATCCAGAAGCGCACGATCACTTTCGACTCGCTCCAGCCGAGCAATTCAAAATGGTGGTGAATCGGCGCCATGCGAAAGATGCGCTTGCCGCGCAGCTTGAAGGAACCTACTTGCAAGATCACGGACAGCGCCTCGATCACGAAGATTCCGCCCACGAAAAACAGCAAAATCTCCTGCTTGATGATCACCGCGATAACACCCAGTGTTCCGCCCAGCGAAAGCGAACCCACGTCCCCCATAAACACTTCCGCTGGATGCGCGTTGTACCAGAGAAAGCCCAACGACGCGCCCACCAGCGCGCCGCAAAAAACGGTCAGTTCCCCCACGCGCGGGATGTATTGGATATCCAGGTAAGTCGCCCAGCGCGAATTGCTGCTTACATAGGTGAGAACCGTCAGCGCGCCCGCGGCAATGACCGTGCATCCGATAGCCAGCCCGTCGAGCCCGTCCGTCAGATTCACCGCGTTCGACGCGCCGGTGATCACCACGGCCACGAAGAGCAGGAACGGCAGAAACGCGAGCGGCCAGAAGTGCGCCGACTCGAGCAGCGAATGAATCACCAAATCCGGATGAAATCTCTTGAAGAACGGCATCACCAGTTGCGTCGAGTAGGCGCTGTGCGTCGTCAGCACAAGCAGCCCGGTGCCCACGATAAGACTCACGAAGATCTGCAGCGAGAACTTCCGCTTTCCCGTCAGCCCGAGGTTCCTCTGCTTCGACACCTTCGCGTAGTCATCCACAAAGCCAATCGCCGCGAACGCCAGCAGCGCAAACAGCGAGAGCAGCACAAACGGGTTGGTCAGGTCCGCCCACAGCAGTGTCGGCACCGCCGTCGAAAGCACGATCAGGACGCCCCCCATCGTCGGCGTTCCCGCTTTCTTGCGGTGTTCCTTCGGGCCTTCTTCGCGTATGTATTGCCCGATCTGCAGTTCGCTCAGTTTGCGGATCAGCCACGGCCCGAACACCAGCGCGAGGAACATCGCCGTAAGGCTTGCGTACACGGTCCGGACCGTGATGTACCGAAACACGTTGAACGGCGTAAAGTAGCGCTGCAGCACGTTGTACAGGAGGTAGTAGAGCATCTCAGTGGCGGACCTCTTCGCGCGCCGCGCCATGATGCGCCAGGAGCCGCTCCACGATCTTTTCCATCTTCACGCCGCGCGATCCCTTCACCAGCAGCAAATCCCCGGGCGAAAAAAAAGAGGTCAGAAACGCGGCGGCTTCCTCCGACGACGCGAAAAATTTCGTGCGCGCGCGTTCAAATCCCGCCGCCACGGCTCCTTCTAGGATCTGCGCCCCGTCGCCTTCCACGCCGAAAATCCAGTCGATTTTCCCTGTCGAAGCGGCAAATCGCCCCGCTTCGCGATGCAGTTCCGGCGAAGCTGGCCCCAATTCCCGCATCTCCCCCGCGGCCAGAATGCGCCGCCGGAATCCCGGAGTCGCCACCAGCAACTGCGTCATCGCCTGCAGCGCCGCCGGACTCGAGTTGTAGCTGTCGTTGATCAGAGCCGCTCCATCCGAAAACCGCAAAAGCTCGCCGCGCATCGACGGCGGTCGCAGCGCGCGCAGCACGGCCTGCGCTTCCGCCGCGCCGATCCCCCACACGCTCGCCGCCGCCAGCGCTCCCAGCGCGTTTGATATCACGTGCCGTCCGGGAAGCGAAAGCTCCACCCGCACGCGCCCCTCCGGGCTGACGTAATCGAACGAAGTCCCCAGCGCGCCCCGGTCCTCGATCTGCTCCGCCATGAAGAACGCCGGATGCTCGACCCCGTACGTCAGCACCCGCCCGGGAGCAACCGCGCCGAACGCCGCCACCCGCGCGTCGTCGGCGTTCAAGACCGCCGTCGATTCCCGCCCGTTCAAGCCCTCAATCAATTCGCGCTTCGCTAGCGCAATTTCGTCCACCGACGCAAAAAATTCCAGGTGCGCCGGGGAAACCCGCGTCACCACGCCGACGTCCGGCTTGGCAATCGCGGCCAGCCGCGACAATTCCCCGCGGCGCGACATCCCCATCTCCAGCACTGCCGCTTCGTGCGTGTCCTCCAGTCGGAACAGCGTCAGCGGCAGGCCGTACTCGTTATTGAGGTTCCCTTCCGACTTCAGAACATGGAACCGCGCGCCCAGCAATGCCGCCAGAATCTCTTTGGTTGTAGTCTTCCCGACGGAACCCGTGATGCCTGCAATTTTTCCGTTCCAGGCGCTCCGCACCGCGCTCGCAAGCTTCTTGAGCGCTTCGAAGGTGTCGTCCACGGGAATGCAGCGGCTTCGCAGCGCTTCCGGAAGTCCGGCCAGTCTTTCTTTCGCCACAACCGCCGCCAGCGCGCCACGCTCAAAGGCCATGCCCGGATAATCGTGTCCATCGTGACGCGGTCCGTGGATGGCGAAGAACAGCTCTCCGGCACGTATTGTGCGAGAATCAATCGAGATGCCGGCCACCCGGGCCACGGGGTCCAGCCCCGCTCCCGGCTGGGTAAGAAGAGCGCCAGCCACTTGTGCAATCGTCCACCGCATAAGTACCTCAACGAGTTCGGCTTAGAAACATACCTACGGGTTCGGTTTGTGATCACCGGTCTTGAGGGCTCCTCCCTTTGTCAAGGTAACTTCGGGATTTCCCGCTGCCACGGGACCTTCCCAAACCCTTCCCGCTAATCCTGCGCCCTCGACCTCATCCTCAGCTTAGCGCGCCCGCTGCCAAATCTTCAGCCTCGCCGCCATTGGCCGCTCCAGGTTGTCCGCCCCACCTGCGCGCCGCAGCACGCGCGGCGGGGACGCTCACCCGCCGCTCTCGAATTTCTTCTGCTCCTCCAATCCCGTGTAGCCACGCTCGCGTAACACCTTCTTCGCCACCTCGCGGTCATCCCACTCGATGGTCCTATCCGCCAGCACCTGGTAGGTCTCATGCCCTTTGCCCGCCAGCAGAACGATGTCCCCCGCCCGCGCTTCGTCGATCGCAACCCCAATCGCCTTTTCGCGGTCCGGCTCAATGATGTACTTGCCGCTGGTTTTCTGCAGACCCACAACCACGTCGCTGATGATCTTCAGAGGATCTTCCTGCCGTGGATTGTCGTTGGTCAGAATCGTCAAATCGCTCAGCCGCCCGCTCACGTCTCCCATCACCGGCCGCTTGGTGCGGTCTTTTTCCCCACCGCAGCCGAACAGCGTGATGATCCGCCCGTTCGCATTCAGTTCGCGCGCCGTCTTGATCAGGTTTTCCAGCGCATCGTCCGTGTGCGCATAGTCCACAATCACCAGAAACGGCTGCCCCAGATCGATCCTCTGGAACCGCCCGGAAACGCTTTTCAAATTGCGGATTCCCTGTTCGATGACTTCATTCGAAAAGCCCAGCGCCTGTCCGGCGCCGATTGCCGCCAGAATGTTGTAGACGTTGATTCGTCCCACCAGCGGCGATTCGATGTGCAGCTTTCCCTTCGGCGTGAGCGCTGTGAACGTCAGCCCCGAAAAATTCAAATGGAATTTCTTGGTCGAAATGTCCGCGGGCTTTGCGATCCCGTAGGTCAACGTTGTCTTGGCCAACCCCGACAGCTGCGGGCCATATTCATCATCCGCATTCAAAATGCCCGTGTCCGGCGCTCCCGCTCCGGTCCCTTCGAACAGCCGGCGCTTCGCCGCGAAGTAGTCCTCGAAAGTCTTGTGATAGTCCATGTGTTCGCGCGTCAGGTTGGTGAAGACCGCGGAGGCGAAATGACATCCCCACAGGCGGTCCATCGAGAGCGCGTGCGAACTCGCCTCCAGCACCGCGTAACGTCCGCCTTCATCGCGAATCTCCGCGAGAAATCCCTGCAAGTCCACCGATTCCGGCGTCGTGTTGGGCGCGGGGTATTCGCCCCGTGGCGTCTGGTACGCAATCGTTCCGAAAAGCCCCGTCTTCGCTCCCGAAGTCTTCACCA
>Ga0209581_1004685_pt1 | contig 10884 bp, 10 predicted proteins | sample Coa_R2_FD_187160 | JGI IMG/M metagenome (GOLD analysis project Ga0209581, IMG submission 187160) | Surface soil microbial communities from Centralia Pennsylvania, which are recovering from an underground coalmine fire - Coalmine... | ecosystem: Environmental > Terrestrial > Soil > Unclassified ...
GGCTCTCGACCCGGCTCTTCGCTGCAGGAAGCGAAGAACTCATCCTTTCGCTCGACCTGCTGTGTGCTGGCGCCGGATATCGTGAAGCACCTCCTCAGCCCTGCAAAAAGATGGCGCACCTTTCTGTAAGGATACTGGCTTGCCTGTTTGAGCAACCGCCGCTGTTCTGCCTCCTGGAGCAGGTGTTGCCGGTGCTCAAACAGTTGTTTTTCCTGCAATTGGATGTGTGGTAACATGCTACTGCTCCTTTCTAGAAGGAGCATATGACACACATGCCTTCGCGACTTAACACCGACTTATCATCTCTTCATCAAGCAGTTTCTGGCTCCTCCTCAAAAGAAGTGGGCCGACTTGTCAGAAGGAAGGATTGGTCAGAAACCATCTCTGCCGCTGTATCTTTTCAAGCGTCAGTTGACCTGGGAGAAGGAAACACCCCAGAGGGTATCATCAATACGCAGGTATCCAGCCTCAAAGGCCTGCCTGTGCAGGAGCAGGGGTGTCAACAGAAACGGCACCACGTCATTGACCACAACAATCATGATGCTCAGACAACCATTGTTGCAGCGAAGTAACGCGAGTACCGCAACAGGCGCGTGATGCGCGGACAACCAGGGGAGACGCATCCACGGCAGGATGTCGCCAGGATAGCCCACATCTCTTCACCATTCGGATGGTTCGCGATCGATGCGGTTAAAAGTCGGTTTCTACCGATCCTGGCACTGTACCCAGGCGCGTTTTTCGTTCTTGGTTCCTTTCAGACCTCGCGCCACGCCTTTCACCGCCAGAAAGGTGGAGAAACAAGATCAACCGACCACCAGAATCGAGAAAAGGAGGTGAGTTGTTCGTTCACCTCCTGGTAGACCTCCTGCCTTTCTAGCATCTGGTCACTGCGCACCGCTCTGTCTTCCCTACAGGCGCTCAGGAAAGGGCTTGAGGGTATCGTCCTTCACCTGAAAGGCAGAGAGGTCTCAGAGGGGCGTTCGCCCAAAATAAAACCGCCTCCTTGCTTTCCTTCTCGCCGGTTGATTGTTCTCACCTGGCGCGAGAAGGGCCTGCAAAGAGACGGTTGGTGCCGTGAAGCGGGAGACGGGACTCGAACCCGCGACAGCCTGCTTGGAAGGCAGGAACGTACAGAAACACCGCTCGGTTGGTACAAATAGGCCCCGCAGGCCGATTCATCGATCATCCTTCGTTTATACGCACAATTGACAAAAGTTGTCACAAGGTATTTGGGCCTTCTGACAAAAGTGTTCGCGTACTTCCGAAGGCAGGGACTCATGAGGTTCCTTACGGGTAAGAGTATACTCGATTTCCCCTTTCAATGCAAGCCCTGGAGTACTTTTATCGGGGGCTATTGCAATGTCATTTTTGAGCCTCCTTGATCCTCGTCTGGTCCGACAGCGAGAAGAAATGCATGAAACACGCTCTTTCTCCTCTCTATATGTGGTTTCTTGATCCTGTGGCTCTTCCTCATGGGGAAGTCTGGTTGCTGGCTGCCATACCGCGATCCCCTGATCATCGGCGTCAATGGCCCTGAGCCATCCTGGCAGAGATTCATTGGAAGAAGAACGATAATTCATATACACATACAGTTCTTGCGATTGCTTATGATAGCGATGAGTGTACTCATCCACCTCGAAAGGGGTGAGCTTCTCAGGGGCATTGAGTCTAATGGCCTCAAAGAGCGCGCTTTGTAAACCCGCCAGTTTTCGCTCGTAATAGAGATGGATGTGCTGCCGCGCCAGGGCGCGCTCGGCTTTGGTCCAGGGCCGCGTTTGGAGGATCGCTAACAGTTCCTGGGTGTTCGTCTGCTCATTGTCCATGCTTCTCTTCTCTCACCTCTGCTGATATTGGTTCCACTCTCTCTCACGATGCTGTGTCTCCTGCCGCATAACGCTGAGGTCCGGTCCCTTCGCCGTCTGATAGCATGCGTCAGGACTCCCTGCTCGATTCATACTACGCTCTAAGCCAGGGCTTTGTCTCTTCCATCGGTGCGGGAGAGACGAAGGAAGCGTTTTATTCAATTAGTATTATATAATTATGATATCGATGACATTATAAAGACAATAAATGATAAGTGGAATAGGTATTAAGGAATTTTGGGAATTGGGAAATGCGTAAAAAAAACAAAAAACATGATAAAACGCTGTTCCTTCTGTGGCAAATTACAAGATCAGGTCCTGCGTATCATCGAGGGTCCTGGACGATTATTCATTTGCAATGAATGCGTGAATCTCTGTCGGGAAATGCTCAGGGAGGGGACTGAAAAGCCGAACGTTCTCTCTGGTGATGTACTATTCTCGCTTGTTCCGCTCCCTGACGGGAAACACCGGAAAGGGTCTTCTCAAAGGAGACAGGATGCCCTCCAGTGTTCCTTCTGTGGCAAGTCGCAAGATGATGGCGTGAGGCTCCTGGCTGGATCTGGAGGTCTGTTTATTTGCAGTGAAACTGTGAATCTCGGTTGTGAAATACTTGATTTTGAAGAAGAAGAAAGAACAATAAAAAACGCACAAGAGATGAAAAGAAGGCAATAGTAGAGAATGAGAAAAAAGGAGACAATTCACAAAAATGGGAGTATCTCGTCGCTACAGTAAATAATCTCCAGCCTCAAGGCGATGACGAGATAAAGGAGAGGATGTGTACCTGGGGAATGGATGGTTGGGAACTCGTTTCTGCTCTGGCTTTTTCTCATGGGAACGGAACGATTGGTATGCAGTGCCATGATGATGCTGTAGGCGATACATCCACGAAGATATATGTTACGTTGTTTTTTTAAACGCCCTAAACTATAAATTTTGTAATGAGCCTTAAGATCTTTAAACAATCTCGTGCGCCTGATCGTCTGGCCTCCCCTCCGTCCAGGTCCTTACTGGTAAGGTTACTCATATTCCTGCATCAAGAAGCGCTTGCTCCAGCAGGTCGCGTACTGCCAGGGCATCCGCCCATTGGCGCAGATACGCAAGATCCAGGGCGGTTCCTTGCTGCTTCATAATCCCCACAATATCATTCCACTGGCGGGCAGAGACACGTCCTCCCAACTGAAACCATTCCAGTTTGGTCAGAATCGTATCTTCTGCCGAGGCAATTCTCACCGGGGCCATTCCCGCCTCCAGCACCTGGGGTTGCGCACGACGCGCCTCTTGCTGGCTGAAAGCACGTGGTTTCAACGGCAGAAGATCCACTTTCATCATCGTGCTCAGATGGATCAGATTATAGGGCAGGCCACGCCGCGTTGCGTCTTTCCAGGCCGACTCATCGAGATAGTAGTCGGTGTGCAGAAGCTGGACGAGGGAAGGAATCTGGGAGAGAGCAATAGCCGCGATGACATCGACATCCTGAGTGCGGCGCGGCATCCCGTGCAGTGAACTGGAGACGGACCCGCCAATATAGTAGACGATCCCAAGTTGTGTAAAGGCCTGGACAAGCGGTGCGAGCGCCTCGCTGACTTCATGATAGATGGACATAGCTAGTGGAATCCTTTCCCGGCTCTCTGCTTGTTTTCTGCACGCGGCCCAACACTCCTCCATCGCTCATCTCATGGCCCTTGCCCAGTGCGTTCCCAGAAGGAGACCTACCTGAACTATCGGTAACGCCGGCCTCTGTAAGAGCCTGCTGCCACCTCTCTGTGACCTGGAGGGTTCGCGACCACTGCTCCAGCAGAGTCAGATCGAGATCCGGCCCCTGTACTTTGAGCATGCCCACAATATCGTTCCATGCGGCGTCATCATGCATTCCGTCCTGTCGGCTGAGCATATCCTGCTGATAGCGGGCAAGCTTGAACAAGATCATTTCGCTTGCCGAGGCCACCCGAACAGGCCAAGCGTGTTCATCAAGCTGGTAGGCTTTGATCAGCGGACGCAGTGCGGTTTCCAATGGCGCTGTTTTTACCATGACCAGATCCACTTTCAGCAGGGTGTCCAGGTGGATCAACGAACAGATACTGCGCCCGGCCACAGCCTCTCGTAAAGCCGTTTCATCGAACACGTAATGCTGTTTCAAGCGTGGAAGGAGGGCAGAGAGATGGATCACGTTGAGTTCAAGCACAAGATCGATATCTTGCGCCATTTGTTGCATCCCATGCAGCGAACTGGCAATCGAGCCACCCAGATAGCAAAAGATGTTCTGTTCGTCACAGGCATCCAGAGCGGGTAGCATGGCTGTGAGGACATCGGGAGGATGCAGATGCCAATCGGCTCGCTGAGTGAGTGCTTCTTGCACCTGCGCAGCCAGAACCGGCCCATACCAGGACGAGACCATCTGCACCGCTGCTTCTTGCTCGCGCAGGTGCGGGTTGCGCGCTCGCCAGGCCTGCCTATGCAGGCAGATCGCCTCCTGGGTGAGCGATTGGAGCAAGCGGAAGCGCTTGCTCATCGGCGCATTGTGGATCAGATGGATGAGTATCCGTTCTGCATCGGGATGCGTGTCGGCTGACTGCGTTTTCATCGTGATTCCTCCATAGACAGTGTACGAGCATCGCCCCGACAAGTCAAGCTAGAGGTATGAACAAGAAGAGGTCAAACACTATTTCTCTATCTGTGCCCACTGGTCATATATCGATGACAATTGTTTCATCTTCCCGCCAGGCCCTTGAAAAAGAGAGAGCTATGGTATCTAACCAGGAGAGGCGCTTTTTCTCTCACATGAGATGATTTTGCTCGATCTCTCGGGCACGTCTGCCTCAGATAGGTCCTGTCTCAAAACGGTCTCGATAGGTTGGAAGTGAGGAACATATGTCCATGCGAAAACCACTGTCCCAGCAAGAACAGATTCCACGCGCCCTGGTTATCCATTTGAATGCATACGGACAACTGCGCGTCAAGACGCGTCTGACGCTGACCGCGTCAGAAGTTGCCGAACTCTTAACATTGAGCACCCAGAAAGTTCGCGAACTCATGTACCGGCGGGAGATCCCATCGTTTCATCTGGGCTCTCGTGTGGTTGTCAGTCTGGATGCGCTGGAAGACTACATTCGCGAACGGGAGATTGAGGAACAGGAAAATTTCTTGTACGCCCTCGAACGGTATTATGGGTATTTTCGCTTTGGTGACCCCCATCCAGAAATCCGGCGCGCACAAGAGAGGTTGGAGGCGATGCAAAAACGACAAGGTCAGGCTCCCCCAAAGGGGCAAGAGGGAGTGGCTATCGAGGCGGCCCTGTACTACATTACGATTACCGAGGCAGGACGGCTAGAATGTAGTCCCCGCTGGCTGCTGAGCATGCAAGAGGCGGCGCAATTGCTCGGGACCGGTCGTTCCACGCTCTGGGCATTATCCAAACAAGGCGACTTTCCAGCATTTCACATCAATGGGCGCATATTTGTCCGCGTGCAATCGCTTCTTGAATGGATTCGCAAGAAAGAACACCCAGAGCGCGAACCAGTGCCACCGGCGCGAGGGTCGCAGAACCGGAAACGATCTGCAAAGACGGAAACAAAAAGTCGCCGCAGGAGTTAAGGGGAAGACGCTTTTTCTTGTGCTGCGTGCGTGATCTTGAAGGTTTGCCCCTTCGCGATGTTGCGCGCCTCCAAGCGCTATCGCTCTTGTTTCATTCTGGCAGTTCTTCATTCGGATGACCGGATGAGCTTGCCGGTTCTGCTTGCATCAATCTCTACCTTATCGATTGTCAACCATCGGGGCACTGTTTCCTCGTGTGTCTCTCTTCCATTGTTGAGCTTTGGGAGGAGAAAAGCCAGAACAAGCAGGCGCAGCCCTTGTTCCGTCCTGCTTCGTGTCGGCAAAATGCAGTGAAAAAGAGTGCAAATGACTACTTCGTGGACAAAGATGTGCCGTATCCAGAGAGCCTCATCCAAAAACGGGAGTATGTGTATGCAAAACGACGACAAATGACGACGAGATTTCCCCGCCTCGACAAGATGGGTCAGGTGAGGTGGAAAGGCACCGGTTTTATTGTGCCGCTGATACCGCACTGCATGAACCACCCGGCAGGTCAGAGTCTCCCACATATGAGCACAACGCGAGCCAGACTGACCAGGAAGCTTTCCTGAAAAAGCGAGGAGCAAGGCTCCAGAGGAGCGTTATAACCTGGAAGCAAACCGGGAAGGAAATCTGAAAGCCTGATTTTCAGATTTCCTTTCCAGAGTTTTCAGAGAGTTTTCCGATTGTGAACCGGTTTTTCCTATGGCCCATCAGGTATAGTTAAAGTGTTGTGAAATGAGATGCCCCTCTGCGAGAGGACATCCTGCTTTTGCCAACCCTGTTGGCTGCATCGCCCGGTCTCTTGTGAGATTGCGTGTGCTGATGCTCCGGGTGGAGGATGGACTGCTGGATGAGCCGCCGGTTGAACTCCCCGATGGGTCGCAGGTCCTGGCCGTATGCTCTCCGCTTCCTGATCTTCGCTCGACTCTGACGCTCGCCTCCGCGAGCAACGGCTTCTAAGGAAGCTTCAACCTCGGCGTGCGTTCTTGTAGGAAGCTTCTCGTCGTGCCGGTTCGTCGTGCGTCCTGCTGATCGATTCAGCGGATGGAGCGTTGTTCCTTGCGTCGCTCTCCCCCTGGTCGTGCTTTCCTGAAAGCTGCGCTCTCCAGAGCGTGTCATCAGACCGCCTGGGAATCGTTCGACTGAGAGGTGGAGTTTCTCATAGGTGGATCGTCTCCCTGACCTGTGTCTGAAAGCGGCGTGGAGCGGGACGCGAGCGATGACGTATCGCCGCGTCTGCTGGAGTTCTAAACAGCTCGCGCCGCGAAAAAAAGACAAGCAGAGAGGTTCGTGTGGTCTCGTATGCGCCACGTCAGGTGGGCCTGACCATGCATGACGCAAGGATTGAACCAGATCATCGTTGTCCCAGACACAGCATGAAAGGAGCCATTTGGGAACATCGCATCGCAAAAGTCTCATCCGAGAAATCGTGGAGCGGCTCGATAGCCTGATGGCAATTGGCGAGAGTCGCGGGAAGGCCAAAGAAGCGGCCCGCGCGGCTGGAGCGTCTACCTGGGCCTTTTCGACCGGCAAAATCCATTCCTTTAAAACCCGCCAGGTCTACCAGGAACAGGCTATCCGCTTTGGCAAGTGGGCACGAGCCACCTACGGCATCAAACGCTTTGCCGAGTTAGAAGCGCGAGCCGACGAATTGGCTTGTGCCTACCTCTCTAAAAACCTGGAGGAGCAGAAAAGCGCCTTTACCCTGCAAACTATCCGCGCCGCTCTGCGCATGCTCTTTGGGCAGCGCCGCCTGGCAGAAGAGATCGCACTTCCCAGACGCCGGCGCCAGCAGATCCGCCGCTCACGCGGCCCCAAAGCGCATGACCATCACTTCCAACCGAACCACTGGTCCGACCTCCTGCGCTTTCTGGAGGCGACCGGCCTGCGTCGCGATGAAGTGAAGATGCTTAAGGTCGGCGACATCCGTGGGCATGATCCGGCTTATGGAGGACAGACCACGGTCACGGTGCGCCAGGGTAAAGGCGGCAAAGCTCGAACCATCGTGGTCGATGCTGACCAGGCGCCAGAGATCATCAAGCTCATTGAAGGCCGCGACAGCTCGGAGCGCGTGTTTCCTCGCATTCCAAAGCACCTGGATGTGCATGCGTACCGGCGTACCTTCGCCCAGCAGCGGTACCTGCGTCACGCGCATAGTCACACCCTGCCACCTTCCGAGAAGGAGCGGCTGGGTCCGGGCGACTATGATCGGGAAGCGGCTCAGCAGGTCACAGAATCCCTGGGCCATCACCGGCACTCGGTCATTCTCACCCACTATATTCGCTAACCAGAGATTCTCACCGCAAGAAGATACGTCAGGAGATTCGTCAATTGACGCTTTCTTGACGTAATCCGCGGGCACCATGCTGCTTATGTGCCCGCACCTGTTGGAGCCGGGTGACATCTTTCTGAGAGAACAAGGGCGTATCACCGCGATAGACCGCGAAGATCACCCCATCTTCGATCCACTGGTGCACGGTCTGGCGGCTCACACCAAAGAGTTTGCGCATCTGGGTCACGGTCAGCAATTGCCCAGGCCGCTCTTCTTCATAGAAGCGCAGCATCGCAGCATGGACCAGGCTTCCCAGTTCTGTCCGCTGCCATTTGGGAGGCAGGCGAAATCCCTGCACAGCGAGCGGATCGCCGTAGAGGCAGCGAGCCACAAAGCCTGCCGAGGCGCGTACATCCCCTTCAAAGGGATACGGATACCCTTCTACGTAATGGGCGATGGCTGCGAGGTGCTGGCCGAGCACGGTCTGGCGCAACTGCTCTCTGGTCGGCTCTGCCAGATGCGTCTTGCCGGCAGGCTGGCAGTTATGGATGAGTTCCTGCACCCGGTGATGCATGTGTTCCAGGATCGTGTCTATGATCTGCTGATGGATCGGTGTCATAGCTTCTCTCCCAGACATCACCTGCTCAGTATACGGACGCGTCAATTGACGGGTGCAATGTGGCTCTGGGCTGCATCTCCGAAAACGAGAAGGAGCAGCGTCGGCACGGGAAGCTTGTCAGCTTGAACCCTGTCCCGCTCCTCCCTCTCGGTTGCCTCCCGCTTCCGGTGGCGCTCCCGCAGCCCTGCCCCTATCGGGTTGGTAGCATGGGTGAGGAGGATCGGGATCGTTTTCCAGGTCGCCTGACAAAACGAAAGCATTTGAACACGTGCCAAGAAGAAGATGTCCTAAAGACTTTTATCGAAAGGAGATGATATGCCGTGAAAATACTCTTCTTACGAGGAGGAGAGGGAGAGGGAATGCTACTCCTGGCATTCCTATCGAGATGATGAAGATGACGAGGCCGCTCAGCGCGCGGCCATCAGGAATCTGCCCTTGGCGCTGCGTGATCTGGTTGAACAGATGCACGCCGCGCTCACACAGGCCATCGCCGATGCCGAGAGTGCCGGGGATGTGACCTATCATGGCTTTGAGGGGCGCCTGCTCGATCAGACGGGTGGTCGCTCTACCTATCAGTTCAGGCTCAAAACTGCCTGGGAGATCGCCGACAATGCCAGGATCAACGTTAAGGACCTGGAGCAGACGCGTGAGGTAGGAGCCCGTGTGGTGAGCCAGGAAGCCACCACCCTGCTGCTCGTTACCGAAGAGGTCCTGCCCTCAGATATTCTGGCGCACCTGCTGCTGGTGGAGGACAAAACATGGTTGCTCAAGAAAGAGCGGCAGGCTCTGGCCTCCCTCCAGGAGACGGCGGGGCAGCCTGGCGCTAAGACGCTCGGCCTCATTGAACCCAACAGGGGCACAGAGCCAATCACGGAGCGGCTGTGCCATTTTGAGCCACATCCACATCAGCGGCAAGCCATTGAGCAGGCTCTCTTCAGCGAAGTGACCCTCATTGTTGGCCCGCCAGGCACCGGCAAAACGACGACCCTCTGCGAGATCATGTGTCACTTCCTGCAACAGGACCGCTCGGTCCTGCTGGTCAGTCATACCAATATTGCCACCGACAATGCCTTTCTGCGCCTGGTCCAGGCCATAGAGGAGGGTCAACAGGACGACCTGTGCGCGCTTCTCGACCAGGGCCTGCTGGTGCGCGCGGGCGAACCTCGCCATAGTGCTCTGCGCGAGGGAACGTATCATGATCTGACCGTCAATGCTCTGGCGGAGACTCGTGTGGGAGAGCTGATCCAGGAGTGTACCGGGCTGGAGCAGCGCCAGCAAGCGTTGGAGCAGCAGGTGAAACAGGCCCAGATAGATCTGGACCGCTATTCAAAGGAGTGGCAAGTCCAGCGCAAGCGTCTTCTGAGCCAGTGTGAAGAATTGCAGCAGGCTGCGCGGGACTGGGCTTTCCTTACCAAGCAGACGGAGATTCAGGCCAAAGCCCAGCAGGAGCTTACGCGCCTGTGCTCCGAAAAGGACCAGTTGCAGAAGAAGCGAGAGGCCTGGCAGCAGCGAAAGCTGGAGGATGCACGCCAATGGCAGGCGGCCACGACCGAGTATGCGCAGGTCCAGGCGATGCGCTGGTGGCAACGGCTCTTCTCCCGGTGGCGCGGTTACAATATTGCCAAACAGAAAGCGAACATTGAAGCCTGTTACCAGGATTGGAAGACCGCTCAGCAGCAGATTACCCGGCTCGATTCTGCACTCAGCACCAATCAATTCAGTCAGAATGAACAAAAGAAGATCATCAAGCGCTCGCAGCAGGCAGAGCAGACCAGGCGCGAGGCCCTCAAGCCACGCCCTCTGCCGCCTGAACAAATGCTCCCCCAGATCGAGCAGCAGCTTGCCGAGTGTAAACGGGCGCTTGAGGAAGGGGAGCAGGCCGCCTCCATGCTCCAGACGCAGATCAAAGACGCGAGCACCGAACGCGATATGATCCTGGTTCGCCTCTCGGCTCTCCGGGCGCGTCAGGAAACGGAGCGTGCACGGATCATCGAGGAGGCGCGGCTCATTGCGACCACCATTACGGGCGTCTACCTGAGTCCAGGTCTCTCAGAGCGCGAATTTGATGTCGTCGTGGTCGATGAGCTGTCGATGATTTCGGTGATCGGGGTACTGCTGGTGGTTTCCCGGGCGCACCGGCAGGTGATCGGAGCCGGCGATCCGATGCAGCTCTCGCCCGTCGTCGTGCTGCGGCAGGAACAGCAAGCGCAACTGGCGCGCGAGTGGCTGGGAAAGGATCTCTTTACGCACCTGGGGATCAGCATCTTTGATGCCATCAGTGGAACCAAAGGGTGTGTGCTGCTCACCGAGCAAGGGCGTTCCCACCCGACGATTATCGCTTCCATCAATCACTATGTGTATCGTGAGAGCCTGACCAGCCGGGCAGAAACCATACAACTTCCTGGTATCGCTCCACATCCCGAGTGGCCGCTTATGCTGGTCGATACGACTGGATCGCCGGCACAGTGTCAGAAGCCCAACAAGAACAGGGCGCGCGAGAATAGCTATCATGCTCACCTGGTCGTCGCCATGGCGCACAAGGTGCTCGCCGATCTGCC
>Ga0209581_1004688_pt1 | contig 10880 bp, 7 predicted proteins | sample Coa_R2_FD_187160 | JGI IMG/M metagenome (GOLD analysis project Ga0209581, IMG submission 187160) | Surface soil microbial communities from Centralia Pennsylvania, which are recovering from an underground coalmine fire - Coalmine... | ecosystem: Environmental > Terrestrial > Soil > Unclassified ...
TTTATTGCTCGTTGCGTCTGCTTTCACAAGCTGTATTACAGCGCAGGAGACGAACAATGTTCGGGCCGTGCGTATCAGCCATGTAGAAGGCACGGTGCAGATTCTGGATGACAATGGCGTCGTCTTCGATCAGGCGCATGCCAACATGCCGGTGACGCAGGAAATGCATTTGAAGACCGGCGAGGATGGCCGCGCCGAGGTGCAGTTTGAGGATGGCAGCGTTGCCCGCATGACACCGAACAGCGGAATCACCTTCGAGAAGCTGCAGCGAACCAGCGAAGGCAGCACCATTACCGAAATGAAGGCCGATGACGGCCTGACTTATTATGAGTTCAATAATCGCGGCGGCAAGTATACGGTCCGCTTCGGCCCCTATGCTGCAACAGCCACCAAGAGCAGCATCTTCCGCGTTGCCGTTGATCAGAATCCGGCGCAACTTGCTGTAATGCGTGGAGAAGTCCACATCGAAACCGAAAACGAAGCTGGACTTGATGTGCACAACAATCAGACGGCCACGCTCGATCTGAAGGATGGGTCGAGTTACGACGTGGCCCAGAATATTCAGCCGGATTCCTGGGACGAGTGGAATTCTGATCGCGACAAGCAGCTGGCTCAGCTGGGATCAAGAGCAACGATGGCGCGCGCTTTGGGCGGGAATCCGGATGATCCCGCATGGAGCGATTTAGACGCTTACGGCAGCTGGTATGACATGCCCGGCTATGGCATGGGATGGATGCCCGTCGGTATGGGGATGGGCTTTGACCCGTTCGGCTCCGGATACTGGGGCTACTATCCCGGCTGGGGATATACCTGGATCTCGTCCTACCCGTGGGGTTGGCTGCCGTATCACTGCGGCGCGTGGAACTACTTCAACGGGCCCGGGTGGATGTGGTTCCCGGGCAACTGCGGTTGGGGCGCTTACGGAAATGGCTGGTATCCGGTAACGACGGTCTGGAATGTTCCGCCGAATTATGTGCTGCCCAAACGACCCATTACTCCGGTGCGCGGTCCTGTCCACATGCCGCCGCAGCGGGCATTGCTGCCGGTAGGGCAGAAGCCTGTGGTCCCGCAGCCTCGTCTTGCAAGTGGCGAAGGAAATAAACCGATTGCAACGCCGATCAAGTTCGACGGCAAGACATTGCATCCTGTTGAGACCACGATCCAGCCGAGAACTTCCGGGCCGCTGGGCGAGAGTTTCCGCGTAGCATCAGGATTTGTGCCTCCGGCGCAGAGCGGCGCGAGAGTTGGAACCATGTCAGGTGGGCGTGTAGTTTATCCTTCCGGAGGCCCTGCCGCCGGTGTGATGCCGCGCAATACCATTGCGCCTTCGATGCCCTCCATGCCGAGGAATACGATTGCTCCTCCTCGGAGCACGATGGCGCCGCCTACAATGGCCCCGCCGCGGTCGATTGCTCCGCCGCCTGCGTATCATCCTGCTCCCAGCATGAACAGCGGTGGCGCGCCGCATTATTCTGCGCCGGCTGCTCCTTCGTACTCAGCACCGCGGATGTCGGCGCCAGCACCGGCCCCGGCGCCTGCGCCTTCGGGTGGCGCCCGGCCTCACTAAGTCTGCTTTATTTCAGAAGGCTGCCACATGCTGGCGGCCTTTTTGTTTTGGGATCAGATTCCTCGCAGCGAGCGATACAGCCTGGCCATTGCTTCAAGCGAGAGCGCCTCCGCGCGCGTCTGCGGTGAAACTGCTGCGGCTTCGGTTGCCTGAGCAATGCGGGAAACGTCAAATCCGGCAGCACGGAGATTGTTGAGCAGGGTTTTGCGCTTCTGGGCGAAGCACTGGCGCAGGAAGATGATGAATCCTTCGGCATCGATCCCGAGTTCTTCAAATCGAGGAGCGAACGTGAGTCGGAGTACGCTCGAATACACCTTAGGCGGCGGCGAAAACGCGCCGGGAGGCAGGGTCATTATTTTTTCTAAGCGGGCGTAGAGCTGCGTGGTTGCGGAGAGCAGTCCATAATCACGTGATCCGGGCACAGCCGCGACTCGGTCGGCGACTTCGCGCTGCATCATCAGAACGGCGCGCGAGATAGCACCGTGGTATTGGAAGAGGTGAAGCAGAATATCTGACGTGATGTAGTAGGGAAGATTGCCGACTACGAGCAGCTTTTGTCCATCCCGGCGAAACGAGCTGAGGTCAACGGTGAGGATGTCCTGCTCGATTACTTCGATGTGCGATGCTGCGAAGCGCTGTTTCAGGTTTGCGGCCAGTTCGCGGTCAAGCTCGACAGCGATCAGCCTGTAAGCTTTTTGGGCCAGAATTGCGGTAATCGCCGCTTTGCCCGGGCCAATCTCAACCACCGTTTTCTCTGAAATATCGCCAAGCGTGTCCACAATGCGCGCGCAGGCGTTGCGATCAACAAGAAAGTTCTGCCCTAATTTAGCTTTCTGCGGCATCTTATAGAAGTTGTTAACCTGAGCGGGCTTACACTGATCATTGCAGCATTCAATGACACTGAAGCTTTAGCTGTCTTCATCATACGAACAACAACGGAGCGATCGCACATATGCACATTGTTTTTGCCGCGTCAGAATGCCTGCCTTTTGTGAAGACGGGTGGACTCGCCGATGTCATTGGCTCACTTCCACGGGAAATTGTCCTGCAAGGCCACCAGGTCACGGTGTATGTGCCTTTTTACCGCCAGGTGCAGAGCCATTTTCCCGAAAAGAAGATCGTTATTCCCAGCATCACGATTCCGTTCCAGTATTACAACCGTTTTGTCTCGGTGATCGATGGCGGAAAGCGCGATGGCGTGCAGTTTTATTTCATTGACAACCCTGAGCTGTTTGACCGTGAAGCCATCTACGGAACGCCCGCCGGCGATTACGCTGACAACTGGGAGCGCTTTGGGCTTTTCTGCCGAGCAGTGCTGGAAGCGAGCAAACAACTTGGTGTGCCTGACATCTTCCATGTGCATGACTGGCAGACTTCGATGCTTTCGGTTTATCTGCGGACGGTCTATTACTTCGATCCGATGCTGCGCAATGCGGGCACAGTGCTCACGATTCACAACGCGGGATATCAGGGGTGGTTTCCTCCGCAGACCACTGAGCGGTTGCTGCTGCCGTGGGACATTTTCACGATGGACCGCGTGGAGCAATACGATACGTTCAACTTTCTGAAGGGCGGCATTGTCTATTCTGACGCAATCACAACAGTAAGCCACAAATATGCCGAAGAGATTCAGACTCCGGAGTTTGGCAATGGGCTGGAAGGGACATTGAGCAAGCGCGCCGCAGACCTGCATGGAATTCTGAATGGCGTGGATTACACCAAATGGAACCCGGAAACGGATGGCAGAATCGCGGCGCATTATTCTGCCAAAGACCTGAGCGGCAAAGCTGAATGCAAACGCGATCTGCTGCACGCCTTCGGGGCATCAAATACAAAAGACGATACGGCTGTACTCGGAATTGTTTCCCGCCTGGCAACGCAAAAAGGTTTCGACCTGACGGCACAGATTATCGAGCGGCTGACCTTTGAAAATATTTTTCTGGTTGTGCTGGGAACGGGCGAGTCGTATTACGAAAACCTTTTCAAGTCGCTGCATGAGCGGTTCCCGGAAAAGATTTCAGTCCGCATTACCTATGATGAAACGCTGTCACATAAGGTCGAAGCCGGATCAGACATTTACCTGATGCCTTCGCGATATGAGCCTTGCGGCCTGAATCAGATCTACAGCCTTAAATACGGAACTGTGCCGGTCGTGCGGGCCACCGGCGGTCTTGATGACACGATTGAAGAATGGAATCCGGAAACCAAGACTGGAACAGGATTCAAATTCCAGGGCTACTACGCTGACGATTATCTGAAAGCCGTGCAGCGGGCTCTTGCAACCTTCAAGGACAAAGATGCATGGCAGACCATCATGCGCAACGGCATGGCGCAGGATTACTCATGGGCGAAGCCCAGCAAGGAATACATCCAGGTTTATAAGGAAGTGGCCCAGAGGCGCAGTTGATCATAAGTTTGCCGTGTAACTTCTTCGGATTGCCAAAAACAGCGGAATTCCCGCGAGAATGATTGCGGTTCCAATCAGCGAATTCCGGAAATTTTCGGCATAAGAAAAATAGAGCAGCACTGCAGAAGCAAGTATGAACAGTGCCGGGAGCACCGGATATCCCCATACGCGATAAGGACGCGGCGCTTCCGGCAGGCGCTTACGATAGACAAAGATCGTCGTGGCGGTGACCAGATAAAAGAGCCATTCTGCAAAAATCGCCAGTTCAAAAAGCTGCTGAAAGCGCCCAACCACGAGCAGAAGAATAGTACTGAGAGTGGCCTGCACGATCAATGAAGTGGACGGGCTTTGAAAACGGGGATGGATATGTGCGATTCCGCGAAAGAAAAGACGGTCTCGCGCTGCAGCAAAGGGCACGCGAGCGCCGGACATGATTGTGCCGTTTAAGGTTACAAATATGCTCAGTGCCATAGCGGCTGAAACCAGAATTGCTCCGCCATGCCCGGAAACAACGGCCATAGCAGCGACCGCAGGCCGGGGCGCGGCGGCAATCTGCGCAGCAGGCAAAATGTACTGAATGGCCGCGTTGGTCGCCATATAAAGAGCGCCGACAATGAATAAGCCGAAGACTAAAGCAATCGGGAGACTGCGCTCCGGTCGTTTAACTTCGCCCGCAACCATCGTGAGATCGTTCCATCCGTCATAGGCCCAGAGCACAGCAATCATAGCTACCATGAAGCCGCCGAATCCACCCTGCGCTCCGGCGAATGATGTTCTGAAATGCGCCAGCGATCCGGCGTGCGAAGCGAAGCAAAAGACGGCGATGATGACGATCAGCACGCCCTTGAGCCAGGTAAAGATGAGCTGGAAGTCTCCGGCTTTCTTGATGCCGAGGTAGTTGAGGCCGGTAATAAGCCATGTTGCGGCAATGGCGAAAAGCTGAGACCAGTAAAGAATGGTCGAGCCATGAAAGACCGGCTGCTCCAGCCAGGCGAAGACGCCGAAAATGGCAAGCGTGCGCGCCAGTCCGCTGGTGACACTGGCAATCGAAGCGGGTTTGGCGACGGCAAACCATGTCCACATATAAAGGAATGCGGGCAGATTGCCATAGGCATTGCGAATGTAGACATACTCGCCGCCGGCGTAGGGCATCATGGCGCCCAGCTCTGCATAGGTCATAGCGCCGAAAAGCGAGAGCAGGCCGCCGACGATCCATGCGAGATAGACCAGGCTGGAACTGCCAACAGCGCGCATCATCTCATACGGCACAAGAAAAATGCCGCTGCCGATGATGGTTCCTACAACGATGGCGGTAGCATGCGACGCGCCCAGAACGCGCGGCAGATCGGGAGCTTGTGTGGCTTGCTGCGTTGAGGACAACGAACAGAACTCCTAGTGGTAGAGCTTGAGTTCCTTCCAGTCTGCCTGATACGGCCACTTTCTGCCACGGCATAAATAGATGGGCCGCCGCTCATAGGGCATCGAGTAAGGATTATCCATGCGGTCGGCGATCTCGCAGGAAGCGTAATATTTGCTCATCTGCTCCGGCGTTGCGTCTTCGATGATGATCATTTCCTGGCCGGTATAGCCGCGCGGGCCCCATATCCAGTAGTTCTGGTGCCCGCTGATTGCCTGCGGCAGCCCGTACTTTTGCCCGAGGACATCGATGGCTCCGGCCTCGCCATAGTTCTGCGCGAAGATGCCGGTAACAGCCTTTTCCTGTGGCGGAAGTGCGTTATAGATGCGGGCGGTCTTCTCGGCCAGTTCCTGCCAGCCGAAGCGGTCAGCATAAAACTGCGGCAGCAACGGCTTGTCTTTTTCCACCTCTGAATCCTGCGAGACGTAATGCAGCTTTTTAGCGTAGGCAAGCCATTGCTGCGGCGGAAGAACAGGAACAGAGAAGGGGAAGAAGGCAACCAGGCCAATCACCACGATGACGGTGTAGACCCCGATCAATGCATTTTTCCAGAGGGTGTGGTGGGCCCGGCCAAACCATGCCACCGCTCCGGCAGCAAAGAAAACAGGATAAGCCGGAGCAAGATAGTAATCTTTGGCGTGCAGCGCTATCATCAGCGCGAGAAAAAGAAAGTAGAAGATGCCGAAGAAACGCAGTCCGCGCGCCGCCTTCGCAAACAGAAACCACAGCACGCCCGTGCCCCACAGCAGAACACTGTGCGGCGTAAGCATATTGATCTGCGCCCATATAAATGGCAGCGGAGGAAGCTCTACATCTTTTCCTGTGGCTTTAACTCTTCGCAGCCACTCAAGCGTAGGGAAGTGGTAATGCACCTGCCATAGAAAATTGGGCAGCGCGACAACGACCATCAGTAAAACAGAAACCGTGAACCAGCGGCTGGCAAGAATACGTCGCTGCGGAGTAAGCAGCAGCGCAACCAGCAATGCGATCAGGAAGAAGACGATGGAATCCTTGTTCTCGAAAGCCAGCCCTGCGCTGAGGCCGAGGACAACCCACCAATTGCGAATCTCTTTCTCGGATTCGGACTGCACGATGCGAATCAGCGCAAGCGCAATCAGCATCCAGAAGACCGGATCGAAAGAGTTCATGGACAGATAGCTGTCGATGCCGAGATACACACCGCCTGCGATCACCGCCAGCATGGCCAGCGCTGCGGCTCTACGTCCACCGCCCAGCGCCCAGACCAATACGCCGGTAACAAAGACCTTTGCCGCTCCGGCAATACCGGAGATCAGTCGCAGTGACCACATCCGATCATGGCCAAAGAGCATGTCGCTCAATCGAGCCTGTAACGCGACAAGCGGCGGCTGATCGACATATCCGAAGGCAAGATGGCGTCCACAGACCAGGTAATACATCTCGTCGCGAAAGATGCCATAGCCGGCATGCTGCGCCAGGATATTGCCGATGATCTGGATTGCGAGCTTGAGCGCCGCGAATAGAAGCGCAAGCCAGAGAATTGAGCGCAGATGAGCGCGTTTTACAGCCTGCTGCAAAATGCTGGACGGGGTTGTCATCGTGTCTGTCTTTTTACTACGAAAGAGCAGAGAGGAAGTTCAAAGATTATTCAGAATGGAAAAAGCCGCTGGATGAAAATGAGCATGAATCTGCTCTGCTGTTTTGCGGGGTACGACCGCGGTCAATGCTTCCAGATCGGCGTTCTGCACGCTGCGCAGGCTTCCGAAATGCTCCAGCAGGCGGGTACGGGTACGCGCTCCGACACCGGGAATCACCAACAACTCTGAATCGCGGTCACGCATTTCGCGGCGCTTGCGGTGGTAGCTGATGGCAAAGCGGTGCGACTCGTCGCGGATGCGCTGGATCAGATGCAGCACGGGCGAGCGGCGGTCGAGGACGATAGGATCGTCTTCCTGCCCATAGAGATAGATGATCTCTTCGCGCTTGGCGATAGAAGCCAGTGGCTGGCTGGTCAGGCCCAGTTCTTCCAGAGCAGAAGCAGCGGCATGCAACTGGCCGAGGCCGCCGTCAATCAGGACCAGGTTGGGCATCTGCTTGTTTTCCTCGGCAATGCGCCTGTACCGGCGCGTGACCACTTCGCGCATCGCGGCGAAATCGTCGACGCCTTCTACGGTTTTGATCTGGAATTTGCGATAATCCGATTTTTTCATCGCGCCGTTTTCCCAGACTACGAGCGAAGCCACGGTCTCCGCCCCTTGAATGTGTGAGATGTCGAAGCACTCGATGCGCTTTGGCAACTCCGGCAGGACGAGGATGTCCTGCAGCGTTTCCTGAATGGCCTTCTGACTCGGCTGCATGACTCGGAAACGCTGGTCGAAGCTCTGCTTTGCGTTCTGGCCGGCAAGATCAACGAGGGAGCGCTTCTCGCCGCGCTGCGGGACGGCAATTTCGATCCGGTGATGAGTTTGCTCTGTTAACAGATCAGCGAGCGTGACGCGGTCCGCAAAGTCTACCGGCACAAAAATGTTGCGCGGAACATATTGCTGGTCAATATAAAGCTGCTTCAGCAGAGCAGAGAAGAATGCGCCTGCCTCAAAGGCCGCAGGTTCATTCGATGATGCGGTTTCGCCCTCTGATTCCAACAATTCCGGCAGCTCTTCCCAGAAGAATTCGCGGCGGTCGACGATCTTTCCGCCGCGCATATGAAAGAGATTCACCGCAATCATGCCATTCTCAAAGTGATAGCCGAAGACATCAGCATCATCGTTCTCGGTCGAAGCAATGCGCTGCTTTTCCTGTAAGTCGGAAACGGTGCGCAGCAGATCGCGATACCGCGCTGCCAGTTCAAACTGCTCATTAGTCGCCGCGGTCTGCATGCGCTCTTCGAGCGATTTGCCCAGTTCCGCAGTGCGGCCTTCAAGGAACATCTGCGTATCGCGTACTGCTTCGCGATATGTCTCCGGGGTTGTCAAGCCTTCAACGCAGGGACCGAGACAACGTTTGATGTAGTACTGCAGACACGGACGCGGATGGTAACGCGAAAGATCTACTTTGCAGCTTGGAATCAGAAAACTGCGGTGAATCAGATCAACGATGCGATGGGCAAGATTCCCGGGAAAATACGGGCCATAATAAGCGCTGCCGTCTTTACGCAGGCGCCGCGTGACAAAGACTTTCGGATAGCGGTCCGCGACCGTGAGCTTGACGTAAGGGTAGGTCTTGTCGTCACGCAGCAGGATGTTGAAACGCGGCTTGCGCTGCTTGATGAGGTTGTTCTCAAGCGCCAGCGCTTCATGTTCGTTGTCAACCAGGATGTAATCCAGATCGACCGCTTCGCGCATGAGCGAGCCGGTTTTGGCATTGGCCTGAGAAGCTTCCAGCAGATACGACCGTACCCGTGACCGCAGATTCTTGGCTTTGCCAACATAAATCACCTCACCGTCGGCATTCTTGTACAGATACACGCCGGGCCGGAGGGGTAAAGTACGGATTTTCTCTTGTAAATCCATGAAAACTGCCTTCTTCCAGTTTACTGTTTCTTCGCCGGCGCATGCCCCTGAATTGCATGAACCAAGTAAAAGCTACCTACTCTTGAATCCTGATAAATAGGAACGTTACAAGCGTGTAAATAGCTCAATCGAAGCGGTTTGAGAGTCTATAGGCGATTTGGCAACGGGCTTGCACGGTTATTCATCGTACGAGGGAATGGCTTGTCTCCCTCAGGCCCAGAAATCTGCTGTTTAAACAGAAATGGAGTGAAAGTGATGACTCATATTGGCAGAACGGCGTTGCAAACAGCTTCAGCGATCTCCGCGCTGTCCCTGCTCTTGGCTACAGGATGCTCAACCAAGAATTATGTGCGCAGCCAGACGACTCCCGTGATTCAGAAGACGAATGAGCTTGACGACGCGACGGCGACGAACAATCGCAATCTGCATGACGTAGACCAGCGCGCGCAGGCGGGAATTCAGCAGGCGCAGAACAGCGCCAACCAGGCCAATCAGGCGGCCCAGAACGCCGGGACCGCTGCTTCCCAGGCAAACCAGTCAGCGCAGGAAGCGGTGAATCGCGTCGATTCACTGGCCAGTGTTGTCGGCAATCTCGATAACTACAAACAGGTAGCGGATGCCACCGTAAACTTCGGCTTTGACAAGGCTGATCTGACTCGCTCGGACAAGCAAAAGCTGGATGAATTTGCTTCGCAGCTGAACTCACAGAAGAGCTACATTCTTGCGATTACCGGCGGAACAGATTCCACCGGACCGGCAGATTACAACTACGATCTGAGCCAGCGCCGCGCGCAGGCAGTTGTCCAGTATCTGGCTTCAAAATACAACGTGCCGCCGCATCGGTTTTATCTGATCGGAATAGGCAAAGACCAGGCTGTAGCTTCCAATAGTTCGGCATCCGGCCGCGCCAAGAACCGCCGCGTGGAAATCCAGATGCTCACGAATATGAGCCAGAATGGAAATCCAACAACAGCACAGAACTCAGGAACGGTGAAGCTGCCGCAGGAGGGGCAGGTTAATACTCCACAGCAGTAGATTTGCCATTAGTAAACTCAAAACCGCGAATGGATTAACGTCCATTCGCGGTTTTGTTTAGAGCAAAAAAAGGTGCTGGCTAGAGTGCCAGTTGCCGCACGTGCGCGGCGCGAACATCGTTTGCAGTGTAAAGCGCAAAGAACGGAGCGCCCTGCGCGGCAGCTTCCACCGCGGGCCGCCCTTTGGCTTCCTCCCGCTCTACCAGGCAGGCTACGGCAATTATTTTCATACCCGCATCGCGCGCAGCTTCAATGGCTGTGATCGTAGATGCACCAGTAGTGCACACGTCATCTACAATCAACACCGGCGCGTCTTTCTCGAAAAAGCCTTCGATGCGGCGGCCTGTGCCGTGTGTCTTTTCCGCTTTGCGGACGAGGAATCCGTGAATAAGCGGCGCTCCGTGATGCTCCTGCGCATACCAGGCGCTCGCCGTAGCTACGTTCGAGACGATAGGGTCTGCGCCCAGCGTGAGTCCGCCTACTGCTGCCGGCTTGATCTTCTGCTCGCGGAGAAGCTCGAGGATGGCAAGCCCAGTCAGCCGCCCGCCTTCAGCATGCAGTGTAGTTGTGCGGCAATCGATGTAGTAGTCACTTTTTGCGCCGGAGGACAGGGTGAAATCCCCGAGCTTGAAGGAAACGCGGGAGAGCAGATGCAGCAATGTGTCGCGATAATTAGTAGCCATCAGAAAGATTGTAGACTGCTTTCAAGTCCGCGATTTGAGGATCTGGGGGGACCTTATCGCGGATGAAAAATCATCCGCTCAGCCGTTCCAGATGCTGAAAACCGCCGGTCTGCAGCAGCAGTCCAGTGAAGAGCATGAGATTGTAAGCAGCGTGCACAACCGTGCTCGCGGCCACGGAGCGGAGGCGCAGTCTAACAATACAGAGCGCCACGCTGACCACTCCAATCAACAGAATCGGCGCCCAGGCATGCGAAACCTGAGTCGCATGCAGCAGGGCAAAGGGA